>ERZ778025.2383-NODE-2383-length-10607-cov-4.652862_pt1 | contig 10607 bp, 10 predicted proteins | sample MGYA00375755_ERZ778025 | MGnify/ENA primary metagenome ERZ778025 (study PRJEB29350, sample SAMN05389825) | bioreactor metagenome | isolation source: Thiocyanate bioreactor | place: South Africa: University of Cape Town | collected 2014-03-17 ... | reverse complement strand
CCGCCATGAACGACGATCGGGTTGATCCCCACTGCCTTGAGCAGCACCACGTCCTCGGCGAAGTCGCGCTGCAACTCGGGATCGCCCATCGCGTGGCCGCCATATTTCACCACGAAGGTCGCGCCGGCATAGCGCTGCAGATACGGCAGCGCCTCGACGAGCGTTTCGGCCTTGGCGAGCAGCGCGGGATCGGGGGCGTTGGTCATGCGCGGCCCATAGGGCCGGCGAGCCCGCCCCGCAACTTGTCGCTCAGCGGAACACGGGCTCTGCGCGCCAGACCGTGAGCCAGTTGGTCGAACCGCGGCATTCGTCCATCATCCGCATCTCGATCAGCCGGAAGCGGGTTCCGTCCCACACATAGCTGGCGCCGAGGCCGCAATCGCCGACGCCGCGCCCCTTATAGTAGCTGGAGAGCACGCCCTTGTCCCAGCCGGCATTGACCAGCGCATTGCCCTCGCCCTCGCCCGAGGAAAGGTCGAAGCCGGCTTCGACTGCCTTGCCGCCGGACAGGATGAAGGCCAGGCTGTTATAGTTATAGGCGCCGGCGCCGCAGGGAATCAGCACCAGCGTCTTGCCGCCGCCCAGGGCATGAAGCTGGGTCTCGGGCCTGCTCTCCGTACCTTCATACCAGTCGTTGCAGCCGCCCTGTTGCTCGAGGCTGGCGCGCAGGGCCGGCGGGGGCGCCGCCGCCGCGCCCGAGGGCCGCAGGGCGGCGGCGCCGGGAACGGCGCTCGCGGCCCTGGCACCCTTGGCAACCGCCGCGGTGACGGTGCCGGCGCGGCCCTGATCGGCATCGATGTGACGAAGCGCCGCGGACGAGCCGGCGAGCGAGATGCGGGCGACGAGCTTGCCCGAAGCGTCGGTGAGGGTGAGCCGCTTGCCGTTCGCCATCGCAGCGGCCAGCCGGGCCGAGTCCGCCGCGGCCAGCGTCACCGTGTCGCCCGCCGCATTGGCCGGGACGCTTGCCACCGGCACGTCGTCGACGCGCACCGAGACGCGGCCCTTCACGGTGTTGGCCGGATAGAGTTCGACGGCGAAGCTGCCTTCGGGCCCGGCGGCGCGGGTCAGCGACGCAGTGGCCTGATAGTCGGCGTCCGCATCGGACGGGCCGTCGGGCGGATAGAGCGAAGTCATCTCGCAGCGATGGGTGTTGTCGCAGGCCACGGCCCAGTCGCCGTAGAGCTTGAGGGCACCGGGTTGCGGATCGTCCGCAAGGGCTGCGAGGAGCGCGAGCATCAGCATGGCGCGCAGCCTAGCCGATTCGCCAATCTCCCGGTAGGAGCGAGCGACGAAGGAGACTGAGATGAAGACGGTTGGCGTGATCGGTGCAGGGCAGATGGGCGCGGGCATCGCGCAGGTTTCGGCACAGGCGGGCTATGCCGTGCTGCTCTCGGACGTCGACCAGGCGCGGGCCGAGGCGGGCAAGGCCGGGATCGCCAGGCAGCTCGCCCGGGCCGTGGAGAAGGAGAAGATCGCCGCCGCCGATGCCGAAGCCGCGCTCGGCCGGATCGCCTGCGTCGGCGGCACCGACGCCTTCGCGCCCTGCGACCTGGTCGTCGAGGCCGCGACCGAGCGGGAGGCGATCAAGCGCCAGATCTTCGAGGCCGTCGGCAAGGTGCTCGGCCCGCAGGCGATCCTGGCCAGCAACACGTCGTCGATCCCGATCACCCGCCTCGCCCAGGCCGCGCCCGACGCCGGCCGGTTCATGGGCGTGCATTTCTTCAACCCGGTGCCGGTGATGGGCCTGATCGAGCTGATCCGCGGCCTGGCGACCTCGGACGGCACCGTCGCCGCCGTCGAAGCCTTTGGCCAGTCGCTCGGCAAGCGCATCGTCCATGCCAACGATGCCCCGGGCTTCATCGTCAATCGCGTGCTGATGCCGATGCTCAACGAAGCCTGTTTCGCGCTGGGCGAAGGCGTTGCGACGATCCCGGACATCGACGCGGCGTGCCAGCTCGGCCTCAACCATCCGATGGGACCCTTCACGCTCGCCGACTTCATCGGGCTCGACACCTGCCTCGAGATCACCCGCGTGCTGTTCGAGGGCACGGGCGACCCCAAGTTCCGCCCGGCGCCCCTGCTGGTGAAATATGTCGAAGCCGGCTGGTACGGCCGCAAGACCAAGCGCGGCTTCTACGACTATACGGGCCCGGAGCCGGTGCCGACGCGCTAGGCGTCGGCCGCGGCCAGCTCCGCCTGGCGGTCGAGCGCCCATTTGGCGAGCGTGTCGAAGGGGATCGCGACGAGGAAGCCGATCCCCGCCCGGCCGTCATGCGCCCAGCGCACCACGCCGCGGCGCGGCTCGAGCCCATGGACGCCCACCGTCACCGCGTCGCCTTCGCGCAGGAAATCGGCTTCGACCTTCACGCCGCCCTGCGACACGTCGACCAGCGTGACGCTCACCCGCATGCCCTCGGCCACCAGGCTTACCGGACAGGCGATGCGCAGCCGCGGCATGCGCTGGGTGAGCCCTGGCTCGCCATGCACCGGGGCATGGAGCACTTCGAGCACATCGATGCGATCGTCGAACTGCACGCCGATCATTCCGTCCGCCGACCAGGCGATGCGCCCGGAGATCGCGTTGCCCGAACGGATCTCCACCGTTACCGGCTCGCCGGGCGGCAGGCTGGTGTGGAGCTTGCCCATCAGGCCGCCGGGCGAGATGTTGCGGATCAGGCAAAGCGCCTCATAGCCGCCCCAGCGCAGCATTGCGGACCGGTAGACCGAGATTTTCGAGCGATCGTCGATTCGACGTTCCATGACAGGCACTTCGGGCTGGAAGGAGATTTCGGTGCGGATGTCTGCCTCCGACGGCGTGATGGTGGTGACCCGCGGAGAACATGCGTCCGTCAGATGTCTGTAACGTTTCGAAGGCACAACGATCCGTGGTAAATGCGGGCGAGCCGGCCGGCCGGCGGCATCGGCCTGGGGGAAGGCGATCTGCAGGCAGCGCCCCACCCGGCCGAGCGCTTCCTCGCCGGGCGTGGGCGGAGGTCGCCGCAGGATGCGCAGCGGACGAACGTCCGGGCCCGAAGCAAGCAAACTGGTCACGCAGCACTCCCGCAAGATGCCTGGAGAGCGCACATCCGGCGATCGTTCCGCGACGAAGCACGCGGCACGAACGTTCGATGGCGCGCGACCCGCTCTCCATCCGATGTCGGTTGTTATCGCAGGCCCAGCGCGCCCCCGGCGCAGCGTTGTTCCCGCGGATTTACCCGATCTCTACCGAGCGGCCGGTAACCAAAAAGTTAACGCGGCCGGACCGGATCAGGGGAGCAGCAGCCCCGCCAGCGCGGCGCTCATCAGATTGGCCAGGCTGCCCGCGACCAGCGCGCGGATGCCGAGCTTGGCGATCATCGGCCGCTGATTGGGCGCCAGGCTGCCCGTCGCCGCCATCTGGATCGCGATCGAGCTGAAATTGGCGAAGCCGCACAGCGCGAAGGTGATGATCGCCCGGGTGCGTGGGGCAAGATCGGTCATCGCGCCCAGATCGATGAAGGCGACGAACTCGTTGAGCACGACCTTGGTGCCGAACAGCCCGCCCGCCGCGGTCGCCTCGTGCCAGGAGATGCCGAGCAGGTACATGACCGGCGCGAAGACCGTGCCGATGATCTTCTGGAAGCTGAGGTTCCGGAAGACCTCCGCCCAGGCGGCATGGCCGCTCAGCTCGTAGACCCAGTTGCCGGCCCCGGCGAGCAGGCCGTTGGCGAGCGCCACCAGCGCCACGAAGGCCAGCACCATCGCCCCCACCGCCACGGCAATCTTCACGCCGGTCGACGCCCCGGTCGCCGCAGCCATGATGATGTTGGCGGCACGCTCTTCCTCGATATCGTGCTCGGCGATCCGGATCGCCTCGTCCTCGGCCGCGTCGCCGAGCGTCGGTTCGCCGTCCTTCGCCGGCGTATCGGGCATGATGATCTTGGCCATCAGCAGGCCGCCCGGCGCCGCCATGAACGACGCCGCCAGCAGATAGGGAAGCGCCGTCGGCCCGAGCAGGCTGGCATAGGCGGCGAGGATCGTGCCGGCGACGCCCGCCATGCCGACGCTCATCACCGCGAACAGCTGCGAGGGCGTGAGCCGCGCGAGATAGGGGCGGATCACCAGCGGCGATTCGCTCTGCCCGACAAAGATGTTCGCCGCCGCGCACAGCGATTCGACCTTGGTGGTGCCCACCACCTTCTCGATCGCGCCGCCGATCCAGCGGACCACGAACTGCATCACGCCCAGATGATAGAGGATCGAGACGAGCGCGGCGAAGAAGATGATCACCGGCAGCGCGGCGATCGCGAAGCTCTGGCCGCCCAGCTCGGGCTTGGCGAGCGGCCCGAACAGGAAGCTGGTGCCGGCGCCGGCATAGCCCAGCAGCGCGGAGACGCCGTTGGAGAGCCCGTGCAGCGCCGCCTGGCCCCAGCTCGTGCGCAGCACCAGCGCCGCGATGCCGGCCTGAAGCAGGAAGGCGGCGCCGACGATGCGCAGGTTGATCGCGCGCTTGTTCGACGAAAGCAGGAAGGCGATGGCGAGGATCGCGATCACGCCGAAGATGCCGACCGGAAACTGATTCAACTGCTTATTCCCCCAAGGCGTACGCCCAAGCCTTCCACCATACACGCTCGATACCGCATGGCCAGAGCCCGCCCGCGCCATTCCCCGCAGAACCAGACATTCCGGACGGCAAGGTCGGCGGAATATGGGCCGAACCACCCCCGCGAGGCGACGACATCGGAACGACAATCGCCCTGCATTGACAGCCCGGCCCCGGCGCCGGGGCTTGCGGCGCAGACATTTCCCGCTAGCGTCCGGCCATGGACACCATTCGCATCCCGCGTTCGCTCTTCTTCCTCTCGATCTTCTACGGCGGCATGGTCTGCATCGCCGGCGTGCTCGGCAACAAGCAGGTCGCGCTCGGGCCGATCTCGCAGATCGGCAACTGGGTGGGCGTGGGCCCGCTCGCGGTGGAGGCGGGCATCTTCGCCTTCCTGCTGCTCGTCTCCGTCTCCAGCGCGGTCGCCGAGCTGCACGGGCCCGACACGGCGCGGCGGCTGGTGCTGCTGGGCTTCGTGCCCCTGGTCACTTCGGTCCTGCTGTCGATCCTCGTCCTCAGCCTTCCCGCCTCGCCGAGCATGGAGCCCGACCGGCTCCACGCCTTCGAGCTGATGATGAGCGGCACGCCGCGCATCTGGCTGGGCGGAATCATCGCCTATGGCATCTCGCAGATCCTGAACGTCACCATCTTCTCCGCGCTCAAGAGCGGTGGCGGGAGCCTGCTCTGGCTGCGGGCGGCGATCGCATCGGTGCTGAGCCAGATCGCCGACACGCTGATCTTCATCTCCGTCGCCTTTTACGGCGTGTTCCCGATCGGCGACCTGCTGGTCGGCCAGATGCTGACCAAGGTGGTGCTGAGCGTGGTGCTGGTGCCGCCGGCCATCTACCTGTTCGTGGCGCTGGGCCGGATGCTCGACGGGCGGCGCGGGCTGAACTGAGGCTCTGGGGACCCAGCCAAACCCTCGACATGTCCCCGCCATCCCCGCGAAGGCGGGGATGGCGGAGGCAGGTGGCGGAAGGGTTGATGCCCGGCTCCGGCCTATGGCGCCATCCGCAGCGGCTGGGCCTCGCAAAGGATCAGCGCGAACCAGTCCTTGGGATCGGTCCATTCGCGGATCGGTGTCCAGCCGCCCGCGCGCAGCAGCATGCGGGCACCGTTGCGGCCATATTTGTGGCTGTTCTCGGTGTGGATCGTCTCGCCCGCGGCCATCGCGAAGGCACGCCCGTCGACAGTGAATTCCACGTCGCGCACCGCCTCCAGATGCATCTCGATCCGCGCGGCATCGTCGTTCCACAATGCGACATGGCGGAACGCCTCGACCGGGATCGTGCCGCCGAGCTCGCGGTTGATCCGCGCGAGCAGGTTGCGGTTGAACGCCGCGGTGACCCCCTGGGCATCGTCATAGGCGGGGACGAGCACGTCCGCCGGCTTCACCCGGTCCATCCCGATCAGCAGCCGCGCGCCCTCCCCCAGCCAGTCGCGCATCGCGCGCAACAGGTCGACTGCGTGAAAGGCCTGCATGTTGCCGATCGTCGAGCCCGGGAAGAAGCCGAGCTTGGGCATGCCCGCCACCTGCTCGGGCAGCGGCACGGGGCGCAGGAAATTGGCCTCGACCGGATGGACCGGCAGGCCCGGAAAGGCCTGGCCCAGCTCGGCGGCGGACTGGCGGAGGAAATCGCCGGAAATGTCGATCGGCACATAAGCGGCGGGATCGATGGCGCGCAGCAGCAGCGGCGTCTTCACCGAGGAGCCCGAGCCGAACTCGACCACCGCCGCGCCGCGCGCCGCGAGCGCACCGAGCTCGGGCCCGGTCTCGCGCAGCAACGCCGTCTCGGTGCGGGTCGGATAATATTCGGGGAGCCGAGTGATCTCCTCGAACAGCTCGGAGCCGCGGCGATCGTAGAACCAGCGCGCGGGAATGGCGCGGGGCCGCGCGGCGAGGCCGCTCAGCACGTCGGCGCGGAAATGCGGATCGGCCAGGCTGGTCTGGCCGTCTTCGAGTTCCTGCTTCAACATGACTGGCCGGCCTTTCTGTTTCGACGACAGCGAGGGAAGTGAGGCGTGAACCCCCTCACAGGTCCTTCGCCAGGCGCACGCCGGTGAATTGCCAGCGCTGATGGGGGTAGAAGAAGTTGCGGTAGCTGGCGCGCGAATGGCCGCGCGGCGTGGCGCAGGACGATCCGCGCAGCACGAACTGGCCGCTCATGAACTTGCCGTTATATTCGCCCACCGCGCCCGCCGCCGGCCGGAAGCCGGGATAGGGACGATAGGCGCTGCCCGTCCATTCCCAGACATCGCCGAAAAAGGCCGGGCCGCCCGCCGCGGGGCGCGGCTCGACCGGGCCGGCGGCGTCGAGCTGGTTGCCGCCCGCCGGATCGTGCGCCGCGGCAGCCGCTTCCCATTCGAACTCGGTGGGCAGGCGCGCGCCGGCCCAGCTGGCATAGGCATCCGCCTCGAAGAAGCTGACATGGGTGACCGGCGCGGCGGGATCCACCGGGCGGCGGCCGTCGAGCCCGAATCGCGTCCAGCCCTCCCCCTCCCGCCGCCAGTAGAGCGGCGCCTCCACGCCTTCCTTCTGCACCCAGGCCCAGCCGTCCGACAGCCAGTGGCGCGAGTCGCGATAGCCGCCATCGGCGATGAACCCGGCCCATTCGCCGTTGGTGACGGTGCGATCGGCAATGGCGTGGGGCGCGAGCAGCGCCTGGTGGCGGGGTCCCTCGCAATCGAAGGAGAAGCCAGCGTCCGGCCGCTCCGTCGGCGCGATTCCGACCGCGACTAGGCCCTCCAGCCCCGCGATCCAGCCGATCGGGCCGGGCATCGCCACCGGCACCTTGGGCGCGCCCTGCCAGACGGCCGGCTCGAGCGGATTGACCGAGAAATGGTGCAATATGTCGGTGAGCAGCAGCTCCTGATGCTGCTCCTCGTGATTGCAGCCGAGCAGCGCCAGGGCCTGGGCCGCCGGCGGAAGATCGGGCAGCGCATCGGCAAGCGCGGCGTCGACATGGGCGCGCCAGGCAAGGATCTCGTCCAGCGCGGGGCGCGACAGCATCCCGCGGCGCGGGCGCGCATGGCGCTGGCCCTCCGCCTCGTAATAGCTGTTGAACAAGAAGGGCCAGCGCGCGTCGAACAGCGCATAGCCGGGCAGGTGATCGCGCAGCACGAAGGTCTCGAAGAACCAGGTGGTGTGCGCGAGATGCCATTTGGCGGGCGAGGCATCGTCCATCGACTGGAGCGTCGCATCGGCATCGGAGAGCGGCCGGACCAGCGCCTCGCTCAGCGCGCGGGTACGGTGGAACTTCGCGCCCAGGGCGCTGGAAGCCGGCACCGATCCCGTTTCCGTTCGCATTATGTTCTCCTAATCCAACAGGCCTCCGCCCGTCAACCGGAGAAAATATAGGTCAGCGGGACGCCCCCGGCACCCATAGAACGTCGCCCGCCTCGCTTTGGTTCACTGCGCGGGCGGCGACGAAGAGCAGGTCCGACAGGCGATTGAGATAGGCGAGCGGCAGGCCGGCCGCGCCGGCGGCGACGGCGGCGCGCTCGGCCCGGCGGGTGACGGCGCGGGCGAGGTGGAGCTCGGGCGCGCCCGGCGCCCCGGCGGGAAGCACGAAGCTGGTCAGCGGCGCGAGCGCCGAGTTGATATGGTCGATCCGCTCCTCGAGCCAGGTCACCTGGGCCGGAGTGATGCGCAGCGCGCCTTCGATTTCGTCCGGCGTGGCGAGATCGGCGCCGAGGTCGAACAGGTCGTTCTGGATATGGGCCAGCATGCCGCCGAACGCATGATGGCCAAGCGTGGCGCGGGCGACGCCGATCGCGCAGTTCGCCTCGTCGACATCGCCGATCGCCGCCATGCGGGCATCGGCCTTGGAGATGCGCGAGCCGTCGACCAGGCCGGTGGTGCCGTCGTCGCCGGTGCGCGTGTAGATCTTGTTGAGCTTGACCATGGGGACGGGTCTACGCCGGCGGCGGAGGCTTCTCAATTCCTCCCCTGGCTTGCCGGCGAAGGAATTCAGGCGTGCTTCGAGCGGAGCAGCAGCAGGCCGAAGCCGATGAAGATCGTGCCGGTCAGCCGGTTGAACCATTTCTTGAGCGCGGGCCGGGCGAGATGGCGGGCCAGGCCGCGCCCGCCCAGCGCATAGACGGCGTACCAGAAGCATTCGACCACCGCGAAGGTGAGCACCAGGATCGCGAACTGGGGCGGCTTGGGCGCGGCGGCGCTCACGAACTGGGGGAAGAAGGCGGCGGCGAAGAGCAGCGCCTTGGGATTGGAGATGCTGATCGCGAAGCCCCCGCGGAAGAGCTGGGCCGGGGTGAGGCGCCTGTCGGCGAGCGTCTGGTCGTTGCCGATATCGAGCGGCGTCGGATCGGCGCGCCAGGCCTTGATGCCGAGCCAGACCAGATAGGCGGTGCCGAGCCAGCGCAGCACTTCGAACGCGCCGGGGATGGCGAGCAGCAGCGCAGTGAGGCCGGCGGCGGAAGCGGTGAGGATCGTCATCAGCCCGGCCAGGCAGCCCGCCATCGCCGCCACGGTGCGCCGCACGCCGAAATCGACGCTGCGCTGGAGGATGTGGAGCATGTTGGGGCCGGGCGTTCCCGAGAGCAGGAACACGGCCATGACGAAAAGCCACCAGGTCTGGAGTGTCATCGCGCGGACCTTCGCGATCGGGGGTCTTGGGAAGGGGCCCGCGGGCCCCGGCGCGTCAGCCCTTGGCCGACATGACGAAGAGGATGATCGCCGCCACCGCGATCGCCACCGCCTGGAGCAGGATGCGTTGCTGCATCAGCTTCTGCGACTTGAGCGCGCGCGGGCTCGGGCCGTCGCCATGCCCCTCCAGGTCCTGGCTGGTGGTGCCTGCCATGTTCACCAGTCCCTTGATGAGGACGAACAGGGTCGCGAACATCGCGGCGACGAGCAGGATGGCGAGGAAGAACATCCGGACAGCTTACGCCCCTGTCGCGGCGATGCCAACCGGCAGTTGCCCCGCGCGCAATCGCTCGGCGAGCGCGCGGCCGTCCTCGCCCGCCAGCCGCATCGCCTCCAGGCTCGGGGCGCCGTGGCGCTTGGCGAGGCGGGTGCCGTCCGGGCCGGCCAGGAGCGGGTGGTGGCGATATTCGGGCGTCGGCAGGCCGAGCAGCGCCTGGAGCAGGCGGTGGACATGCGTGGCCGCGAACAGATCCACCCCGCGCACGACATCGGTGATGCCCTGGGCGGCGTCGTCGACGGTGACGGCAAGGTGGTAGCTGGCGGGTGCGTCCTTGCGAGCGAGGACGACGTCGCCGGCGGCGGCGGGATCGGCCCGGACCCGGCCGGCATGGGCGTCGTGCCACCATAGATCCTCCCCGGCACGGGGAGGGGGACCAGCCGCAGGCTGGTGGAGGGGGCGCTCCTCATCGGGAATAGCTCGCGGCACGCCCCCTCCACCACCGGCTTCGCCGGCGGTCCCCCTCCCCGTTCCGGGGAGGATTTTAAGCGCCCTTGCCATGTCCAGCCGCCAGCAATGCGGCCGGCGCAGGTCCGGCGCTTCGCGCCCGCGGCAGGTGCCGGGATAGAGCGCGCCCTCGGGCCCGTGCGGCGCGGTGAGGCTCGCGGCGATGTCGGCGCGGGTGCAGAAACAGGGATAGAGCAGGCCCTGCCCGCGCAACCGGCCGAGCGCCGCCTCGTACAGGTGCAGGCGCCGGGACTGCCAGGTCACCGCCCCGTCCCAGCCCAGGCCGAGCCATTCGAGGTCCCGCAGGATCGCCTCGACATGCTCGGGCCGGGAGCGGGTGCCGTCGATATCCTCGATGCGCAGGGTGAAGCGGCCGCCATGCGCCCGCGCGTGATCGTGCGCCTGGATCGCCGACCAGGCATGGCCCAGGTGCAGGCGCCCCGTCGGGCTCGGCGCGAATCGCGTGTGGATAACCATCAAACCGGCCCTTGACCGCGAGTCGCGGCATATGCTGTCATCAGCGCGTCACGCTTCTCGGCGAGAGGCGGGGCACCATAGTTTGGGCGAGGGAGCGCATGTATCATCCCGATCTGATCCGCCATCCGGACTCTTGCCCGACGCTCGTCCTGAACGCC
>ERZ778025.2382-NODE-2382-length-10607-cov-4.713040_pt1 | contig 10607 bp, 6 predicted proteins | sample MGYA00375755_ERZ778025 | MGnify/ENA primary metagenome ERZ778025 (study PRJEB29350, sample SAMN05389825) | bioreactor metagenome | isolation source: Thiocyanate bioreactor | place: South Africa: University of Cape Town | collected 2014-03-17 ... | reverse complement strand
CCTGTCGGTGGACCTGATCGGCTCGGCCGAGACCAACGTCACCGTGTCGCTGGACCCCACCGAGAACCTGCTGGATTCCGACGCGATCGCCGCGCTGGCCGGCGACCTCGCCAAGGTGTGCCGGGTCAAGGTGATCGCGCCCTGTGCCGCGATCACCCTGGTCGGCCGCGGCATGCGCTCGATGCTGCACACGCTGTCCAGCGTGCTTGCCGAGTTCGACCAGTTGCGCGTGCACCTGATCTCGCAGTCGTCCAACAACCTCAACCTCACCTTCGTGGTGGACGAGGACGTGGTGGACGACCTGATCCCGCACCTGCACGAGCTGCTGATCGCCGCCGGCGCGCTGCGCACCGACGACAGCGCGCTGTTCGGCCCGAGCTGGCAGGCGCTGTACGGCAGCGGCGAAGCGCAGGCGCAGTCATCCTGGTGGCGCGACGGCGAACGCCAGCGCCTGCTCGACCTCGCGGCCGAGGCCACCCCGCGCTACGTCTACCACCTGCCCACCGTGCGCCAGCAGGCGCGCGAGCTGAAGTCGCTGGCGGCGGTGGACCGGTTGCACTACGCGGTGAAGGCGAACACGCACCCGGCCATCCTGCGCGCGCTGGCCGCGGAAGGCTTCGCCTTCGAATGCGTGTCGCCGGGCGAACTGGCGGCGGTGTCGGCGGCGGTGCCGGAAAGCGTGCCGCTGCTGTTCACGCCGAACTTCGCCTCGCGCGAGGATTTCGAGCGCGGACTCGCCACGCGCGCCACCATCACGCTGGACGCGCTGCACCCGATGGAGCACTGGGGCGAGCTGTTCCGCGGGCGCGAAATCTCGCTGCGCGTGGATCTCGGCCGCGGCCTCGGCCATCACGAAAAGGTGCGCACCGGCGGCAGCGGCAGCAAGTTCGGCCTGCCGCTGGAACAGCTCGACGCCTTCCTCCGGCACGCCGACGCGCATGGCGTGACCGTGCGCGGCCTGCATGCGCACCTCGGTTCGGGCGTGCTTGACGCCAAGCATTGGGGCGAGGTCTACAGCCAGCTCGCCAGCCTCGCCGAGCGCATCGGCAGCATCGCCTTCCTCAACATCGGCGGCGGCCTGGGCGTGCCCTCGCATCCCGGCGAGGCGAAGCTGGACATCGCCGCGCTGGACAAGGTGCTGCGCGAGGTCAAGGCGGCCTATCCGCATTACCAGCTGTGGATGGAGCCGGGCCGCTACCTGGTGGCCGACGCCGGCGTGCTGCTCACCCACGTCACCCAGACCAAGGGCAAGGGCAGCTGGCGCTACCTCGGCGTGGACACCGGCATGAACAGCCTGATCCGCCCCGCGCTGTACGACGCCTGGCACGAGATCGCCAACCTCACCCGCCTCGACGAAGCGGCCACCGGCCTGTTCCAGGTGGTCGGCCCGATCTGCGAGAGCGGCGACGTATTGGGCAGCGACCGTCGCCTGCCGGAACCGCAGGAAGGCGATGTGATCCTGATCGCCCAGGCCGGTGCCTACGGCAAGGTCATGTCCTCGCCATACAACCTGCGTGGCGACACGGAAGAGGTCGTGCTGGACGATTGACCGCATCATTCTCCCTCTCCCCTTTGGGGGAGAGGGTTGGGGTGGGGGGCCGGGGCTCGCGGGGAAGTGGCCAACAGCGCGGAGATTCAAGGATGAAGCGCATGCACGTGGATCGTGCGCGCAACTTGCGTGCCGATTCGACCGATGCAGAACAACTGCTGTGGTCCAGACTGCGGAACCGGCGCCTCTCGGGCTGGAAGTTCAGGCGACAACACGAAATAGGGCGGTACATCGTCGATTTCGCGTGCCCTGATGCGTCCCTGATCGTGGAGCTGGACGGCGGGCAGCATGGCGACCAGCGGATCTACGACGAGCATCGAAGCAGCGAACTTCAAAGAGTGGGATACAGGGTCCTGCGTTTCTGGAACAATGAGGCGTTGAAGAATCTGGACGGCGTGCTTGAGGTGATTCTGGAGGCCTTGGCAAGCTCGGCCCCTCACCCCAGCCCTCTCCCCGGAGGGGAGAGGGGGTAGGGATGGCGGGATTTTTAAGGCCTTTGGCAGGCTCGGCCCCTCTCCCCGGAGGGAGTAGGGATGGCGGGGTTTTTTGAGGCCTTGGCAGGCTCGACCCCTCGCCCCGACCCCCTCCCCGGAGGGGAGAGGGTGCAGGGCTCGCGGGAGACTTGAGAGAGTGACGACAACCATCCAACCGCGCCTGACCCAGGTGTTCCGCTTCCTGCACGCGCGCTATGCCGACGGCGTGGCCGAGCTGGCGTATGCGTTCGACGATGGCGAGGCCATGGTGGAGCGCATCCGTTTCCCGCACGCGCCTGCACTGCCGCGCGAACGCCAGGCCGCCTTCGACGCGGCGCTGAAGCTGCTGCACCTGGTCGCCGGCGTCAGCTACTACAAGGCCGGCGTGCCGCCGAAGATCGAGATCGCGGATGGCCCGCTGGACGATGCCACCGCCGACCTGCTGGATGCGCTGTACCTGCACGGCCTCGCCGAGTTCGCGTACCGCAACAGTCTGGACCTGCGCGGTCGCATCGCGTTTCCTCGCCTGGGTGCGGAAACAAAACTCGCAAGCCCGGGCCATTCCCCCTCTCCCCTCCGGGGAGAGGGCCGGGGTGAGGGGCCGGGCTTGCCGCAAGTCCCGTCGCTCGGTCTCCCAAAGCGCACCCTCGTCCCCATCGGCGGCGGCAAGGATTCCCTCGTCGCGGTGGAGGCGATCAAGTCCATCGGCGGCGAAGTGACCGCGGTGTGGGGGGGCAACTCCGCGTTGATCCAGGCCTGCGCCGAGCGCACCGGCCTGCCCACGCTGAACATCCAGCGCGAACTGGCGCCGGCGCTGTTCGAGCTCAACCAGCGCGGTGCGTGGAACGGCCACATTCCGGTGACCGCGGTGAACTCGGCGATCCTCGCCATGGCCGCGATCCTCTACGGCCACGACTCCATCGCCTTCGCGAACGAGCGCTCCGCCTCGGCCGCCACGCTGGAGTACGAAGGCCAGCAGGTGAACCACCAGTGGAGCAAGGGCTACGCCTTCGAGCAGTTGCTCGGCGACTGGCTGCACGGCCACGTGGCGGCCGACCTCGATTACTGCTCGCTGCTGCGGCCGTATTCCGAACTCGCGATCACCCGCGCGTTCGCGAAGCTCACGCCGTACTTCGACGTGTTCTCCAGCTGCAACCGCAACTTCAGGCTGCTCGGCCCCAAGCCGGCCGACCGCTGGTGCGGGCAGTGCCCGAAGTGCCATTTCGTGTTCCTCGCGCTGGCGCCGTTCCTGCCCAAGCCGCGCCTGCTGGCGATCTTCGGCCGCAACCTGCTGGACGACGAGACGCAGGCGGCCGGTTTCGACGCGCTGCTGGAATACAAGGACCACAAGCCGTTCGAATGCGTGGGCGAGGGCGCCGAGGCGCGCGCCGCGATGTACGCGCTGAGCCAGCGCCCGGAATGGCAGGAGGACGCGCTGGTGGCGCGCTTCCGCGACGAGATCCTGCCCCGGCTCGACGCCGCGCAGCTCGCGCTGGAACCGTGGCTGCAGCCGTCCGCCGAGCACCGCATACCGGCAAGGCTGCAGGCGGCGCTGCAGGCCATCGCCTGATGCGCATCGCCGGGCTGGCGGGCAAGCGCGTCGCCGTGTGGGGCTTCGGCCGCGAAGGGCGCGCGGCGATTCGCGCGATCCACGCGCAGTTGCCGCAATTGCCGCTGGCGCTGTACTGCAGCGAGGACGAAGCCGAGGCGGCGCGCGCGTTCGACGCCACGCTCACCGTCTACGGCCCGGAGCCGGGGCCGGTGGCGCTGTGCGCCTACGACGTGGTGGTGAAGTCGCCGGGCATCTCCATCTACAAGCCCACGGTGACCACCGCGCAGGCGCAGGGCACGCGGTTCACCTCCGGCACCGCGCTGTGGTTCGCGGAGAACCCCGACGCGCGCGTGGTCGCGGTCACCGGCACCAAGGGCAAGAGCACCACCACCGCCCTGGTCGCGCACCTGGCGCGCAGCCTGGGCGTGCGCACCGCGCTGGCCGGCAACATCGGCTTGCCGCTGCTGGAATTGCAGGGCCAGTCCGCCGCGCTGTGGGCCATCGAGCTGTCGAGTTTCCAGACGGGCGAGGCCGGCGCGCTGGAACTCGGCGTGGTCACCAGTCTGTACGAGGAGCACCTCGACTGGCACGGTTCGCGCGAACGCTACGTGGCCGACAAGCTGCGCCTGGCCGACGTGTCGCGCCGCCTGCTGGTCAACGGCCTGCAGCCGAACCTGCTGGAGCGCACCGCCGCGCATCCGCATCGCCTCGTCTTCGGCACGCCCGAAGGCTGGCATGTGGCCGATGGCGCAATCCGCCGTGGCGAACAGGCGGTGTTCGACATCGCGAAGCTGGCCGCGCCCGGGCTGCACAACGCGCTCAACGCCTGCGCCGCGCTGGCCGCGCGAATTTCCACCCGCTGCCGCACCGCCTGCAGCCGCTGGGCACACGCGACGGACTGGACTGGATCAACGACTCGATCAGCACCACGCCGCAGGCCACGCTGGCCGCACTGGACAGCCTGGCCGGGCGCGAGGTCACGGTGATCGCGGGCGGCCACGATCGCGGGCTGGACTGGTCGGATTTCGTGCAGGCCGTGAAGCATCGCGCCAGCCTGCGCATCGTCACGCAAGGCGCCAACGGTCCGCGCATCGCGCAGGCCCTGCGGCAGGCGAAGACCGAACTGCCGCTGGGCGAGGCCGAGGATTTCGACGACGCGGTGACGATGGCGCGCACCGTGACGCCCGCGGGCGGCGTGGTGCTGCTGTCGCCCGGTGCGCCCAGCTTCGACCAGTTCAAGGACTATGCCGCGCGCGGCCGCCGCTTTGCGGAACTGGCCGGCTTCGACGGTACCGCCATCGCCGGCATCGAGGGGCTAGGCATCGCGTGACGGCGCCGCGGGCGAGGGCCCGCGGCGCGCGCGTTCAGCGCAGCGTGTAGCCAGCCACCCGCCACACCTTGTCCGTGTCCAGGTGGAACGAGATCAGCTCGCGTATCGGCTGCTTCCGGTTCGCGAACTGGGTCGCGAAGCTGACGTTGACGTAGTAGCCGGCCGGCGTGGCGCCGCCCTGGGAGGCGCTGCGGGTGATCGTGGCGAACTTGCGCGACACCAGGTTGCCGGCCTGCTTGCGGTCGGCATCGACCTGCTTGACGAAGGCGTCGCGCTGCACGGCCTGCTTCGCCACGCTGGAGGCGCCGTCCCACACGCTGCCGGTCTTGCCCTGGTCGACCTGCAGCGCGACCTGCAGCGCGGCCTGTTCCATCTTGGTGTTCTGCTCGCGCAGTTGTGCCTGCTGTTCCGGGGTGAGCGCCGGGGCGGCCTGTGCCTGCGTTTGCGGCTTGGCGGCGGGTGCGGCGGCCGACTGGGCCAGCGCGGCGGTAGAGGCGCCCAGCAGGGCGGCGGACAGGACGATCTGCTTGAGCATGATGCGAATTCTCCCTTGCGAATGATCACGGATGCCTTCCAGGGGCACCCTGGTCGCAATTTATCACGACGCTCTCCGGCCAGTGTGCAGGGTCGGTGTGGGGGCGGCACCGCCCGCCCCACACCGACCGGCGACGGCCGCGTCTACCAGATCTTCACGCGCTGGTCCGGCGCCAGATACAGCTTCTGCCCGGGCTTCACGTCGAACGCCGGGTACCAGGCGTCGAGGTTGCGCACGGTGAGCGCGCGGAACTGCGCGGGCGCGTGCACGTCGGTGGCGAGGCGCTGGCGCATCGCGGCCTCGCGCATCTTCGAGCGCCAGGCCTGGCCGAAGGCGAGGAAGAAGCGCTGGTCGCCGCTGAGGCCGTCGACCACCGGCGCGGGCTTGCCGCCGAGCGACTTGTGGTAGGCGAGGTAGGCGATGGTGAGGCCGGAGACGTCGGCGATGTTCTCGCCCAGCGTCTGCTCGCCGTCGACGTGCAGGCCGGGCAGCGCTTCGTACTTGCCGAACTGTTTCGCGAGTTGCGCGGTGGCGCTCTTGAAGTGCGCCTCGTCGGCCGGCGTCCACCAGTTCTCCATCTTGCCCTGCGCGTCGAAATCGGCGCCGGTGTTGTCGAAGCTGTGGCTGATCTCGTGGCCGATGATGGCGCCGATGGCGCCGTAGTTCGCGGCGGGATCGGCCTTGGGATCGAAGAACGGCGGCTGCAGGATCGCTGCGGGGAAGTTCAGCGCGTTCTGCAGCGGAAGGTTCACCGCGTTCACCGTCTGCGGCGTCATCCACCACTCGCCGCGGTCCACCGGCTGGCCGAGCTTGGCGAGCTGGTGCTCGTATTCGTGCTTCACCGCGCGCAGGTGGTTGCCCAGCGGATCGTCGGCGCTGACCTTGAGCGTGGCGTAGTCGCGCCATTTCTCCGGATAGCCCACGCCGACCTTCAGCGTGACCAGCTTCTCCTTGGCCTTCGCCCGCGTGGCCGGGGTCATCCAGCTCAGCGTGTCGAGGCGCTCGTCGAAGGCGGCGATCAGGTTCTTCACCAGCTGTTGCACCTCGGCCTTGGACGAGGCGGGGAAGTACTTCTTCACGTACAGCTCGCCCACCGCGTCGCCGAGGTCGGTGTTGGTGGCGCCCACCGCGCGCTTCCAGCGCGGCTGCTGCTCGGGCGTGCCCTGCAGGGTGTGGCCGTAGAAGTCGAAGCTGAGGTCGGCATAGGCCTTGGGCAGCAACGGCGCGGCGGCATCGAGCGTGTGGAAGGCGAGCAGGGTCTTCCAGGCGTCGAGCGGCTCGCTGCCGACCAGCGCGGCGAGACCGGTGGTGGCGGTCGGCTGCCATACGTCGATGCTCTTCTGGCCGTCCAGGCCCGCGGCCTTGAAGTAGGCGGCCCAGTCGAGGCCCGGCGCCTTCTGCGCGAAATCGGCCGCCGTCCAGAGGTTGTTCGCCTTGTGCACGTCCTGGCTGGCTATCAGGCTTTCCTGCGCCTTGGCGATCTTCGTTTCGAGATCGATCACCGTGTTCGCCTTCGCGTCGGCATCGGCGATGCCGGCTTGCTTCAGCAGCGCCACCACGTAGGTGCGGTACCTGGCGCGGAACTCCGCCATGTGCGCGTCGCTGGAGAGGTAGTAGTCGCGGCTGGGCATGGCCAGGCCGCCCTGCAGCAGGTAGGCGATGGTGTGCGAGGGATCTTCCAGCCCCTGCGTCACGAACAGGCCGAACAGGTTTTCGGTGTGGAAGTTGGTGGCGTTGATCGGGTCCACGTCGGCGCGCAGGCGGCTGCCCAGCACGCGGGCGAGATCGTCTTTCGAGGCGATTGCGTCGATCGCGGAAAGCTCGGGCTTCAGTGGCGCGAGGCCGTGCTTCTCGATTGCGGCCTCGTCCATGTACGCCGCGTAGTAGTCGGCGATCCGGCGCGTGTCGCTGCCGGCGGCGGGATGGCTGGCGCCCGCGTTCCTGATCAGGTCGGCGGTGTGCTGCTCGGTGAGCTCGAAGATCTTCAGGAACGTGCCGGTGCTGGAGCGGTCGGCGGGAATCTGCGCGGTCTTCAGCCAGCCGCCGTTCGCATAGTCGAAGAAGTTGTCGCCGGGGCGCACCGCGAGGTCGATGCCGCCCAGGTCGATGCCGATGTCCGGCGCGCGCGGCATGGGCGGCGTGGCTGCCAAGGCGGGGGCGCTGCAGAGAACGGCGACGATCGCCGCGGAAAGGATCCATCGAGTGCGCTGCATGGGGTTACCTCGTCGGTGTGGGGCTGCCGTGGGCAAAAGCGGTGGGGCAGCATGCCACCCCGCGCGGCGGCAGGCACGCGGCGTTGCAGGACGGCGGCGCAGGTTTCTACTTTTCGAGGCGGTAGTTGAAGCTGGCGCGGTTGAATTCCGTGGCGCTCTGCGCCTCGAAGTTCCAGCGACGGGTCAGCCGGTAGCGCAGGGTCACCACCTGGCCCGGTTCGAACAGGCCCACGCCGTAGCTGAGGTAGAGCCGCGGCGAGAGGTACTTGCCCACGGTGAACGCGGAGTTGCCGCCGAGCGCCTCGTTGCTGGAGACGCCGATGTCGTCCACGCCCAGCTTCGAGCCGATGCTCTTGGCCAGCAGGTTGCCGGCGGCCGAGCCCAGCGCCTGCGCGGCGGCGCCGAGCATGTCGCCTTCGCCGCCCTTCACCTGCGACAGCGGCTTGCCGGTGATCAGGTACGACAGCGCGTCGGACTGCTCCATCAGCGGGTTGGAGAACACGGTGAGCACCGGCCGCTGGGCGGTGCCGGCGATCTGCAGGCCCACCTCCTGGCCTTCGTCGATGGTGGCGTTGGGGTTGAGCTTGCGGATCGCGCGGATGTCCAGGCCGGGATTGTCGATCGGCGTGCTCGCGAACAGCAGCCTGCCGCGCTGGATGACGAGGTTCTGGCCGTAGGCCCGGTAGGTGCCGTCCACCGTGATCTGGCCCTGGCCGGTGGTGGCGCGCCCCGGCCGCTCGTTCACCGTGAGCACGCCGGCGAGGCGGCCGTCCAGGCCGAGGCCGGTGAGGTGCGTCCTGCGGCCAAGGTCCACCCGCACCGTGGCGGTGAACGGCAGCGATGCGCCGGGCGCGGGCTGTTCGCGGTCGACCACCACCACGTCGGGGGAAGCCTTGTTGGCGCCGGCGCCCGGCAGCTTGTCGAGGTTCACGTCGGCGCTGTCCAGCAGCACCGTGCCGCCGAGGTCGAGGCCTTGCGCGGTGCGCTGCAGGCGCAGGTCGGGGCTGATCGCGACCTTGGCGGCGGGAATGTCGGCGGCGGTGAACTGGCTGCCCTTGATTGCGATGTCGGTGGTGACGCTTCCGCCCAGGCCGGCGACGCCGGCCACCGTCAGCGTGCCGGTGCCGGACTGCACGCTGCCGTCGATGCGCAGGGTGCGGGCGTCGAGCGCCTGCACGGCCAGTCGCCCCTTGGCGAGCTTGAGTCCCGCGGCCGGCACCTCGGCGGCGAAATCGTCCACCGTGGCCCGGCCGCTGACGACCGGTTGCGCCAGCGTGCCGCCGAACTGGAAGCTGCCGGCGGCCTGGCCGTGCACGTTCGCCACCGCGTTGCCGAACAATTCGAGGAAGGCGAGGTTGTTGAGGCGCAGGTCGAGCTGGCCGCCCAGCGCCTGCTGCTTGCCGCTCACGCTTGCATGGCCGCTGAGGCTGCCGTCGTGGTCGAGGCTGGCGCGCAGGTCGATGCGCTGGCCGTTCGCGCCGAGTTCGCCGTTCACCGCCAGGTTGTCGTAGCTCAGCAGCGGCGCGTCGGGATGCTCGGTGTAGGTGATGCTGCCATGGCTGGAGCTGATGCTGGTCGTGCCGCTGAGCACGCCGGCCGCGCTGAGGCGCGCCTTTCCCTCGCCCTGCAGGCTGCCGTCCGCGCGCATCGGCAGGTTGGCCTCGCCGGCCGCGTTCAGCAGCAGCGCCAGCGGCAGGGCGCGCAGGCGGTAGTTGGCGTCGAGGTTGCCGGCCTTGTCCCGCCGCGCGCTGGCGCACAGCAGCGGATCGCCTGCCGTGAGGCACAGCTCGCCGAGGGTGAAGGCGCCGTCGCGCCAGGCCAGTTGGCTGGGATGCTGCAGGCGCCAGCCCGGCAGGCCCTGCGGTTCGAGGTTCAGCGTGCCGAGCGTGCCGCTCCAGTTGCCGTCCCGCAGCGCGCCGCGCAGGCCCAGCGCGCCGGAGAGCTGGCTGCCGCGCATGTCCAGCTCCAGCCGGTGGTTGCCCTGGCTGCCTTCGGCCAGCAGGTGGATGCGCTGGAACACGAGGCCGTCGAGGTGCGCGCCGCCGGTGGTGAGTTCCAGCTTGCCCGCGGGATGGCTGATGTCGGGGACGCCGGCGATCAGTTGCAGGCTGTCCACGCGTTCCTGCTTCCAGGCCAGCGCGTTGCCGCGCAGGTGGCCGTTGATGGCCAGCGCCGGCAGGAGGCCGCGCAGGTTGAATTGGCCGTCCAGACGTCCACCGGCGCCGGGCAGCCAGTCGCCCAGCGAGGCGATGGCGAGCCGGACGTCGGCATCGTTGACGCGACCCGGCCTGGCGTCGACCTGCACCGTGCTGCCGCCGGAAGTCAGGCGGAGCTGGCCGTCGATCACCTTGCCGGGCGAGAGGTGCAGCCTGGCGCTGCCGCCGACGGTGCGCTCGCGCAGGCGCCCGGCGAGTTGCCGGAGTTCCAGCGTGGCGTCGGGTCCGTCCTTCGTCATCGTGCCCTTGCTGTCGAGCGCGAAATCCAGCGCGCCGTTCCAGCCGGCGAGCAGCTGGCCGGGGTCGAAGCGCGTGGCGCTGGCGTCGAGTTGCCAGCCCAGCGCGGGTTGCAGTTGCAGCGTGCCCTGCATTTCGAGCTTGCCTTGCAGTTGCTGCAGGGTGAGCGGATGCAGGGCAATCGCCTGCGGCGTGCCGTCCACGTCCAGGGTCAGGTGCGCCGGCTGGCCGGGTGGGCCGATCGTGACGTCGCCGGTGGCATGGAAACGCTCGGCGCTGCCGCGCGCATCGAGCTTGCCCGCGCTGGCGAGAGGCTGGCCGACGAGTTCGGCCGGCAGTTGCAGGTCGCTCCACCGGATCGTCAGCTGGCCGCCCAGCGGCTTCGCGTCGAGCTGCAGCGTGCCGCTGGCGTCGAGCCGTCCCTTGACCTGCGGCGAGCTCAGGGCGAGTTGCTGCAGGTCCAGCGTCTTGCCGTCGTCGCTGAAGCGCGCGCGCAGCGGTT
>ERZ778025.2381-NODE-2381-length-10610-cov-4.007864_pt1 | contig 10610 bp, 13 predicted proteins | sample MGYA00375755_ERZ778025 | MGnify/ENA primary metagenome ERZ778025 (study PRJEB29350, sample SAMN05389825) | bioreactor metagenome | isolation source: Thiocyanate bioreactor | place: South Africa: University of Cape Town | collected 2014-03-17 ... | reverse complement strand
GGCAGGTTCACCTTCGCAATTTCCGCGCTTGAAACGGCGGCAAAGAAGCCCGGCATCAAATGCCCCAAGGCGACGCCGACCACGATGCAGAGGGCCACCCATATCGAGAGATAACGTTCAAACGTACTCATGATCAGGCCACATGCGGTCGGCCCGACGTTGAGCCTTCGGAGTTTCCAATGTCACGAAGCTTGGTGCCGAGCGCCATCGCATCGATCGAGCCAAGCCGCAGAGCCGTGAACAGCCCGATACGGTTCTTCATGAAGCGAAAGGCGGAAACGAACGCGGCTTCCTTCTGGATGTCGGTCCCTTCAACCGCCGCAGGGTCTTCGATGCCCCAGTGTGCGGTCATCGGCTGTCCTGGCCAGATCGGACAGCTTTCGCCTGCCGCGTTGTCGCAGACGGTGAAGACGAAATCCATGACGGGCGCATCCGGAACGGCAAACTCCGCCCAGCTCTTCGAGCGCAAACCATCTGTCGGATAATTCATGCTTTCGAGAACGCGGAGCGCAACCGGGTTGACCTCTCCCTTTGGCTGGCTACCCGCGGAGAATGCGCGGAAACGGCCGCTTCCGTCCCTTTGAAGGATGGATTCGGCGAGAATCGAGCGCGCGGAATTACCCGTGCAGAGAAACAGGACGTTATAGACGCGGTCAGGCACGGGGCTTTTCCTTCTTTCGCGGAGGAGGACAGCAAGGTGTCAGGCTTTCGAAAATGGGAGAGCAAATCTCCTGTCGTCCGCCGCAGCAGTCTTGGAGGAGAAAGACGGCGATGGCCTGAAACGCCGCGAGGTTCGCGCGATACACGATCGAGCGGCTGTGCCGCTCGGACGTCACGAGATCGGCCCGGGTCAGCACGGCAAGGTGCGCGGAAAGCGTGTTCTGCGGCACTTCGAGTAGTCGGGCGAGATCGCCGGCGGCCAATCCATCGGGCTCGTGCTGCACCAGCATCCGGAACGCTTGAAGGCGGGTTTGTTGGGCGAGGGCGGCAAGCGCCAGGACGGCTTGTTCGTTTTCCATATATCCAGATTTATGGATATATGGAAAATTGTCAACTCCTGTCGGCCAAATCGGACGTTCACTATTTCGAATATTATCGAAATATAGTTTGACTTCTGAAGATGAGATACCCCATGCTCTGGCCATGAAACTCACCGACGCCGCATCACGCCTCGAAGCCCTTGGCAATCCAACCAGGCTCCGGATTTATCGGACCCTCGTGCGGGCGGGGCAGTCCGGAATGCCCGTCGGCCGCTTGCAGGAAAAGCTGAAGGTTGCTCCGTCCACCTTGTCACACCACGTCAAATCGCTGGTCAGCGTCGGCCTGATCCGACAGGACCGCGAGGGAACAACGCTCGTGTGCCACGCGGAATACGACACCATGCGCGGCCTGGTGGATTTTCTCGTCGCCGAATGCTGTGCCGACGAGGCGACTTCCGGATGTAACGCGACAAAGACGGCTGCCTAGATTTTTCAGACCTTAAACTTCGATCATTCTAGAAATATGGAGAGTGGAAATGACGTCGAAAACCGTAGCCGTCATTGGCGGGGGGCCAGTCGGTCTTGCCGCCGCCGCTTACCTCATGGAACGCGGCTTTACGCCGATCGTGCTGGAGGCGGGAGAACGCGCCGGGCACGCGGTCAGGCAATGGCGGCATGTCCAACTGTTCTCGCCGTGGAAATACAACATCGACGGGGCGGCGGCCCGCTTGCTGGCTTCAACGGGATGGAATTCACCCGATCCGGAAATCTATCCGACAGGTGGCGAGTTGCTCGACCACTATCTTGATCCGCTTGCCACCAGGACGCCGCTGAAGGACGTCATCCGGATGTCCAGTCGCGTCACCGCGATCAGCCGTGTGGGATTCGACAAGGCGAAGACGAGAGGCCGTGAGAACGCGCCGTTCGAGATCCGCTTTCAAAACGGCAAAGGGTCGGAGGTGTTGCGGGCCGACGCCGTGATCGACGTGTCGGGAACGTGGTCGTCGCCCAATCCGGCAGGCGCGAACGGGCTTCCAGCGATCGGGGAGCGTGATTGTGCAAACCGCATCGCCTATGGAATACCCGACGTCTCTGGAAACGACCGGGAGCGCTACAAGGGCAAGACCGTCGCCGTTCTTGGCGCGGGCCACTCCGCGATCGGTACGTTGACCGATCTGACGCGCCTTCGAGGCCAGGACCCGGCAACGAAGGTCATCTGGCTTCTCCGCGGCACCGATCCGTCGAAGGCATTCGGCGGAGGCGCCAACGACAAGCTGGTCGCCCGCGGCGAACTGGGTGCGGCGTTTGCCGACCTCGTTGCCAACGGCAAGATCAAGGTGGAATCCGCTTTCAGCGTCACACATGTTTCCGCCGTGGGGGAGAAATTGCGCATCGGGGCAGGGTCGGCCTGCTGCGGACGCCATGTCATCGTCGATGAGTTGATCGTGGCAACGGGATTTCGACCCGATCTCTCGTTCCTGAGCGAAATGCGGTTGCGTCTGGATTCCGCGATCGAGGCCCCCGTCGATCTGGCACCCTTGATCGATCCGAACGAACACAGTTGCGGGACGGTGCGCCCCCATGGCGCTCGCGAGCTTCGGCAGGATGAGCCGGGTCTTTATCTCGCTGGCATGAAGTCCTACGGGCGGGCACCGACGTTCCTGATGATCACGGGCTACGAACAGGTTCGCTCCATCGCGGCGGAGATCGCAGGCGACCACGAAGCCGCAGCTCGTGTCGAACTGGAGCTTCCGGAAACAGGCGTGTGTACGCGGGGTGGCGTTGAGTCCGGCGCTGCGTCATCCGGATGCTGTGGCGGCCCGGCGCCCGCCGACGTGAATGCTTGCTGTGTGGAGGATGCCAACGCCAAGGCGACCGGAAAATCCGGATGTGGCTGCTCGTGAGGGGCGCCGCGTGAGCCAGCGTCAACTTCCAATCATTCTTGCCCTCGGCACCACGCAAACGCTTGCGTGGGCGTCGAGCTACTATCTCCCGGCGATTCTCGCCGATCCGATCGCCAAGGATCTCGGCATCTCCAGCAACTGGTTCTTCGCGGCGTTCTCGGCCGCTTTGGTCATCTCCGGATTGCTGGGGCCGCGTGTCGGACGTCAGATTGACCTGTTCGGCGGGCGGCCGGTCCTGTCCGGATCGAACGTGATCTTCGCGGCGGGGCTGGCGTTGCTCGGGGCATCGACCTCGGCATGGATGCTCGGGGCGCTGGGACGCATCTACGGCGACAACGCAAGGCGGGCGATCACGGGAATTACCCTGATTGCCGGATTTGCCAGCACGGTCGGGTGGCCCCTCAGTTCATGGGGGCTGGAAACGATCGGATGGCGATCAACGTGCTACGCGTGGGCCGTCGCGCACATCTTGATCGGACTTCCCCTCAATCTGTTCTTCCTGCCAAGGACGCCTGCGACCGCACGACACGTCGAGGGGCGAGCCGCCAAACCGCACATTCCGATGGACCGGATGATGGTCTTGCTTTCGTTGGCGTTCGCGGCGGCTTGGACCGTCACGTCGGCGATGGCAGCGCATCTGCCGCGCATCGTCGAGGCGTTCGGGGCAACTCCGGCGCAGGCCGTCTTTGCCGGGATGATGATTGGCCCCGCTCAGGTCGCGGCGCGTGTCCTTGAAGCAAGGACGCTCGGCAAATTTCATCCGCTGTTCTCGACGCGGCTTGCCTGCCTCACGCATCCTGTCGGTGCCTGTGTCATCGGCCTGTTTGGTGGGCCTGCGGCCGCGGCATTTGCTCTGCTCCACGGAGCAGGCAACGGACTGCTCACGATCGCCCGGGGACGTTGCCGCTGGCGATCTTCGGCCCCGAAAATTACGGCTATCGGCTCGGATTATTGGGCGCGCCGTCGCGCGTTTGTCAGGCATTAGCCCCGTTGGGATTCAGCCTGCTGATTGATCCGTTGGGCGGCGGTGTCGTGGTTGTCTCGTCGATCTTGAGTCTGGTGGCATTCGGGGCGTTGTTGTTGATACCGATGCCGACAACCAGAAATGCGCGCTGCGCTACCCATGAGAAGCAGGTTCGTTCTGGTTGATTGCTGCCAGTGAAGTTTGACTTCAGAGAGACGACCGCACGGATGGCATAGACATCATGGGGTTACGTCGGCTAACGGCCCCCGACGAAGGGATGCAATTGGCCAATCACGACAAGCAACAGCGTTGCCCAGGAGAGCAATGAGAAACCTCATGCAAAAATGTAGCCGCTGATTTTCCACGGCTCCTTTCCCGGCTTTCCGGGAATCTCGTGCAGATGGACCAACTTCATCTGCCGAGTATGGCGGGAACCTCAACACAGCACAAAACCTAGTGGCTTGATTTAAGTTCGCTCTTTGTTCTTATAAGGCTTCATTCCTATGGCAGGTTGACCCATGGACGCGAACAGCACCCGATTGAAACACAACGTCGCCCGGATCCGCCGAGACATCCGCACGACTGCACGCGAGATGCAAACGCTCATCGACGCAGACCTCGATTGTACGGGAGCGGCGCGTGTCCTCATGCACCTTCAGAATGATTTGAAACTCTACCTGGAGAAACAGGATGCGATGGCGAGCCGACATTCTCCGGGCTGAGATTTCAGACCTCGGATCGGCGCTTGCTCAGCTTCGCAAGAACGATCTCGACACCGCCGCAGTCGAACTCCTGCTTTCGAGTAAACGAGGGCAACTTGAATGGCTTGGCAGTATCCGGAAGGCGGAAGGTTCTCGATCGCCGTTCCGGGAGACGAAGACATAGTCAAGGACGTCGAGACGTTTTTCGGCGGCGAACTCGCACGGTATAATCACTCCGTCTATTGGGAGCACTGTTCGTACGTCGTGTTCTTCTTTTCGACGATGTCGGATGCGGAAAAGTGCATTGAGCAGTTCAACGGCCGCGCGACAAAGGACGGGGCTCACATTGGAGCAAGTGGTATAAGGGCAAGACGGCGAAACGATTGAGCCGTCGCAGACCCTATGATTTCGGATAGCTCATCACGATGGTCCAAAACATTGCACGAGCCACCGCGTTGCCAAAGACATTTCACATCACTTCCGTCGAAGCGGAAGCGATGGCGCGCGCCGTGGTCAATCTGTTTAAGAAATGGAAGCTTGGCGACAGCGTCGCACGCGAGGTACTTGGCGGTTTGAGTGCGGAAATCTACGAGCGATGGAAGGTTGGTAGTTCCGGACAAATCGACCGAGACCTTGCGACGAGGCTCGCATTGTTGATGGGCATTCACAAACGATTGCGTCTTCTCTTTTCAAATCCAGAACGCGGCTATGCCTGGATCAACCGGCCAAACGAGGTGTTCGGCGGTCGCTCGCCCGCAGAGATCATGGGGCGTGGCGACATGTTTTCGTTGGCAACCGTGCATGTTTACTTGGATGCGGATTGTGAGAATTAACGGCACCGAACTAATTCATCGACGACGAAGGTGCTTCGTCCATCTGGTCGCTCAGGCGCTCTCTGCAGCGCTCCCGCCAATCGAGGGCAAGCTCGTTATCGGTCGGTGACAGCAGATCAAGGATGCGTTGCGGGCAAAAGCTGGCGTAGGGACCCTCGTCCTCGGCGATGGCGCTGACCAAATACGCCTTCGTGCCTTCCTGGGGCTTCGGCTGAACCAAGACGATCGCGCCTTGGACTACAGGCTTTCCCAAGGATTCTGTTTGGATGGCAACTGCGACACAGCGTTCGCCCAGATGATTCTCGTGGATTTCGAGGTCGAGAACCTCATCCGTGGTGTCTTCCGTCAGATACGCCTTAATGACCTCGGCGAGGTCCCCCGAGATTTCAATAACCTGGTTCAAGTCGAAAGCGTGGTTCATTGGCGCGCTCCTTGTTTGCAAGGAATCTAGCTAGGCTTCTTGCAAGCAACGAGCGGGAATTCAGTCGCATTTAGTTCACCCTGGCATTGAGCCGTTGCCTGAAATGATAAGGCGGAATCTCAATCGTTCTTCAAACAACTCTTCTGAACGATTCCTTTCCGCCGGTGATTTCCAGGTTCATCATTGGAATTCAGACACTAGGAACGGTTCAACACCGGAAGGATCACAATGCTTGACGAACGGGACTTTTTGGAAGCTTTGCAACTCGCAGAAGAAATGGGACATGCGCGAACGCTAACCTACGGCCTGGAGAACTACCGACGGTTGGCGAAATCGTCCGATCCCGCTGTACAACAAGAACTGCAACGCCTTCGAGGCGTCAGGGACGCTTGGGTTAGGGTCGAGAACGAAGAAGGTCCCGGGAGCTTGCTTAATCTCGACCACTTGTTGGTTTTGAAGCACGCCGCCGACGGTATCATCAGCACCACAGAAATTGAAAATGCTCGCAGGCACAACGATAAAGCTAAGGGCCAGGTTTCGGCGTCTGCTGCGTCATCATTGAATCCAGACATCAGGAACAGCCCAGCGTCGGAGGGATAAAAATGATTGAGGAACGGCACTTTTTGGGCGCTTTGCAACTCGCCGAAGCCATGGGGGACGCAAAGTCCTTGGATTCGGGTTTAGCACGTTACCAGTCTTTAGCTCGATCATCTGATCCCGCCACACAGTGCGAGTTGAGCCGCCTCAGGGCCGTCAGCGACGCCTGGATAAAGGTCGAGAGCGAATACGGGGCGGGGTCCTTATTGAACCTTGACCATCCGTTGATTCCTAGAGATTTCAAACTTGGGCTGATCAGTACTGACGAGCTTGCAAACGCCCGACAGTATCGAGACGGCATTAAGGTTTTGGCCCTCGCGGAATCCGCTCAGCAGTTCTGATCGCGTCTTCGAGCGAATCTGCGGGATACTCCTCACCATTCGGACCAATCACCATGAAGCCGACAGATATCCCGTCGACGAAAATTTCGTAGATCTCGCAATCGCTCGGAATATCGGGATGGTTTATCCGGACACGCTTCTCAGACATCAACGTTTCTCGCAGATGGCGGTACCTAGACATCTCTCAGATTCGAGAACACTTCAAGGTCAAGATTCGACGCCGCGAGTTATGCGTCAGCCAACCAAACGTGTCTGTCTTATGTGGGGTAACGCGACCGCCATTTGCGATGAAGTGCAGATCTATGTGGGGACTCAACAGATGAATTCACTTCGATTATTGGCCTATAAGAAGGAAGGCCCCGCCATCTGACGGGGCCTTCTACGTTACGCATTTGAGCGTGAAATCACGAAATTTTCGATTCCACACTTAAGCTAGGGGCTGGCGCCGTTTTCGGCGGGCTTCTTTCGAAATGCGACGTCTTTATAGGGTGCGCCGCGACGTCAATTTGGGGTGAAATGCACCTTTATGGGGTAAGCGACATCGTGCTGCTATTACGAGCACCCCGTCGTCGAACCGCACGTATCGCACTTCATGCAAGTACCGTTGCGTACGAGGGTGAAGTTGCCGCATTCGCTGCACATCTCGCCTTCATAACCGCGCGCCTTGGCTTCGGCGCGGCGCTCGGCCTTGCTCGGTGCGGCGGGAGCCGCTGCGGCCTGCGCGGCGCCGGGTTTGCTCCAGGTCTGGGCTTCCAGCTTCTCGGTCGGCGACAGGTCGCGCTCCGGCTCGGTCTTCAGCGCGACGGCGCCTTCGGTCGATGCGGCGTCGTTATGCCGGGCCGTTGCGCCGCCGGAGGCGATCGCCGTGACGTTGTTCGCTGCGCGCGCGTCGGTGTCGGCACCGCCACGCATCACCACAAGATTGTCGGTGCGCGAGCGGGTGAGGCCCTTCGACAGATAGCGCGCCGCGGGGCTCTGCTCGTCCGGGGCGCGGCCTTCGGCGACGCCCTTGCCGAGCGCATCGAAGCCGCCTTCGGCCGGATCGACATGGGCGAGGTCGAAGCGTGACAGATAGCTGACCGCGAGTTCGCGGAACACGTAGTCGAGGATCGATGTCGCGAACTTGATGGTGTCGTTGCCCTGCACCGGACCCGACGGCTCGAACCGGGTGAAGGTGAAGGCGTCGACATACTCCTCCAGCGGCACGCCGTATTGCAGGCCGAGCGACACCGCGATGGCGAAGTTGTTGATGAAGGAGCGCAGCGCCGCGCCTTCCTTGTGCATGTCGATGAAGATCTCACCGAGACGGCCGTCATCGTATTCGCCGGTGCGAACATAGACCTTGTGGCCGCCGACCACCGCCTTCTGGGTGTAGCCCTTGCGACGGTCCGGCATTTTCTCGCGGGCGCGGATCACGGTGACGCGTTCGACGATCTTCTCGACGATCTTCTCCGAGATCTGGGTGGCGCGCGCCGCCATCGGCTTGTCGTGATAGGCGTCCAGCGCGTCGTCCTCATCCTCGTCATCGGAGATGAGCTGCGCGTTCAACGGCTGCGAGAGCTTGGAGCCGTCGCGATAGAGCGCGTTGGCCTTCAGCGCCAGCTTCCACGACAACAGGTAAGCGGACTTGCAGTCCTCCACCGTGGCGTCGTTCGGCATGTTGATGGTCTTGGAGATCGCGCCCGAGATGAAGGGCTGCGAGGCCGCCATCATGCGGATGTGGCTTTCCACCGACAGATAGCGCTTGCCGATCTTGCCGCACGGATTGGCGCAATCGAACACCGGATAGTGCTCGGGCTTGAGGTGCGGCGCGCCTTCCACCGTCATCGCGCCGCAGATGTGCACGTTGGCGGCTTCGATCTCGCGCTTGGAAAAACCGATCGCGGCGAGCAGGTCGAAGCCGGGCGCGGCAATCGCCTCGGCGTCGAGGCCGAGCGTGGTGCGCAGGAAGTCCTCGCCGAACGTCCACTTGTTGAAGGCGAACTTGATGTCGAACGCGGTCGGCAGCATCGCCTCGACCTTCGCCAGCGCCTCGTCGGTGAAGCCCTTGGCCTTGAGGGTCGATGCGTTGATGCCCGGCGCGTTGGAAAGCGAGCCGTGACCCACTGCGTAGGCCTCGATCTCGGCGATCTCGCTCTCGCGATAGCCGAGCGCGCGCAGCGCCTCTGGCACGGCGCGGTTGATGATCTTCCAGTAGCCGCCGCCGGCGAGCTTCTTGAACTTCACCAGCGCGAAATCCGGCTCGATGCCCGTGGTGTCGCAGTCCATTACGAGGCCGATGGTGCCGGTCGGCGCTACCACCGTGGTCTGCGCGTTGCGGAAACCGTGCTGCTCGCCAAGCTCCAGCGCCTTGTCCCATGCGGCCTGCGCATGCGCGATGATGTCGGCCTGCGGGCAGGAGGCATGGTCGAGTGGCACCGGGTTGACCGCGAGCTTCTCATAGCCGGCCGTCTGCCCGTGCGCGGCGCGGCGATGGTTGCGGATCACGCGCAGCATGTGCGCGGCGTTCTTCTTGTAGCCGGGGAAGGTGCCGAGCTCCCGCGCCATTTCGGAGGAGGTGGCGTAGGCGGTGCCGGTCATGATCGCCGACAGCGCGCCGCATAGTGCGCGGCCTTCCTTGGAATCGTAGGGCAGGCCCATGGTCATCAGGAGGCCGCCGATATTGGCGTAGCCGAGGCCGAGCGTGCGGAATTCGTAGGACAGCTCCGCGATCGCCTTGGAGGGGAACTGCGCCATCATCACCGAGATTTCGAGCACGATGGTCCACAGCCGGCACAGATGCTCGTAGGCATCGACGTCGAAGCGACGGGTCTGCGGATCGTAGAAGGTCAGCAGATTGGCCGAGGCGAGGTTGCAGGCCGTGTCGTCGAGGAACATGTATTCCGAGCACGGGTTGGACGCGCGGATATCGCCGGACGCCTTGCAGGTGTGCCAGTCGTTCATCGTGGTGTTGAAGTGCAGGCCGGGATCGGCGCTGGCCCAGGCGGCGTAGCCGATCTTCTCCCACAGGTCGCGCGCCTTCAGCGTCTTCATCACCTTCTTGCTGGTGCGGGCGTTGAGATTCCAGTCGCCGTCGGTTTCCACCGCGCGCAGGAAATCGTCCTTCAGCGAGACCGAGTTGTTGGAATTCTGGCCGGAGACGGTGAGGTAGGCCTCGGAATCCCAGTCGGTGTCGTAGATGTCGAAGGTGATGTCCTTGTAGCCCTGCTTGGCGAACTGGATCACCCGTTTGATCATGTTGTCGGTGACGAGGGCGCGGCGCGCCAGCTTGATCTCGCGGCGGAGCGCCGGGTTTTTCTCCGGATCGAAGCAGTCGTCGCCCGACCCCTCGCAGTTCACGGCGGCCTTCATGATGGCCTTGAGATGCTTCGATACGACCTTGGAGCCGGTCACCAGCGCGGCGACCTTCTGCTCCTCCTTCACCTTCCAGTCGATGTACTGCTCGATATCGGGATGGTCGATATCGACAACGACCATCTTGGCGGCGCGGCGCGTGGTGCCGCCCGACTTGATGGCGCCGGCGGCGCGGTCGCCGATCTTGAGGAAGCTCATCAGGCCTGACGATTTGCCGCCGCCCGAGAGCTTTTCGCCTTCGCCGCGCAGATAGGAGAAGTTGGAACCGGTGCCGGAGCCGTATTTGAACAGGCGCGCCTCGCGCACCCACAGATCCATGATGCCGCCTTCGTTGACGAGATCGTCGCCGACGCCCTGAATGAAGCAGGCATGCGGCTGCGGATGCTCGTAGGACGATTTCGACTTGGTGAGCTTGCCGGTCTTCCAGTCGACGTAATAGTGGCCCTGGCCGGGGCCATCAACGCCGTAGGCCCAGTGCAGGCCGGTGTTGAACCACTGCGGCGAGTTCGGCGCGA
>ERZ778025.2379-NODE-2379-length-10621-cov-5.086315_pt1 | contig 10621 bp, 7 predicted proteins | sample MGYA00375755_ERZ778025 | MGnify/ENA primary metagenome ERZ778025 (study PRJEB29350, sample SAMN05389825) | bioreactor metagenome | isolation source: Thiocyanate bioreactor | place: South Africa: University of Cape Town | collected 2014-03-17 ... | reverse complement strand
GCGTTGAGCGTTGAGCGTTGAGCGTTGAGCGTTGACAGATGGGCGCGGCCGCGAAAGTTCCGGTATTCACGCTGAACGCTCCACGCCCAACGCTCAACCTCCTCTTCACACGTCGAACGCCGGATCGGGCCCTATCGCGGCGGCTCGCGCATCTCGACGTAGGCGCGCCCGCGCACTTCCCTGGCCCAGGTCTCGAAGGCTTCCTCGGCCTTCTTCTCGCGCAGCACGTTGCGCGCCAGCTGGCGCTGCTCGCTGCTGCTGAGCACCTGCTCGCGCCGGCCATCGACACGGATCAGGTGCACGCCGAAGCGGCTGACCACCGGCTCGCTGATCTGGCCGGGGTCCAGGTTGTTCATGGCCTGCTCGAACTCGGGCACGAACTGCCCCGGCGGCGCCCAGCCCAGATCGCCGCCGTCGGCCGCGCTGGCGTCCTGCGACTGCTCGCGCGCCAGCTGCTCGAAGTTGGCCTGGCCGGCTTCGATGCGCCGCTTGAAGTCGGCCAGCCGCTGGCGCGCCACCTGCTCGCTCTGCGCCGGGCCGGTGCGCAGCAGGATGTGACGCACGTGGGTCTGCGGGATGCGCACCTCGGGCAGGTCCTTGTTCTGCTTGCGCTCCAGCAGCTTGAGGATGTGAAAGCCGGCTTCGGACTTGACCGGGCCGACGACATCGCCCACGCGCGCGCGCTGGACGCTGCGCACGAACAGCTCGGGGTAGCGGTCGGCGGGGCGCAGGCCCAGCACGCCGCCGTCGCGGCCACGGTTGTTGGCGTCGGAAAACTCCAGCGCCAGCGCCGCGAAGTCCTCGCCGGCGCGGGCGCGGCGCGCCACCTCGTCGGCGCGCGCCTGAAGGCGGGCCAGCTCGGCGGCGCTGCTGCCCTCGGGCACGGCCACCAGGATCATGGCCAGGTTCAGGTCGATGGCGGCGGCGGTGGCGCCGGTCTGCTCGCGGATGAAGGCGTCCACCTCGGCGTCGGTGACGCGCAGCTTGGGCTCGATCTCGCGCTCGCGCAGGCGCGCCAGCAGCACCTGGTTGCGCACGTCGTCCTGGAAGTCCTTCACCGGGATGCCGTCCTGCTCGACGCGGCGGTGCAGCTCGGCCACCGTGGCCAGCTGGTTCTGGCGCGCGATCGACAGCTCGGCCTGGGCCAGCGCGGCGGCGTCGACCTTGAGGCCGGTTTCGCGCGCGTACTGCAGCTGCGCGCGCTCGGCGATCAGGCGCTCCAGGATTTCCTGGCGCAGCGCCTCGGCCTGCGGCGCCGGGGCGCCGCGCTCGCTCAACTGGCGCTGGGCACGCGCCATGCGGGCGCGCACTTCCTGGTTGGTGACCGGCTCGCTGTTGACCAGGGCGACGATGTAGTCGGCCTCGCGCGGCGCGCTGCTGGCCGCCGGCCGCGCAACGGCCGGGACGCTGGCCGCGGCCGCCGGGGCGGCGCTGGCGGACGCGGGCGCAGGCGCAGGCGCTGCCGCCGGCTTGGCGGCGGGGGCCTTGCGCGGTGCCGGCCGGCTCTTTTGCGTCGCCTTGGGCTTCTTGGCCGACGGTGCGGCGTCGGCCGCGCCCTGGCCGCTGGCCGGCCCGGCCAGCGCCAGCAGCAGCAACAGCGCCCAGGCAGACGGGTGGCGGGGCGGGGTCTTACTCATAGTCGGTGAAGCGGCTGGGTGAGGAGGTTTCTTCGCGCAGGTACTGGTAGCGCGGGATGTTGTTGCGCAGCGTGCGCATCGGGTTGCTGCCCAGGCGCGACAGACCGATGAACTCGATCTGGAACATGATGCGCTTGGTGGAGGTGCTGATCGAGCTGTTGAGCTTTTCCAGCACCACGCGGCCGATCCAGCAGCCGGCATCGTATTCGAAGCCCAGCAGGCCTTCGACCAGGCGCTTGTCCTGCAGGCTGTAGTTCATCCGCCCGACGCCGTACCAGCGACCGTTGCAGCTGCCGCCGGCGCTGGCGCGGCTGGCGCCGAGCTCGCCGTGGCGCCCGACGAGGTCCGCCAGCGGCCACTGCCAACCCACATCCAGCGATTCGCTGCGCAGGTCGCGCTGGTGGCGGTAGGCGGCGCTGACGGTGTGGAATTTTTCAGGCGAGTAGCGCGCCTGCACCGTGGTGCGGGTGGAGCGGCGCGTGTCCAGGTTGTACTGCACGACGGTGTCGAAGGCCCAGCGCGGGTCCCAGCTGACGGAGGCGCCCAGCATCAGGTCGGACAATCCGCGCGCGGTCGGCAGGCCGCCTGGCAGGGTGACCTGCTGGGCCGAGAAGCGGTAGCGCTGCGCGATGCCCAGGCGCACGGCTTCGGCGCCGGGTCAGCCCGCCGGTAACCAGGTTGTTGTCGACGATGCGGTCGTTGCCGGCAAAAGCGTTTTCAGCCCAGATGGTGGCGAAGTTGAAGTCGTAGGCGCCGGTGTCGTACAGCGGCAGCCGGCCCTGGTCGCGGTAGGGGGTGTAGACGTACTTCAGGCGCGGCTCCAGCGTCTGCGTGAAGTCGCGCCCGAAAAAGCGCGCCTCTCGCTCGAACACCAGGCCACCGTCCAGGCTCACGGTGGGCAGCGCGCGGGCGGCCGAGGTGGCGCCGCCGGGGATCGGGCGGTCGAACCGGTAGTGGCTGGCGTGCAACTGCACCCTGGGCGTGAAGAAGCCCCACGGGCGCGTGAACGGGTGCGCCAGCTGCGCCTGCACGAAGCCGCGATCGGCGTTGGGCTGGCGGGTCCAGAACGGGTCGGCGCGAAAGCGCGTGAAATCGGCATCGACGGCGTAGTCGAAACCGCGGTCGTTGGTGCGCGCCCAGCGTCCGCTCAGCTGCGGCAGGCGGTCATAGGGCGGCACGATGGGCGCGGCCACGTCCTGCAGGGTCTGCCACTTGAGCGCGCGGGCGTTGAGCGACACGTCGCCGCTGGACCACGACAGCGCGCCGTCGTTGGCCAGCAGTCGCGTGGTCAGCGACAGGCCGCGGCGCGTGAAGTCGCGCCAGTAGTCGTCGTCGCTGACGCGGTTCAGGTTCAGCCCCAGCCCGACCGCGCCGACGGCGTCGATGCCGGTGTCGTGACGGCCGTTGTGGCGCAAAAAGTAGCCCCAGCGGTTGCGGCCGTCGCGCAGGCGGTCGTTGGGCGTCAGGTTGGCGTTGACGCGCCCCTGGTAGCCGCTTTCCAGGTAGCGGAACTCGCCCGCCAGATCGACCCCGCGGCGCGACATGAGGCCGGGCGTGAAGGTGGCGTCGCGGTTGGGCGCGATGTTCCAGTAATAGGGCACGGACAGGTCCAGCCCGCTCTTGTTGTCCAGCCCCAGGGTGGGTGGCAGCCAGCCGGAGCGGCGCCGCTCGCTGACCGGAAAGCTCAGCACCGGCACCGGCAGGATGGGCACGCCCTTGAACTCCAGCACCGCGCCGGCCGCGCGCCCCTCGTCGTCCTCGCGGTCGATGTCCAGCCGGTCGGCGCGCAGGACCCAGTCCGGCACCCAGTCGGGGCCACCGCGCACGCAGGTGGTGTAGGTGGCCCGCAGCAGGCTGGCGCGGTCCTGGTCCAGCCACTCCAGGCGCGTGGCCTCGCCGTGCGCGCCCGAGGCCAGGAACTGGTAGGTCGGCCGCAGCAGGAAGCCCTCCACGGCGTCCACGCGCAGCTGGCCGGATTCGGCGGTGTAGCGGTCGCCCGCCTGGTTCAGGCGCACGTCGCCGCTGACGGTGACGGTGTCCTCGCCCTGGTCGTAGCGCAGCCGCTCGGCGCGCGCCACGGTGCCGGGCTGGCGCATCTCGGCCTGGCCCTCCAGCACCGCCTCCAGGCCCACGCGGCCGCTGGCGCGCTCGCCGTAGACGGTGGTCGCCGCGCCGACCTTGGCCGGCGGCTTTTCGGCCAGCAGGGGGCTGGCGCGCAGCGTCAGTGGATCGCTGGCCTGCGCCGACGCGGCGCCGCACAGCAGCGCCAGCACGCCCAGCACCACCGGCTGCAGCGCCAGCGGCCACCGGGGACGGGGGAGGTCAGGAAAGAGCAGGAAAGAGGGCAGAACAGGCACGGCAGAAACCGTCGATTCGGCGCGCCCTCGCCGTCGATGTCCGGGCAGGCGCACTCTAGAATCGATTATCCATGAGCGCCGCCGACCCTTCCCGCCCGCCTGCCGCTGCCGCCGGCGCCACCGCCCCGAACTGGGCCGACCCGGCCCGCCACGCCGCCTTCAACGCCTGGCTGGCGCGCGTGGCCGCCATGCACGGCCTGCTGCCCGCCAGCCTGCGCGTGGCCTCGGCCGACGCCAGCTTCCGGCGCTATTTCCGCATCGACTGTGCCGACGGCGCCAGCCGCATCGTCATGGACGCGCCGCCGGCGCAGGAGAACTGCGCGCCCTTCGTGCAGGTGGCCGGCCTGATGCGGGACGCCGGCCTGAACGTGCCGCGCATCCTGGACTGGGACGAGACCGGCGGCTTCATGCTGATGACCGATCTGGGCGCGCGCACCATGATGGAGGTGATCGACCGCGACCACCCCGAGGCCAATCGCGCGCTGTACGCGCAGGCGCTGGACGCGCTGCTGGCCTGGCAGCAGGCCAGCCGGCCCGGCGTGTTGCCGCCCTACGACGAAGCCCTGCTGCGGCGCGAGCTGCAGCTGTTTCCCGACTGGTACCTGCGGCGCCACCGCGGCGTGACGCTGGACGGCGCGCAGGCCGAGACGCTGGAGCGCCAGTTCGCGCTGATCGTGGCGCGCAACCTGGCGGCGCCCAGCGTGTACGTGCACCGCGACTTCATGCCGCGCAACCTGATGGTGCCCGGCACCCGCGGCCAGGCGCTGGGGGTGCTGGATTTCCAGGACGCGGTGCACGGCCCCCTCACCTACGACATCGCCAGCCTGATGCGCGACGCCTTCCTGTCCTGGGACGAGGCGTTCGTGATCGACATCACCGTGCGCTACTGGGAGCGCGCGCGCAAGCTGGGGCTGATGGATTTCGAGGACTGGCACAGCGACTTCGGCAGCTTCTGGCGCGCCGTCGAATGGATGGGCCTGCAGCGCCACCTGAAGGTGGCCGGCATCTTCGCGCGCCTGACGCTGCGCGACGGCAAGCCGAAGTACCTGGCGGACGCACCGCGCTTCATCGCCTACATCCGCCACACCGCCGGGCGCTACCGTGAGCTGACGCCGCTGCTGCGGCTGGTGGATGGCATCGAGGGCACGCAGGCGCACAGTGGCTGGGCGTTCGGGCGGGTCTGATCCAGCCGCACCCGCCGGGCGGCGCCCCGTCAGTGGTCCGGCATACTCGGGGTTCAGAGTCGAATCGAGCTCCATCGCGCCATGGATCAGCGCCAGAAGCTATTGTTTAGATAGCATACAAATGGTCAAAAGGCGTTCCGGCCCGGCTGCGCGGGGGCTCCCGCGCCGAGGCATCGCCCCGCTCAGCGCCTATGCCAATAGGCGGCCGCCTGGGTGCGGCTGTCCACGGCCAGCTTGGTGAGGATGTTGGCGACATGGCGCTTGACGGTGTGCAGGCTCAGGTCCAGGGCGCGGGCGATCAGCTTGTTGCTCTGGCCATCGGCCAGCAAGGCCAGCACCTCGCGCTCGCGCTCCGACAGGGGGTCGTCGGGGGGCTGCGCCTGGGGTGGTGCCGCCGCCGTCCAGTCCGCCAGCCGCTGGCACAGCCTGGCTTGCGCGGCCGCCGGGCACGGCAGGCGGGCCTCGGTGGCCTGCCACAGCGGCTTCAGGCGCCCGGGCGGTTCCAGCAGCAGGCCCAGGCCCTCGTCCTGGACGGACTCGGCCACCACCGGTCCCAGGGCGGTGGCTGCGGCATCCACATCCCCCTGCGCCCAGCAGCAGGCGGCCAGCGCGAAGCGCGCATCGCCCATGAAGGCCGGCAGCCAGCCGCCCGCCTGCAGCGCCACGGCATGTTCCAGGTGCTGGCGCGCCGTGGCCAGCTCGCCGCGCAGCAGGGCATGCTGGCCCTGCACCAGCGCGGCGCCGGTGTCCAGCACCGGCCATTCGCGCGCCGTGCGCGGCCGGGTCAGCTCGGGCAGCAGGGCCGCCAGGCCATCGGCGTCTTCGCCGCGCCACAGGATGCGGGCCTGTACATGGAGGTAGGTGCGGCGCCAGCCGTTGGCATAACCCGCGGTCATGAGGTGCTGCACCTGGGCCACGCTGGCCAGTGCCTCGGCCGCCTGACCCTGTACGGCCAGGTGCAGGGTCCGCAGGTGCAGCGCGGCGATGCCCAGCATCACGTCACCGGGCAGGTGGCGCTGCAGTTGCAGCAGGGTCTGCAGCGCCTCGCGCGCTGCTGCGGGCGTGCCATGCCAGAAGGCCAGCCAGGCATCGAGCGCAGGCACCTGCACCTCGCCGGGCGGGTGGGCGCGGCACAGGCGCTGCAGCCGCTGCATCGGCCCGCGCGTGCCCGGCAGGCCGACGAAGTGGCCGTAGCTCATGTCCACGATGTTGGGGTAGCGCACCTCGGGCGCCAGGGCGGCGTTGTCGGCCATGGCTCCCAGGGCGTCAAGCAAGCTGGCGTGGTCGCCACGCGCCAGGCCATGCCAGGCACGCAGCGAATCGAACGGCACCTGCAGCGCCGGCGTCAGCTGTGCAGCGGCCACCGCCTGCAGCGCCTCGCTGGCGCGCGGCAGGTCGCCCAGGGCGTTGTGGCAGGCGGCCAGCATGCCGAGCGCGACGATGCGGTCGCGCTCCTGACCCTGGCGCGCAAAGGCCGCGTGGCTGCGCTCGAACTCGCTCTGCGCGCGCAGCCAGTCCCAGCGCGACCAGGCGCACAGGCCGCGCAGCAGGGACACGTCGGCATCGGCGGCACGCCAGTCGGGCGGCAGTTGCTCCAGCCAGCGCTCCAGCCGGTGGGTGCCGCCCACGGCCAGCAGACCGTCGGCCATCTGGCGCAGGCAGGCCAGGGCCTCGGCCCAGCGGCCGGCGGCCAGCCAGTGCGGGATGGCGCGCTCGGCACTGGCCTCGGCCGCGGCGGCCCGGGCATGCAGCGCGGGCGCCAGGCCGGGCTGGCGCCGCTCCAGCTCGGCGCGCAGGAAGTCGCGAAACAGGTCATGAAAGCGCAGCACGGGCGCCACGTCGTCGAGCGCGCTGAGGAAGAGCTGGCGCGCGTAAAGCGCTTCGAGCACGGCCCGCGCGTCGGCGCGGCCCGTGACGGCCTGGCACAGCGGCGGGCTCAGCTCAGGCAGCACGCTGCTGTGCAGCACGAACTGCTGCAGCGGCGGCGGCAGCCCGGCCAGCACCTCCTGGGCGAAGTAGTCGAACAGATGGCGGCGGGCGGCCGGCCCGATCAGGGCGGGCAGCGCATCGTCTGGGCTGCGCGCGCTGCCCAGCACCAGCTGCAGCCCCGCGGCCCAGCCGTGCGTGCGTGCCAGCGCACCCTGCAGCGCCTCGCCGGGGGGCTCGTCCAGCCCGCGCAGCCGGCACAGTGCCTGGGCGGCGTCGAGGTCGAAGCGCAGGTCGTCCAGGCCCAGCTCCACCAGCTCGCCCCCGGCCCGCCAGCGCGCCAGCGACAGCGGCGGCGTCACGCGGCTGCCGATGCACACCGTCAGCTCCGGCGGCGCGCGGGCGATCAGCGCGTCCAGCAGCTGCAGCGCGGCCGTGTCGTCGATGTGGTGCAGATCATCCAGCACCAGGGTGATGTGGGCGTCGGGCCGCGCGCCCAGTGCCGCAACCAGCGGGCCCAGCGCAGTGCGCGCGGCCGCGCTGGCGTCCTGCAGTTGCGCCAGCACCGTGTCGGGGGGCAGCGTCCAGGGCAGCTGCAGCGGCGCCAGCGCGCCAAACAGCGCGGCAAACAGGCGGTTGCAGTCGTTGTCTTCCTCATCCAGCGACACCCAGGCGATGGCGGCGCCCGGGTCGGCGGCCCGCGCCGCCGCGAGCTGCGCGAGCAGCGTGGTCTTGCCAAAGCCGGCCGGCGCCTGCACCAGCAGCAGCCGCGCCGTCGTGGCCTGGGCCAGCGTGCGCGCCAGCAGCGCCGGGCGTGGCACCACGTCGCGCCGGCTGCGCGGGATGCGGTACTTGCCGGGCGGCGAGGGTGTGGTCATGGCGCGGGCGGCGGATTTTATTCCGGCCGCCGCGCACACGTGGGCCGCCCGCAATGATGCGCGAGGCGATTTCAGGCCCGCCACATGAGCTTCTCCCACCATGGACTGGCGGGACGACCGCGCCCGCGTCGCGGGTTCAGCGCGCGGCCGGCGGCAGCGGGGCCGGCACGCGGTTGCGCACGGGCGGCAATGTCTGCAGGTAGGCGAACATGGCCTGCAGATCCTCGTCGCTCATCTGCCCATAGGCAGCAGGCATGGGCGGCAGCAGCGGCCGGCCCGAGCCCAGGTGGCGGCCGCTGCGCATGGTGCGCACAAAGTCCTGCGCGCTCCAGCGGCCCAGACCGGTATCGGGGTCGGGCGTCAGATTGGCCGTATAGCTGACGCCCCAGGGACCGGCCCAGGCAGTGTTGGTGGCCGAGGCCACGACCAGCCAGGGCCCGGCCGGCAGCGCCGGCGCCGGTGGCATGGCCAGCGCCTCGGGGTGGCCCGCGAACAGGCGCGTGCGATCCGGCTCGGGCCCGCGCGGGCCATTCTTGAGCGGCGTGTGGCAGTCCATGCAGCCGGTGGCGTTGATGAGGTAGCGGCCGCGTTCGATGCGCTCGCGCGGCGCCGGCCCGGCCGCCTGCGCGGCCATGGCAGTGAACAGGATCAACAAGGGTGCAAGGCGGGTCATGCAGAGCTCCAGGGGAATGTGTGGCTGCCGACTGTGCCGGGCGGCTCAGGTCCTGCCCTCGCTCCGAGGAGCCAGCGCCGGGCGGCCCGAAGAGCCATGCCAGGCCAGCGCAGGCCATGGCTCCTGCGGGCGATGCCGGCGCGCCGGCAAGAAAACACACTGAAGGCCCACTCACCACCCAAGGACCTTCGACATGAGCACCACCGACCGCTACGACATCTATGCCCCCATCCACAAGGCCTTGCGCCAGTTCATGACCGACACGCTGCAGCGCCTGGGCCGGCTGGACCTGGACGACCCGCAGGACCTGCTGCTGGGACTGGCCCAGCTCGACGCCCTGCTGGATGCCGCCGGCCACCATGTGCAGCACGAGAACGCGTTCATACACCCCGCCATCGAGGCGCACAGCCGTGGCGCCAGCGCCCGCATCGTGGCCGACCACCAGGAGCACCTGGATGCCATTGCCGCCCTGCGCGCCGAGGCGGCCACGCTGCGTGCCATGCCCACACCCGCGCTGGCGCATCGGCTGTACCGCCACCTGACCAGCTTCGTGGCGGAGAACTTCGAGCACATGGACATGGAGGAAACCGCCCACAACCGGGCGCTGTGGGCCGCCTGCAGCGATGCCGAACTGCAGGCAATCGAGGGCCGCATCCATGCCAGCATCGACACGGCCGAGATGAACGTCTGGCTGCGCTGGCTGATCCCTGCGCTCAACCCCGCCGAGCGGGCCGCCCTGATCGGCGGCCTGCCGCCCGAGGCGCGCGCGCCCGTGCTGGAGACGGCACGACGCCTGCTGGATGACAGCGCCTGGGTCAAGCTGTGCCTTGCGCAGGCGCCGACGGCAGTATCGGCGGCTTGACCACGGGCATACGGGCGGGCCGCGTGCCACGCCGCCACGACGCACCCCCATGGTTCAACCTCCGGGGCCGCCGATGGCAGACCCATTCCTCCACTACCATCGGGGCCATCAACCCCACAAGGAGCGGAGACGATGAGCCTGTTCAACTGGCAGGAGAGGCCGGCTGCGGCCCTGGTCAACGGTGGCGTAATCGCCCCCGACGAGCGCCTGCCCTGGCCGCAGACCGCGGCCATGGGCGTGCAGCACGTGATCGCCATGTTCGGCGCCACCGTGCTGGCGCCAATCCTGATGGGGTTCGACCCCAATCTGGCGATCTTCATGAGCGGCGTCGGCACGCTGCTGTTCTACTTCATCACCGGCGGCCAGGTGCCCAGCTACCTGGGTTCGTCGTTCGCCTTCATCGGCGTGGTGATCGCCGCCACCGGCTACGGCGGGCAGGGGCCCAACGCCAACCTCCCGGTGGCGCTGGGCGCCATCATCGTCTGCGGCCTGCTGTACGCGCTGATCGGCGCGTTGGTCAATGCCGTGGGCACGCGCTGGATCGAGCGGCTGATGCCGCCCGTGGTCACCGGCGCGGTGGTGGCGGTGATCGGGCTGAACCTGGCGGCCATCCCGGTCAAGAACATGGCGGCCAGCAACTTCGACAGCTGGATGCAGCTGGTCACCTTCGTCAGCGTGGCGCTGGTGGCGGTGTTCGCGCGCGGCATGGTGCAGCGCCTGCTGATCCTGGTGGGGCTGGCCATCGCCACCCTGATCTACGTGCTGCTGGCCAACGGCCTGGGGCTGGGTAAGCCGATGGATTTTTCGGGCATCGCCAACGCCGCCTGGGTGGGGCTGCCGCGCTTCACCGCCCCCGAGTTCAGCGGCAACGCCATGCTGCTGATCGCCCCGGTGGCGCTGATCCTGGTGGCCGAGAACCTGGGCCACCTGAAGGCGGTGGCGGCCATGACCGGGCGCAACCTGGACCCGTACATCGGCCGCGCCTTCACCGCCGACGGCGTGGCCACCATGATCAGCGGCGCCGCCGGCGGCACCGGCGTGACGACCTACGCCGAGAACATCGGCGTGATGGCGGCCACGCGCATCTACTCCACCGCGGTGTTC
>ERZ778025.2376-NODE-2376-length-10625-cov-3.363198_pt1 | contig 10625 bp, 7 predicted proteins | sample MGYA00375755_ERZ778025 | MGnify/ENA primary metagenome ERZ778025 (study PRJEB29350, sample SAMN05389825) | bioreactor metagenome | isolation source: Thiocyanate bioreactor | place: South Africa: University of Cape Town | collected 2014-03-17 ... | reverse complement strand
GCCGAGCACGAGTTCAATGCCTCGACCTTCACCGCGCGCTCGATCGCGGGAACCGGTGCCGACATCTACTCGGCGGTGACGGGGGCGATCGGCGCGCTGCGCGGCCCGAAGCATGGCGGCGCGAACGAGGTCGCCTTCGAGATCCAGAAGCGCTATGCCTCGCCGGACGAGGCCGAGGAGGACATCCGCCGTCGCGTTGCCGCCAAGGAGGTGATCATCGGTTTCGGCCATCCTGTGTACACGATCGCCGACCCGCGCAACGAGATCATCAAGAAGGTGGCGCGCGATCTGTCCGAGGAAGCGGGCTCCCTGCGCATGTTCGAGATTGCCGATCGCATCGAGGCCGTCATGGCCGAGACCAAGCGCATGTTCGCCAATCTCGACTGGTTCAGCGCCGTATCCTATCACATGATGGGCGTGCCGACGGCCATGTTCACGCCGCTGTTCGTCATCGCCCGCACTTCCGGGTGGTGCGCGCACATCATCGAGCAGCGCCAGGACAACCGCATCATCCGCCCGTCGGCGAACTACATCGGCCCCGAGAACCGCACGTTCGTGCCGCTCGAAGCGCGCAACGGGCCACCGCGAGCTGCTTAAATCAAGGAAGAGAAATGCCCTATCTTGTTGCCGCCGATGTCGCCACTGATCCCGCGGGCGTGCGCTTCCGCAAGCTCCTCGAGCGCCCCGGCATTCTTTCGCTGCCGGGCGCGCACAACGGCATGGCGGCCATCCAGGCGCGCAATGCCGGCTTCGAGGGCCTGTATCTCTCGGGCGCAGCCATGACCGCTTCGATGGGGCTCCCTGACCTCGGCATCATCACGGTCGATGAGGTCGCCTTCTTCATCCGCCAGCTCGCGCGGGCCAGCGGCCTGCCTGTCCTCGTCGATGGCGATACCGGCTACGGCGAAGCTCTCAACGTCATGCACATGGTGCGCACGTTCGAGGATGCCGGCGCGGCAGCCGTCCATATCGAGGACCAGCTCCTGCCGAAGAAGTGCGGGCACCTCAATGACAAGAAGCTCGCCGATGCGCAGGACATGGCGGCCAAGGTCGCCGCTGCCGCCAAGGCGCGCCGCCATCTCTATCTGATTGCGCGCACGGATGCTGCGGCGAGCGAAGGCCTCGACGGGGCCGTCGCGCGGGCGAGGCTCTATATCGAAGCCGGCGCCGATGCGATCTTCCCCGAGGCGCTCAACACGGCCGAGATGTTCCGCGCCTTTGCCAAGGCTTTGCCTGGCGTGCCGCTGCTCGCCAACATGACCGAGTTCGGCAGGACGCCGTTCTTCACGGCTTCCGAGTTCGAGGCCATGGGCTACAAGATGGTCATCTGGCCGGTGAGCTCGCTGCGCGTCGCCAACAAGGCGCAGGAGCGCCTCTATGCGGCCATGGCGCGCGATGGCGGCACCCACAATATGGTCGAGCGCATGCAGACCCGCGCCGAGCTCTATGCCGCCATCGGCCTGCACGACTATGAAGCGCTCGACGCCTCGATCGTCCAGACGATCATTCCGACGGACATGCCGCAGGGGTAGTCAGAGCTAGGGAGGCGAAGGATACGCGATCGGCGAGGATCCGATCGCCAACCCCACGTCCGCTTGCTACTGCGGGGCCTCAAGAGCGAACAGCGTGGATCCATGACCACACGCGGCCTGGCAGAGCCGGCATTTGAACCATGTCGCAGGGAACCAGATCAGAGAGCGCGTCGGCAATAGCGTTCATGACCGCGGGTGGCGCCGCACTCGCGCCGGCCTCGGCGCACCCCTTTATGCCGAGGGGGTTGGTCGCGCACACCGTTCCAGCGTGGAGCCATTCGAGAAGTGGAATGTGAGCGCTCGTTGGCAGCGCATATTCCATGAATGAGCCTGCGAGCTGCCGGCCGCTGACAGCGTCATACATCACATGCTCGAGCAGTGCCTGCCCAATACCCTGTGCGACGCCGCCGATCACCTGCGCCTCGACCTCCGCCGCGTCGAGCAATACGCCGAAGTCGTCGGCAGCGACGTAGCACAGGATCTGCACGGCTCCGGTTTCCGGATCGATCTCGACTTCGCAGATATGACAACCGCTGCCGAACGTGCCCGCAGTCACCTCGATCCTGGCCTCGCAATCCAGAATGCCCGCGAATTGCGCCGCAATCTCAGGGATCGTCATCGTCAGATTGCGCTCGGACAGGCGGAACATTCCATCCTCATAGACGATGTCTCCGGACGAGCAGCCCCAGAGCTCGGCAATCTTCCGGCGCGCGATATCGATGACTTTGTCGCCGAGCGCCAGGATCGCCAGACTGGACGTAAGCGTGGACTTGGAACCGCCTGTCCCGCCGCCTTCCGCGACGGCGCTCGTATCGCCCTCCGCGAAAAGAATGCTCTCCAAATCCAGCCCGAGCTTTTCCGCGAACGGTTTCGCCACGGCGCTGTGCCGCTGTCCGGTGGACTGCGTGCCGGTATGAAGAAAGACGTGGCCATCAGAGGCAAAGCGAGCCCGGGCCGATTCGACGGGACGCTTGCCCGGCTCGATCTGCCGAGCGGCGGCCAGGCCCCCATTCGCCTCGAGATAGTTCGCGATCCCCAATCCGCGCAGGAGACCACGCGCGCTACTATCAGCGCGGCGCGCATCGAAATGAGTGTAGTCGATGTGCTGGAGCGCGCGTGACATGTTTGCCGGAAAATCGCCGCTGTCCAAGGATAGGCCGCTCGCGGTCGTTGTCGGCTTGTCGACGCGGGGGATCAGATTGCGGCGCCGCAGCTCGGCGCGATCCATGCCCATTTCTCGGGCCGCCTTATCGATCAGGCGCTCGAGAATGTAGTTGGCCTCCGGCCTTCCTGCACCGCGATAGGCATCAACGGGCACGGTGTGCGTAAAGACCCCGCGCACACGATTGAAAATGTGACCAATCCTGTAGACACCGGAGAGCACCGGAGATCCGCACTCGGTCGGAACGAACGGCGCATACTGGGAGAGATAGGCTCCGAGATTCGCCAGAGCATCGACGCGAATGGCCAGGATGTTGCCCTGATCGTCCAGCGCAAGGGCGCCCGTGGAGATATTGTCGCGTGCTTGCGTGTCGCTGCGGAACCCTTCGCTGCGCGTCGCGATCCATCGCACGGGGACGCCAAGGCGGCGGGAGCTCCATAGTGCCAGCGCATATTCCGGATACGTGAAGATCTTCGTTCCGAAGCCGCCGCCGGTGCGTGGCGACTGCACGCGCAGACGATCTCGCGGTATTTGCAGCACGGAATCCGCCAGGATGCGCCGGACGAGATGGACGCCCTGCGTGCCCGCAATCAGCGTGAACGCGTCGTCCTCTCGGCTGTACATGCCGATCGCGCCGCGCGTCTCCATGGGCGTCGGTGCGACGCGGTTGTTGATGATCTCGAGCGTGACGATGCGGTGCGCGCGCGCAAATATGGCGTCGCTCTTCGCGCGATCCCCGAACTCCCAATCAAAAACGACGTTGCCTGGCGTCTGATCCCATACCAGTGGTGCGTTGCAGGTGGCCGATGCGAGATCGACGGCGCACGGCAGCACCTCGTAGGTTACATCGATCCGGGCCGCGGCAGCGACGGCCTGCTCCGCAGTCTGCGCCACAATCCACGCAACGCCTTCTCCCTCATAGCGCACCCTGTCCGCGGCGAGTATCGACCATGGCGCATCAGCGCGCGGCGTGCCATCCGCGGAGTTCAGCTTGATCAGGCAGGGTATCGGCCGAAGATCGGCGATATGGGAGGCGAGAAAGATGCCAGAGACGCCCGGCATGCGCTCGGCCGCTGCGGTCGAGATACTGATGATGCGGGCGTGCGCGTGCGGTGAGCGCAGCATGACGGCATGATGCATGCCGGCGATGGAAATATCAGCGAGATATCGCGCGTTCCCGACCAGAGGCGCGAGCTCCCCGTCGGCGCTCTCAAACGCCCTGTTCGATCGATCCTGCATGCTGAACTATTCGCTTGTGTCGCTGACGACGACGGTTGCTTCCGACGGCCACGTTATTGTCACGGCATGGCCCGGTGTCAGATCGCCTCGCCGCGCCTCGCTGTTTTGCCGGGTCACGACGATCGTTTCGCCCGATGCCAGCCGGACGCTGACCTCCGTCGAGGAGCCGGAGTAGAGCGTGTCGACGATATGCCCGGAGAGCGCATTGGCTGCCTCGCCTGCACTTCCGTTTGGGGAGATCGTGACCTTCTCCGGGCGGAATGCCAGCAGCGCTTTCGTATTCGGCACCTGCCATCCGCTGCGGAACGCGAGGCGCGTGCCATCCCGCGCAGTGAACACGCCCGCCTCGGTGACATCCCCCGTAAGAAAATTGGAGCGCCCGAGAAAATCGGCGACGAAGCGCGTCTGCGGACTTTCGTACACGTCCTCGGGCGTCCCGATCTGCTCCACCCTGCCGCGGTTCATCACGACCAGGCGGTCCGCCATGGTCAGCGCTTCGTCCTGGTCGTGCGTGACGAACAATGTCGTCACCTTCTGCTCCTGCTGGAGCTTGCGTATCTCCTTGCGCACGTCGAGGCGAAGCTTCGCATCGAGCGCCGACAGAGGCTCGTCGAGAAGAAGAACGTCGGGGCGAATGACCATCGCGCGCGCCAGCGCGACGCGCTGCTGCTGGCCTCCAGAGAGTTGCCGGGGCAGGCGATCGCCGAACTCGCCCATGTGCACCATGGCGAGGGCTTCACGCACACGGGCTTGCACTTCGGCACGCGCAACGCCGCGGCGCTCCAAACCGAAGGCGACGTTCTGCGCGACCGACATATGCGGAAAGAGGGCGTAGCCTTGAAAGACCATCCCGGTATTGCGGCGGTACGATGGGAGTCGCGTGACATCGCGCTCGCCAAAGAAGATTTGCCCGGATGTGACATCCACGAAGCCGGCAAGCATTCGCAGGGTCGTGGTCTTGCCGCAGCCGCTCGGGCCAAGCAGGGCGAGGAGCTCGCCGTCATGGATGGTCAGATCGAGACCCTTAACGACCTGGACGTCGCCGTAGGCCTTGCTGACGGAATTGAAGTTGATTGCGGACATCTAATGGACCGTCAGAAGGAGCGACTGAGTTTGAAGTAGCGGTCGGAGACCAGCAGGGCGGCAGCGATGACGAGGATCTGCATGGTGGCGACCGCTGCGATCGTCGAGTCGAGGTTCCACTCGAGATAGTTCACGATGGCGATCGGGAGCGTCACGCGGCCAGGGCCGACGAGAAACAGCGACTTTTCGAGGTCGATGAACGAGACGATGAAGCTGAACATGGCGCCTGCCACGATCCCCGGACGGACGAGCGGCAGGGTCACCTTGAAGAAGGTGACAAGCGGGTTGGCGCCCAGGCTCAGGGCGGCTTCTTCGATCTGGCGATCGACGCCCACCATGGACGCCGTCACCAGGCGCACAGTCCAGGGCAATCCGATCAGCACGTGCGCGATCGACAGCCCCGGCAGACTGCCCACGAGCGGGATCTCGGTCCGGATCTCCACTTCGATGAAGAAGATGTAGACGGCGGCACCGGCGACGATGCCGGGCACCATCATGGGCGCCATGAGGATGGCATTGATCGCTTCGCGGCCGGGGAAGTTATAGCGCGCCAGGGCAAGCGCGGCCGGCACACCGAGGAGCAGGCTCCACAGCGTCGCCATCACGCCTAGCTGCAGACTGAGCAAGAAGCCCTGCCGGAAGACATCCTGCTGCCAGGCGCGAATGAACCAGTCGGTCGTATAGCCCTGCGGTGGAAACGACAGGATCTTGTTCGAGAAGAAGCTCGCCCAGACAACGACCACAAGGGGCGCGAGAACGAATGCCAGCGTCGCCATAGCGACGGCGCGATAGAGCGTCCGTCCGAGCATGTCCTTCCAAAGGCGGCTGCTTTCGTTCATTTCACATCCGCCCGTAGCGACGCTGAACCGTGATGCTGGAAAGAATGGTCAGCACGGCGGTGACAGCGGTCAGGACGAAGGCGAGCGCCGAGCCGAAGGGCCAGTTGCTGACCTTCGTAATCTGCTCGTAGACCTTTGGGCCCATCATGTGGAACTCGGGACCGCCGATGAGGACGGGGGTGGCATAGGCGTTCATCGCAAGGATGAAGCAGATGGCGCTGCCGACATATACGCCCGGCATCGCCATCGGCACGATCACGAGCCGCATGACTTCACTCGGTCGCGCGCCGAGGCTGGAAGCGGCCTCTTCGTAGACGCGGTCGATGCCCTCGATAATGCTGTAGAGCGTGATGATCATGTAGGGGAGGAGCACGGCGACGATGCCGATCAGGACAGCCGTCTCGGTATAGAGGATCTTGATCGGCTCAGTAGTGAGCGACACCATCTGCAGGAGCATGTTGACGACGCCGCGATCGCCGAGCAGGACCATCCAGCCGGCCGTGCGCACCGCATTGCCCATGAGCAGAGGGATCACGACGAGCAGGATCAGAATGTTTTTCGTTCGTGCGGACCGTGCCCGCGCGATCATGTAGGCGAGCGGGAAGCCGAAGATCAGCGACAGGATCGTCGATACGAGCGCCACGCGAATGGTTGTGTAGAGGACGCCGCGATAGAACTCGTCGCTGATGAACTTCTGGTAGTTCTCGAGGACAAGAGCCTCGACCATGAACTGGCCCGGTACGAACTTGTTCAGGCTGAACCTGAACATGATCGCAAGCGGCAGGAACAGGAAGACGATCACCAGCAGCACAGCCGCCGTGAGCAATGGCGCAGCCCGGGCCGTATCCGAGCTGCGCCCCCCATGAGAAAGTGCCACGAACGACGTCATCCCCTGTTCAATCGCGATGATGCGTCAAGCCGACTTGAACTCCTTGTTCCACCATTCGAGCCACGCCGCTGAGTTCTTGGCTGCGTATGGATAGTCGACAAAGTGGAGCTTGCTCACCTGTTCGGGCGTGAAGTCGATACGCTTGCTGAGTTCCGGCGTGAGGCTCGCGTTGTCTACGGCCGGCGCATAGTAGGTGACCTTGGCCATCTCGGCCATCACACCCGGATCCAGCATCGCATCCAGGTACGCATAGGCCGCATCCTTGTTGCGCGCCTTGCGCGGAATGCCGACGCCGAAGGTGATCGCAATCGCACCTTCCTTCGGATGCGCCAGCTTCACCGGCAGGCCGTCATTCTCCCACTGGAGTGCGCGAGCGGTGTAGTTGGCCGAGATCCAGATCTCCTCCGAGGCGAATGCAGCCGCGAGCTGCTGATGCGCCGGATAGATGCGCGGCTTGCTGTCGACCTTGAGCTGTTTCAGCTTCTCGAGGCCGGGCTTCACGTCCTTGAGCGTGCCACCGGCAGCGAGCGCCGCAAGATAGATGTAGTTGAAGTAGATCTGGTCGATCACTCCGACCCGGCCCGCGTACTTGGGATTCCACAAATCGGCAAAAGAGGTCGGCGGCTCGGAAATCTTCTTCGGATTGTAAAGTATGACCACACCGCCGTAGACCCACGGCATGAAGTAGGGCGAGCGCAGGTTCTCGCGCACGTGCTTGAAGTTCGGCATCTTGGAGGTATCGAGTTTCTCGAGGACCTCCTGCTGATCCATCTCGTAGGCATCAGCGTCCGTGAGATGCGCGATATCGAGCGTGCCGCGCGGCAGGCGCTTTTCAGCAACGAGCTTGGTCTTCCGCTCCGGCGCCTGGCTCAGCTCGCGAACGATTTTGTATCCCTTGTCCTCGAGCAGAGGCTTCTCGAAGGCGCGAACGACGCGATCGTTCCAATCCCCACCCCAGTTTCCAACCACGAGGTCCTTGCTCTGCGCCAAGGCCGGGATAGCCGGTAGCGCGGCTGCCGCGACGCCGGCTGCTGTCGTTCCCAGAAAGCGGCGTCTGCTGAGCTGCAAGGTATTGGAATCGCGTGATTTAGTCATTGGTTCCCCGGATGATTCGAGTTGTGCGCTTCAACCGGCGGCCATCGTCGGGCTCGTGTGCGGTCACGCAACACCCTCGGGCCTGGGTATTTCTTGATTGTTTCCACCATATTTCTATATTCGTTCGCATTCGCGCATGAGGGTCGAGATCCAGCCGCTATGCAGTCTGCGTCGAGGAAGACCGTTGCGATCGTCGACGATGATGCCGCATTCGGCTCGATCCTCGACGGCTATCTGCAGACGGCGAAGTTCCGCACGCTTCGGCTCGGAACGGGGAGCGAGCTGTTCGCGCTGCTCGCGTCACGCCCTCCGGATGTCATCATCCTCGATCTCACGCTCCCGGACGAGGACGGCCTCGCCATCACGCGACGCGTGCGTGCCCGTTCGAGCGTCCCGATCATCATCGTCACCGGACGCCAAAACTCCGACGATCGCCTGGCCGGCCTCGAGATGGGCGCCGATGACTATCTGACCAAGCCCTTCAACCCACGGGAACTGGTGATCCGAGTGCGCCGCCTTCTCGAGCGCAGCGCGCGAAGCAAGACGCCCCCCGCGGACCGCTACCAGCTTGGAGACTGGATCATCGATCCGGAACGTCGCACGATCGAGCGGCGAGGGAAGGGCGCCGAGCTGACGCGCATGGAATACGATGTCCTCCAAGTGCTGCTGCGCGCGCACGGACGCGTTCAGACCCGTGCCCAGCTTCTGGATGCGACGACGCGCCGGGATGGGCCCGAGTCGGAGCGCTCGATCGACATTCTCATCAGCAGGCTGCGCCGTAAGCTCGAGCCATCCAAAGGCAAGCCGACGCTCCTGCTCACGGTGGCTGGACACGGCTATCGCATCAATGATGCCGCGCTTTCGGTCGTGCGGCGGCCGGAAGGCTACGACAGGGACTTTACCTGACGCTCCAGCTCCACAAGCGCGTCGCTCAGCGCGACCATCGTGCCGCGACGGCCCTGCGCCGTGACCTCCCCCGCCGCTTCGGCCCTGGCAAGAAGTTCGGATAGGTCCCTCAAACCCAGCATCGCTGCCGTGGATCGCATCGAATGCACCGCATGCATGGTCCGTTGATCCAGGGGAACATCGGGAAGGGCCTGCTCAAATCGCTGGCGCAGTTCGACGATCGCCGCTGCGGCCTGCTCGATGATGCGCCTGGTCTGCACTGGGCCGAGGTCTGCCAAGATGTTGATCATTTCGATCTTGTCCGTCGATGGCGTGTGCTGCCGCAATATCTCGCCGAGGACGTCCAAGCTCAGAGGCTTCGGCAAGATGTGCTGGAAGCCGAGACATCGATATTCCGCTATCTGATCCGACATCAGATTGGCCGTCATGGCGACAATCGGCAGGCTCGCACCGTGTGTCGCGCGTATGTGCCGGAGAACGTCGATGCCGCCCATCCGCGGCATCGTGATATCGAGTAGAACCAGATCGAAACTTCGCTCCGAGAGTGTCGCCAATCCTTCCTCACCGCCAGGGCATGTCGTCACGCGATGCCCGAGCTTCTCGATGAGCAGGCCCGCGACCAGACGATTGACGCCGTCATCATCGATCACGAGGACATTCAGACACGCCTCGCCACAAGGATCCACCGGCGCGCGCAATTGGGTCGCGGCCGCCGCGGTCGGCGATACGCCGGCCCTCAATGGAAGATCGACCCAGAATGTCGCGCCGTGTCCCGGCACGCTGTCCACGCCGACGCGCCCGTTCATGGCTTCAGCCAGGTCGCGACAGATCGAGAGGCCGAGCCCAAGGCCCTCAGGGACGTCCGACCAGCTACTTTCGGCACGTTCGAAGGGTCGAAACAAGCGCTCCGCGTCCTCGGCGGGGATGCCAGGCCCGTTGTCGCTTATCTCGATGCGCAGGAGGTCCCCATCCGCTCCGGCCTCCGTACGCTTCCTCGCGGCGAGCTGCACCTCGCCCGGCATGGAATAGCGGATGGCGTTGGACAGGAAGTTCAAGATGATCTGACGCAACCGCAGAAGATCGACGATCAGGCAATCGGGCAGGTCCGGCGCCACACTCGACCGGATCACGATGCCGCTAAGCTCCGCCTGAGGGCAGACGACAGTGGCAATCTCATCAATGAAGTCGCGCAGAATGATCGGGCCTGGCTTGATCTCGAGGCGTCCGGCTTCGATCCGGGAGATATCGAGCATGTCGTCCAGCAGGGCGGTCAGCACGCGCGCCGATCCGAGCACGATTTCAAGGCGCGTTCTCTGATCCGGCTTCATGTTTTCGAGCAGAAGGGATTGGACGATGCCGAGTATGCCGTTCATCGGCGTCCGCAGTTCGTGGCTCACCGCGCTCAGAAAGCGCGATTTGGCTATGGTGGAAGCCTCGAGCTGCCGATTGAGCGCGTTGAGCTCCTCCTCGCGGCGCTTGAGCAGAGTTATGTCGGCCCTGATGCTGGTGGTTCCGCCCGAGGGCGTAGCGCGCTCGCTGACCTGAATCCAACGCCCATCCGCAAGATGCTGCTCGAACAGCCCCTCGCGGCGGACATGGATCTCCATGCGCCTCCGCGTCCATTCCTCCGCGTCGTCTCCGGTCTGGAACTGGCCGCGTTCGACGCTCTTCAGAAGGATCTCCTCGTAGGTCACACCCGGCCGGACGATGTCTGCAATCGTGCCGTACAGTTCGGCATACGCGGAATTCGAGAGCATCAACCGGTCGTCTGCATCATAAAGAACGAACGCTTCCGGCAAGCTCTCGATACCGTCGATGAAGGCCTGAAGCTGCTCTTCCGTATCCGAGCGGGCGTGGGCCATGTCAGGCCAGAGGAAGCC
>ERZ778025.2367-NODE-2367-length-10661-cov-3.726570_pt1 | contig 10661 bp, 10 predicted proteins | sample MGYA00375755_ERZ778025 | MGnify/ENA primary metagenome ERZ778025 (study PRJEB29350, sample SAMN05389825) | bioreactor metagenome | isolation source: Thiocyanate bioreactor | place: South Africa: University of Cape Town | collected 2014-03-17 ... | reverse complement strand
CGCATCGATGTATACGCGCGCGCCCATGACGATATCGGCGTCGGATGTGTTCTCCGTCCAATGGTGCGAGATACCGCCGATCGACGGCACGAACAGCATTCCCGAAGGCATATGGTGCGAGAAGACCATCGCGTCGTGCCCGGCGCCGCTCGGCATATCGACATGACGACCGGGCACGTCCGCCTCCGCAGCGCCGCGCACCGCATCCATGAAGTGGGGTGCCATGGCTGCCGGCTCCGTGCGGCGCGTCTGCCGGATAGCTGCGCGGCATGGGCCGCTCTTATCCGCCTCGGCGACGATCTCGCGCACCTTCCCTTCGAGACGATCGAGCACCGCGTTGTCGGCATCGCGCATCTGGAGCACGAGCTCGGCACGACCGGGAATGACGGCCGGCGCGCCGGGTTCCAGCGTGATGCGGCCCATGGTCCAAACCGTACGCTCGCCCGCGAGCGCCGGAAACTGGTCCGAGATCGCAACGGCAATGCGGGCCGCGGCAACGCCAGCGTCCTTGCGGATGGCCATGCGCGTCGTGCCGGCGTGGTTCTGTACGCCTTCGGTCGTGATCACATACTGCCGAATGCCCACGATGCTCGTCACGACGCCGATCTTGAGATCGTGCGCTTCGAGCCAGTCGCCCTGCTCGATATGCGCCTCGAGAAAGCCGACATAGCGCTTGGGATCGATGATGTGGCGCGGCACACCGGCGAGACCGGCCGCAGCGAGTGCATCACGCATGGGAATGCCGCTCGTGCGATCGACTGCCCCATCGATGAGCGCGTCATTCACTTCACCAACGGCTGAACGGCTGCCCAGGAAAAAGCCGTAGTGCCCTTCCTCGTCACAGCAGGCGACCACATCGACCCCGCAGTTCGTGAAGGCGGGATCGGCCTTCACGGCGCGCGCCGCTTCGAGCGCGTAGACCACGCCGAGCGGCCCATCGAGCCAGCCCGCATGGTTCTGGCTTTCGAGATGCGAGCCGCCGAGCAGTTTCGGTCCCGTGACCTTGGAAATGCCGAACACGTTGGCAATGCCGTCGATCTTCGCCTCGTGCCCGATGGCCCTCAGCTCGGTCTCCAGCCACTTGAGCGAGGCCACGTGCTCGGGCGACAGCGTCGGACGATGCACACCGCTCTCATAGGGCGCGAGCGCCTTGAGCGCGCGGAGGTCGGCGAGCACGCGTTCGCCATTGATCTCGGGCATTTCTGATCGAACTCCTCAGTTGCTTTTCTTGATGACGTCGAAATCCGCGGAGTACTCCGCGGCGCAGAACGTGCCGCCCTGATAGTGCTCCGCCACCGGATCCTTGCCGACCTTGGGCTCGGCTGCGAGCACCTGCACGGCATAATCCTCGCCGCGGCTCTGGGGTGCATAGCCGAGCGCCGCAGCGTGTCTGTTGTCGTACCAGGAGCGCGCGTTGTCGGAGACGCCGTACATGACTTCGTACACGATACCCGGCCGCTCGAGACCAATGCGAATGAGGCGGACCAGATCCTCGGGCGAAAGCCAGATGGCAAGGCGCCGCGCATCGATGGGCGCGTCCGCGACATTGCCGATCCTGAGCGACGTGACGCCGATGCCATGCTTCATGGCATAGAGCGCGCCGAGCCCTTCGCCGAAAACCTTCGAGAGACCATAGCGGCTGTCCGGCCGCGGAATGACTTCCGGTGGAATCGTCGTGCTGCGCGGATAGAAGCCGACAGCATGGTTGGACGAGGCAAAGACGATGCGTTTCACGCCCGCCTTGCGCGCGCCCTCGAACAAGTTGTAGGCGCCGATGATGTTCGACTGCAGGATCTCGTCCCACGTGCCCTCGATCGACTTGCCGCCGAGATGCACAATGCCGTCGATGCCGCGACACAGCCCTTCGACCGCGACGGCGTCCGTCAGATCCGCGGCGATAAACGTCTCGTCCGCTCGTAGATCCGCCGGGCGGACGCGGTCGCTGACGACGAGCTGGCGATAGACCGGTTTGAGCAGAACCCGGAGACGCGACCCGATGTCGCCCGCAGCTCCTGTAATCAGGCCACGTTCCATATCGCTACCTCCCAATTTGGTTATTTGAGACAGTATCTTGCCCGCGCGCGACCGCCACCCCAGGACCGAAACGCCACACCATCAGCCTTCAGCGTAATATCCGTAGGCATCGCGTCATACCTGCGCCATTGTTGGGGGCGCCTTTACGGTTCAGCGGGCCAGCCAAGCAGCGGCGCCGTTCGGCTATTCGTTCCCGAGCCACCGCAAGAACATGACACCCAAGATTATTTTCACCATCCCTTATTTCCGCTACCTGCCTCCTGAGGGGAACAAATGCGACTGACTGCCTGCGAGATTGCCGGATATCGTTCCCTGCGTGCCGTCAGGCTGCCGCTCGGGCCGGTCAGCGTCCTCCTCGGGGAGAACGGCGCCGGCAAGACCAACTTGTTGCGCGCGCTGGAGCTGCTGCAGGCAGCGGCGACCGGAACGATCTGCCGGATGCTGGTGGAAGAAGGCGGACTGGAGCGCGTGCTCTGGTCGGGACGCCCCTCGGCGAGCGACGGCCCCGCGCCGACGAGCCTCAGGTTCACAGCGCATTTCGCCAACATGCGCTATTCAACGGAGATCGGGGCGCCGAACGCTGGTGATGCGGCTCTCGCCGGCGAACCGATCGTGCGTGAAGAAGTGCTCGCGCATACGGGCATCGGCCCGGATGGCACCGGCGAGCGGATCGTCATGCACCGCGAGGGTGCGAGCGTACGCCTGCGCGATGCCAAGGGCGAGCGCCAGCACCTCAAGCAGCACCTGGCGCCCGCCGAAACCGCTCTCCACGCCATCCGCGATAGCGCGAGCTATCCCGAGCTTGCTTATGTCCGGGAGCTGCTCGAGGGCTGGCGGATCTACCATCGCTTCAATCTGGCCGCCGATGCCCCCTCGCGGGCGCCCGCGCTGGCAGCCATGACGCCGGCACTCGCAACCGATGGACGCGATCTTGCCGCAGCCATCGCCACGATCTCGAATATGCGGCGGGGCCCCGATGCGCTGCTCGGCCCTCTGCGCGACGCCTTTCCCGGCGCAACACTCGAGCCTGCCGTCGCCGACGGCCGCGCGAGCTTCCAGCTCCGGCTCTCGGATATGGATCGCCCGCTCACGCGAGATGTCCGATGGTACGCTGCAGTACCTCTGTCTGCTCGCGGTGCTCATGGCCTATCGCAAGCCGGCCCTCATCGCCATCAACGAACCCGAGGCGAGCCTGCACGAGAGCTTCCTGCCCCCCCTCGCCCGCCTCATCGCAAAGGCCAATGGCGACGGACAGATCTGCATCGTCACGCAGTCGGCTGCACTCGCCCGCGAGATCGCCAAGGCTGCCGACGTCCGTCCTATGAAGGTGCTCCGCGAGAACGGGCAAACGCGCATTGACGGCGTGGCTGCGCCCGTAGCGCTCGCGCGGCCTGAGCCCGAGGCCTCATCGCCCCCTCCGGCGGCAGCGGGCAGCAAGGCCTCGGCCGAAGAGCCTGCGCTGGATACCCAGATCGAGGAAGTCCGCAGCCTCACGGCCGCACGAGATGTGCTCGCCGAGATCCGCAAGCTGATCGCGCGCCTGAGAGAGCATCCCGAGGAGCTCTCTGAAATTCATCCGAAGATCGAGGCACGTCTTGCGCGCTTGCGCTCGACGGCCGTGGCGCTCCCGCCGGAGTTCTCATCGCTCACCGGACGGCTCGACGAGGAGCTGCGCGCGATCGTCGCCAAGCCCGCCGGAGGCAAACGGTCCGCGTCGCTCTCCTGACTATTCGGCAGAAAGCCAGTCATCGAGGAAGTGGCGCCCAGCGCGATCCTCGACCTCGATGACCCAGATATCGCGGTCCATGTTGCGCTCACGGGCAATGAGGGCATCGACGTCGCTCTCGGCCGCGGCCTGGCGCACGGGAACCCATTCCCGGTCGAGACGATCGACGAGACCGGCCGGCGCCGGCCCGTAGAGATCGGCCGTGCCGTTCAAGTGCGCAATCTTGATGAAGATGACGCCGGCATCCTCATCGCCGCGATTGACGACGACGGCGGGCACGCCTTCGGTCGCGCAGCGTCTGATGTAGGCCTTCACCCAGATTTCGGACTTGAGGCGCACGAGCGAACTCCCCTTGGCTCAGGTCCCGGCCCTGCCGGAGAGCATGGCACGACGGCGCTCCCAGCGCTCGGCAATGGCCCGGGCAATATCCACCGCCGCATAGAGCGGAGGATAGCTCCAGTCGTCCAGCGTCATGACCATATCGGGCAGGGCGCGCGTCGCGCCATGCCGGACGAGCGCGCCATGAAAGCGCTGGAACTTTGGGCTGCCGCCCGACGGTGAGAAGAGATGGATCGGTCGGCCGGTGACAGCGGGCTCGCCGCACATGTTGACGCTATCCGCCGTGACGACGAAGCGGTCGGCGTGCGCGAGCATCGCGGGATAGGGGTTCTCGCCCGTGCCGTCCCAGACAAAGCGGGAATAGTCCGCCGTGGCCTCGGCGATGGCTGACATGAGCGATGGCGCCGTGCGCCGCGATGGCGTGATGAGCAGGCCCGCACCCTGCACTGCAATCGACTGCAAGACTCCGGCAAGCCGCGCCTGGTCCGCCGGCGCGAAATTGTAGCTGCTTCCATCGCCACCAAGGAGCACGGCCACCCAAGGACGCGGCACCGTAAGGAAGGCAGCGGGCGGTGCCGTAGCGCGCAAATCCGCGAGCCGCGCCGGCGAAAAGCGATGCGGTGCCACGATGGTCGTGACCACGTTCGCGCCGCGCCTCAAATCGTGCTCAGGCATCCAGAAGAGATCGGCCGTCGAGAGCGGCACCTTGGGATCCTGCAGGATGATCGTGTACGTCGCGCGTCCGGCGTGCTGCTTCAGCGCCCGGATGTACGGCGCGGTGAGGCGGCCCGCCGCGATCGCGAAATCGGGCCAAGGCGGCGCGAAGGTCGATCCCGGCGCGCCGAACTGCTCGGACCGCGCCACGGGCACATACGGTGCCAGCGCCCGCTGGAGCCGGCCCGGACTGATCCGCTTGATCTCGTAGGAAAGCCCCAAGGCCTCGAAGACGCCCCGGCACTGGGCCTCGTGACCGGCCTTGCCATCGCTGATGATCCAGCCCAATCGGCCACGCACAGCCGCCAGCAGCATTTCCTCGGATGACAATGTGGGTCTGCTCCGTTTCGAGCCATGATGCGTCGTAATAGGCATCAACGGCGCAATATTCTTGCTTTCGGGATAGTGTGCAGACTAGAGTTCCCGCACAATTCCTCAACCCCGGAAGCGATGGCAGCCCTCTTAGCATGCGCGCCGAACTCGATGCCACGGATTGGCGCATCCTCAAGGAGTTGCAGACCGACGGCCGCATCACGAACGTGGCGCTGGCCGCCCGCGTCGGCCTCTCGCCGCCGCCATGCCTGAGGCGCGTGCGCGCGCTCGAGGAAGCGGGCCTTATCCGCGGCTACCACGCCGAGCTCGATACAGCCCTGACTGGGTTCGAGGTGACGGCGTTCACCTCGGTACGTCTTCATGCGCAGGGCGAGCCGGATCTTCGGGAGTTCGAAAAGCAGATCCTCATGTGGCCGCTCGTCCGCGAGGCCTACATGCTCTCCGGCGATATGGACTACATGCTGCGCTGCGTGGCGCCCGATCTGCCGGCCTTCCAGGAGTTCGTTCTCGGCAAGCTGACGGCGCTTCCGAACGTAGCGAGCGTGAAGACGACCCTGGTCCTGCGGCAAGCCAAGTACGACCCTGGCGTGCCGATCTCGATCCCCGAGAAGTAGGCTGTCCGCACCACACTCCACCGCCAATTGTGGCAGTCACACGACACCCTGTGGCGCGCCGATTTTATCCACAGTTTCCTGATGTTCACCGCGCTGAGCGATTCGATTCGCTCTGCCCGGTCCTCTATTGTCAGCCATCTTGTGCTCATAGCGCTCGTAAGGCGCGAGGCGCGGCTTTGCTTCCCTCACCGTCGCCCGTTAGTGGAGTACGAAATTGGCGTTCCAGGACCAGTATCCGAGTGGCAGCGACCTGCCGCGCTCGCTGAGCGATCAGCTCCGGATTCTGGAGCAGCAGCTCAACCGCTTGAGCGACAACGGACCCATCCAGCTCGTCCACCCCACCCGAGAGCCTCTCGGCCTGCCGACCGTCCTCGGCCGTCCGATCGGGCTCGCCTCGCCCCCGCGCGCACCGATGCTGGGCGCGCCGGAGCCATATGGTGACGAGCAGGGCGCTCCGGCTCCGCAGGGGACATTCCGCCGGCGCGTCACCATAGCCGGGGTCAGCCTGCTGCTCCTCTCCTCGACGGCCGTCATTCCCTCGCTCTGGCATTTCGCGGTGCCGGAGACGTCGGAGGAAGTCGCTCCAGCCGTCGTATCACTGAGGACCGAGCAGTTTGCGCACGCAGCACGGGAGCTCGGGCAAGTCCAGCTTGTTGAGCCGGCGCCCGCTGAGATCGCACCGGCCTCCGTGCCGCACACGGCCGCGCCTCAGTTCCGCGAGGCCCCCTCCCTGGCCGCCGCACGGCCAGTGGCGACCCTCACCGTTGCCGAAAGCGACCTCGCCCGTCTCAGTCTGCCGATGCTCGTCTCGGGTGGCGGGCGCGCCTGGGCTGGAAGTGCCGTCGTCATCGACGGCCTGCCTGCGGAGGCTCGCGTCTCGCACGGGATGAAGATCGCGCCCGATACCTGGACCGTCGGCATTGCCGATGTCGGCCATGCCGTGCTCTCGCTGCCGCGCACGACGCCGGACCGGCTGGAGCTTTCCGTCCGCGTGGTCGCCGCCGACAGCCACGAGCTCGCCGCGAGCGCGCTGCGCATTCAGGTCCTGCGAAGCCCGGACCGGGCGGCTCAGCTCGTCCCTGCCGCGGTCTTCGAGCCTACGGCCGCCGAGACAGGCGCGGGACGGGAGATCGACCCGGCCCCGACCTCGCGTCAGGCCGTGAAAGTGAACCGCACGAAACGTCCTGCCGTGCCGGCGAGCCCAATGGCACCGCCGCCCACTCAGACGGCCAAGCAACAGGAGTGGCCGACGGCTACATCCCCTTGGGTGACCGAAGAGCGGCGAGAATTGCCGACGTTCGGCTTCGCGCCCATGCCGAAGTGGGCGCCTTTCAGCGATCGCTGAGGCCGCTTCGCCTCGCACGGTCAGGCCAGTTGCTTGAGATAGACCGCGTACTCGACACCATGAATGGGCGGCGCATCGTGCAGCTTCGCAAATCCCATGCGCAGATACATGGGCAGCGCCACGGTCATGATCGGGCTGGTGTGCAGTGCGATGACCTGACTGCCGTCACGGCGCGCGCGACCGATGCAGGCTTCGGTGAGCGCGCGCCCGGCGCCCAGGCCACGCGACTGCGGATCCACGACGAGCATTCTGATGATCGGCCACGCTGCATCGAAGTACGGCGCCTTGGGCGCATGAGGCGCGATGTAGGCGACCGCCCCGATGATCGTGCCGTCGTGCTCGGCGACGCTGACCTCGCCCTTTTGAGCAAGTGCAGCCATCGAGCCGATGCCAGCCGCCATTGCCGGCCAGTCATCGTAGAGCAATTTGAATTGCGCGAAGGCGCTCAGGGCCACCTCGTTGACCCGGCTGCTGTCCGCCTCGCGAAAATCTCGAATGCGCATGTTCGAAAGCCCGTCGTGCGCATTTGAGATACGCGTCAGAAGAGCTTCAGGCCCGGCGGCAGGGGCAGCCCACCGGTCACCTCCTGCATGCGCTTCTGCATCTCGCCCTCGACCTTGCCCTTGGCATCCTGGAAGGCGGCGAGCACGAGGTCCTCGACGATCTCGGCATCGTCCGGCTTCAGCAGGCTCGGATCGATCTTCACCGACCGCATCTCGCCCTTGCCGTTGAGCGTCACCTTCACGAGGCCGGCGCCGGACTGCCCCGAGACCTCGAGCGCCGCAAGCTCCTCCTGCATGCGCTGCATGCGGCCCTGGATCTCCTGGGCCTGCTTCATCATCTTCATCAAATCTTTCATCGACGTATCCTCTGTGCGCGACTGCAGGCTGAAGCTGCTTCCTTCATATAGGAGCTGAGCTCTTCTCAGCCCACCGCGCTGTCTTCACCCGGTTCCTCGTCACCCTCGTCCGCGCTCGGTGCCGCGATCGGGCGCACGCTCGCAATCTCGGCATCGGGGAACTGCTCGAGCACGGCCCGGACCGAGGGATGCTGCTTCAGGGCCTCGATCTCGGCGGCTTCCTCGGCACGCTTCTGCTCGCCGAGAGGCAGCTCACCCGGCCGGCGGCTCAGCGCAATGGTCCAGCGCCGCGCCGTCCACTTGTTGAGCTTCTCGCGCAGCTCGTTGGCAATCTCAGGCGGCGCGCCATCGAGCAGATGCAGCTCGATGCCCGCGTTCGGATCGAACTTGACGAGGCTCACGTGCTCCTCGAGATGGACTTTCAGGCGCGCATCCCGCTTGCGGCCGACCAGATTGACCACGTCCTGGAATGAATTGAGCACGATGTCTTCGGGCCGCTCGATCGCAGAAGGACCGAGATCGTCCTCCTCGGCCTCGCTCTCGTCATAGATCTCCGGCGCCACGGCCGGATCGGGCATCTCGTCGAGCGGCGGCGCAAACCGGCCCTCGTCCTCATCGTCATCCTCGGATGCAGGCCCCCGCGCCGTAGCGGGTGGCGTCGCCTCGCGGGCCTCGACCTTTCCGGCAGAGCGATCACTCTCCGCGGACGGCTTTGTCTCGCTCCGCCGCGGCGAGGGTACGCCCCCCAGCGCGCGAATGATCTCGTCGGGCGACGGCAGGTCCGCCGTGTGCGCAATGCGGATGACGACCATCTCGGCAGCGGCACGCACGTCCGGCGCACGGCCCGCCTCGTCGAGGCCCTTGAGCAGCATCTGCCATACGCGCGCGAGCAGCGGGATCGAAAGCTTCTCGGCAAGCGCAGAGGCGCGCCGCAATTCCTCGCCCGAGAGCACCTCGCGCTCAGTGCTCGCGCCCGCAACCTTGATGCGCGTCGCCGCGTGCACGGCCTCCGCGAGATCGCCCAGAACTTCCAGCGGATCGGCGCCATCCTTGTAGAGCCCGTCGAGCGCTGCGAGCGCCTCGGCCGTGCGCCCGGAGAGCGTGTGCTCGATGAGGTCGTAGATGCGCCCGCGATCGGCGAGGCCGAGCATGGCGCGCACGGTCGGCCCCGTGACCGCGCCCTCGCCCATGGCGATCGCCTGATCGAGGATCGAAAGTCCGTCGCGTACCGAGCCCTCGGCCGCCCGCGCGATCAGCAGCAGGGCCTCGTCCTCGACGGTCGCGCCTTCTTTCGCGGCGATCCGGCGGAAGTGCTCGGCGAGCACCGGCACCTCGACGCGGCGCAGATCGAAACGCTGGCAGCGCGAAAGCACCGTCACCGGCACCTTGCGCACTTCCGTGGTCGCGAAGATGAACTTCACATGCGGCGGCGGCTCCTCGAGCGTCTTCAGGAGCGCGTTGAACGCTCCCTTCGACAGCATGTGGACCTCGTCGATGATGAAGACCTTGTAGCGCGCGGCCATGGGCTTATAGCGCGCGCTCTCGATGATCTCGCGGACATTGTCGACGCCGGTGTTCGAGGCCGCGTCGATCTCGATCACATCGGGATGGCGGCTCTGGATGATGGCTTCGCAATGCGCGCCATAGCCGTCCATCTCGACGGTCGGGCGATCGGGCAGCCCCGGCTTCACGTAGTTGAGAGCACGCGCGAGAATGCGCGCCGTCGTCGTCTTGCCGACGCCGCGCACGCCCGTCAGCATGTAGCCCTGGGCAATGCGGTCCGCCGCGAAAGCGTTCCGCAGCGTCGTGACCATGGCCTCCTGGCCGATCAGGTCATCGAAGGTCTCGGGCCGGTACTTGCGCGCGAGCACGACATAGCCGCTCTCGGCAGGCTTGCCCGCCGGCGCCATCTCGGCGTCGGAGAAAAAGGACGGCCCGTCATCCGGCGACGGCAGATCGGCCGCATCGGCCGATCCGGGGGCGTGCTGCCCCTCGTCATCGCTGCCGGAACCTTTCCTGCGCGCCATGCCGCCCGACATCCTCGTGGAGAATGGGCCCATGAACACGTCATGGGCCGCAAAAGGAGACTGGCAAACGACCCAAATCCTGATCGTTAGGGCTGCTTCCTTCCGGACCTGACCCGGTTGGCGAGGGACCCGTCCGCCGCCAGCCTCCCGCGCCGCTTATCACACGATCGGGAGCCCCTCGCAACCCGCCCAAGCCCTGTGCGGCCAAGGCGACATGCAGCCGACGGAGCTTTCATCGGGCCCGAGCCTGCGCTATGGCCAGCAGGGGCAGCAGACCGGGGGCTGACAGAGCAGCATGGACGGCATCGACATCGTCTTGCGCGTGATCGGCGCATTCTACGCTCTTGCCGGCTTCTTCGCCGCCCGCGCGGCACTGACGTCGAACCTCATAGATCAGGCGATTGCCGCGATCAGCATGAAAAAGACCGAGCGGATCGAGACCCACCGCACGATTTGGCTCCTCTCTCTCTCGGTGCTGTTCTTTGCCGGTGGCGCGTGCCTCATCCTGCTGCTCGAGCCGGCCGCGTGGCTCTTTGGAATAGCGACACTCGTCCAGATCCTCTTTTTTCTCGTCCTCGGCCCCTACTATTTCGATGTCGCCGATCCGCCGCCGCCGGAGGCCCGGCAGCGCAGCATCAATGCGTTCGTCGTTTTCGGCGCCTGCACCCTG
>ERZ778025.2363-NODE-2363-length-10694-cov-5.798759_pt1 | contig 10694 bp, 8 predicted proteins | sample MGYA00375755_ERZ778025 | MGnify/ENA primary metagenome ERZ778025 (study PRJEB29350, sample SAMN05389825) | bioreactor metagenome | isolation source: Thiocyanate bioreactor | place: South Africa: University of Cape Town | collected 2014-03-17 ... | reverse complement strand
TAGCGCATGCGCTTGTACAGCGCGTAGCTGGCGGCGGTCTGCGCGATCACGAAGCCGCGCCAGCCATCCAGGCAGGCCAGCCGGAACAGGTAATCCTTGAGGAAAGCCAGCGCGTAGACGAACGGCGCCTGCCACATCCGCGCCGGCTTGCCCTTGTCCAGCCAGTCGCGGCATTTCAGCTCGGCGTACTGCAGCACCTTGAGCTGCTTGTGCACCAGGGTCGGGTTGTTGGTGTGCAGGAAGCTGCCGCGCAGGGTGGGCGCGGGGCCGTCGAACTGCAGCGATTCGTGCACGCGCGCATCGCTCCAGCGCGCACGGCCGCGGTGGTACAGGCGGGCCATGCGCTCGCCCGTCGCTGGCCGGTACCAGCGCATCGGCGCGCCCATGTAGACCGTGCTGCGGCGCAGGTACGCGGCGGCAGCGTGGCCGGCCATCAGTGCGGGCAGGCGCCGCTGCAGTTCGTCGGCGAGGTCGCCGCCGAGGTATTCGTCGGCGTCCAGGACCAGGATCCAGTCGTGCGCGCACTGGCCGGCGGCGAAATTGCGCTGCGGCCCGAAACCCAGCCAGTCCTGGTGGACGACGCGCGCGCCATGCGCCTGCGCGATCGCCACGGTGTCGTCGTCGCTGCCGCAATCGACGACCAGTTTCTCGGCGGCAAACGGCACGCTGTCCAGGCAGCGGGCGATGTGGGCCGCCTCGTTGCGGGTGATCACGGCGAGGGTCAGGGGAAACGCGGGCATGGCGGCGATTCTAGCCGAATCATGCGAGTGGTCCGCCGCTGCGTTATGCTGTGAATGCGGAGTGAATCCGTGGCTGGCGTGCGATTGGAGGGATTCCGGACGCCGCAGCCTCCTGGAGCGGTTGCCGTGGGACGGCGTAAGGGGCGCAGGGCGCCCACAGTCAGCGTCAGGTTCGCCGCAAGCCGGATATCGGCGCGGATCGTCCGACGCGAGACATGGAAGCGGAACATCGCGTCCGCCAGCGGCCGGAGGCCGCATCCAATGCAGTCTTCATGTACCGCTGTGGGGGGCATGCCATGCGCATCAGTGTTGCCGTGATCACCTATAACTGGCCCGAGGCGCTGGAACTGGTGCTGCGCGCGCTGGCCAGCCAGACCGAACTGCCGCACGAGGTGATCGTCACCGACGACGGCTCGCGCCCGGCCACCAGCGAACTGCTGCGACGCCTGGCGCGTGACTATCCGGTGCGGCTGGTGCACCTGTGGCAGCCCGACGACGGCGCGCGCATGAGTCGCGCGCGCAACCGCGCGATCGCCGCCGCGCAGGGCGACTACATCATCCTGCTCGACGGCGACATGGTGGTCGAGCGGCATTTCATCGCCGACCATCGCCGCTTCGCCCGGCACGGCTGCTTCACCCAGGGTTCGCGCGTGCTCACCGATGCCCGCTCGGTGCAGGAGATGCTGGGCCGCGGGCCGACCTTTCCGGATTTCTTCCGCCGCGGCATCGACCGTCGCCGCCACACCGTGCGCCTCCCGCTGCTCGCCCATCTGTTCGCCCGTCCGAGCATGCGCCAGCGTGGGATCAAGAGTTGCAACATGGGTTTCTGGCGCGACGACCTGTTGCGCCTCAACGGTTTCAACGAAGCGATGACCGGCTGGGGTCGCGAGGATACCGAGCTGGCCGTGCGCGCCTTCCACGCCGGGCTGCTGCGCCGCGACCTACGCCTGGGCGCGCTGGCGGTCCATCTCTACCACCCCACCCGCAAGCACCTGGTGGACAACCCCAACGACCGCATCCTGGCCGAGACGCGGCAGCGCAACCTCGTTCGTTGCGAACGCGGCGTCGAGCAGTACCCCGACGAGTTTGCCGTCGCGCCGCTCGACCTGCGCGCGGTCGTTGCACCGACCCCGTTGCGGCCATCGATGCACGTGGGTCACGTGGCCGCGCCACCGGCCGCCGCCACTGCGTAGGATGGTCGTCCGCGTCGGTCAGGCCGCGGCCACCCGCGGCGGCTCGCGGTGGCGCAGCCAGGCAAGTCGCAGCGCCAGCCCCAGCACCACGAAGAAATAGAACGACTGCGTCATCACCCGGTAGAACACCGCGTCGGTGAGCGCGCAGAGCATGTACAAGGCGATCACGCCGACGCCGACGGCGGCCGGCAGCGCTACTTCGTCGTCCGCATCCAGCACGCGCCGGCTGAAGTAGCGCAGCGGCACCAGGAACACCGCCAGCAGCACCAGCAGACCTGGCACGCCGCCGGTGGCGGCCGCTTCCAGATACTCGTTGTGCGGCTGGTTGTAGCGTTCGATCGCGGCATGGCTGCGGCCGGCGGCGACCTCCTCGCGCGTATACGCGTCGAACTGGCCCACGCCGATGCCCACCAGCGGGTGTTCGCCGAAGGCGCGCGCCGCGGTGCGCCACATCTCCAGCCGCTCGATCACGGCGCCGCGGGTGGCTTGGCTATGGTCGAAGCGGGTGACCTCCGGCGCGATGGCCTGGAACCGCTCCACCATTTCGCCGCGCATGCCGAAGGTGACGGTCCCGGCCACCACAGACACGGCACCGACCAGCAGCAGGCTGGAGCGCCAGTGTCCGCAGCGCCGCGCGTGCAGCAGCACCAGCAGCAGGAACACCGGCGCAAATGCCAGCAGCGGGCCGCGGCTCTGGGTCAGCAGCGCGCCGTACATGGCGCAGCCCATCGCCACCAGATGCAGCCAGCGTTCCCGGCGCCCCGTGCCGCGCGCCAGGAATTGCACCAGCGCCATCGTCGACAGGCCCAGCAACACCGTGGCCAGTTCGATCGAGGCCGACGGGCCGCCATTGAGGCCGTGCGGACGGTCGATGCCGAGCGCGTAGGCCTGCACCACGGCGGCCGCGCCCAGCACGATGGCGCCGAGGCTGAAACCGGCCCACACCACGCGCATCCGCAACGGCAGGCTGAAGCACGCCGCCACCACCAGGAACAGCAGAATGTGCGCCGGGCGATCCAGCGGTCGCCAGCCCAGGTCGTGCAGCAGCACGTTGAAGATCACGAATCCGATCATCGCCAGCGCCACCGCCACCGGCGGCCACGCCGCGCGATAGCTGCGCCGGATCGAGGCGGTGCTCGCCACCAGCGCCAGTCCAAGCAGGAACAGCAGCGCCGGCGGCAGCGCCTTGATCCCCCAGTCGATCGAGAACGACAGCGGCATCAGGGCCAGCAGGATCGACACTGTCCACGCCGGCCCGGGGCGCGCGAACACCTGCGCGAGGCGGGTATCGGTCATGCGCGCGTCACACTCGCGAAGACCGCCGCGAGACAGGCTGGGCGGCGTGGAGAGGAAGTGGTGCGGTTCATTCGTCGTCGTCGCCTGCGGTACGCGGGATGCACCCGGGTATTACCGCGTCGCGCCTGAACATCCACCACTCGCGGCGGTTGGCGTGGCCGACATGGATCGCCCGCGCGCGATCCACGCAAGCGCCCATCGCCTCGTCCAGGCTGAAGATCCAGCGTTGCGCGGGATCGCCCTCGAGCCAGGCGATCGCCTCGGCGTACTGCTGCGGCCACGGTTTGCGGAAGCCGAACTCGGTCACCGGGCCCTGCGCCATCAGCAGGTTCTGCTCCTTCCATGCGAGCAGGCCGATCGTGGCCTGCGGGCCGGCGATGGCGCGCGCCTCGACCATCACGTCGCGCGCCGAGCGGTCGCCGTTGAGTAGCGGATAGCCCCACACCCCATACACGCTCCACAGCACGCCGGCGAACAGCAGCCATCCCAGCGGCGCGCGGCGCACCCGCGTCAGCGCGGCGATGGCGAGGCCGGCCACGCCGATGGCCAGCAGCATCCACCAGATCCGCGGGTCCAGGCTCTGTTCGATCTTCAGCGCCCAGGCCGGGTGGCGATGGATCGCCAGCGCCGAGGCGGCGGCCAGCGTGCCGGCCAGCAGCACGGTCAGCGCGAACACCGCGATGCGCACGCCGCGCCGGCGCAACAGGCCGGGCAGCAGCGGCGCCAGCGCCAGCGCCACCATCGGCAGCGCCGGCAGGATGTAGACGTCGCGCTTGCCGGGGCTGAGCGAGAAAAACAGCAGCACCAGCACGGCCCAGCCCAGCGGCAGCAGGAAACGCGCATCGCGTCGTTTCAGCCGGCGCCACCACGCCGGCAGCGCCCACGGCAGCAGCAGCGACAGCGGCAGCCAGTCGACCACGATGATGCCGAGGAAGTAGAACGGCGAATGGATATGGCCGGTGGGCGTGGCGTAGCGGTGCACGGTCTGCCCGAACAGGATGTTCTGCACGTACTCGGCGTGCTGCGGGTCGCCGTCGGCACGGGCGATCAGCAGCATCGGCAGCAGCCAGCCGAGGATCGCCACGAAGAACAGCGCCAGCCCGCCGGCCCAGCGCCAGCCGCCGGTGGGCAGGGCGAGGTGCCGCCAGTGGCCGCGGCGCGCGACCAGGTACGGCACCAGCATCAGCAGGGCCAGCACGCCCACGCCCTTGGTCGCCACGCCCACGCCGGCGAAGAAACAGCCCACGGCGAACCAGCGCCAGCACGGCCCCAGCAGCAGGTGGCGCAACAGGCCGTAGTTGGCCAGCGTCATCCAGCCCAGCAGCAGCGGGTCGATCTGCGCGTTGCGCATCTGGTAGGTGAAGTGGATCGTGACCAGCAGCGTGGCTGCGGCCAGCAGCGCGCTGCGGTGACCCCACAGCCGCCGAGCCAGGTCGTAGACCAGTGCCAGCGCGCCCAGCGCGGCGAGCAGCGAGGGCAGCAGGAAGGCGATGCGCCAATGGCCGGTGAGGTAGTAACTGAGCGCCTGCAGCCACATGAACACCGGCGGCTTGTCCGGGTACAGCTCGTGGCCGCGGTGCGGGAACAGCCACTGGCCGTGCTCGACCATCCATTGCGCGACCAGCGCGAAGCGCGGTTCGTCCGAAGGCCACGGATCGCGCAACCCCAGCCCGGCACCGAGCACCAGCAAGGCGAACGCGCCGAACACGACCAGCTCCCAACGGGCATCGCGCAACCACAACGGACGGGCGCGGGACAAGGGCACCGGGGGATTCACGATGAAGGGAGTTCCGCTGCGGGGACAGGGAGGGCAAGCATAAACGGCCGGCGCGATCCCGCACAGCCCCGCCCTGTGGCGGCGCGGCCGCGAGGTGCTCAGCCGCGCTTGTGCACTACCGCGTAATACATGCCGTCGAGATCGCCGTCGCCGGGCAGGATCTGCCAGCCCACCGCGGCGGCCTGGCCGATCGGCAGGCTGAGCGGCACGGCCTGGGCATCCGCTTGCTGCGCCAGCCACGTGCCGACCACGGCCTCGTTCTCCGCGCGCAGCACCGAGCAGGTGATGTAGACCAGCCGCCCGCCCGGCGCCAGCAATGGCCACAGCGCGGCGAGGATGCGCCGTTGCTGCGCGCCCATCGCGGCGATATCGCTCTCGCGCCGGTGCAGGCGCACGTCCGGTCGCCGGCGCAGCACGCCGGTTGCCGAGCATGGGGCATCGACCAGGATGCGGTCGAACAGCTGGCCCTTCCACCAGCGCGCGGGCACGCCGGCGTCGCCGACCACGATCTTCGCGTCCAGCCGCAGCCGCATCAGGTTCTGCCGGATGCGTTCGGCGCGCGCGGGTTCGAACTCCAGCGCGGTGAGGTCGATCTCGGCGCGCTCCAGCAGATGGCAGGCCTTGCCGCCGGGCGCGGCGCACGCATCCAGCACGCGCAGGCCGTCGCGCAGCTCGGCGAGGTCGGCGGCGACCTGGGCGGCACCGTCCTGCACCGCGAAGTGGCCGGCGTCGAAGCCGGGCAGCCGGGTGACGTCGGTGCTGTGCGGCAGCACCAGCGCGTTGGCCAGCCACGGGTGGGCGCTGGCCGCGTGACCGGCAGCCTGCAGTTGGCCGATCAGCGTGTCGCGCTGGCAGCGCCGGCGATTGACCCGCAGCATCAGTGGCGGCTCGCCGTTGTCGGCCGCCATCACCGCGGCGGCCTGTTGCGGCCAGTCGCGTTCGAGCGCCGCGGCCAGCCAGGCGGGGTGGGCGTGGCGCGTGGCGGGGTTGGCGTCGAGCGCGGCCAGCCGCGCGGTCCGCCTCCACGGTGGCCGCCACGGCGGCGTAATCCTGCAGTTCGAGGATTTCCAGTTGCACCAGCCCCAGCACCAGCAGCGCATGCACCGCCGGGTCTTTGGGGCGCAGGGATTTCTCCAGCAGGCCGTCGATGGCCGGGTCGAAGCGCAGCCACCAGCGCGCGCCTTCGCTGAGCAGGGCCATCAGCAGCGCGCGGTCGCGCGGATCGGCCAACCTCGGCGCGTTGCGCTCCATCACTTCGCGCAGCGAGGCGCCGCGCAGGGCGATCTCGGCCAGACCCCTGGCGGCGAGGGCGCGGGTATCGGTTTTCACGGGCGCGGGCGCAGGTCGGGGCGGGCGTTGAGGTAGTCCGTCGCGCCGATGCGCTTGCCGCCGGCGCGCTGCACCGCGGTGATGCGCAGGGCGCCGCTGCCGCAGGCGACGTCGATGCCTTCGCGCCCGGCCGCCAGCACGCTGGCCGGGGCGGCATGGTGGTCCACTTCGATGGCGCGCGCGGCCCAGATCCGCAGCGATTCGCCGGCGATCTCCGCCTCGGCTACCGGCCACGGGTCGAATGCGCGCACCTGGCGTTCCAGCTCGATGGCCGGACGGCGGAAGTCGAGCTTCGCCTCGGCCTTGTCCAGCTTGTGCGCGTAGGTCACGCCGTCGGCCGGCTGCGGCGTGGCGACCAGCGTCTCGCCCGCCAGGGTACGACGCAGGCCCTCGGCCAGCAGCTCGGCGCCCAGCGCGGCGAGGCGGTCGTGCAGCGAGCCGCCGGTGTCGTCGCGGCGGATCGGGGTGCGCCGCCGCAACAGCACCGGACCGGTATCGAGGCCGGCCTCCATCTGCATCAGGTCGACCCCGCTCTCGGCGTCGCCGGCGAGGATTGCGCGCTGGATCGGCGCGGCACCGCGCCAGCGCGGCAGCACGCTTGCGTGCACGTTCCAGCAACCCAGGCGGGGGATCGAGAGCACTTTGCGCGGCAGGATCAGGCCATAGGCGACCACCACCAAAAGGTCGGGGCGGTAATCGGCGAGCCGCTGCTGCACGTCGGCGGATTTCAGCGACTCGGGCTGTTCCACGGTCGCCCCGGCGGCCAGTGCGGCCTGCTTGACCGGGCTGGGCGCCAGCTTGCGGCCGCGGCCGGCCGGGCGGTCGGGCTGGGTATAGACGGCCACCAGCTCCGCGCCGCTGTTGCGGCACGCCTCGAAGCAGGGCACGGAGAATTCGGGGGTGCCGGCAAAGGCCAGCCGCAGGCCGGCGCTACTCAAGCACCCGCCGCCTGCTTGCGCTGCTTGTCGAGCCGCTTCAGCAGCAGGCTGCGCTTGAGCGGCGACAGGTAATCGACGAAGACCTTGCCGTCGAGATGGTCCATCTCGTGCTGGATGCACACCGCCAGCGGGCCTTCGGCTTCCACCACGATCTCCTTGCCGTCCACGTCCTGCGCCTTGACCTTCACCTTCAGCGCGCGGGTGACGTCGGCGTACAAGCCGGGAAACGACAGGCAGCCCTCCTGGTAGACCTGCGAGCCATCCTTTTCCAGCAGCTGGGCATTGATCAGCGCCAGCGGCTGGTTGCGCCCCTCGCTCATGTCGGTCACCAGCACCCGCTGGTGCACGTTGACCTGGGTGGCGGCCAAGCCGACACCGTTGGCCGCGTACATGGTTTCGAACATGTCGGCCACGAACTGCTTCAGCTTCGCGTCGAACGCGGTGACCGGCGCGGCGCGGGTGCGCAGGCGCGGGTCGGGGAACTCCAGGATGGAAAGTACGGACATGGCATCACCTCGGCGTCGAAAGTGCGGGCGACTTGGTAAAAATCCCACCCCGACGCGATCTAGAATGTGCATCATTGTACGTCGGCAAGCACGCGAGCGCAGACGATTTTCGCCAACCCGCGCCGGTTGCGCGGGTTAACCATTCGGTTACACTCGACCGAGCATCTGGGGAAGGGGGATTCCCGCCAATGATCAGAAAGACAATCGTGTTGCTGGCCGGCATGCTGGTCACCCTGACCGTCTATGCCGCGGGCGCGCAATTGCGTGCCAGTCACCCCGACAGCTACACCGTTCGCCGTGGCGACACGTTGTGGGACATCTCCGCCAAATTCCTGGCCAAGCCGTGGTTGTGGCCGGAGATCTGGCAGGCCAACCCGCAGGTGCGCAATCCCCACCTGATCTATCCCGGCGACGTGCTCAACCTGTCCTTCATCAACGGCCCGAGCCTGCGGCTGGAGCCCGGCGTGCATCGCGAAGGCGAGGCGGTGCCGGCGATTCCGCTCAGCCAGCTGAAGATGTTCCTGAAAGACATGCGGGTGATGGATTCCAACGCGGTCAGCTCCGCGCCCTACGTGGTCGGCTTGGAAGAGAACCGCCTGCGCGGCGCCGTCGGCCAGAACCTTTACGTGCGCGGCTTGCAGGGCGAGCCGGGCCAGCGCTGGGCGATCGTGCGGCCCAGCCACGTGTTCCGCGGCTTCGACCAGAACGATCCGGCCGATGCCGACCTGGTGGCGCACGGCCTGGACAGCAACGCGGCAATGGTCAATGCGCCGTGGCGCGAGGATTCGCGCAACGACGGCCACTATGGCAAGGGCGACGACCTCGGCGTCGAGGTGACGGTGATCGGCACCGCCGAGACCCTGCGCACCGGTGATCCGGCCACCCTGCTGCTGCTCGACTCCACCCGCGAGATCCGCAGCGGCGACCGCATCATGCCGATCGACGAGCATCCGTACGACGCGTACTACTACCCGCATGCGCCGAAGTCGCTGCCGGCCGACGCCAAGGTGATCGGTTTCGCCGACGCCCTGCGCGCGGCGGGTTCGCGCCAGGTGGTGCTGCTCTCGGTGGGTGCCCGCGACGGCGTCGACAACGGCACCACGTTCTCGATCTTCGAGCCCGGCGAGACCATCCACGACGATGTGGCCAGCAACAGCTGGAACCGCGGCGTAGGCGAAAAAGTCAAGCTGCCGGACGAGTACGTCGGCCACGTCATGGTGTTCCGCACCTTCGACCGGGTCAGCTACGGCCTGGTGATGGACAGCCTGCGCCCGGTACACGCCGGCGGCCGGCTGACCATGCCCGAATAGCGGCCATCGCAACGGCATCCTCCTACACGACGGCGCGGCCACCACCGCGCCGTCTTCGTCTGCGGTCGCTGCGTACACTCCCGGGCATGCATGATCCGCACCCTGATGACGACCACCGCGCCTGGCTGACCGCGCTGCGCACGCCCGGGCTCGGTCCCGGCGGCCTGCGCCAGTGGCTGGATCGCGGCGACGGCGACATCCATGCCGCGCTGGCGCAGTTGCGCCGTGACGGTGCCGGGCTCGATTCCGCCGCGCTGGCCTGGCTGGAGCACCCGGACGAGGCGCGCCTGGCGCAGGACCTGGCCTGGCTGGCCGAGCCCGGCCACCGGCTGCTGCGGTGCACGGATGCGGATTTCCCGCCGCAACTGGAGCACATCCCGCAGCCGCCGGCGGTGCTGTTCGTGGCGGGCGATGCGAGCCTGCTGCTGCATCCGCAGGTGGCCATCGTCGGCGCGCGCGCAGCCAGCGCCAGCGGCATGGCGCACGCGCGGGCGTTCGCCCGTACGCTGGCCGAGACGGGTTTCACGATCACCAGCGGCATGGCCGACGGCATCGACGGCGCGGCACACGCCGCCGCACTGGATGCCGGCGCGAAGACGCTGGCGGTGATCGGTACCGGGCCCGATCGGGTGTATCCGCGCAAACACCACGCGCTGGCCCGGCGCCTGGTCGAACACGGCGCGCTGGTCAGCGAATTTCCGCCCGGCACGGCGGCGCGGGCCGACCATTTCCCCCGCCGCAACCGGATCATCTCCGGGCTGGCGCTGGGGGTGCTGGTGGTCGAGGCGGGGCTGCGTTCGGGTTCGCTGATCACCGCGCGACTGGCCGCCGAGCAGGGCCGCGAGGTGTTCGCGCTGCCAGGATCGATCCACAATCCGCTGGCCAGCGGCTGCCACCGGCTGATCCGCGATGGCGCGCGACTGGTGGAATGCGCGGCGGAAATCGTCGAATTGCTGGCCCCCGCGGCGCGTTCACTGGGCCTCGAACTGGCCGCTCGGCTGGGTGGCGAGGAGGTCGGAACCGTCACGACGGCGACCGCGGCGGACGCCGATTATCGACGATTGTTGTCCGCACTTGGCCACGAACCGGCGACAATGGATGAACTTGTGCAGCGCACCGAGCTGTCGGCCGCGGCACTGTCCTCGATGCTGCTGATGCTGGAACTGGACGGGCGCATCGAACGCCGGTCGGGCAACGCCTACCAGGTCATGCCCACGTCCCTGCGGGCTTGACAGCCGAAGCCATGGCGTGGTTTCAACTATATATATGTCCGGCACGGAAGCGCCGGTGGTTCACTTTTGGATATCCCGCTTCATGGCAAAAAACCTGCTCATCGTCGAATCACCGGCCAAGGCCAAGACGATCAACAAATACCTCGGCAAGGACTTCCAGGTCCTCGCATCCTACGGTCACGTGCGCGACCTGAAGCCGAAGGAGGGCGCGGTCGACACCGAGCACGGTTTCGCGATGGCCTACGAGGTGATCGAGCGCAACCAGAAACACGTCGACGCGATCGCCAAGGCGGCTCGGGAGGCTGACGACATCTATCTGGCGACCGACTTGGATCGCGAAGGCGAGGCGATCAGCTGGCACATCAGCGAGATC
>ERZ778025.2360-NODE-2360-length-10702-cov-4.108106_pt1 | contig 10702 bp, 8 predicted proteins | sample MGYA00375755_ERZ778025 | MGnify/ENA primary metagenome ERZ778025 (study PRJEB29350, sample SAMN05389825) | bioreactor metagenome | isolation source: Thiocyanate bioreactor | place: South Africa: University of Cape Town | collected 2014-03-17 ... | reverse complement strand
ACGCAGGTAGTAGAGCTTGGCGCGCCGGACGCGACCACGGCGCAGGACCGTGATCTCGGCAATGAACGGCGAATAGATCGGGAAGACGCGCTCGACGCCCTCACCGTAGGAAATCTTGCGGACGGTGAAGTTCTCGTTCAGGCCCTGGCCCGAGCGGGCGATGACCACGCCCTCGTAGGCCTGGAGGCGCTGGGTCGTGCCCTCGATGACCTTCACCATGATCTTGACGGTGTCGCCGGCCTGGAAGTCCGGCACCGCGCGCTGGGCGGAAATGGCGCGAATCTGCTCTTTCTCGAGCTCTGCGATGATGTTCATTGTTGTTTTCCGTTCTGGCAGCCACAGCAGAGGAGCAGCTAGAAGCCATCCGATCGCCGGATGCTCACGGCTCATGCAACCCACTTTGTGGGGAAAGATTGGTGCGCGTCATACAGCAAACATTTGACGTTGTCGATGCCCCGATTGAACTGAAAATCGGGGTTCGCCTTGCGCTCGGGCCCGCGAGGCCCTAACTCGGGCCGCTAACGCCCTCCCGGCAAGGCCGGGATCGCCTGAGGATCAGTAAAATGCCAACCATCGCCATCGTCGGCCGGCCGAACGTCGGCAAGTCGACGCTGTTCAACCGCCTCACCGGGCGGCGGACGGCGCTGGTCTCGGACATGCCGGGCCTCACGCGCGACCGGCGCGAGGGCGAGGCGGACATCGGCGGCCACATACTCGAGGTCGTGGACACGGCCGGTCTCGAGGAGGCCGACAAGGGCTCCATCGCCGACCGGATGCGCTCTCAATCCGAGCTGGCCATCCGCGACGCGGATGCCGTTGCCTTCGTCTTCGATGCTCGCGCGGGCGTCACACCGACCGACAAGGCTTTCGCGCGGATCGTGCGCGCCTCGGGGCGTCCGGTCGTGCTGGTCGCCAACAAGTGCGAGGGCAAGGCCGGCACGGAAGGTTTTTACGAGGCCTACGCGCTTGGCCTCGGCGAGCCGGTCGCCATTTCCGCCGAACACGGCGAGGGCCTCGCGGAGCTGGAGAGCGAACTGCTCGCCGCGCTCGGCCTCAAGCCGATCGTCAAGGCGCGCCGTCGCCGCCGCAGTGAGGAGCCCGAGCCCGAAGCTGAGATACCCGAGGAAGCCGAGACCGAGGCAGAAGATCCCGGCAAGCCCGTCCGCGTTGCCATTGTCGGGCGGCCCAATGCCGGCAAGTCGACTCTCGTGAACGCGATCCTCGGCGAGGAGCGCATGATCACCGGCCCTGAGCCGGGTCTCACGCGCGATTCCATTTCGAGCGATCTCTCGTGGCAGGGTCGCGCGATAAAACTGTTCGACACCGCCGGCCTGCGCCGCAAGGCGCGCATCGACGAGCTTGCCGAGAAGCTCGCGGCCAGCGATGCCGTGCGCGCCATCCGCTTTGCCGAGGTCGTCGTGCTGCTCATCGATGCCGAGCGTCCTTTCGAGCAGCAGGATCTCACCATCGGCAACATGATCATCGAGGAGGGCCGCGCGCTCGTCATCGCGGTCAACAAGTGGGATCTCGTCGAGGACAAGCAGGCGACGCTCAAGGATCTGAAGGAAACCGTCGCGGAGAAATTCGCGGAAGCCTCGGGCGTATCCGTCGTCACGATCTCCGCCGCCTCGGGCCGCAACATCGACAAGCTCATGAAGGCCATTCTCGATGCGCACGCCGTGTGGTCGCGCCGCATCTCGACCGCCGAGATCAACCGCTGGCTTCAGGTCGCCCTCGCGCGGCACGCGCCCCCACAGTCCAAGGGCCGGCGCATTCGCATCCGCTACATGACCCAGCCCTCGGCCCGCCCGCCGACGTTCATCGCCTTCTGCTCGCAGCCGGGCGGCATCCCCGAATCCTACATGCGCTATCTGACGAACAGCCTGCGTGAAGCCTTCGACATGCCCGGCACGCCCATCCGCATCAACCTGCGCAAGGGTGCGAACCCCTACGCCGACAAGTAGGCCCGCCCAAGTAGGCCCGCGTAGAGAGCCCACCCTCCTATTTATTCTGTTTTGGAGGGACAATTTCGCGCCAAAACCAATGCTTCCGACCACAGACGGCCCCAGTTCGGGGGACTAGACTGCGGCTGGCCCCGGATCTCGGGGGCAGACTTCGGCACGGGCGGGCCGACCGCCTGATCCAGTGGCAGGAGGCCACCATGAGCATTTTCGATACAATCAAGTCGGCGATTTTCGGCTCGCCGGCAAATGCATCGCCGGCGCCGTCCGCCGCCGGCAGTCCGGCCGCTTCCGCGGGGTCGCCGGCAGCCGCAGTCGATGTCGCCGCCAATCTCGATGCGCTCGCCAAGGCATCCAAGGAAAAGTTCGACTGGCGCAAGTCGATCGTCGATCTGATGAAGCTCCTGAAGCTCGACAGCAGCCTTGCCGCGCGCAAGGAGCTGGCCAAGGAGCTCGGCTACACCGGCGACACGAACGACAGTGCGACCATGAACATGTGGCTGCACAAGCAGGTCATGGCCAAGCTCGCCGCCAATGGCGGCAAAGTGCCGGACGAGCTCAAGTAACGCGCTGAGCTCACGTTCGCGCAGGCACATCGGATCCGCCCCATGGCATCTGCCGTGGGGCGGTCCTTATCGACCCGCTCAGCGCCAGGGCTCGATGATCACCTTGATCTGCGACTGCGGCTTGGCCAGCTCGTCGAAGGCGCCTGCCACGCCATCGAGCCCGACTTTCGCCGTCACCAGCGCGCTGCCATCGACATCGCCATCGCCGAGCAGCTTCAGCGCGACCGCGAACTCGTCGACCGTGTAGCCGAACACGTACTGCAGGTTCAGCTCCTTGAAGATCGCGATGAGCGGCTCCTGGTGATCCGTTTCCATGGAAACGCCGACGACGATGACGCGCGCATCCTGCGCCGCGCCCTGGAACACATTCTGGATCATGCCGGGCACGCCCACGCACTCGAAGATCACCTGCGGCCGCACGGTCGCGGGACCGGTGACCGGTGAAGGCGGCAGCGCTGCGGCCTCTTCCGGCGAGAGCTTGGCGTAGGACTCCCACGTTGCGTAGGGCGAGTCCTTCCCCGGATCGACGACCACGTCCGCGCCCATGATCTGCGCGATCTCGCGGCGCTTCGGCGAGAAGTCCGAGGCGATGATCGGCCCGAGTTTCACCGTCTTCCGCTTCAAGCGCAGCGCGGCGATCACGGCAAGGCCCACAGGCCCGCAACCGATCACGAGCGGCACCTCGCCATCCTGCAGGCGTGCTTTCGCGACGGCATGAACGCCCACGGCGAGCGGCTCGCTCAGCGCGGCGTGCTCGCTCGCAAGGCCGTTCGGAACCTCGAGCAGAAAACGCTCGCCGAGCAGCATGCGCTCGGCATAGCCGCCGACATTGCGGTCGGAGTAGCCGACGCCTTCGATGCGCCCGTCCACCATCGTGCGCGGCACCGACGTCACGCGCGCGCCCGGCTTGAAGCGCCCCTCGGTGCCGGGGCCGTTCTCGATGATCTCCCCGCAGAACTCGTGGCCGAAGACGATGTCCTTCGAAAGGTCCATGCTCTTGCGCCAGGGCACATGCGCCAGCGACTTGTTCATGAGGTCGGCATAGAGGCGCGCGTGCAGATCCGTGCCGCAGATGCCGCAAGCAAGGGTCTTCACGAGCACCTGGCCACTACCGGGCTTCGGGTCCGGCAGCTGATCGACGACGATATTGCCTTTTCGCAGGATGGCGGCGCGCATGGGCATTCTCCCTCGAGTTCACGGCTGTTGAGGGCAGTCTAGTTGCGCGGATGCCATCCAGGAATCACAAACGGCGGACCGCGCTATGCACGATCCGCCGTTCGAAATTCTCAGCGCGTTTCAGGCGCGCCTACTTCCACTCGCGGATGTCGACGAAGCGGCCCGCGATCGCCGCCGCCGCCGCCATCGCCGGCGAGACGAGGTGCGTGCGCCCGAGGCGGCCCTGGCGGCCCTCGAAATTGCGGTTCGAGGTCGACGCGCAGCGCTCGCGCGGGCGGAGCTGGTCCGGGTTCATGCCGAGGCACATGGAGCAACCGGCTTCACGCCAGTCGAAGCCCGCATCCATGAAGATCTTGGCGAGCCCCTCGGCCTCGGCCTGCTCCTTCACGAGGCCCGAGCCCGGCACGATCATCCCGCTCACGTTCGGGCTGATCTTGCGGCCCTGGATGACGGCCGCCGCCGCGCGCAGGTCCTCGATGCGCCCGTTCGTGCACGAGCCGATGAACACGCGGTCGATCGTGATGTCGGTGATCTTCTCGCCGCCCTTGAGGCCCATGTACTCGAGCGCGCGCTGAATGGAGGCTCGCTTCTGCTCGTTGTGCGCCTCCTCGGGCGTCGGCACGCGGCCGCTGACCGAGATCACGTCCTCGGGGCTCGTGCCCCAGGTCACGACGGGCGGCAGGTTCGCCGCATCGAGCGTCAGCACCTTGTCGAAGTGCGCGCCCTCATCGCTCCTGAGCGTCTCCCAGTAGCGCACGGCCAAATCCCAGGCCTTGCCCTGGGGCGACTTCGGCCGGCCCTTGAGATATTCGAACGTGGTCTCGTCGGGCGCCACCATGCCGGCGCGCGCACCACCCTCGATGCACATGTTGCAGACCGTCATGCGGCCTTCCATCGAGAGCGCGCGAATGGCATCGCCGGTGTATTCGATGACGTGGCCGGTGCCGCCCGCCGTTCCCGTCTCGCCGATGATCGAGAGGGTGATGTCCTTCGCGGTCACGCCCTCGGGCAGCTTGCCCTTGACCTCGACCTTCATGTTCTTCATGCGCCGCTGCAGCAGCGTCTGCGTCGCGAGCACGTGCTCGACCTCGCTCGTGCCGATGCCGTGCGCGAGCGCGCCGAAGGCGCCATGCGTCGAGGTATGGCTGTCGCCGCACACGATGGTCGTGCCCGGCAGCGTGAAGCCCTGCTCCGGCCCGATGACGTGGACGATGCCCTGGCGCACATCGAGCTCATTGAAATACTCGATGCCGAAGTCCTTGGCGTTCTTGGCCAGCGCCTCGACCTGGATGCGCGATTCCTCCTCCTTGATGCCGGCGCGGCGATCGGAGGTCGGCACGTTGTGGTCGACGACGGCGAGCGTCTTGTCGGGCGCGCGCACCTTGCGGCCGGCCAGCGCCAGTCCCTCGAAGGCCTGCGGCGACGTCACCTCGTGCACGAGATGGCGGTCGATATAAAGCACGCACGTCCCGTCCGGCTGCTGGTCGACGATGTGATCGTCGAAGATCTTGTCATAGAGCGTCTTCGGAGCGGACGGGCTGGCCATGGTGTCGGGTTCTCTCTCCAGGCGGATGCGATCCTGCCGGAGGCCGGCAGGCCGCTTTGAATGCTTCTCATATGCCCGAACTGTCCAGGACTTCAAGTCTGCGGCGCCAGCGCTGCCGGATGGCTGCTTTGCGCATCTCCGCGATCCCGCAGCGCACCATTTGAACGCCGCTCCCGAGCCCGTTGCCAACCTCGGTGCGGGCGCCTAGGTTGATGCTTCATTGCACGGAGCACCTGCGGCCTCTCATGCCGATCGAGCGCCCCCTCCCCTGGGAAAAGAGCTATCCGCCCGGCGTCGTCTGGGATGCACCGATCGTGGTCGGCACGCTGCCCGCCCTGCTTGCCCGCGCCGTCGCGACCTATGGCGGCAAGCCGGCCTTCGAGTATCGCGAGCGCAAGATCAGCTTTATCGAGTACGGCCAGCGGGTGAAGGCCTTTGCCGCCGGGCTCCTGAAGCTTGGCATTGCCAAGGGCGAGCGCGTGGCCCTCTACCTGCCGAATTGTCCCGCGCAGCCGGTGTCGCTGTTTGGCGTGGCGCAGATCGGCGGCATTGTCGTGAACCTCTCGCCGCTCGATGCCGAGCGCGAGCTCGCCCACAAGCTCAAGGACTCCGGCGCCCGCACGCTCATCGCGACGAACATCGGGCCCATGGCCGGCGTGGCGCTCAAGATCAAGGCCGCTGGCCTCGTCGACCGCCTCATCATCGCCGATGACGCCGTATGGGGGCCGTCCCCCGCGACCGCACCGATGCCGGCTCTCGGCAATGGCGTGCTCTCGTTCGACGAGGTGGCCTCCGCCGCCCCGCCAGCCACGTGGCCCGAGGTCGTGCCGGACGACATCGTGCTCCTCCAGTACACGGGCGGCACCACGGGCCTGCCCAAGGGCGCGATCCTCAGCCACGCGAACCTCACGGCCGCCGTCGAGATCGGCAAGGCGTGGTCGGCACCGCAGACCACGATGAAGCTGGGCGAGGGGCGCGTCATCTGCGTGCTCCCGCTCTTTCATATGTACGCGATCACGGCCTGCCTCACGCGCGGCCTCGACCAGGGCAGCGAGATCCTGCTCCGCCTGCGCTTCGACGTCGAGCAGACGCTCCGCGACATCACGGTGAAGCGCGCCACGACCTTCTCCGGCGTGCCAACCATGTGGATTGCCATCGCCAACACGCCCGGCGTCGAGAAGCTGGATTTTTCCTCGCTCAAGGGCATCCACTCCGGCGGCGCCGCCGTTCCCATCGAGATCGAGAATCGCATCAAGTCGATCACCGGCCTCCAGCTCGGCGGCGGCTGGGGCATGACCGAGACCGCGCCGGCCGGCGCCAACATCCCCTCGAATCGCCCCGACCTGCGCGGCAGCATCGGCCTGCCGCTCCCCGGCATCCTCATGGATGTGGTCGCGCTCGATAATCCGCGCCGCGTCCTGCCGCCCGGCGAGATCGGCGAGATCCGCATCAAGGGCCCGAACGTCACGCGCGGCTACTGGAACCGCCCCGAGGAATCGGCCGCCGCCTTCGTCGATGGCTATCTGCTCACCGGCGACATCGGCTACATGGACGCGGAAGGCTTCTTCTTCCTGACCGACCGCAAGAAGGACATGATCATCTCGGGCGGCTTCAACGTCTATCCGCGCATGATCGAGGAAGCCATCTACGAGCACCCCGCTGTCGAGGAGGTGATCGTCATCGGCATTCCCGATGCCTATCGCGGCCAGGCCGCCAAGGCCTTCATCAAGCTCAAGGCCGGCGCCGCGCCCTTCACGCTCGATGAGCTCCGCGATTTCCTCACCGACAAGATCGGCCGTCATGAGCTGCCGGCGGCCATCGAGTTCCGCGAGAGCCTGCCCAAGACCGCCGTGGGCAAGCTCTCCAAGAAAGAATTGGTCGCGGAGGAGGTGGCGCGCCGCGCGGTCGCAGCCGAACCCGCCTCGACCTGAGCCGTCGGCCAGCCTAATGTGCCGCCAAATTCGAAGCATCAGGAAGTTCTAAGCGAGGAGCCGTCCATGGACCTGCGTTTCAGCCCCGAGGAAAACGCCTTCCGGCAGGAAGTGCGGAGCTTCTTCCAGACCGAGATTCCGCTTTCGATCCGCTCGAAGTCGATCGAGGGCCGCCGCCTGACCAAGGAGGACATGGTCACGGCCCACAAGACGCTCCATAAAAAGGGCTGGGCCGTCTACAACTGGCCGAAGGACTGGGGCGGCTGCGAGTGGACGCCCGTCCAGCAGTACATCTTCCTCGAGGAAATGCAGTCCAACGGCGTGCCGCCGCCGCTCGCCTTCAACACCTCCATGAACGGCCCGGTGATCATCCAGTTCGGCACCGACGCCCAGAAGAAGAAGTTCCTCCCCCGCATCGCCGCGCTCGACGACTGGTGGTGCCAGGGCTTCTCCGAGCCCGGCTCCGGCTCCGACCTCGCCTCGCTCAAGACCACCGCGGTCCGTCAGGGCGACCACTACATCGTCAACGGCCAGAAGACCTGGACGACGCTCGCCCAGTACGCCGACTGGATCTTCTGCCTCGTGCGCACGGATCCGAGCGCGAAAAAGCAGCTCGGTATTTCCTACATCGTCTTCCCGATGACGACGCCCGGCGTCACGCGCCGACCCATCCAGCTCATCGACGGCGGCTCGGAGGTCAACGAGGTCTTCTTCGATGACGTGAAGGTGCCGGTCGAGAATCTCATCGGCGAGGAGAATCGCGGCTGGGACTGCGCGAAGTTCCTGCTCGGCAACGAGCGCTTCGGCATTGCCCGCGTCGGCATCTCCAAGATGCGCGTCGCGCGCATCAAGGAGCTCGCGAGGCGTGTGCCCTCGGGCAGCGGTGGCGTGCTCATGGAGGATCCGCAGTTCGCCGAGAAGGTCGCGGCAGCCGAGGTCGAGCTCAAGGCCCTCGAGATGACGCAGATGCGTTTCCTCGCGGCCGAGCGCGGCAACAAGAGCGGCAAGCCCAATCCCGCAACCTCCATGCTCAAGCTCAAGGGCTCCGAGATCCAGCAGACGGTCACCGAGCTGCTCATGGAGCTCGCCGGTCCGCTCGCGATCCCCTACGCGAACGACGAGGACGACATGATCGGCCACAACGAGCCGATCGGCGCCGAGTGGGCAGCACCCGCCGCGCCCACGTACTTTAACTATCGCAAGGTTTCGATCTACGGCGGCTCGAACGAGATCCAGCGCAACATCCTCGCCAAAGCCGTGCTCGGGTTCTGAGCCGGTCGCGTATTGGCCGACCCGGCTGCGAGGTGAAAGCTCGCTCTGCGTTGGCGTTTTGGAGCGGGCCACTTAGCCCGCACAGACGAACAACCGCGGGCACTTGCCCGCAAACTAAAGAAGAGACCAATATGGATTTCGATCTCAGCGAGGAGCAGCAGCTTCTCAAGGACAACGTCGATCGGCTCACGGCTAACCGCTATGCCGAGATCAAGACGCGCACCGAGCTCATGAAGTCCGCGAAGGGCTACAGCGAGGCGTTCTGGAAGGAGTTCGCCGAGATGGGCCTCCTCGCCATTCCCTTTGCCGAGGAGCACGGCGGCATGGGCCAGGGTGCCATCGAGACCATGCTCGTTGGCGAGGCCTTCGGGCGCGCGCAGGTTCTCGAGCCCTACTTCCCGACCGTGATCCTCGCCGGTTCGGCTCTACGTCTCGGCGCCAGCGAGGCCATGAAGGCCGCCGTGATCCCCGAGGTCGCGGCCGGCACGCTCACGCTCGCCTTCGCGCACCAGGAGCCGGAAGCACGCTTCGATCTCGCCAACGTCACGACCAGTGCGAAGGCCGACGGCAAGGGCGGCTATGTGCTCGAAGGCGCGAAGTGCGTCGTCCTCGGCGGCGACAGCGCCGACAAGCTCGTCGTCTCCGCGCGCGTCTCGGGCGATCGCGCCAGCAAGGACGGCCTCGCGCTCTTCCTCGTCGATGCGAATGCGCCGGGCGTGACGCGCAAGGGCTATCCCACGCAGGACGGCACGCGCGCCGCCGACGTCACGCTCTCCGGCGTCAAGGTCGGCGCCGACGGCGTGATCGGCGAAGCCGGCAAGGCTTATCCCGTCATCGAGCGCACCGTGCAGAACGGCATTGCCTATCTCGCCGCCGAGGCCGTCGGCGGCATGAACGCGCTGCACGAGCTGACCGTCGAGTACCTCAAGACGCGCAAGCAGTTCGGCGTGCCGATCGGCTCCTTCCAGGTGCTCCAGCACCGCTCCGTCGACATGTTCGTCTCCGTCGAGCAGGCGAAGAGCATGGCCCTCTATGCCTGCGTCATGGTCGACGAGCCGGACGAGAGCGAGCGCCGCCGCGCCATGCACGCCGTGAAAGTCCAGATCGGCAAGTCGGCGCGGCACGTCGGGCAGGAAGCCATCCAGCTCCACGGCGGCATCGGCATGACCATGGAGTACAAGGGCGGCCACTACTTCAAGCGCCTGACCATGATCGACCTCATGTTCGGCAATGCCGATCATCATCTGCGCGAGCTGACCAAGGCTGGCGGTCTCCTGGCGGCATAAAAGCGCCCACAGTTTCGACGTGACTGACGGGAGCCATGCGGCTCCCGTTCTGCTATGGACGCGAGTTCCTCAGGCGGGGGAGGGGGATGCCATGACGATTGTTCGAAAGACCATGACGGGCGCAGCGCTGGGGATGTCGCTGTCGCTCGCGGGCTGCCTCGAGCTGACCAAGGAGGCCACGTTCCGCGAGAACGGCGAGGCGCGTGTCGAAATGGAGATGGCGCTCTCAGCGGAGCTCGTCGCGCTCGCGACCAACCCCGCGATCGCCAAGCAGGCAGGCGCGGAAGGCCTCAACTTGTTCGGCGACTGCGGCAAGCCCTGGCCCGCGAACGAGCCGTTGCCCGCTGGTGTGCGCTCGGTCGAGAGCAAGCGTGGCAAGCGCGGCGACATGGAAACCTGCACGATCGTCTTCGACGTCTCCGATCCCATTGCGGCCGTCGAGAGCGCGAAGAAAGTCGAAGTGCCGCACGCGGATGCCGTGCCGAAGCAGGATGTATCGCTCACACGCCTCCAGGGCGCGCCGGGCTATCGCCTCAAGATGGCGATGGTCCCGGCCAAGCAGCCGGAGATCTCGGCCGAGGCCGCGCAGATGGCCGCCTCGCTCATGAAGGCGATGTTCGCCAACCGCTATCTCACGCTCAGTCTCTCGGGGCAGCGCATCGAGAACACGAATGGCGAGCTCTCCGCGGACAAGCGCAAGGTGACGTGGAAGCTGCCGCTTGCATCGCTCGTCGCGCCGAGCCCGGATAACCCGACGACCATCGAGGCGGACGTGATCTACCGCTAAGGCGCGGATCTCGCGTTATGAAACAAACGAGCAAGTTCCTGAGCCTCGTCCTGCGGCACGCGCCGGAGCGGATCGGCCTCGTGCTCGATGCGCACGGCTGGACGGACGTCGATGCTCTGATCGCCAAGGCCAACGCGGCCGGCGTCACGCTCGATCGCGCGACGCTCCTGGAGATCG
>ERZ778025.2358-NODE-2358-length-10707-cov-3.465828_pt1 | contig 10707 bp, 8 predicted proteins | sample MGYA00375755_ERZ778025 | MGnify/ENA primary metagenome ERZ778025 (study PRJEB29350, sample SAMN05389825) | bioreactor metagenome | isolation source: Thiocyanate bioreactor | place: South Africa: University of Cape Town | collected 2014-03-17 ... | reverse complement strand
GAACTATTATCATCAACACCAGGATGTAAGAATGGAAAATGGTATACAATACGGAGATCTTCAGGAGTTCATGGACTTTGAATACCTGCGTAAGAATACAGCCATGAATCTTTCCAACCTGGCTAACCTGGCCAAGTCGCCATCCATGCCGCAGGAAGTAAAAGTGGAAACGCGCAGGCTGACCAATTATACGATCCTGAACTGGAAAGCTTCCAAAACCGGGAAAGTGAAAGGCTATTATGTATTGATAAGAGAAACAACGAGTGCAGTATGGCAAAAGAAAATATTTACAAGCAATACATCCATTGAATTGCCTTATTCAAAAGACAACTATTTCTTCGGGATACAGGCCGTAAGTGAAGATGGGAATGAGAGCCTGGCAGTGGTGCCCACTCCGGGCAGATAATGAAAGAAGGATATTATTTTATTTTAAATTTTTACCGGCTACATGATCAATTGGGTTTTAAAAAAATTTGATGAGCTGACTGCTCCCGAACTATATGCCATGCTCCGCCTCAGAACTGAAGTATTTGGACAATAAGGACCAGCATTGCTATCACCTGCTGGGATGGAAAGGAGACCTGCTGGCCGCTTATACCAGGATCGTTCCAGCCGGCATATCTTACGCGGATGCCCCTTCTATCGGCCGTGTGGTAACATCCCCGCAAGCGAGGGGCAGCGGGTTGGGAAGATTACTAATGGAAAAGAGCATACAGGAGCTGTTTGGATTATACGGAGCATCTCCGATCAAGATAGGAGCACAGCTATACCTTAAGAATTTTTATGAATCATTGGGCTTTCAGCAAAGCAGTGATATATATGATGAAGATGGTATAGACCACATTGAAATGACCCGCCAAACGTATATTCACTAAGTAGAAAACCTTTAAAGTTTACACAATAAAAAAAACCTTTCTTAACATTTCATAGATACATTTTTCTTTCTCTATTTTGTTCCCAGTTATAATCCAATAGAGAAATCCGAAATCTGAATCTATGAGAAACAAACTTCTACCCGCATTCATTGCGCTGCTATTTGCTGTCGGCAGCGTTTTACCCTATCAATCAAATGCACAATCCTTAGGCGGTGAAATTGGTCACGCAGAGTTTGGCATTGGCATTGGCCCCATGTTCTTCCTGGGCGACCTTGGCGGTTCTGCCGGCGAAGGCAGGCGTTTTGTTAAGGACCTTGATTTCCCTTTGACCAAACTGGCAAAAGGCCTTTACCTGAGTGTATATCCAACTGAATTCCTGGGTTTTCGCGTTGCGATCAACCAGGGTGTTTTGGAAGGAAATGATGCACAGGCTCCCAATAAAGGCGGTGCTGAAGTGGACAGGCTGAAAAGAAACCTGAGCTTTAGAACTTCTGTACTGGAAGGTTATATTGCTGCAGAAGTTTATCCTACTTTTTTCCTGGAGAAATATGATGGCCTTAAAGGCAAGCTGCGCCCTTATGGTGTGATTGGTTTTGGTGTAATGAAATACAACCCCAAAACATTATATAAAGGCCAGTGGGTGGAACTGCATCCGCTTCGTCTCGAAGGCCAGGGTATGGCAGAGTATCCCGACAGCAAACCCTATAAACTGCTGCAAAAAGAAATCCCTATGGGAGTGGGTGTCAAATATTACCTGAGTGATAAGGCCTATATCGGCCTTGAAATACTGCACCGCCAGTTATTCACCGACTACATTGATGATGTGAGCCATGACTATTATATAGACCCTATTTATTTCGATAATTATTTGTCTGCTCCGCAAGCAGCGATGGCAAAGGACTTATATTATCGTGGAACTTATGGCAACGGTACTACCAGTGTGAATCCGCAGAATTTTCAACGCGGTAACCCCAATCAGAACGATGCATTTTTCTCTACTGTATTCCGTTTTGGTTTAAGGTTAGGCGGCACAGACGATCCTGCTAAAAGGCAGTTGCGTTGCCCGGTATTCTATTAAGAATACCCCCAAACTTAGTCACCAATCCGTACCCTTATGAAGATAAAATCTACATTGATTTCTCTTGTGGTGATCAATCCATACCACTCACAAGCAGCAGTATCTGTAAAAAGTCCGGTTAATCCTGTAGATGAAAAGAAGCCTTTAACGAAAGTAAAAACTCAATCGTCCAGGAATAACCATGCCGTAAAGATTTACCCGGATGCCATAAAAAGGGTCATGCACGTAGTGGCCAGAGATAACGATGACAAGGAAATTGAATTCTTTGTTTTCGATCTGGACAGTACGCTTGTGCAGCATTTCAAAATGAAAGAAGGCGATCACCAACGGCTGAGCGGCCTGCAAAGAGGAAAATATATTTATCATGTTTTTGCAGGGGATGAGGAGACGGCTACAGGCAACTTCGAGATACGCTAATAGCGCGAATGAGTTTGATAGGAGAAAGTTGTGGGTGAGAGCCGCGAATGGTGCGAATCGCAAATGAATGACACGAATTGAATAGTTCTTTATATAGTAATATTCTAAATGCTGTTCCAATAAGCAGCAAAGGGCTTAATAAAATCTGATACCCGGTTGAATAAACCTAATCCGTTCTCTATTGGTACTCTCTATTTCTCATAGTATACAATTTTATTAATGTCCCTTTGCTGCTTATTGGATTTTTTTTGCCCTTAAACTATCCCTCATTTTAGGGTTGTCATATTTAAAAAAACTATCTTATATTAGATGACCATTTCCCGCATGGAGGTTTACAAAATCAACAGGGGGCGGATACCGAAAAGCCTTATGAGTAGGTTCAACTCTAATCAACCATTTTGTTATGGAACAATTGAACTTTCACAAGCAGAAATTATATTCTCTCATTTTTGCAGGCGTTGCATTGATTGCGCTGTTCCTGCCATGGGTGTCTATCAGCCTGGGAATATTTGGCGGTGGGTCCGTCAATGCTTTCAGCAGTTGGGGCATCCTGTCTTTCCTGGGTGTGCTTGGAGTAGCAGCCGCCTGTCTCCTGGGTAATAAAACACTACCCTTCGATGATACCTTTAAGAAAGTAGCACTGGGTTCTTTTGGCGCCATTGCATTAGGTGCGCTGATCTTTTTTATCCGCTTAAGCGATGGGTTCGGCGCCAGCTCGGGATTCGGTCTCTGGATCACCCTGGTTGCAGGAATAGCAGGGCTTGTGTGGGTATTGTGGCAAATCAACTTACCGGATATCAATAAGAAAGCCTAAAGCGCTATAATTTAAAAGGGGTAATGATTTAAGGTTTGATATTTAACCTTAAATCATTACCCCTTTTAAATTCAACTATCACAGCTCCGTTTCCAGGAATTTCGCTGTAAAGCTTTCCTTATTCTTCACCAGTTCTTCCGGTGTGCCTTCAAATAAGATCTTACCGCCTCCATCTCCTCCTTCAGGGCCAAGATCAATTACATGATCCGCTACTTTGATCACATCCATATTGTGTTCGATCACCAGTACCGTGTTACCTCTCTCTACGAGTTTATTCAATACATCCAGCAGGTGGCGGATATCTTCAAAATGAAGACCTGTGGTCGGTTCATCCAGTATATAAAATGTTTTGCCGGTGTCACGCTTGCCAAGTTCCGTTGAAAGCTTCACACGTTGTGCTTCTCCACCGCTCAGGGTTACTGCAGACTGGCCAAGTGTGATATAACCCAATCCCACTTCTTCCAGCACTTTTATTTTACGATAGATATAGGGTACAGGCTGGAAGAATTCAACTGCTTCTTCCACGGTCATTTCCAGCACATCTGCAATGGATTTGCCTTTATAACGGATCTCCAGTGTTTCGCGGTTGTATCTTTTGCCATTACATTTCTCACAATGCACATACACATCCGGGAGGAAATTCATCTCGATCACCCGCATGCCGCCGCCTTCACACACTTCGCAACGGCCGCTCTTAACATTAAAAGAAAAACGTCCTGCATTATATCCCCTGATCTTGGCTTCAGGGATGGAAGCAAACAATGTACGTATCTCTGTGAAGAAGCCACAATAAGTAGCGGGATTGCTGCGCGGGGTGCGGCCAATAGGTGACTGATCTATTTCTATCACTTTATCAACATGCTCCAGGCCTTTCAGTGATTTATATTCCAGTGGAGATACTCTTGAGCCATACGCGTGATGCGACAATACAGGGTAAAGTGTTTCATTGATCAGCGTTGATTTGCCGCTGCCGCTTACACCTGTTACCACGATGAACTTTCCTAATGGGAACTTAACATCTACGTTCTGCAGGTTATTTCCTTTTGCCCCTTTCAGCTCCAGGAACTTGCCATTACCCTTTCTTCTTTCCTTAGGAACAGGGATAGTTTTTTTTCCATTGAGATAACCTGATGTCAGTGTATCGAGTTTCAGCAGGTCTTTCGGCTTTCCTTCTGCAACCACTCTTCCTCCGTGATGACCGGCTTTAGGACCGATATCGATCAGGTGGTCGGCCGACAGCATGATGTCTTTATCATGCTCTACTACCAATACGCTGTTGCCAATATCCCGAAGATTTTTCAATGCTTCTATCAGCCGGTGGTTATCGCGCTGATGAAGACCAATAGATGGTTCATCCAATATATAGGTAATGCCTTGCAATTGTGATCCGATCTGCGTGGCCAGTCTTATCCGCTGCGATTCACCACCACTAAGGGTCTTGGACGAACGGTTAAGTGTCAGGTAAGTAAGCCCCACATCCAAAAGGAATTTCAGGCGTTCACGTATCTCTTTCAGTATGTCTTTGGCGATCGTTCTTTGCTTATTATCGATCCTCAACTCAATCCCATCGAGCCAGGCAGCCAGGTTGTCCAGGTTCATTTCGCTCAGCTCAGATATATTTCTCCCATCTACTTTAAACCAGAGGCTTTCTTTTTTCAGGCGTGCACCTCCACAGCTTTCGCATGGCTGCAATTGCATATATCCTTCGGCCCATTCACGAAGGCCTTCACTGTAGCCATTGTTGAACCAGCGTTTCAGCATGTTCACAATACCTTCGTAGGGTGCTTGCGGATCAAATTTCATATTCTCAAAGTCGATCTCTTCTTCTACGCCTTCTTCATTGCCATACAATAAAAGATTGAGTGATTTTACCGGTATATCTTTTACAGGCTTGGTGAGGGATATTTTATTCTTCTTCGCGATCTCCTGCGCCTGCCTGAACACGTATGCATCCCTCTCTTCACCCAATGGCGCAATTCCACCCTCGCTGATGCTAAGTTCCTTATCGGGCAATACGGCTTCCATATTCACATGGAAAGTGGTGCCAAGGCCTCGGCATACCGGGCAGGCCCCATAAGATGAGTTGAATGAAAATGCATTGGGGGAAGGTTCTTCATAGCTGATGCCCGTGTCTTCACACATCAGCATCTTGGAATATTGCACCAGCGTATCAGCCGCACCATTCTCACTGCTCTTTGTTTTCTTCTTTGCATCAGTTGCTTTACCACCGGCCACCAGCAAAAACATCAGGTCTTTTCCCAAACGCAGGGTTTGCTGCACGCTTTGACTTAGCCGTGCACGGAAATCGTCCGTCACCTGCATACGATCAACCACCAGTTCTATATCATGGATCTTATAACGGTCGACCTGCATCTTCGGCACCAGATCGAGCACTTCTCCATCCACTCTTACTTTGAGAAAACCTTTTTTACGGACGTCTTCAAACAGCTCGCGGTAATGCCCCTTGCGGCCACGTACCAGCGGGGCCAGCAGGCTGATGCTTTTCCCTTCAAACCTGCGGAAGATATTTTCCACGATCTCTTCTTCGCTCCACTTCACCATCTTCTTCCCGGTATTATAAGAATAGGCTTCACCAACCCTGGCAAACAAAAGCCGGAAGAAATCATACACTTCGGTGATCGTGCCTACAGTGGAGCGGGGATTTTTGTTCGTTGTCTTTTGCTCAATGGAAATAACCGGTGAAAGGCCTGTGATCTTATCCACGTCAGGTCTTTCCATATCACCAATGAATTGGCGGGCATAAGCACCGAAGGTTTCCATATACCTTCTCTGCCCTTCTGAATAAATAGTATCAAAAGCCAGCGACGATTTACCGCTACCGCTTATGCCGGTGATTACTACCAGCTGGTTTTTTGGAATGGCTATATCTATATTTTTCAGGTTATGCACCCTTGCTCCGAATACCTCTATGTTATCGTCTTTTTCTATCTGCTTCGCCATGGGCAATAAACTTGTTTTAATCTTGTTTTAGTAGGAGGAAGCGAAGATAAAACAAAAGAGAGCGCGTTCTTGGCGATACTTCCACCCTCGTATAAACCCCATAATATCATCCAGTTTTTCAACTAGTTATATCCTTCTCCCAAAAAAAATCCTTCCCATTTTCCCCAAAAACAAATTTCTGGCACAATATTTAAAAGTAAAGCCGTGAAAACAAGACACAAATCTTTTAAAATAGAAACTTTATGAAAAAAACCGCTATGTTGGCAGGAGCAGCATTCATATTACTGACTGCTTCCGCAAACGCCCAAACCGACACCGTACCTAAACAGCAGACAACAACGACTTCTACAGAAATGACTGCTGTAAGCAAGGATAAATACAATAACTGGAGCCCTGATACCTACAAACTCCAGCCCATGCCCGAAGCACTTACAACTGAAAAAATATTCCCTGTGCTTGGTAAATACCAGGTAACAGATAAGGAAGGAGCTTCTTCAGAAGTAACTATTTCCCTTGATCCTTCTAATAAAGGACTGGTATGGGTTGAAGGTCTGCCTCAGGGAAGGATGAAAGCTCAGCTCAGAAAATCACCTGCAGTGTACAAGATCCCTGCACAGAAAATAGGTGATGATCCTGCAGCAAAAGATGCCAAAGACGTAGCAGAAGGCGTATTGATCTATGATAAAGATGCCAATACACTGAATGTATGCCTTGGTTGCACTTATAATACAGAAAACCCGGCAGTAGCTTTTGACGCATCGGCTACAGAAGAGCCAGTAGCAGAAGCAGCTCCAGCTCCTAAGAAAACTGCAAAATCAGCAAAAGCCAAAGCTCCGAAAGTAGTAAAGATCCAACCTGTTCGTTACTCCGGTACAAAGGTGATTGAGCAAACTGCTGCGGTTCAGCAATAATATAATTAACTACCAATATCACTAAAGGGGTTGCAGTTTGGCAGCCCTTTTTTTATTAACGGCCGTTAGTAGCACAGGTCTGAAAATTAAATCTGATCGAAATTTGGGATTCCGGCCTGCCGCCTTATCTTTGCGCCAGTTCTTTGTATTCCGGACCAAAAGTCCGGAGATCCCGGATCAAAGTCCGGGAGACACTTATCAAGAAAGGCAGAGGGTTATGGCCCGATGAAGCCTTGACAACCTGTTTTTCCGCCACGGCGGAAAGGCAAGGTGCCAATTCCATCCCGGAAATTCCGGGGCAGATAAGTCAGACCTCAGCTTCGAAATACTGTGTACCAACATATTCAAAAGCTCATCTGATTTATCGGATGAGCTTTTTTGTTTACCAAAAAGCACTTCCGGTAATTAACCTACTCCCCCTCTCCTGGTAAGTACAACCGTTAATCTCATAAGTATAACCGTTAAGAATTTTAACAAAGAAATTTTTGGTAGATGAAAAGGAAGTCCACTAAATTTGTAGAGCACTCGATTATACATGACAACAGTACTCCATACCAATTTCCCTCACAATTACGCAGGTATCTGTTGCATTTGTTGTATGCCGTAAGGCATCATAATCACCTACCCCAAAGGGGCATACAGTCCCGTTTTCAAGTCCGGTTTCTTTTTATTCATTCAACAAAATCATTTTTATGAGCAACAAGCTTCATTTCGAGACGCTGCAACTTCATGCAGGCCAACAGATCGACCCTACAACAAAATCAAGGGCTGTTCCCATTTACCAAACCACTTCCTATGCTTTCGACAGCACGGATCATGCTGCCGACCTTTTTGGTCTTCGCCAGTTTGGTAATATCTACACCCGGATCATGAACCCGACAACAGATGTTTTTGAACAACGCATTGCAGCACTGGAGGGAGGCGTTGCAGCACTGGCAACAGCTTCAGGCCAGGCAGCACAATTTCTTGCATTGAATAATATCCTGCAGGCCGGTGACAATTTTGTAAGCACTTCCTACCTGTATGGAGGCACTCACAACCAATTCAAAGTATCCTTTAAACGCCTTGGCATAGATGTACGCTTTGCAGATGGCGACAATGTGGACAGCTTCGTTCCGCATATTGATAAAAACACCAAAGCCATTTACCTGGAAACGATCGGTAACCCCCGGCTGAACATTCCTGATTTTGAAAAATTCGTTGCCCTGGCAAAAGAATATGACCTGCCCCTGATCGTGGACAATACATTTGGTGCAGGCGGTTACTTATTCAAACCACTGGAATGGGGGGCCAACATAGTCGTTAACTCCACTACAAAATGGATCGGTGGTCACGGCACTACCATTGGCGGTGTGATCATTGACGGTGGCAATTATAATTGGGGCAATGGAAAATTCCCTCAATTCACCGAACCTTCTGAGGGTTATCATGGCTTGAAATTCTGGGAGGTGTTTGGAGAAGGCAATCCGCTTGGCCTGCCCAATATCGCTTTTGCCATCCGCGCAAGAGTGGAAGGCCTGCGCGACTTCGGCCCTTCACAAAGCCCATTCAATTCTTTCCTCACCCTTCAGGGATTGGAAACACTGAGCCTCCGCGTGCAGCGCCATGTTGATAATGCACTGACCCTTGCAAAATGGCTGGAAGCAGATGAGCGTGTTGAATTTGTTTGGTACCCTGGTCTGGAAAGCAGCCCTTATCATACACTGGCTAAGAAATACCTGACCAATGGGTTTGGAGGCGTACTGCAATTTGGTATCAAAGGCGGAGTTGAGAACGGCCGCAAGTTCATCAACTCATTAAAACTGGTAAGCCATCTGGCCAACATGGGTGATGCAAAAACACTGGCGATCCACCCTGCATCCACTACGCATGAGCAATTAAGCGATAAGGAAAGAGAAGATGCCGGCGTATTACCCAATCTCGTCCGTATCAGCGTAGGCATTGAACATATCGATGATATCAAAGCCGATTTTGAACAGGCTTTTGAAAAAGTGTTTGCAAAAGAACTGGCCGTATAACACAAGAGCAATTGAATTAAACCTATGGTGACTGTTTTTAAATACGAACATCCATTTCAGTTAGAGTCAGGGGTAACCCTTCCGGGTTACCACCTGGCTTATACTACCCATGGAAAACTGAATGCAGCAAAAGATAATGTGGTCTGGATATTTCATGCACTCACCGCCAACAGCAATCCTGCTGAATGGTGGCCCGGCCTCGTAGGCGATGGAAAATTCTTTGATCCCTCCCGGTATTTTATCATTTGTGTAAACAAACCCGGCAGTCCTTATGGAAGCATTTCTCCCTTGAGCACTAACCCGGAAACCAACCAGCCTTATTACCATGATTTTCCTGTGTTCACTATCCGTGATATCATCAGGACTTACCAGCAGTTGAAAAAAGAGCTGGGCATTAAAAAGATCCTGGTCGGGCTTGGAGGAAGTACAGGCGGTATGCAATTGCTGGAATGGGCTATTGAAGAACCGGAATTGTTTGAGCATATTGTTCCTATTGCTACCAATGCTGCACTATCACCCTGGGGTGTTGCTTTTAATGCATCCCAGCGTATGGCTATAGAAGCAGACGGTACCTGGCAGGAAAGACGCGCCGATGCAGGCCAGAAAGGACTGGCAGCAGCACGCTCTATTGCCCTGCTTTCTTACCGGCACTATAATGGGTATGATATCACACAGCCCAGGGATAAAGCATTCGTTCCGCTCGGTGGCGAAATAACCTATGCTGCTGATAATTATCAGCGCTACCAGGGATTGAAACTCGTAAACAGGTTTAATGCTATCTGTTATTACCGGCTCACCCAAACCATGGACAGCCATGATGTAGGCCGCAACAGGGCAAGCACAGAGCTGGCATTGAAAAGCATAAAAGCTGCTGCATTGGTGATCGGCATCCGTTCAGATGTACTTTATCCCATAGAGGAGCAGGTATATCTGCAACAAACCATTCCCGGCGCCAAACTGTTAGATATAGCCAGTGATTTTGGCCACGACGGTTTCCTGCTCGAATATGAAAAGATAGAAACAGCCCTCAGGGAATTCATTCATATAAATACATCGCATCATTTAAAAATAGTGAATCAATAAAAACATGGAAACACATAAACAGTTAACGATCGGATTATTCGGATTCGGAGTAGTAGGTGAAGGATTATACAAGGTATTGCAACAAACGCCTTCTCTTAAAGCAAGCCTCAAAAAAGTATGCATTAAGAATCCGGAGAAAAAAAGAAATGCTCCAGCCGAGCTCTTTACTACTGATAAAGACGTTTTGCTGAATGATCCCGAGATCAACGTAATAGTGGAAGTGATCGATGACGCCAATGCCGCCTACCAGATAGTGTCCACTGCTCTGAAAAACGGAAAAGATGTAGTAAGCGCCAGTAAAAAAATGATCGCAGAGCATCTGCACTCTTTACTTGAGTTGCAGCAGGAAACCGGTCAGTCATTCTTATATGAATCGGCAGCTTGCGCTTCCATCCCGGTAATCCGCAACCTGGAAGAATACTACGACAATGATCTTTTGCATTCGATCAAAGCGATCGTAAACGGGTCCACCAATTTCATCCTGACCAAGATGTTTGAAGAAGGACTGGATTTCAAACAGGCATTGATACTGGCCCAACAGTTAGGTTTT
>ERZ778025.2354-NODE-2354-length-10713-cov-4.093076_pt1 | contig 10713 bp, 10 predicted proteins | sample MGYA00375755_ERZ778025 | MGnify/ENA primary metagenome ERZ778025 (study PRJEB29350, sample SAMN05389825) | bioreactor metagenome | isolation source: Thiocyanate bioreactor | place: South Africa: University of Cape Town | collected 2014-03-17 ... | reverse complement strand
ACTATCCCATGCCCCCGGCCGACGTGCCGCTCGTTGCGATGTTGCGCGATCTGCTCGAGTGAAGCGCGTCTTCAGTCGCTGCTGAAGGCGCGATTGCGCCAGTCGGCGCGATCGCCGCCATAGCCGTGACGGCCAGTGTTGCGCCGGCCATCGCGCGGCTTCTGGCTTTCGGCTGCAGTCGGAGCCTTCGTCTCGGATGCGCCGACGAGCATTGCGCCTTGCGGTCGCCGGGATGGCGCCGGCGTTTCCTGCCGCGGTTCAGCAGAACCTAAAGCGAGGCTGGCTGGTGCTGGCTCAGGCTGAACCTTCGCCGTGACCGAGCGCTTCCGGCCTTGGGCGCGCTCGGCGTAGGCCCGATGTCGCTCGATGGACGCCGTCTCCCATGGATGGGGTTTGCACGTGCAGCCGGCGTCGTAGTTCGTGCGGAAGAGGAAGGCCGTCTTGAGGGCGGCGTACGGCTGGCCGCGGATGTCGGTCATCTGCTCGGGCTCGCCGCCGGGGTTCGGGTACACGTACAGCCGGGCGGATGACGAGCAGCGCGAACGGCAGGCGGCCTCGTCCGCGGCAAAGCGGTCGGGCGTTGTCGCAAAGCTGATCGGAAAGAAGAAGCCATCGCAGAGGCGGACGCAGACCGTACGGTAGGTGCCGCGCTCACGGCCGAACTCGCGCGCCCGCTCCAGGGCCTCCTCGCGCGCCTCGCGCTCTTCCCGAAGGCGGTCCTCGCGCTCTTCGCGCTCCTCACGCAGACGCTCTTCCCGCTCCTCCGCGCGCGTCATGGGGCGCTGTCGGCCCCTGAAGCTGCCGCTGCGCCAAGCCGAGGGGTTCGTGAGCTGATCGATCCAGCTATCGCTGGTCGGCAGGTACGCGGCCGAAGTCTGGATGAGCGCTTCCGTCGGCGGCGTGGCGAGCATTGCGCGGCTCGTGGCGCCGAGTGCGAGGACGGCGACTGCCGCGAGAGCGACCGCAATCGCTCCGCGAACGCTTTCCAACTTCTGCCGGAGATCGGCGTCGGTGACTGCTCGACGCAAGTTACGGAGAGCTCGGAACATTTTTCTACCGTATACGCAAGAACTGTATGGCCTTCAAAACCCGCAAGGCTCACCATGTCAACCAGCCAATCGTTACAACTGTTTGTTCCGGATGCGCATCTGAGGTCGAGCACCTGTCAAAATGCGCATGACGGAAAAATCGCCACCGGACAGGCCGCGCCATTGAAGCGCGATCAGTTGCGTGGCGTTCGGATCAAATTGAAAGGAAGCCGCGCGCCATCGCCCAGAGCTTCGGCCAGACGCTCTCGCCGGCTTTGCCGAGGAGACCACCGAGCACGGCGACGGTGATCCATCCGATCCAGCGCTTGAGACCGCGCGTGATATTGGCGGACACGCGGATGGCAATGCGTTGCTCTGGAAGGCTCGTGTCGGCGATCACGCCATCGGCTCCGATCGAGCGGGATGCCACGATGAGCGTCAGCTCGCCGGCGCCCCGCACCTGCGGGATGACGGTGAACCGCCAGACGGCGTAGTCGCTTGCAAGCTGATCGGCGCGCGATCCCGTCCACTGCGTCTCGGGTGACTTCGGCTCGATGTAGAAGCGGCCCGGCTCGCCCTGGAGGCGCACGCTCATGGCGCGCGTGATCAGAAGCTGATGGACATGCGGCGCGCCGCTGCCCTGAAGGCCGCCGGCAGCCGCCACGCCCTCGCGCGCGATGCGGATCTCCACGGTTTCCATGACGCCGACCTTCATGCGGCGCGGGATGTTCTCGACGAGCTGGCCCTGTTCGACAGCCGCGCGTGGAGCACCGCGGCCTTGCCGAGGTGCAGGCTCGCGCCCACGTGCCCGATCGGCTCCACCTTGGGGAGCGCGCGCCGGAGGTGGCGGCGGATAGGGAGGTACGGGTGGCAGCGGAGCCCGCTCGGGCGGCGCTTCCGGCCACGGTGTGGTCAGCTCCGGCTCCGGGCTCGCGCTCGGCGGCAGGCGGAGATTGGGGCGCGGTGGCGGCGGGCGGGATGCACCAAGGCCGCGCGGCGGTGGCGGCGGCGGCAGATTGGCCTCGCCCGGATGACGCGGGGGAATTGGCGGCGGCAGATCGGGCGCGCGGCGTCCAGCGTCCGGGCTCGGCAGTGGCGGCGGTCCGCCAGGCTCGGGCGCAGGAGGCTGCCGTCGGATGTAGGCATCGGTGCCATCGCGCGACGGTCGCGCGGCCGCGGGCACTTGCGGCGCCGGCGCCGGTGGTGGCGCGCCGAAGGGGGCGGGATTGTCATCTCTTGGCCGCACGTCCTCTCGCGCCACTTCGGGAGATGGCGGCGGCGGCCGTGGAGCCTCGACCGAAGGTGCCGGCGCTGGAGGCGGTGGCGCCGGGCGCGGGGGCTCGACCTTGCGCGCTGGCGGCGCGGGTGGCCGCGGTGGCGGATCAGGCCGGACACTCGGGAAGCCCATGGGCTCCCAGAGGGGCTTCTGCGCCGGCGGCGCGCGCGTACCGGCACGCGGCTCCTCGGGGATCGGCGCGGCGTGGGTTGGCTCTGGCGGCGGCGGCTGGGGCGCTTGAGTGGCCTCCGGCGCCTCTGCAGAAGCGCCGGGTGGCGCCTGCGCGGCGGCGCTCTGCCGGATGACGCGGATGGCCGCCTGGAAGGTCAGGCCCTGGGCCTTGAGGAAGGTTGCGGCCATGCTCTTGCCGTCGCCGACAATGGCAGCGAGCACGATGGCGCCGTCGATCTGCACATCGGGACGCGGGCTCTGGCGCGCTGCGGCCTCCGCGTAGGCGAGGATCTTGGTGAGATCGGGATCGTGTCCTGGATGCGCGCCCGGCGCCGCTGTCGGCGGTTGCTGGCCGAGGAAGCTCGCGACGTCATTGCGCAGGCGCGCCAGATCGACCGAGTTGGCGATGAGAACGCGCGCGGCATCGGCGTCCTCGGTGAGGGCCAGCAGCAGATGCTCGAGCGTGACGACGCTGTGCGACTGTCCGGCGGCATAGTCGCTCGCACGCGCGAGCGTGCCGACCAGCGCTTCCGAACGCGCGATCCTCGTCTCGAACGACGTTCCCTGAGCCATCGCCTGAGCCATTTCCGGGGCCGTCCCCTGCCGCCTCCGCCGGACACATCCGCCGCGCCTGTCGGCTACCCGTTCCCCCCGGATCGAGTACCGCAGACCATTCTACCGCTTAGAGCACGATTCACCCGCGACGGGAATCCGGCATTGCCGCCGGCCGGGTGGCAAATCGTCCAAAGCATCATGGAGTTAGTACGCCGCGTACGACTGCGGCGGACGCGCCACACGCCCGCACGGCTCCAAAAGCGTACCCGACCCGGCCCTTTACTTCGCGGCGCGTTGCGTCTGCGGCAGATTTGAGGCCCGCGTGCGTGGCAGAACAGCAAAAGTTCATTGAGCCGCAGTCGCAAGGCGCTATAAGTGCGCGCCGTGGCTCGCGTGTTTCAGATCGAGAAGTTTGCTCGGGACACGAGCAGCGAGTTTGAGCGGACTTCGGCATCGAGACACTAGGCCCCGTCGCGGCGGGCGGAAGAAGGACACGGCGATGGCAGAAAGCAGGGAGGCCCAGGCAGCGACGCCGGGCCAGGTCGTTATCGATCCCCAGGCGCAGGCGCGCATCCTTGCTGAGGCTTTGCCGCACCTCATCAATTACGACGAGGAAACGGTCGTCATCAAATTCGGCGGCCACGCCATGGGCGACGAGAAACTCGCCGAAGCCTTCGCCCAGGACATCGTCTACCTGAAGCTCTCCGGCATCAATCCGGTCGTCGTGCACGGTGGCGGACCGCAGATTGCCGCGATGCTGAAGAAGCTCGCCATCCAGTCGGAGTTCGTGCACGGGCTGCGCGTCACCGACAAGCCGACCGTGGAGGTCGTCGAGATGGTGCTCGCGGGCGCCATCAACAAGGAGATCGTCTCGGCGATCAACCGTCAGGGCGGCAAGGCCGTCGGCATCTGCGGCAAGGATGCCAACCTGATGATCGCCAAGAAGATCACCGAGATGCCGGACCCGCAATCGAACATCATGCAGGCGGTCGACATCGGCTATGTCGGCGATCCCGTCGAGGTGAACCCGCACATTGTCGAGGTGATCTCGAAGTCGGATCTCATTCCGGTCATTGCGCCGGTCGGCATCTCGCGCGAGGGCCAGACGCTCAACATCAACGCCGATACGTTTGCCTCTGCCCTCGCCGCGCGCATGAAGGCCAAGCGTCTGCTGCTGCTGACTGATGTCGCGGGCGTGCTCGACAAGGAGAAGAACCTCATTCCGCAGCTCAGCACGGAAGAGGCGCGCGATCTCATCCGCGATGGTACGATCAACGGCGGCATGATCCCGAAGATCGAAGGCTGCATCGAGGTCGTCGAGGCGGGCGTCGAGGCCGTCGTCATCATCGACGGGCGGGTGCCGCACTGCGTGCTGCTGGAGCTTTTCACCGAGCACGGCGTAGGCACGCTCGTCGGCGGGCAGCGAAAGCCGAAGAAGAAGGCATGAGCAGCGAGCAGCCACAGGACAACGCCGCCACCGCGGCCGACGCGGTGAAGAAGCCGCTCGCCCGTCACCGGGCGGGCTTCGATGCGACGCAGGCCTGGGTTTTCGATCTCGACAACACGCTCTATCCGGCCGAGTGCAATCTGTTCGCCCAGGTCGATCAGCGCATGGGCGAGTTCATCGCCTCATTCCTCGGCGTGCCCTTCGAGTACGCGCGCCATCTCCAGAAGAGCTACTACCGCCAGTTCGGCACGACGCTTTCGGGCCTCATGAAGGTGCACAAGATGCGCCCGGAGGCCTTCCTGGACTATGTGCACGATATCGATCTCGCGGCCGTGCCCGAGCATCCCGAGCTCGCCGAGGCCATCAAGTTGCTGCCCGGCCGGCGCCTTATCTTCACGAACGGCACGCGGGCGCACGCCGAGCGCGTCGCGGGCAAGCTCGGCATCCTCGACCTCTTCGAGGACATCTACGATATCGTGGCCTCGGAATACGTCCCGAAGCCGCAAGCCGAGCCTTACCGCCAGTTCCTGAAACTCCACGGCGTCGACCCCAAGGCTGCGGCCATGTTCGAGGATATGCCGCACAATCTCGAGGTGCCGCACCAGCTCGGACTGACGACCGTGCTCGTGCATTCATCGTACGTGGATCATCCGGTTCAGATCGGCATCCGCAACTGGCAGAAGCCGCCCGAGCACGTGCACCACATGACCGAGAACCTCACGGAATTTCTCGGCGATGTGCTCGATACGATCGCTGTGAAAGGTGAGCGGAAGTAGGTTTTCGTTTGGTGCGCACTCTCTTCTCCTTCTCCCCGCGTGCGGGGAGAAGGTCGGGATGAGGGGCGGCGCCAATTGCTGACGTTTGCGTATGCCACCGCCCCTCACCCTGACCCTCTCCCCGTAAGGACGGGGAGAGGGGACAGCTTCAAATCTCCGACATGCGCCGCCGGGTATTCGTCGCCGACGCCGCGAAGGCGGCTTGAAGCGCGGCCACGAAGATCAGGAACGAGATGACGACATTCCAGCCGGCGAAGGAGAGGCCGAGGGATGTCCACGGCGCCTCGTCGCAGCGGATGACGCGCGTCGTTTCGAGCTGCTTGAGCAGTCCGCCGGAGCCGCCGCCGCCGAGCGTCTGCGAGACGGATGCGCACGTATCGGGGCCTGGCCAGAACTTCCATTCGGCGCCCGCGTGATAGACGCCGAGCCCTGCATTGGCGAGGAAGGCGAGGGCGACGAGGAAGAAGAGGGCGGCCGCCCACCCTGCGCGATCGGTCGCAACCAGCACGAGCGCGCCGAACAGCAGGGGTATGCCGGCGTAGTAGGCGTAGCGCTGCATGAGGCAGAGCGGGCAGGGCGCGTAGCCGCCGATGTACTGGAAGCCGAAAGCCGCGATGATGGACGCAACGGCGAGCATCAAAGCAATGGCGCCTGCTTTGTAGGCCGGATCAGCAGTGGCGGATGTCGGACGTTGGTGCATGGCCGCACTCATATCCCCAAGTGGAGGGCTAGACAAACACGCGGATCGCCGCAAAGCCCGCAAAGAGCATCACCAGCACGGTCGCGGCCACGAGGCCGAGGCGCGCCTCGATGAAGCGGCGGGCCGTCGGTCCGAAATAGTAGATGAGCGCGGCAATGGAGAAGAACACGAGGCCCCGCGCGACGACGCTTGAGGCGATGAACACCGTGAGATCGAGCCCGGTGGCGCCGCTCGCGATCGTGACCAGCTTGTAGGGGATGGGCGTGACGCCGGCAATGAACACGATCCAGGCGCCGTACTCGTTGTAGTGAGCAGCAAATCTCTCGAAGCCGTCGGCAAGTCCGTTCATTTCGAGCAGCCAGCGCCCGGCGCTCTCGAAGAGGAACAGCCCGATCGCGTAGCCCGTGAGGCCGCCGAGCACCGAGCCGATGGTCGCAAGAGAGGCGAGCTTCCAGGCCCGGTCGCGCGCGGCAAGGACCATCGCGATAAGCATGGCCTGCGGCGGCACGAGGGCGAAGAAAGCCTCGACATAAGAGATCCAAAATAGGACGTGCGGGGCCCGCGCGTGAGCGGCGATGTCCATGGTCCGGTCATAGAACCGGCGAAGTCTGTTCATGCGGTGGGGGCCCCGGGAACGATGCTGATTCTTGGGAGACTACGACAATTCCGCTCGGGTGATGCGACAGCGCCTTCCGGGGCGTCGCCCTGCGTCAGTGCGTGCCGCCGCCGGCCGCCGGGGACTTGCGCGCGGCGAGCTTGATCTGCCGCTCGAGCTGGCCGCGCTTCTCGGCGGCGATCCTGACGCGCAGGTCGATGTGGCCATCGTCGCCGCTCGCCTGATCGAGCACCTGGGCATTGGCGTGGATCCAGCTCAGCAGGCGCCCTTGGCCCGGCTGGATGACGATGTCCAGATAGTTGTCCGCCGCGCCGAGGCGCGCGTCGATCGCCGCCAGGAGCTCAGGCAAGCCTTCGCCGGTCGCGGCCGATGCGAGAATGCACGTGTGGTCCGCGCGAGCTGCGTCGTTGCGAAGCTCTTCGCGCGCATCGGGATCGAGCCGGTCGATCTTGTTCCACACTTCGATGACGGGGCTGTCGGCCGCAGCAGGATCAATGCCGAGATCGTGCAGCACGCCTTCGACATCGCGCGCCTGGGCGTCGGTGTCGGGACGCGAGATGTCGCGCACGTGGGCAATGAGGTCGGCGCCGACCACCTCTTCGAGGGTCGCACGGAAGGCGGCAACGAGCGTCGTCGGAAGGTCCGAGATGAAACCGACGGTGTCGGAGAGAATGATCCGCCGGCCGCTCGGCAGAAGGACCTCGCGCATGGTTGGATCGAGTGTTGCGAACACCTGGTCCTTGGCCATGACGCCGGCGCCGGTGATCCGGTTGAAGAGCGTCGACTTGCCGGCGTTCGTGTAGCCGACGATCGCGACGACCGGATAGGGCACCTTGGCGCGGCCGGCGCGATGCAGCGCGCGGGTGCGCACGACGCCTTCGAGCTCCTTTTTCAGGGCATCGATGCGATCCTGCAGCATGCGCCGGTCGAGCTCGAGCTGGCGCTCACCGGGACCACCGAGGAAGCCGCCGCCGCCGCGCTGGCGTTCAAGGTGGGTCCAGGAGCGTACGAGGCGGCTCTTCTGGTAGCTCAGATGCGCAAGCTCGACTTGCAGGCGGCCTTCTCGTGTACGCGCGCGCCGCCCGAAGATTTCGAGAATGAGGCCCGTCCGGTCGATGACCTTGACGTTCCAGGCGCGCTCGAGATTGCGCTGCTGAACCGGGCTGATCGCGTGATCGACGATCACGAGGCCGGTCTCGCGCGCCTCGATCTCGGCCTTGATCTCTTCGACCTTGCCACTGCCGAAGAGCGTCGCCGGGCGCGGTTGCGGCACGGGCACGACGAGCCCGCCGGCCACGTCGAGATCGATGGCTTGCGCAAGGCCGATGGCTTCGTCGAGGCGATCAGCGCTGGCGCGGGGAAGCGGCGCCGGCCGATGTCCGCCATTGGCGGGCGCGGTCTGGCGCGCGCGGTCGAGCGTCAATACCGGGACGAGCACGAGCGCGCGCATGGGCGGCGGCGCAACAGTATCGGGCCCCCGCCGACGTCGGCGTGGCTCGGACTGCGGAAGTTTGTCGTGCACCGTGATCGGTTGATCCTGACCTATTGCCCTTCGGCCTGGTCGGTATCCATCAGATGGACCGGCTGGCCGGGCATGATCGTAGAGATCGCATGCTTGTAGACGAGCTGCGAGTGCCCGTCACGCCGCAGCAAGACGCAGAAATTGTCGAACCAGGTCACGATACCCTGCAACTTCACGCCATTGACCAGGAAGATGGTGAGTGGCGTCTTATTTTTGCGAACATAATTGAGGAAAGTATCTTGTAAGCTTTGCACGCGCTCGGCAGCCATGACGGCCCTCATTCTTGTTTTCTTGTATCGCGCTCACATTGCCGCGTGACGCGTTCAGACGGAACATATGCCTCGCATCCGACCGCTCTTGCGGCACAACGCACCCCGGCAATCGCCGAGTTCATGCATTGTGCTTCAATGAATTAAACGCAAAGTCGCGCGCTGGCAAGTCAATAGGACGCGCTCGTGCAATGCGTTCAAGCCGGCGGCTGAGCTGCTCTCCGATCGGCGAGATAGGCCAAGATACCGAGGCCGGCCGCCCTTCCCGTGGCAAAGCACGCCTGCAGAAGATAGCCGCCCGTCGGAGCCTCCCAATCGAGCATTTCCCCGGCACAGAAAATGCCGGGGAGCTTCTTCAGCATGAATCGGTCGTCCATTTCGGACCAGGCGACGCCGCCGACCGTCGAAATGGCCGTCGCGAGGTCGCCGAGTGCGGTCGCGCTGAGGGGCACGGCCTTGACCAGCGCCGCAAGCGCGGCTGGCTCGGCGGGCAGCTCGTTGCTGACGGCGTCGCGAAGGACGGCAATGGCCGCGGGCGAGAGCTTGGCGGCCTTACGGAGCACGTTAGTGCGGGAGTCGCCCTTGGGTGTTGATGCAAGTCGGGCGGCGAGGTCCTCGGGACTGATGTCGGGCCTGAGATCGAGGCCCAGCCGGGCTGCTCCGTCGCGCTGGATGGCCTCGCGGATCACGGGCGTGAGGGCATAGATCGCGCCGCCCTCGAGGCCGCGGGACGTGATGATGACCTCACCGCGTCGGGTCTCCCCGCCACAGCTTAGGGCAATGCGTTTCAGCGGCTCGCCGGCAAAGCGTTCGACGAGGGCGGGGCTCCAGGTGATGGCGACGCCGCTGTTGGAGGCTTCGAGCGGACGCACGTCGATCCCTTGGGCGCGCAGGCTCTCCAGCCAGTGCCCGTCCGAGCCGAGGCGTGGCCAGCTCCCGCCGCCGAGCGCGAGAACGATAGCATCCGCGGCGATTTCGCTGGGCGTGCCTGCGGGATCGACGACGAGCAAGGTGCCGCCGGGCCGGACCTCACGCAGGCGGTGACGCAGGCGCATGTCTACGCCGAGGTCGGCGAGGCGTGCGAGCCAGGCGCGCAGCACCGGCGAGGCCTTCATGACGCGCGGGAAAACGCGCCCGCTGGTGCCAACGAACGTCTCCTGCCCGAGCTCCTGGGCCCAAGTGATGAGCGCTTCCGGCGGAAAGGCGCGGATGGCCCTCTCCAGCTTGGGTTCCGCCGGACGATAGCGCGTGAGGAAGGTTTCGAGGGGCTCGCTGTGCGTGAGATTGAGGCCGCCGCGCCCCGCCATGAGGAACTTACGGCCGGCGCTGGGCATCTGCTCGATGACAATGACCTGGTGGCCGGCCTTTGCCACGGTCTCGGCGGCCATCAGCCCGGCAGGGCCGGCGCCGACAACGACCACCCGGCGCCGTGTGGCGCCGGGCGAGGGGTTGCTCACCACTTGCCGATATTCGGAGCGGACTTCCAGGGCTCCGCCGGGGCCTTGGCCTCGCCCTTCTGGAGGAGCTCGATGGAGATATTGTCCGGCGAGCGGATGAAGGCCATGCGGCCGTCGCGGGGCGGCCGATTGATGGTCACGCCGGCCTTCTGGAGGCGGTCGCACAGCGCGTAGATGTCATCGACCTCGTAGGCCAGATGACCGAAATTGCGCCCCTCGCCGTACTGCTCCGGGTCCCAATTGTAGGTCAGCTCGACGAGTGGCGCGTTGGACTTGGCGCCAGCGTCCACGTCGTCCGAGCTGGCGAGGAAAATGAGCGTGAAGCGCCCCTCGGGGCTCTCCCGGCGCTTGACCTCCTTCATGCCGAGCTTGTTGCAGTAGAAATCCAGGCTCTTATCGACGTCGGTGACGCGCACCATGGTGTGCAGATACCGCATGTTTCCTCCTCGCTGACCATCAATGATGCCGAGATCTCGGCCGCTGTTTCATCGGCGAGCATAGAGCGCCGCTCTGGACAACCGCAAGCGCGCGCCCCGCATGGTCCTGGTCCGGACGTCCACGGCGAATCGAACCCCCGGTGCGGCCGCATTGGCGCTCTTGACAGGGTGCGAATAGGGGGTGCCGAGACAGCAACCCACAGCTTACAGAGGTCCTCTGAAGCGGTCCGGCAAGAGTCCCGAGACACCGCGAAAGGCAGAGGGTTAACAAAGCCTTACCAAGACATAAATCAGATTCGAAATTATCTGGGATCGGGAGCTTTGATGACCAACTGCAGCGAATGTGCCACAGTGGGCGCGGTCCAGACTGGTATGTTGCGACCGCCGACGCAGGAAGGCGCGATTCGAGAGGGCAAATCGAATGGCGCCGGAGGGCCAAGCGGCAGATGTGGCAGTTAC
>ERZ778025.2351-NODE-2351-length-10720-cov-4.114862_pt1 | contig 10720 bp, 9 predicted proteins | sample MGYA00375755_ERZ778025 | MGnify/ENA primary metagenome ERZ778025 (study PRJEB29350, sample SAMN05389825) | bioreactor metagenome | isolation source: Thiocyanate bioreactor | place: South Africa: University of Cape Town | collected 2014-03-17 ... | reverse complement strand
CGCAGACGCGATGTCGGTCGTGACGTAGCTCGTGAAGGCGACGAGCAGGCCCGAGGGGACGAATGCGAGCGCGACCCAGCCTGCGCGCTGTGCCACGGTCGGCTGGCGGGCATCGAGGTGCGAGGGGGCTTCTGCCGCAAGGGAGCTGCCGTGTGCTCCATTGGCGCTTGCCGCAGTGACCATCATCATCCCGCAGAGTGCGATCATCATCGCCAGAGCCAGGAAGCCCACGGCCCAGAGCGCGGCCTGATGCGCCAGTCCGCTGAAGGGCTCGATGAGGATCGGGTAGGCGAGAAGCGCGGCAAGGCTGCCGAGATTGGATGCGCCATACAGGAAATAGGGATCGCCGGCGTGGGGGTGTCCCGTCCGCGCGAACCAGGACTGAAGAAGCGGCGCATTGGCAGAGACGGCGAAGAACGGCAGGCCGACGCCCAGTGCGAGGGTGATGATCAGCCAGCCGTAGGCATCTCCGGCCGGTGGCTCGGCACGGCTCTCCGAGAGGCCGATCGGGAGCGCGAACATGGCGAGTGCGAGCACCGCCATATGGGCAATCGGAATGAGGCGCTGCGGCAGATAGCGGTTCAGCAGATGCGCGTAGCAGTAGCCGGCCAGCAGCACGGCCTGGAAGAAGCACATCGAGACTGCCCAGACCGATGGCGAGCCGCCGAGCTTGGGCAGCACCATCTTCGCGAACATCGGCTGGACGGAAAAGAGGAGGACGGCGGAGAGAAAGAGCGTCGCCGTGAATGTCCAAAGAACGAGGCGCGTATCGCCGGCGGTCCATGACTGGCGCAGCCGCGCGATTTGACCGGCAACGTATTCCATGACGCCACTCACTCCCCTGGACGCAGGTGTGGGGAACTATGGCGACTATTGCTTTAGTTTCGCTGAATGGAGCGCGAGGTGGTCTTTACGAACGCTTAAGAAATCGCCTGAGGGGAACCTCTTCAGTTCTTGATCTGCTCGGTGCGAGCGCCACGCTCACTGGGCCGGTTGGGCCGCTCTTCGTCTCCGCCCCGCATCCGACGCCAGAAAGCCCGGCGCCGGGAGCGATCCTCGTCCTCCCAGCGGGCGAATGCGGCCCGCTCGGCCGGTGTCAGGCGCTGGGCAATGGCCTGGACGACATCGAGGCCACGCAGGCGCATTTCCTGCTCGGCGTCGAACAGGCGCTTCTGCGCTGCTGCATACTGCGCGGGGTCAAAGGGTTCGGCAAGCAGGGCCTTGCGGGTCGCATCGCGTGCGTCATGCACGGCCTGGCGCAGCGGCCGGATGGCGGCGCGATCCTTCTCGACGGAGCTCCAGACCTCGAGGCGTCGCTCGGGCGGCAACGTGACGGCAAAGCCGAAGAGGTGGGCATTGGACGAGGAGCCGAGCGCCGGCGGCATGGCATGCATCGCGTGCCACCGCGAGGCGATGGCACCGACGACAAGACCATTGAGGAGCAGGGAGACGACGAGCACGACGAGCAGCCACTTCGGTATGCGCCGAACGACCCGCGTCTCTCTCGGCCGCAGGATCATAGGAACTCCTCCTCGATGATCTCGAGGAGACCCTCACCACTGAGGAAGGCAAGCGCCTGAGGTGTTTCGGTGCCCGTCGTGGCGCTGGCGACGATCTGCGTGACCTCGGACGGCACGAGATCCGCGACGCCGACGAAGATGCCCGCCACCAGCGAAGCCGCGAGCAACGCCGCCGTCCGCCAGCCGCTCGAAAAGCGCTCACGCTGCGGCACTGATCCCGTAAGTGCTCCAGCCTGTGCCGCCGCGCGCGAATGCTCACCGCCACGCGGCCAGGCGATGACGACGCCCGACGTATTCTCCGACGAGGGCGTGCTGCCGCCCGTCTGCCGCTCGGTGTGCGCGGCCTTGCCCGGCGACTGACCGGGAGCCGTATTTGCGACCGCCGCGGCAATGCGGTCGGCGAGCGCTTTCGTGTCGCCGACCGGGGGGCGGCGGCATGGGCGAGGACAGTGTCGAGCGCCTTGGCTTCGCGCAGCAGCCGTCGGGCCTCGGCATCGGAGGCGGCAAGGCTTATCAGCCGCTCCCGCTTCTCAGCGGGCCAGCGCGCGGAGTTTCCACCGAACGTGTCGAGCACGTTCTCGAAAGCCGTAAGCTCGGCAAGCCTTTTCTCGCTCGTCATCATCCTTCGAAGCACATGTCGCGCTCCGCCTCTTCCAGTCAGTTCTTACTCGCCGTCGGGCAGCAGTTGCCGCCACTCGTCCTTCAATGCCGCCTTGAGCGAGCGCCGGGCACGGGCCAGCAGCGACTCGACCGCTTCATCCGATATCCCGAGCGCCTCTCCCACCTCGATCTGGCTCAAGCCCTCGTAGTGGAAAAGCGTCAACGCCACACGCTGGCGCTCGGGGAGCGCGGAGAGCGCCGCCTCGACGCGCTTCGCAAGATCCGCCTCCTCGAGGCCCCGGCCCTGCTCGGGGGGCTCGGGCGTCTCGGGTACGTCCGCGACGACGCTGGTCAGTCGATGGCGGCGCAGGTGGTCGAGGCAGAGGTTCGTGACCACACGCCGCAGCCAGGGCCTGAGGCCGCCGGGACCCAGCTCGAGCGTGCCGGCATTGTGCCAGACGCGCACGAGCGCTTCCTGCACGATGTCCTCCGCATCGCCATCGACCTTGAGCATGCGCCGCGCAACCGCGAGCAGGCTGCCCACGTGGCGGTCGATCAGCTCGCGGAAGGCGGTGCCATCGCCATCGCGAATGCGTGCGAGAACGGCCGCCTCCTCGGCTGCCGTCCCCGCCCCCGGTCCATGCCGGTCTCCCGGTCCCGGACCGCTATCGTGCGCGCGCGTCACGCAACGGCTCCCCGCGGTCGTCCCAACCATCGGAGTGTAGCTCAGCGCGCGCATGTGTGCCTCGCCTTTTCGTGTCCCGATCCCGGACTGCGACACCGGGATCGGGAATAGGGGGACGACTGCTATATCTTCTTCGTTTCGCCGTCCGGGGCGCGCTCATCGCCCCGGTTGCGATCGCGTCCGCGCCAGAAGCGCTCGCCGTGCTGGCCGTGATGGCGGCCCCAGCCCCGCGGGCGCTCGTCACGCGAGATGACGCCGTCCTTGTTGCGGTCGAGCCGCTCGAACATGTCGCCCGCCACCTTGAAGGCCTGCTCGCGGGTGATCTTGCCGTCGGTGGCGCCGAAGCGGTGGAGAACGCGCTTCACGCGGTAGTCGGTCATCTCCTTGCGGGCGGCGTCACGGTCCGCGCGGTCGAGCTTGCCGTCCTTGTTGCGGTCCATGCGATCGAAGCGCTCGCCGGCGACCTTGATCACCTCGTCGAGCGGGATGCCGCCGTCCTTGTCGACCTGCGCGCCGCGCAGGAAGCCGAGACGCGGCCCCTGACGCTGGCCGCGCATCATGCCAGGCCCTTGCTCGCTCGCAAGGCGCGAGAGGACGCCGCGGCCGCGCATCGGCGGGGGTCGGTGATGCGACCGTCGTTGTCGAGGTCGAGCTGGGCAAAGCGGCGGCGCACCTCGTCGAGGTACTCGGACTTGGTGACGGAGCGGTCGGCGCGGGTTTCACCCTTGGCGGCGCCATCACGATCGGCGCGGCGCTCGCGGAAGCCACGATGCTTGCCCTTGGCGAGCGCGGCCTCGATCTCGGAAACGTCGATGACGCCATCGCTGTTCAGGTCGAAGCGGGCGAACTGCTCGCGCACCTTCTCGTCGAAGGCCTCGCGCGTCAGCTCACGACCGAAGCGGCCGGAGAACGGGCCTCCCATGCCGTGGCGACCCTCGCCCTGGAACCAGCCCATACCGCCGCCTGGGCCGCCGCCTGGGCCGTGCCCGCGGTCGCCGGGGGCCGAGATCGCAATGGCCGCACCGCCAGCGACCAGCACGGCCGCGACGATGAGCACCTTCTTCTTGGACATTTAGGGAACTCCTCGAGTTCGAAGTACTTTCGAGGAATGGAACGCGGCACGGCGGGGAAATCCGTCGCCGTATCATGTCAGCCATTGACCAGTGTTCAGGAAACGATCTCGTCAAAGAGCCCGGCGACGTCCGCGAGGGTCGTGCGGAGCGACGCCTCGAGGCGCGCGAAATCGGGCGCGTCGCCGGCCCGGCTCAACAGCTCGCGAAGGCCGTCCGGGGCCTTGGATGGGTCGAACGGGCCGTCCAGGCAGAGCCGCAGCACCTCGGTCAGATTGTGCACCAGCCTCGCCGCAGGAAGCAGGATGTCGGCGTGGGGCGTGCTCAAAAGTTCTGCCCCGGCAAGCTTTTTGAGCGCATTGATCGTGTTCTGGTCGAGCACCTCGGGATGGGCATCGGCGTGAGCGAGCTGCAGGAACTGGGCGATGAACTCGATGTCGACTAGGCCGCCACGGACCTGCTTCAGCTCCCAGATGTCCTCCGTGCCTTTTTCCTTGGCGATGCGCTCCCGCATGTCGCGCACGTCGGCAACGAGCTTTGCACGATCGCGGGGCCTGACGAGCGCGCGGCGTATGGCAGCCTCGACACGGGCGCGAAGCTCGGGTGGCCCCGAGATGACGCGGGCGCGGGTGAGCGCCATGTGCTCCCAGGTCCAGGCCTCGTTCTCCTGATAGTGCTCGAAGCTCGAGAGCTGCGTTGCGACGGGCCCCTTCTGGCCTGAGGGCCGCAGACGCATATCCACCTCATAGAGCGCACCTTCCGCCGTCGGCGAGGAGAGGGCGGTGATCAGGCGCTGCGTGAAGCGCGTGAAGTACTGGCTCGGGGCGAGCGGCCGCGGGCCATCGGACTGCTGGATGGCAGGATCGAAGTCGTAGACGAGAATGAGGTCGAGATCGGAGGCGGCCGTCATCTCGCATCCGCCGAGCTTGCCCATGGCGACCACGGAGGCAGCGCCGCCGGCAACATGGCCGCTCTGGGCGACAAGCTCGCGCTCGACCTGCCGCTGCAGGGCTGCGATCAGATGCTCGGCGAGCGCGGCATAAGCGCCGCCCGCTTGTGCTGCCGTAATCGTCCCCGAGAGCACACGAACGCCGATCAGGAAGGCCTGCTCGCTGCCGACAATGCGCGCGCGGTCGAGGGCTTCCTGATAGTCGGCGGTCGCGTCGATCTCGGCATCGACAATGCGGGCGAGGGCATCCGCATCGGGAAGACTGCCGAAGAAGCCCGGATCGAGCACGGCATCGAGCACGCGGCGCCGCCGGCTCATGATGCGCGCGAGACGCGGCGCCGAGCCCATGATGTCGGCGACGAGGCGGAGAAGGCGCGGGTTGTTGCGCAGGAGCGAGAAGAGCTGCACGCCCGAAGGGAGCTGCGAGAGAAAGCGATCGAAGCCGAGAAAGGCCTGATCGGGATCGCTCGTTCGTGAAAGCGCCTCGATGAGGGTCGGCTGCACTTCGGTGAGTAACTCGCGGGCGCGTGGCGTGCGCACGGCCTGATAGCGGCCATGATGCCAGCCGCGTACGGCGCCGATGATATCGGAAGGCCGCTTGTAGCCCATGCGGGTGAGCGCCTCGACGGTGCCGGGATCATCCTGCTCGCCGGCGAAGACCATGTTGGCATTGCCGCGCGTGAGCTCCGGCACGTCCTCGAAGAGGGCGCCGTAGTGGCGCTGCACGCGCTCGAGATGCGCGACGAGGGCGGCGGAGAACGCGGCAGTGTCCGGGAAGCCCGAGAAGCGAGAGAGGCGCAGCAGGCCCTCGGCGTCGGCGGGCAGTGTCTGTGTCTGCTCGTCGGCGATCATCTGCAACCTGTGCTCGATGCGGCGCAGGAAGAGATAGCTGTCGGTGAGGTCGTCGCGCACTTCGGGCTTGATCCAGCGGCGATCGACGAGATGGGCGAGCGCGCCGAGCGTATCCGGCTCGCGGAGATCCGGCTGTCGGCCGCCGGCAATGAGCTGCTGGGTCTGCGCGAAGAACTCGATCTCGCGAATGCCGCCGCGGCCGACCTTGATGTTGTGGCCGGCGACGCCGATCTCGCCAAAGCCCTTGAAGGCGTGGATCTGGCGCTTCATGGCGTGGATGTCGGCGATCGCGGCGAAGTCGAGATACTTGCGCCAGACGAACGGCGCGAGCTCCTTGACGAACGCCACGCCGGCGGGAATGTCGCCGGCGACGGCGCGCGCCTTGATCATGGCGGCGCGCTCCCAGTTCTGGCCGAAGCTCTCGTAGTAATTGAGCGCAGCATTGGTCGAGATCGCGACCTGCGTGGCGCCGGGATCGGGGCGCAGGCGCAGGTCCGTCCGGAAAACATAGCCGTCGCCTGTGCGCTCCTGCATGAAGCGGACGAGGTCGCGTGTCATGCGGACGAAGAACGCGAGCGGCTCGAGGCCGGCGCGCAGCTTCACGAGCTCCGGCTCGTAGAAGACGATGAGATCGATGTCGCTCGAGTAGTTGAGCTCGCGCGCGCCGTGCTTGCCCATGCCGAGGACGATGTAGCCCGAATTGGCTTCCGCGTGCGGTCCGGCGGTGCCAAGCCAGTCGCCCTTGGCAATCGCGGCATTGAAGAGAAAACGGACGGCGGCGGTGGTGGTCGCATCGGCGGCATCGCTGAGCGCGCCGGTGACGGTCATCACGGGCCAGACGCCGCCGAGATCGGCCAGAGCGACGAGGAGCGCAACCTCGGTCTTGTACTGGCGCAGGATGCGCATGGCGTCGGCGGGCGTCGCGGCCGCCAGCATATCGGCCTCGAGCGCATGGCCGAGGTCTGTCATGTGCAACTCAGGGGCCGTATCGAGAATGCGCGCGAGGCGGGCGGGATCACGCAGGATGAGGCCGGCGAGATAGGGCGAGCTGCCGAGGGTGCCGGCGAGGAGATCGCGCACGGTAGGTTCGGCGAGCAGCGGAGCGAGCGACGCGTGCGCCGCTGCTTCGAGCTCTGCGAGCCGGTCCTCTGCAAGGCGCGCATCGAAGGCGAGCGGCGTCTCGGCGATCCGCCGCCAGAGTGGCTTCAGTTGGCCCGCGCCTTCTGCCATGCACGCTCGTCCTTCTTCTGCTGCGGCTCGCTGTCTGCAGCGTCACCCCCTGCGGCGGTGGCCATCATCGGCAGCGAGAGCACGGCGCGCAAGCCCGGCTTGTTGTCCTCGAGCCTGAGCATTCCGTCATGGAGGCGCGCAACCGCGGCGACAAGGCTCAGGCCAAGCCCGGTGCCGGGCTTTGTCCGGCTTGCCTCGAGGCGCACGAAGCGGCGTATGGCGCGCTCACGGTCCTCCTCGGCAATGCCGGGTCCGCGATCGGCAACGGTGATCTCGACATGGTCGTTCGCGAGGGCGAGCGAGACGGCGACCGCGGATGGCGCGCCCGTCATCGGCACTCCATTGGTTGGTGCCGCGTACTTGATCGCATTCTCGATGAGATTGGCGATCGCCTGTCCGAGAAGCTGGCGGTTGGCGCGGACGTGCACGGGCGCGCGCGCAGCATTGTGCCACGTGAGGCCGAGCCCGGCCTCCTCGGCGGCGGGTTCATAGAGCTCGGCCAGATCCTCGACCATGGCGGCGACCTCGACGGGCCCCATGGTGTCGTCGATCGCGCCGGCTTCGAGGCGCGCGATGAGCAGCAGCGCGTTGAAGGTCTTCATCAGCTCGTCGGCATCCTCGATCGCGTGCTCGAGGCCGGCACGCCACGCCGGGCTGCCGCGCTGATCCGCGAGGGCGGCCTCGGCACGATTGCGAAGACGATTGAGTGGGGTCTTCAGGTCGTGGGCAATGTTGTCGGAGACCTCCTTCATGCCGGCCATGAGCAGCTCGATGCGGTCGAGCATGGTGTTGAGGCTCGTGGCAAGGCGATCGAGCTCGTCGTCGGTCCCCGTGCGCGGCAGACGCTCGGTGAGGTTGCCGGCCATGATCGAGCGGCTCGCGGCGGTCATGGCATCGACGCGCTTCAGGATATGGCGGCTCAGCAAGACGCCCGCGGCAAGCCCGACGAGTGCGAGCAGTGCGATGCCGATGCCGAGCGTGCGATTGGTGGCGGCGAGATAGCTCCGTTGTTGCTCGATGTCGCGTCCCACGATCAGCGTGAGGCCATTGGCGAGCGAGAACACGCGCGCTGCAGCAAGACGCGAGGGCGCGGCTGCGCCTTCAGTTTGGGGATTGTAGCGGAACGTGCCGCCGCCGCTCGACTCCGCGGGGAGGGCCGGGCTCTCGTGGAGATTGCCGGCGACGACGCGCTGCGTCGCGTCCGTCAGGCGATAGAGATGCATGTCGCCAGCGGCAATGCGCTCCTGGATGGCGCGCGTGAGCTGGTCGAGCTTGCCTTGCGCGTAGATGCGGTTGAGCGCTGCGCCTTCGCGATCGAGGGCTTCGATCGTCGCGCGGCTCATGGCGTCGTTCGTCGAGCGCGTCACGAAGGCAACGACCAGTATCGCGCTGACGGCGAGCGCGAGGGTCGCAACGGCAGCCGCGCGGAAGGAGGTCGTGTCCCAGAAGCGCGGCGGGCGCGCGGCCGAGGGGGGCGGTGGCGCGGCGCGGTTCATCGGCCTATTCGCCGCCGTCGCGCATCATGTAGCCGGCTCCGCGCACCGTGTGCAGGAGCGGTCGATCGAAGTTGCGGTCGATCTTTCCTCTGAGGCGTGAGATGTGGACGTCGATGACGTTGGTCTGCGGATCGAAATGATAGTCCCACACGTTCTCGAGCAGCATCGTGCGGGTGACCACCTGCCCGGCATTGCGCATCAGGTACTCGAGAAGGCGGAACTCGCGCGGCTGCAGGATGATCGACTCGCTGCCGCGCGTGACCTTGTGGGTCAGACGGTCGAGAACGAGATCGCCGACGACGTAGCGCGTCGCTTGCTCCTCCGGCTGGCGGCGGCGCGCAAGCACCTCGACACGTGCGATCAGCTCGGCGAGTGCGAAGGGCTTCGTGAGGTAGTCGTCGCCGCCGGCACGCAGGCCTTTCACGCGATCATCGACGTGGCTCATGGCGGAGAGGATGAGCACCGGCGTGCGATCGCCCTCGGCACGGAGCGTCTGAATGAGGCTCAGTCCGTCGCGATGCGGCAGCATCCGATCGACGATGAGCACGTCGTAGCCGCCGGCGCGCGCAAGCTCGAGGCCCACCTCGCCGTCCTCGGCGATCTCGGCTACATGGCTCGCCTCGCGCAGTCCGCGTTGCACGAACTGGGCGGTCTCACGATTGTCCTCAATGACGAGCACGCGCATGGCGCATGTACTCCTCGAATGCAGTGAAACGTGCCGGGCGGGGGACCCGGCACGCTCACTTTACGACCTAACCTTGAAGGCGCGGGGGGAACGCCGTCAATGTCGGCCGTCGGCTGTCTGTCAGCCCCTCAGCCAGCCTTAAGCTGAACGGCGATGAAGCGAAGCACATCACCGGACTTCACGCGGAGCAGGACGGCGCGGCGGCCATCGCTCTTGGCCTTCTTCACGCCGGCTTCGACGTCGGCCGCGTTGGCGACCTTCTGGCCCTGCACCTCGAGGATCACGTCGCCGCTCTTGAGGCCCTTGCCGGCGGCATCCGAGCCGGCCTTGACGTCGGAGATCGCGACGCCCTCGACCGTCTCGCCGGCCTTGGCCGTCACCGTCGTCAGGGAGAGCCCGAGCTGATCGAGCTCGGTGACGGTCGGGGTCGGCGTGGCCTCGGGCTTGGCCGTCGGCTTCTGCGACTGCATGGCGACATCGGGGTTCGCCGGGAAGGTGCCGAGCTTGACCGGGACGGTCTCGCTCTTGCCGAAGCGCATGACCTCGATGCGGACCGTCGTGTCGGGGGCGAACTCGGCGATCTTGCGGGCGAGGTCGCGGCTGTCGCGGATCTCGACACCATTGACCGAGACGATGGCATCACCGGCGCGGAGCTGGGAAGCGGCAGCGGGACCGCCGGCCGTGATCTCGCTGACCAGCGCACCGCGTGCGTTGGCGAGACCGAGGCTCGATGCCGTGTCCTCGTTGACGTTCTCGATCTTCACGCCGAGCCAGCCGCGGCTCACCGTGCCCTTCGAGCGGAGCTGCGAGACGACCTCGTCGGCGGTCTTGGCGGGGATCGCGAAGGCGATGCCGACGTTGCCGCGGGACGGGCTGTAGATCGCGGTGTTGACGCCGATCACTTCGCCGTCGAGGTTGAAGGTCGGGCCGCCCGAGTTGCCGCGGTTCACCGCCGCGTCGATCTGGATGTAGTCATAAGGACCGGAGCCGATGTCGCGGCCCGAGGCCGAGACGATGCCTGCGGTCACCGTGCCGCCGAGGCCGAACGGATTGCCGACCGCGATCACCCAGTCGCCGACGCGGGCTTCCTTGGCCGCGAAGCGGACGTGGTCGAACTTCTGGTCGGGCTTGCTGGGCTTGATCTTCAGCAGCGCGACGTCGGTGCGCGGGTCGGTGCCGATGAGCTCGGCATCGAACTTGTTGTCGCGGTCGAAGCTCACCGAGATCTTGGAGGCGCCGTCGATCACGTGATTGTTGGTGACCACGTAGCCGTCCGCCGAGATCACGAAGCCCGAGCCCTGTGCGAGCGAGGGACGCGGCGTCGGCGCGTTCGGCGTGCCGCCGCGATTGCCGAACTCACGCGGCAGATTGCGGAAGAACTCGTTGAGCGGGTGGTCATCGGGGAGGTCCGGGAGGACGCGGCCGCCCGGAGGGGTTGGGGCGTTGGGGGTGTTGGGCGCACCCTGGCGCGGCAGGCGCCGCGCCGTGCGCTCGCCGCCGTTCGTGACATGGATGCTGACCACGGCGGGCTTAACCTTCTCGACGATGTCGGCGAAGGTCAGCGGCGCGCGGCCGAAGGGCGTCTGGACGGTCTGGGCGTCGCTCCGCTGCTGGGCATGAACCTCGAGCTGGG
>ERZ778025.2349-NODE-2349-length-10726-cov-5.959048_pt1 | contig 10726 bp, 10 predicted proteins | sample MGYA00375755_ERZ778025 | MGnify/ENA primary metagenome ERZ778025 (study PRJEB29350, sample SAMN05389825) | bioreactor metagenome | isolation source: Thiocyanate bioreactor | place: South Africa: University of Cape Town | collected 2014-03-17 ... | reverse complement strand
GTCACCGACGGCGAAGCCACCTGGGACGGCCTGCAACCCGTGGACCTGCTGGGCCTGGAGGTAGGCTACCGCCTGATCAGCCTGGTGGACAAGAGCCGCCAGGGCGACCTGCTCACCCGCATCAAGGGCGTGCGCCGCAAGTTTGCGCAGGAAGTGGGCTTCCTCCCCCCGGCAGTGCACGTGCGCGACAACCTCGAACTGAAACCCAGCGGCTACCGCATCACGCTGCGTGGTGTGGTGGTGGGCGAAGGCGAAGCCTTCCCCGGCATGTTCCTGGCGATCAACCCCGGCGGCATCACCACGCCCTTGATCGGCACGGCCACCACGGACCCCGCCTTTGGCCTGCCAGCACACTGGATCGACGATCGGCAGAAGGAAGCCGCACAAATGGCGGGTTTTACCGTCGTTGATTCCGAAACCGTGATGGCCACCCATTTGTCACACTTGATGCAAGTGCAAGCCGCCAAGCTCCTCAGCCGCACCGAAACGCAGCAGCTGGTGGAGCACGTGGCCAAGCTGGCTCCCAAGCTCATCGAAGAAGTGGTACCGAAAATGGTCTCCATCGCAACGTTCCAGAAGGTCCTCCAGCTGCTGCTGGAAGAGTCTGTGCACATCCGCGACATCCGCACCATCATCGAGACGCTGGCCGAGCATGCCGGTGCGGTCTCCGACCCCGTCGAGCTGGCCCGCCGCGTGCGCATTGCGCTCTCGCCCGCCATCGTTCAGCAGATTTACGGTCCCACACGCGAGCTCAACGTCATCGCCATCGAACCCGGCCTGGAGCGCCTTCTGGTGCAGGCCCTGGGCAACACGGCAGGCCCTGCGCTCGACCCCGGCGTGGCCGACATCCTCACACAGAAGGCCGCTGAAGTGGCCCTCAAGCAGGAAGAGATGGGCCTGCCCGCCTGCCTGCTCGTGCCCGACCAGATCCGCAATGCCATCTCCCGTCTGGTGCGCCGCGTGGCGCCCCGCCTGCAGGTGCTGGCACACAGTGAAATTCCAGAGACCCACACCATCCGTATTGGGCCGATCCTTAAAGGTGCATCAGCATGAACATCAAACGCTTTACCGCCCCCACCTCCCGGGAGGCTCTGGCCAAGGCGCGCATGGCCTTTGGCGACGGCACGCTGATCCTGTCCAACCGCCCCACGGCCAACGGCGTGGAAGTGGTGGCCACGGCCGAAGACACGCTGTCGGCCCTGGATGGTGGTGCCCCCGCCTCTTCGTCCAATGCGCCCCTGCTGGCACCCAGCACCCCGCGCAGCACCGCACAGCGCACCAGCCAGCCGGCAGCAGCGTCGGGCCTGGGCCGCAACCCGGTCGAGGAAGACACCGAACAGCTGGCCATGAGCACGCTGTCGTTCCAGGACTATGTGCGTGAGCGCATGCTGCGCCGCCGCCACGAGGCCCTGAACGGTCCGTCGGAGCCCCAGACACTGTCTGAACGCAGCCGCGACCAGGAGCCCGAACGCGAGCGCATGCCCCCCCCCTCCGTAGCGCGCCACAACCCGCTGCGCACCATTCCGATGGACATTCCGCCCGAGCCACCACGCCGCCGGCAGGAGGCTCCCAGCGCCCACCTGATCCAGTCGAACAACCAGAGCGTGATGAACGAACTGCACGCGATGAAGGAACTGATCGAGGACCGCTTCAACACGCTGGCCTGGCTGGGTCAGGCGCGCCAGAACCCGATCCAGTCCAACCTGATGCTCAAGATGATCCGTGCTGGCTACTCCCCGTCGCTGGCCCGGGCTGTGCTCGAACGCATGCCCGAGGACCTGTCGGCGGGCGAATCGGTACGCTGGCTGATGGAGGTGCTGGAGCGCAACCTCAAGACCGACCAGACCGATCCACCCCTGTATGAACAGGGCGGCATCTTCGCCATGGTGGGCTCGACCGGCGTGGGCAAGACCACCACCACGGCCAAGCTGGCAGCGATGTGTGCTCGCATCCACGGCCCCGGCAGCGTGGGCCTGATCACACTCGACACCTACCGTGTGGGTGCCCACGAGCAGCTGCGCACCTATGGCCGCATGCTGGGCATCGTGGCGCATCTGGCACACGACCGTGCCGCGCTGCAAGACCTGCTGGGCCTGCTGTCTGGCAAGAAGATGGTGCTCATCGACACCACCGGCGTGGCCCCGCGCGACCCCCGCAAGCGCGACATGCTGGACGTGCTGGACCTGCCCCATGTGAACCGCCTGCTGGTGCTCAACGCCGGCTGCCATGGCGACACGCTGGATGATGTGCTCACCGCTTTCAAGACCGACGGCTCGCAGCAAGCCATCCTGTCCAAGGTGGACGAAGCCGTGAAGCTGGGCCCCGCCATCGACGCGCTGATCCGCCACCAGATGGTGCTGCGCGGTGTGACCAACGGCCAGCGCGTGCCAGAGGACTGGGAGCGTGCCAATGCCCACCAGCTCATCAGCGCCTCCATGCGGTCTCCCGCCAAGTCGGCCTTCGACCCCAAGGCCACAGACTTGAACTTCTTTTTCTCGCACTCTCCCGATACCGTGACGGAGGGGGGGCTGGTCGATGCTTGATCTCGGCTTTCACCAGGCCGCCAGCCTGCACAGCCTCACTCCGCAGGCGGAGCTGCGGTTGCTGGCGGTCGCCAGCCAGGGCAACACGGCGAATGGCCTCGAAACGCTGTGGCAGATCTGCGCCAGCCTGCAGCGGCTGGGCTACCCGGTGGTGGTGCTCGACGGTACAGCGCAGGAGTCCGACGACAGCCCCGGGCTTCTGCACCTGCTGCAACACGCCACATGGAACGACGGTGCCAGCCTGAACCTGGGCGCCACGGCCTCCTCGCTCGCCGTGATTCCGGCGGCCAAGGGGCTGCAGCACCTGAGCCGCAAGGCCGGTGACACCGCCCGATCACCCATGGAAAGCCTGTTGCCCTACTTCAGGACCTACGGCCTGATGGTGATTCACGCACCGGCGTCCACACTGGGGCCCCTGCTCACCCACACGGCCACGGTGCCGCTGGTGGTCATGGGCAGCGGCGCAGCGGGGGTGATGACGAGCTACAAAAGCCTCAAGCAGATTGCGCTGCACACGGGCTTGCCCTGCATGGTGGCTGCCTTGCTGCACAGCAACACGGCCGCCGAACGCCGCAAGGCCCAGTCCCAGTTGATGACACTGCAGGCCTGCGCCGAACGCCATCTGGGCGGCCCCATCCGCACCACCACCATTGCCACGCAGAACCCCCAGGATCTTCAGCGTCTGGCCTTGCAACTGCTGGAAAATGCGGGCACCATGAACGGAGCGCTGGCTGCGCTGACACCCAGCAACTTGACAGGCATGCCTGCGCATTTTGTCCGGAGCCACTGACCAGAGCCTGTGATGCACCTCTACGTACGCACGTTGACCCGAAACGCTCCCCACGGTCTGGCAAGTTGCTGGCCCCGGGCGGCGGAAAAAGATCGGGCGATGGCACCCCCAAGCGGCTCCAGAACAAGATCGCATACCCGCCCTACCAGTGCATAACACCCTCTCTATGTACACCGCCAAAGGCCAGCTTGATCGCGATGCCATGATCCGCCAGCATGTACCGCTGGTACGGAGGATTGCGCACCACATGATCGCCAAGCTGCCCCCCAATGTCGAACTGGATGACTTGATCCAGGTCGGCATGATGGGGCTGGCCGAAGCTCTGTCGCGCTATGAGGTCGCGCAGGGCGTGCAGTTTGAAACCTTCGCCACCCAGCGCATCCGGGGCGCCATGCTCGACGAGTTGCGCGAGGGTGACTGGATGAGCCGCAGCTCGCGCAAGAGCCAGAAAGACATCGAGCACGCCGTGCACCGGCTGGAACAAAAGCTGGGCCGCAGCCCGCTGGAGTCTGAAATAGCCGGCGAAATGGGCATGAGCCTGGCGGACTACCAGAACCTGCTGGGCAAGGTACGAGGCACCCAGCTGGTGTACCTGGAAGACATGACACATGGCAACGACGACGAGGACGGGTTTCTGGACCGTCACGTTGCCGACAGCGCGGCCGACCCGGTGGAGCTGCTGCGCGATCAGCGGCTCAAGACGTCACTGGTCAACGCCATCAAGACACTCCCCGAGCGCGAGCAGCACATCATGGGCATGTACTACGAACATGACATGAACCTCAAGGAAATTGCCGCCGTGCTGGGTGTGACCGAATCGCGGGTGTGCCAGTTGCACAGCCAGTCGATTGCCCGCCTGCGAGCCAAGATGCGCGCACACTGAGCCCGCGCGTCGGGCCACGAGCCGGGCAACACAAGGCATTGCGGGGCCAACAGATTGGATGGCTGCGCAGGCACCTCTTGCGCCCCGGCCCGCCCCTCCCTCAGAAAAGTCTTGGGTGCTCAGCCCGCAGAGCGGTAAATGCGCGCCACGCCTGGCGCAGCTCCGCGCGCGCCCAGGCCATCCCCGTAGGTAGAAGCTGCATTGGACGGAGGCAACAAGCCCGCGGCCTGGCGGTCGGTGACAGCGGCCAGCCGGGCCAGGCTATCACGGTGCAAAGTCAGCATGGTGCGGATGGCATCCGCACGCTTCTGCAGCGAAGCCGGTAGCGGCATGCCACGCGCGGCGGCTTGTTCGAGCGCACGCGAAAAGTCGGCCGCCGCATCGCGCAAGGCCGTACTGTGTTTTGCCAGAGAGAGGGGATCTGCCGCGAGAAGTGCGGCGGAGACTTGTTCGATCTGCTGTTCAACAGCTGAGAGAGATTCTTCCAGAGTCATGGCGCATTGTGCGATGAATTGCGCCTTCTAACAAAACGCAGATCAGCCCCGGGAGCGGGACAGGATCTCCTGGGCGTTGGACAGCAGTTTGTCGGCAATGGCTTCCGCGTCGACCGAAAACTCGCCCTTCTCGATAGCAGCGCGCACGGCCTTGACCTTGCCTGCATCAAAATCGGCCGTGCTGCGGGTGGCGGGGCTGAGCGCACGGGCTGCGGTGGACACCGTGACGGGCACACCGGCGGATGACGCAACCAGTGCGTCTTTCGTAGCTCCTTCCGCAGCGCTGGCGGGAGCCTTGGCTTGCTTGGCAAGCCCCGTCGGCGGCAACCCGCCCGGCAGTTCCGGTGTTTGACCTATCTTCATCGCTCTCTCCACCACCCCGTTGGATGTGGGGCATCAGTAGCAATGTTTTCGACCCATTTGGCCCGGACTTTAGCCATTTATTACCGGGGCGTCATCACAGAGTGACGTCCACCGTCCCAGAATCGCTCACAGTTCCGCTCACGATACGTCCATTCTCCATGCGTATGCGCACAGTCTGTCCGGCCGAGCCCGCCGTCAACGCCTGTCCCGCCGAGCTGACCGCGTAGCCGGGCCCCTGGGCCACCACCTTGACCTGCGCACCCGCCTTGAACAGCAGCGGGGCCCGCACCATGGCCTGGCGTACCGCCTGACCCGCCACCAGCTGGCGAGCGGCGGTCTGACCCACCCACAGGTCGGGGTTGGCCAGGACGGGGGAGGCATCGGCCGCCCAATCCACTTCGGCCTCGGTGGCGTCGTTGGCAGTCAACACGGCACCCGGCGCCACATTGTTCGTCAGCACCCAGGCCGGCCCAAACGCTTTGATGGTGACGGGTAAAAACACGTTCCATGCGGTCGCGCCTTCCACACAGCGCAGCCCTAGGCGTGTACGGCCCCACAGGCGAGCACCCACGGGGAGATAAGGTTCAACGCGCGCACAGGGCGCCAGCCGCAGGCGCGAATCCAGTGAGCCAACACTCACTTCCATGCGCAGCGGCAGTGCGGAGGACTGGTTGCGAGCCAAAGCATCGTCCAGCCAGCGCTGGGTGAGCGGGCCGAGGTCTGCCGCAGGGTCCGCCGCCGACTGTGCGTGAGCGACACCGGCAGTTCCCAGCAGAGCCCCAGCCACACCCCCAAGCAAGCACAGCATGCGCAGCACAGCACGGGCACGTGCCACCAGGGGCGATCGGGTCGCGCCATACAGTACAGCGCCGTGGCGGGCATGCGTCAAAAGGGAAGGGGTGAACATGGTGGCCTCCTTGGGCATCGACGGGCCAGACTGCCCGCGCACAGTGCGCAGAGGAAGGCAGAGGCCATTTCACCCCTGGAACTATAGGCACGCGCCTTGAACGCAAAACCCGGAACTGCGCATCCATTTGCCACTTCTTCGCGCTTTAGAAAAAAGGCGCGGTTTCCATAATCAAGCAACGCCAAAAAGGCCCCTCGGGCTGGCGACTTTGCAACCGACGGTGTGAGGCACACATGCTTGACAAGATGACCAACCAGCTGAATTTTCACGGCAACGCCCTGGTGCTGCGCGGTGAACGCCAGCGCGCCATCGCCAGCAATATCGCCAATGCCGACACGCCGGGCTACGTGGCTCGTGACTTCAAGTTTGGCGATGCGCTGCGCGAGGCCACGGGCGTGACATCTTCGGCCACCGGCACGCCCGGCGCGGCCATCACGCGGCTGGCCACCAGCGGCTCGTACGGAACCGCTGGCACCACCGATCCGCACCACATTCCGCTGCCCACCGTGAATTCCAGCACCAGCATCGACCGGCAGGGCGCGCTGGGCTATGCCGTGCAGACGCAGCCCAGCCTGGACAACAACTCGGTGGACCTGGACCGCGAGCGTGCCAACTTCGTGGACAACGCCGTGCGCTACGAAGCCACGCTGCGGTTCATCAACGGCAACGCCAAAACCATGCTCAGCGCCATTCAGGGCCAATAACCACCCAGCCCAGCAGCGCAGAAAGCGAGCCACCCCATGTCCATGTTCTCGATCTTCAACGTGTCCGGCAGCGCCATCAGCGCGCAGTCGCAGCGGCTCAACGTGGTGGCCAGCAACCTGGCCAACGTGGATGCCGTGGCCGGTCCCGACGGTCAGGCCTACAAGGCACGCCAGGTGGTGTTCCAGACAGCGCCGATGGGCGCCGACAGCTCTGCGGGCGTCAAGGTCAGCGGCATCAGCGAAAGCAATGTGCCGGGCCGCCGCGTGCACGATCCCAGCCACCCCTCAGCAGACGCCGAGGGCTACGTGACCCACTCCAACGTCAATGCCGTGGAGGAGATGGTCAACATGATCTCCGCCTCGCGCTCGTACCAGAACAACGTCGAGGTCATGAACACGGCCAAGTCGCTGCTCCTCAAGACCCTGCAGATGGGCCAGTAATTCCCGGGAGACCCCACCATGATTCTCAGTGCCACCAATGCCGTCACGACCACCACAGACGCGTCCACCAAAGCCAACGCGGCCAGCGACCCGTCGGCCGCGCAGGACCGTTTCCTGAAGCTACTGGTAGCGCAGTTGAACAACCAGGACCCGATGAACCCCCTGGACAACGCCCAGATGACTTCGCAGATCGCGCAGATCAACACGGTGACCGGCATCCAGCAACTGAACCAGACCATGCAGAGCATGGCGTCGCAGTTCAACTCGCTGCAAGTCATGCAGGGCACGGCCCTGGTGGGCCGCAGCGTGCTGACCGAAGGTTCCAGCATGGCGGTGGCGGTGGCGGACAAGACGGGCAAGGGTGGCTTCGAGTTGGGCTCGGCGGCCACCAACGTGAAGATCGAGGTCACGACCGCAGGCGGACAGGTGGTGGACACCATCGACCTGGGCGCCAAGGCGGCAGGCCGCCACACCTTTGACTGGGACGCCAGCAAGTACACCGGCTCCACCGATGCACTCCAGTTCCGCGTGACGGCCGTCAACGGCTCCACCAAGCTGGACTCCACCCCGTTGAGCCTGTCCAAGGTCACCGCCGCAGGCGCCGAGGACGGACAACTGGTGCTGAGCCTGTCCAACGGCAAAACCATCAACTACAGCCAGATCAAGGCCTTGGTGTAACACCAGCCCGCTTCGTATCGCGTCAACAGGAGAACACCATGAGTTTTCAGCAAGGCCTGTCCGGCCTGAACGCCGCCAGCAAGAACCTCGATGTCATCGGGCACAACATTGCCAACTCCAACACCGTCGGGTTCAAGGCCTCGCGGGCCGAGTTTGCCGAGATGGTGGCTTCCGCCATTGGCTCTGCAGGCGGCTCCAACGCAGGTATCGGCGTGGAAGTGGCGGCCGTGGCGCAGCAGTTCACGCAGGGCAACCTGACCATCACCGGCAACAGCCTGGACGTGGCCATCAACGGCAACGGGTTCTTCACCCTCACGCTACCCGATGGCACCGCCGCCTACACGCGCTCCGGCAACTTCAAGCTGGACAAGGAAGGCAACATGATCACCAACGACAACGCCAAGGTGATGGGCTTCCCGGTGGACCCGGTCACGGGCCTGCGCACGGGCACCGACCCCATTCCCATGGTGTTCCCGACGGCCGAGCCGATCCCCGCCAAGCAAACCACCAAGATCACGGCGGCCTTCAACCTGGACGCCCGCGCCACCGATGCGGCTGGCGACCCCACGGCCACGCCCCCGATCCCGGCCACGCCACGCGCCACGTATGGCACCTCGATCAACGTGTTCGACAGCCAAGGTGTGGCCAAGCCGGTGAGCCTGTACTTCCAGAAGACCGCTACCGACAACACCTGGGACGTGTACGACGCGCTGGACGATCCCACGGCCGTTCCGCCCGTGGTGGCCACGCCCATCGGCCAGATCACGTTTGACAACAACGGCGCCATCACCGGCCCGGTGGCCACACCACCCGCCACCGGTTTTTCGCTGCCACTCACCGTCAACCCCACGCCGCCCAACCCCAACAACCTGCCTGCGTACACCGTGGAAGTGAGCCTGGACAAGGTGACCCAGTTCGGCACCAAGTTCGCGGTGTCCAACCTGAGCCAGGACGGCTACACCTCGGGCGAGCTGACCGGCATCAACATCGAGAACAACGGGATGATCATGACCCGTTACTCAAACGGAGTGACGCGTGCCGAGGGCCAGCTCGCGCTGTCGAGCTTCCGCAACACGCAGGGCCTGGCATCGGTGGGCAGCAACAACTGGGTGGCCACGTTCGAGTCGGGCCAGCCCGTGGTCGGTACGGCCACCGACGGCAGCTTTGGTTCGCTGCGCTCGGGCGCCCTGGAAGACTCCAACGTGGACCTCACCGCCGAGCTGGTGAACATGATGACCGCCCAGCGCGCCTACCAGGCCAACGCACAGACCATCAAGACGCAAGACCAGGTGATGTCCACCCTGGTGAACCTGCGCTGATCGGCTGACCGCCCCCTACTGAACCCGCCCAGGACCCCGGAGAGCCCCCATGGACCGCATCATCTACACCTCGATGACAGGCGCCAACGCCGCTGCCCACCGGCAGGCGGTGCTGTCCAACAACCTCGCCAATGTGTCCACCGGCGGGTTCCGCGCCGAGATGTCCACCTTCCGCTCGGTGCCGCTGCAAGGCGACGGCGCCAAGACGCGCGTGTTTGCGCTGGAGGCCACTTCGGGCTACGTCAATACCCCCGGCCCGGTGCAGCGCACCGGCCGCAACCTCGACGCCATGGCCGCAGGCAACGCCTGGTTTGCCGTGCAGGGGCTGGATGGCACCGAGGCCTACACCCGCGCCGGCAGCTTTGAAGTGTCGGCCACGGGCCAGCTGCTCACACCGACCGGACTGCCCGTGCTGTCGGACGGCGGCGCGCCCATCGATGTGCCGCCCGGTGCCGACGTGTCGCTCGGGTCGGACGGCACCGTGACCTCCAAGATTCCGGGCCAGCCCGCACAGGCCATCGGCCGCCTCAAGCTGGCTACGCCCACGCCCGAAGACCCGCTCAAACGCGGCGACGATGGACTGTTCCGCACCACCTCGGGCGACCCCATGCCCAACGACGCCAACGCGCGCATGTTGTCGGGCGCGCTGGAGGGCTCGAACGTGAACCCGGTCGAATGCATGGTCGGGATGATCGCTGCATCGCGCCAGTTCGAGCAGCAGATGAAGCTGCTGCAGACCGCTGAAACCAACGACAAGACCGCCAGCCAGTTGCTGAGCATGAACGGCTGATGCCGCTGCCCACCACCGCACGCACCTGCCTTAAGGAAGCACCATGATCAACTCCCTCTGGATCGCCAAGACCGGCATGTCTGCCCAGCAGACCCAGCTCGACGTCATCTCGCACAATCTGGCCAACGTCTCCACCACGGGCTACAAGCGCAACAACGCGGTGTTCGAAGACCTGATCTACCAAAACCTGCGCCAGGTGGGCGCCAACACCACCGAGCAGAACCAGCTGCCCACCGGCCTGCACCTGGGCCTGGGCGTGCGCACGGTGGCCACCAGCCGCAACTTCATGCAGGGCAGCCTGCAGGAGTCCAAGAACAACCTGGATGTCGCCATCAACGGCAACGGCTTCTTTGAAGTGACCATGCCCGATGGCACCGTGGGCTACACCCGCGACGGCTCGTTCCAGGTCGATGCCCAGGGCCGCATGGTCACATCCAGCGGGCTGCCCGTGGTCAACGGCATCACCATTCCGGCTAATGCCACCAGCGTCAGCATCAGTGCCGAAGGTGCCGTGGCGGTCACTGTGCCGGGCAACACACAGCCGCAGACCGTGGGCAACCTGGCCATGGCCAGCTTCGTCAACCCGGCCGGCCTGGAGCCCATCGGGCAGAACCTTTTCAAGGAATCCGCTGCGTCCGGCCAGCCCCAGCAAGGCACCCCCGGCACGAACGGCCTGGGCATCATCAAGCAAGGGTTTCTGGAAGCCTCCAACGTCAACGTGGTGGAAGAGCTGGTCACCATGATCCAGACCCAACGCGCCTACGAGATGAATTCCAAGGCCATCCAGACCTCGGACCAGATGCTGGCCAAGCTG
>ERZ778025.2345-NODE-2345-length-10738-cov-3.312646_pt1 | contig 10738 bp, 9 predicted proteins | sample MGYA00375755_ERZ778025 | MGnify/ENA primary metagenome ERZ778025 (study PRJEB29350, sample SAMN05389825) | bioreactor metagenome | isolation source: Thiocyanate bioreactor | place: South Africa: University of Cape Town | collected 2014-03-17 ... | reverse complement strand
CCGCTGCCGATTGGCGACCTGTCGGCACTAAGTGCGCGAAGCGGGGGAAACGCGCGCAATCACAGCCCCCAAGACAGGAGATACTATGGCAGCCAGACCTCCCCACACCATGTAGGTTTCAAGAGCGCGATTGCGGATCGAAGTGGTCATGCCGAGAGGATAGTTGATTTGAAAAGCAACGAGCACAATCAGCGCCGCGGCGCAGGCACCGAGCGCGATGCCGAGAACGTGCCGTCCGGATGACCCCGAGTTTCTCAAGATCGCGTAGCTGACAATCAAACCGACAAGCGCCGCAAATCCTATTCCCATATTGGACCTCCCGTGACGAATGAAGTGGTTATGCAGGTTCTGCCAGCTTCTCCGCTTCGATGAATGCGTGTCAGCGAAAGCGCTCACGCGAGACGCCGCCCCAAGCCGAGCCGTCGCTTGCAGTTGGGCAACTGCTTTGTCCATTGCACTTGAATGCACGCACTCCGCGCGCAAACGTCTCCCCGATGCGCATTCCTGGACTCCCCTCGCAAGGTTCGTTCGACCGATATGCTCTCAACCGGTAGCCTCGCGAGATCGGAACTTGGATTGCCTTACCCTCCGCACGGCAGCCTGCTGGCGTCGATACCTTCAAAGTTGAGATACCACCATGCGCCCTCCAAGCGCGCTCACTCGGACAATCATGGGACGAGCGAGACATCGGCACGCCTGTTCTGCGGCTCCTTTGCGCCCTTGGCGGTCGGCACGAGCGGCGACGTGGCCCCGGCTCCTACGATTGCGATGGCCTGTGACGGCACGCTCTTGGCGATAAGCGCGGTGCGCAGCGCCGAGGCGCGCGCCAGGGATAGCGCGTCACTATTGCGCTCCGCGGCGTCGGTGTGGGCGACGATGCGAACCTCCCTCGCGCCGGTGCTCTTGAACTGCTCCGCGATCCTGTCGACCAACGGCTGGGCGAACTGCCCAAAGGTTGACTTCTCGTAGTCGAAGAAAACCAAAACGTAAGTTGGCGCCGCCCTGGGCGCGGCCGGCGTGCTCGAGGCCTTCGGTCCCGCCTGTGCCAGCCTGAGCAGCGATTCCGCCTGCCCACCGTCCGCCAGCGCAACGGCCGTCGCGAACAATATCATGCCCCCGGTCACGGCGCCGACGCGCCTTGCTCTCTTGCGGTAGCTTGTGCCCGCCATCGTTTTCCCTCCCTTGTCGCAAGCCGAATGAAGCACTGCGGATGAACATCCTAGTTGTCCGCACTGCGCCGCTCCCCGGCGGTGAGCAGCGCCCCGAAGTTCGCGCGCGTCGGCAGGCGCCCGCATCACCCAAATGGGTGATGCGCCGCTACCGAAGCACGAGCTTCGTCGTCGTGCGTGGTCTATTCGCGCGGGAAACCCGCGCCGACGAGCAGCGCGGCGAGATCGACCTGGCGAGGTGGACCGGTCTTGGCGAGAACCGACTTGAGCTGGCTGCGCACGGTGTCGCGCGACACGCCGAGGCTGCTGGCTCTGCCTGCATCGGCGAAGTTCACGCAGGGCAGCACCTCCGAGCCAGCTCCCGCTTTGCCTCACGGGGCATGTTCACCACACAATGATCGGCGATAGCGCATCACCCAAATGGGGGATGATTGCTGTTGAGAAGCGCGCAAATTTTAAACTGGGAATTGGTCCTCAGGCGAAGGCAAATCTGAAATTGTGCTTGAGGTGACAATACGCGGGCAAAGAAATCGACGATGAGGGGCAGGCAATGGCGATTATGATGTGCCTACTGGGGAGAGCCGCGATCCTTTGCGCGAGCGTGAGCCTTGTGACGCCTTACGCTATGGCTCAAAGCGGATATCAAACAATCAACGGCACACAAGTCTACACCCAGGTCGATCAGGCGCGAGGCGTCGCAACGTTCAGCAATAGCTGCGGATCGCAAACGCTCACCCAGCGCGAGCTTCAAAATGGCGCGATTCCCAGTCGGATTATTCCCTGTCCACGGCCGCAGGCTAAGCAACCACCCACATTCGACATCCAGAAAGAGCGTGCGAAAATTGATTGGGCCCTGTCTGTAAATATCAGGGATCTGGCAAACAAAAGCATGCAGGAAGCTCGCCGCCATGAGCAGGGCAAGCGCTATTCGGACGCCCACTCGGCATGCTTAGTAGCCCACTCACAGTACTTGGAGGTAGGTGACGCGAAACAGGCGGACATTGCGCTTAAGAATTCAACGCGGGTCGTGTGCGGCAGGGAAATTCAAGGAGTTGAGGAAGGCATTGAGCGGGGGACGTATGGATTTGACAAAATTGAAAAGAATGACTTTCCTAAACACCTGTCTCTGTGGCGGATAATTCGTGATATAGATTGCCAGAATTATCCGAGTTTCTTGCAGCACATTGATCGGAAGATCGCCGCACTCGAGAAGAAAATAGCGCCCTCTCCCGCCCCGACAAGTCAACCACATCGCGATAGCTCCGGGGGTAGTCGATGGCTGCCACCAGATTCGCCCAACAGATTAACGACGACGAACCCGCCGCCCGCGGCCCCTCTGAAGGAAATACACATGGGGAACAAGGGCAACGAGACCGGTGCAAAGGAACCGAATGGCGGTGCTAAGGGGCGCCCCACTTATGGGCTCTCGGACGCCGTTCGTCGAAAGCTCGATGCGCTCCGCAATGATCCCGTCAGGCGACGCGAGTACATTGCGGGATTAAGCGCTACAGATCGGACCAAGGCGGAAGCGTATTTGAAAGATGCAGGTACCGGGGGCGGAACCGGGGGCGTGCAGTTTGGAAGCGCAACGCCTGCTCACTGCGCAACGGCTCTGAACCAGCTGAGACCTCGCTCTCCAAACCCGGAATGGCTGAAGGACATGATGGAGCGATCATATTGTCATGTCGATGGGACGCCTATGACCGCAGCCGAAGAAGCAAGGTACCGAAGCGTTCGCGATGCGCGGAGGCTACGACGCTGACGCGCGTTTGCCCGGGGAGTAACAGGTTCGCTGTGAATTGCGGCAGCATCCCCTACGCGGTGGCGATCTCTTCGTCGGCAGCAGAAATGGGCGCTACCGAAGCACAAGCTTCGTCAACAGTGCCGAGAGCTCGCTCTGGCGCGAGACGCCGACCTTAGAGAACACGCGCTTGAGGACCGAGCGCGCCGTCTCCTCGGCAATGCCGAGCTTGTCCGCGGCCTCGCGCAGCTTGAGCCCGGTGCAAACCAGAGCCGCGACGCGGGCCTCGCCCAGAGTGAGGCCCAGGACGTCCCGCACAACCCCCGGATCGGCTGGCTCGTCCGTCCTGGGATCGATGACGAGGACAATCGCCCGAGTATGCGTCAGGAATTGAGCGGCGGCATGCGCCGTCAATCGGATCGGCAGCAGATAGACCACGAGGGGCCGGTCAGACGACGCACGATGCAGGAGAATGGGCTTCGTATCGGCGGAAACGCCAATCTCGCCCTTCAGCACTCGCGCGACGGCTGCCTCGACTTCGGTGCGCTGCGAACCTGTGCCCATCCGCAGTGCGCCATTGACGAGATGAATCTGGTCGCCGATCAGCCGCTGGGCGGCGGGATTGGAAAATGCGACGCGGCCCAGCGCGTCCAACGCGAACACCCCAATGCCAAGCCGCAACAATGCGTCGCCCAGACCGAGATTTGTCAACTCCGCATCGAAGAGGCGGATGCTGAGCCGCAGCGATTTCTCGACATGGCGGCCGAGACGCGCCGCCAGCTCGCGTTCGTCGTCCGCAAAAGGAGGTTTATGCGGCCCACGCTGCAGGGCCATCCAGACGACAATGCGCGGATCGGGGGCAATCGCGATACCCATGCGCCAGCGAATGCCATGGCGAGCGGAAAATTCCGTGTAGTACGGATGAGTTGCCATCTCCTCGTCGGTTATGGCGCCGCGTTCGACAATCGTATCGCTGTGCGACAAGTATCCTCTCTCGACAAGACGCTGGGCGGGAAGGTCCCGCAGGTACCACTGGTTCTCCTCGTAGTCCTTTTGAGCCGCGATAAGGCTCGGTGAGACAATGGTGCCGAAGCCGCCATCGTCGCGATGCCACATCATCAGGGTGCCGATGTCGCCAAAGCAGTCGGCGATCGCCTGCAACGCCATGGGCCATTTCTCCGGCGCCGGCGCGGCGTCGTAGATCGCCTCGACGGCACAGATGAATAGTTCACTGATGGTGGCCGAAGTCATGTTCGTCTCATGCGCCTATTGGGTTCGGAGCGTCGACGTCTTCGCTTTCATAGGCAGCTCCAAAACAGCAAGAGTATGTAGGATCACCCCCATCGCTTAGGCAGCCTGGCAGCAGGGCCACAGCGACATTGAAATGACGCGCGACGATCAACTGGAGCTGATCCGTTCGACGCGGCAAAGTTGCCCGCGGATATCGGACGAGCCTGAGATGGGATCGTAAGGGCCGCTGTAGCTGAGCGCGGCGTTGATGTTCACGTCGAGCACGCCATGCTCGGGCGCCGGCTCCATGGGGCGCCACCAACCCATGCCCGTACTCACGACATTGGCCTGTTGGGAGTCGGAAAGCTTGAGCTTCAGCCGACAGTGCCCCGCCACTTCTGCCACCTCCAAGCGCACCCAGTCGCCGTCGTCCAGACCCTGGGCGCGCGCCGTATCGGGGTGCATGAAGAGGTGCGGATCAGGCGACACCTTGAGGGCCCAAGGCTGGTCGCGGAAGCGCGAGTGGTGGTAGCTCTTTTCGCGATCGCCGGTGACAACGACCAGCGGATATCGCGTGCGGATGTCTGCCGTCTTCCCCTCTCGCTCCGGCGCGACGTAACCCGGCAGTGGATCGAGTCCCAATTCTTCGAGCTGAGGTGAGTAGAGCTCGATCTTGCCCGTGCCCGTGGGAAACGGACGACTTGCGGGGACCGGATCGGACAACACCTGATGAAAGCCCTCGGCCTCCAGCATCTCGATCGTAATTCCGCTGTCGCCGAGGAGATGCGTGTTGAGCTCGCGTTGAGAGCGCCACGGCATCAGGCGCGCCGTCACCGCCTGTCGCGCCTCGAGGCGATCGAGAAGCGGCGCTGCGATGCCGATCTCCGTCCGTGCTTCGCCCTGCGGCGGAACCGTAGCTCGCGTGAAGACGACCGTCGGCCCCGATGGCACGAACATCACCTCTTCCTCTTCGAGCGTTGTCGTCTTGGGAAGCACGATGTCGGCCCACTCCGCTGTGGGCGTCATCTGGTGGGCAGCGACGGCGACGAAGTCGAGCGAGCGCAAGGCGGCAATGGTCCGCCGCGTGTCGGGATACGTCACCAGAATGTTGACACCGCTGGCATAGAGAGCCCGCACGGGATGCGGCTTGCCTGTCAGCATGGCCTCGATCACGGACGGGTTGTGGCACGCGGTCTGCCAACCACGCGGGCCAGCCCAGAGGGGGAAGCGGTCAGCGCCAATAGTGCGCGCTTCGACATCGGCGGGCAATCGATGCTCCGGTCGATGGAGCAGTTCGAGATAGCTGGAGAAACCTTTGGGTGTGCGCTGGCGCAGATTGCCACCGGGCCGGTCGATGTTTCCAGAGATGGCTGCAAGCGCATGAAAGGCGCGAAATGTCTGCACGCCGTTACTAGCCGCATCGATCCCGTGGCCTGAAACGAACGTCGATGGACCGTCGGCAAATATGCGGGCGGCTTCGACGATCTGTTGCGCAGGTACGCCCGTTAGTCTCTCGGTCGTATCAGGGGGAAATTGCGCGGCACGTTCCGCCAACGCCTCGAAGCCATGACATCGCTCGTGCACGAACTGGCGGTCGTAAAGTCCCTCACTGATCAGCACGTGCATCATCGCCAGCGCGATGGCGGCATCGGTGCCGACCCGCGGACACATCCAGATGTCTGCAAGCTCCGCAGCTGTCGTGCGCTTGGGGTCGATCACGATCATGCGGGCGCCGCGCTTCTTCGCGGCTTTCAGTTTCGCCCACTCGACAGGATCGGCGATCTGCGCATTGCGGCCGACGATCAAGGCGCAGCGTGTATTGTCGATATCTTCCCCTCGGACAATCGGCAGGCCTGTGATCTTTCCCGAGACGGCGCGACAGCCGCCGCACAGGTCCTGATTGATCATCCAGTTCGGCGAGCCAATCGAGCGCAGCATGAGGGCTGTGACGATCGATCGGCTGAATGCAGCGCCACTCGTGGCGCCGACGATGGCTTCAGGTCCATAGGTGCGGCGAACTTCGGCGAGGCGATCGGCAATTTCGTCGAGAGCCTCGTCCCACGAGATGCGCGCCCACTTGCCTTCACCCCGCGCGCCAATGCGGCGGTGTGGGTACAGCAGCCTGTTGGGATTGTAGGTCAAGCCCGGCGCCCCCCGAATACCTTTGATGCAGAATGCACCTGCGGAATGTGGGCTGGCGGGATTGGGCGCGTAGTTGACGACCTTGCCGTCTTTGACGGTGGCGAGCGCGCCACAGTAGGCCGAGCATTCCCAGCAGGTGGTCGTATAGACGCCGTCTGCAACGGCCTTGGCGGATTGTCCTGAGGTCATGTTCGCCTCCAAGCGTGGGCGCGCCTAGTTTGCCGGGCTGCCAGGTTGACGGCAAGGTGCAATGCACAGGAGTATTTCCGCTCGTCGTATCGGGCATGTCTCCCACGATGATGAACTAGGAGAAGTCGAATGACACAGCGGGACGCTGTCTTAGCACTTACGGCGCAGCGTTTTGACGGCGGCGCGTTCGAGGCGCGGTTGGCCCGTCTCGTTGCTGTGAAAAGCACGTCGCATGACGCCGCATATGCGTCCGAGATCATGCGCTACTTCACCGATGAGATGACCCCCTGGCTCGGCCAAATGGGTTTTACGGTGGAGATCCATCCGAACCCGCAGGCGAATATAGGGCCGATTCTTCTGGCCGAACGTCTTGAGGGGCCTGATCTGCCCACAGTCGTCACCTACGGTCATGCCGATACCGTTCTAGGTATGGACGACGCATGGACCTGCGGCGCAGGGCCCTGGAAACTACAGCGCGACGAGGACCGCTGGTACGGACGTGGCTCAGCCGACAACAAAGGCCAACATGCCATAAACCTGTTTGCGCTCGAGAGCGTCCTCGAGGCGCGCGGCGGCCGGCTAGGCTTCAATATAAAGCTCGTGTTGGAAAGTGCGGAGGAGCTTGGGTCGAAGGGCCTTCGCCGTTACGTCGAAACGATGGCTTCTCGTCTCACCGGCGATGTCTTCCTGGCAAGCGACGGCCCCCGTGCAGCTCCCGACACGCCGACAGTCGCCGCTGGATCGCGCGGCAGTTTTCGCTTCGACCTCGTCGTTTCTCCGCGCTCCCGCAAAGTGCACTCGGGTCATTGGGGTGGCTTGACGACCGATCCTGGTGTGGTTCTGAGCAACGCCATTGCTTCGATCTGCGACAAGCGGGGGAAGGTGCTGGTTCGCGACTGGCTGCCGAATGGTGGTCAGGGGCCGAGCCCTGACATACGTGAGCTCCTGCGCGCCTGTCCGTTGGATGGTGGAACAGATGACGCAACCGTCGAGCCGGACTGGGGGGAGCCGGGGCTGCTCCCAGCAGAGAAGCTCTACGCATGGAATGCATTTATCGTGCTCGCCATGAAGAGCGGTGTGCCTGACGCGCCGGAGAACATAGTCACTCCAACGGCCCGGGCGACCTGCCAGATCCGCTATACGCCTGCAACGCCGCCCGATACATTTCTACCGGCCCTACGTGCGCATCTCGACCGTGAAGGCTTCTCAGCGGTTCGTATTGAGAAGGGCGGTGTGCATATGCCCGCCAGCGCTATAGATCCGACATCCCATTGGATCGCCTTTGCCGAGCAGAGCCTACGCCGATCGCTCCGCCGCCATATCCAGGTCATTCCCTGCACCTCTGGCGGAATGCCGGGTGATGTCTTTCAGGACTTGCTCGGCTTGCCTTTGGTGTGGGTCCCCCACGGACACAACTCCTGTGGTCAGCACGGCCCAGATGAGCACATGCTGGTCGAGATAGCGCGTCAGGGCGTGATCGGCATGACGGGCCTCTGGTGGGATATGGCCATGGCCGGTAGGGCGTGACGCTCATGCGTCAGGAGAAACATCAGGACCAGCTCGCAAGCCCGCAACAGGGGCGTCACCATGGGGCTCGATCGTGCGGAGATCGATGACCGCTATTTGGATGTCGGATACGCGCTCGGAGCTTGGCAGAGAAAGCAGTCATGGCCCGGTCGGCAGGTCCACACTTGATCTCAGTGCCTGGTTCGGCCGCTACAGTTTTGAAAGCAGACGCCTTGCAGCGATAGACCGGAAGCCGACAAGCTCGTCACTCAAAACTGCGACAGGCCGCGAGTAGCGTCGGCAATCCGACGCCCCTTCAGGAGGCGATGTTGCCACATCGGATCGGTAAGTGAGGCGCTAGCCGATGCCCCACTTGTAGCCGACCGTCGAGACCCACGGCACGAGGATCAGCAGCATCACAAAGGCCAGAAGCAGTGCGACGAACTTCAACGCCGCCTTGCTCACCTGCTCGATCGAAACCTTGCTGATCGCCGAAGCGACAAATAGCGTCACGCCGAGCGGTGGCGTCAGGAAGCCGACTTCGCACAGTACGACGAAGAGAATACCGAACTGAACGGGGTCGACGCCGAGCTTCATCACGATCGGTAGAAAGATCGGCGTCAGGAGCACGATCAGACTCAAGGATTCACCGAACATGCCGCAGAGCACCATGAATGCTGCAAACAACATCAGCATCAGGATGCGATCCTGCGTGAGCGACATGAACCCGTTCGCGATCTCCTCCGGAATTTGATAGAGTGTCAGCAGCTTTCCGAAGGCCATTGCCGGCCCCATGATGATCAGGACCGCGCCCGTCAGCTTGCCTGCCGCTACCATGGAATGGGCGATATCGGCAAACGACAGCCGTCGCGTCGCAAAGCCGGCCCCCATCGCGTAGATGACAGCCAGCATTGATGATTCTGTCGGCGTCGCTGCGCCGGTGTAGATGGTTCCAAGAACCACCATCGGCATGACGAGTGCGACGCGCGCGTTCCATACCGCATGTAAGAATGGCCGGAGTGCAAACTTCTCCCCCGTGGCCTTGTATCCGTTTCTCTTGCCGATGATCAGGCACATGACGACGAGAGAGAACGTCAACAAGAGCCCTGGAAGGACACCGGCCGCAAACAGGCCGATCACCGAGACATCCTTCGTCATGACCGCGTAGACAATCATCGGATTGGACGGCGGAATGAGGATGCCGAGGGTACCGCCTGTCGCGGCAACCGCAGCGGCGAACGACGCCGGATATCCCGCCCGGATCATCGTCGGGATCATCGTGCCGCCGATTGCCGCCGTCGTCGCGGGACCCGAGCCCGCGAGCGACGCGAAGAACGCACATGAGATGATGGTCACTACCGCCAGACCGCCGGGGACATTACCGACAGCGATATAGGCGACGCGAACAATGCGATCCGTGAGCCCGGTTCGCATCATGAGCTCACTGGCCAGGATGAAACCGGGAATTGCAATCAGCGGAAAGAGGCCGGCGCCGGTATAAAGCGACTGCGCCATGTAGACGAGCGGGATCGGCGTCAGCAGCAATCCGGCCAATGTCGCAAGCCCGAGCGAATAGCCAATCGGAATGCCCAGGAGTAGTGCGATGCCGAGCGTTCCAAAGACTATCGCGGTGATGTGGGCTTCGGTGAAAAATTCCGCGAGCATGACAATCTCACAGCTGCTTCTTCATGGGATCGTCATCCTCGGGCTCCGGCCTCATGTAGGTCTGAACAAGGCGGAAACATGTGAGCGCGAACGTCAACGGGATGACCATGTAGATCCATTGCATGGGGATCTGGAGCGCCATTGAGGGCTCGGGCCTCTCGAGCGCACTGCCGATGAGCACGATCCCCTGCCAAACGACGAAAAGATTGAAACCAAGCCAGATCACGTCGCCGATGACAAAACGCCATCGCCGAAACGGCGGCCGCAACCAGTCGAGCTGAGCGGAGACTCGGAAATGCGCGCGTTCTTTCGTTGCCAGTACGGCGCCGAAATAGAGCTGAAATACGAAGGCGAAGATCGCCAGCTCCTCGGCCTTGTGCGAGAGGCCTGTCAGAACCGGGTGACTGAGGAAGTAGCGCACGACCGCCGAGTACGATAGGCAGGCCACGAGAATTGTGCAAAGCGCGACGAGAACGGCTTGCTCGAACCAATTATCGAGCCATTTGAGTAAGCGCATCGCAGGTCTCTTGGGAGTCTATGCCGCCGCGCGAGACGCTCGGGTTCTCCAGGAACTACTTGGCCTCCGAGACCTTCTTGAACCACTCCTCACCAATTGCCTTGCGGTACTTCTCGTAGACGGGCTGAACGGCTTTGACGAAGGCTTCGCGATCCGCGACCACGTTGACCTTCACACCGACGGTCTGAAGCTTTTTCAGGCCATCGAGATGCGACACGGCGGAAACCCAGCGTTGATACTCGCCGGCCTCGAAACCCGCCCGCGTGATGGCCTCCTGGTGCTCCTTCGGCATTGCCTGGAACGCCTTGTCGTTGACCAGAATCACAGCGAGGCCATAGAAAATATTGATGTACGAGTAGTTCTTGAGGAAGTCCGTGAACTTCATGTCGATCATGCCTTGCGGCGGGCCCTCGAGGCCGTCTGCGACACCCTGCTGCAGAGCCGTATAGAGCTCACCCCAATCGATGGCGGCCGTGGTGGCGCCAAGTGCAGCGTAGCTGTCGAGCATCACCTCGTTCTTGGGCAAGCGCAACTTCACGCCCTTCAGATCATCCGGCTTGTTGATCGCCCGGATCTTAT
>ERZ778025.2344-NODE-2344-length-10743-cov-3.597960_pt1 | contig 10743 bp, 6 predicted proteins | sample MGYA00375755_ERZ778025 | MGnify/ENA primary metagenome ERZ778025 (study PRJEB29350, sample SAMN05389825) | bioreactor metagenome | isolation source: Thiocyanate bioreactor | place: South Africa: University of Cape Town | collected 2014-03-17 ... | reverse complement strand
AGAACGACCCGCAACCCAACCACCGCCACTTCCGCGTCGACGGCATCACCGCGGCCGCCGCCGCGATCCACGGCGACGGGGCGTCCGACACCGGAGAGAGCGACGACTACCGCCTCGAGTTCGCGCGCTCCCAGCTGCGTCACGTCCTGACCTGGATCTCGCCCGACGGGTCGCAGCACGAGAGCATCACGTACGCGAACTACGGCAACGAGCACATCGTCCGCGCGGTCGACATCTTCGACGGGATCGGCGGGGGCGACCTGTGGGCGGAGCCCGAGCTCCCCGGCATGGCCTCGTTCAAGGTCGACATGTCACTGCCGGGCTACCCCGCGCAGTTCTGGTACGGCGACACCGACGGCAGCCAGTACTACTTCAACCCGTTCCTGTGGCGGATCGCGGGCAAGTACGGCGACGAGCAGGTCCAGGACTTCCTGCATCGGCTGTACACCTCGGGGTCCGCCGGTGCGACGTCGTTCTTCTACAACGCGTGGAATCTGCTGTGGTTCGACGACTCCCTCGCCGCCACGGGGCTCGACGACCGGCCGACCACACGCCTGTACAGCGACCTGGGGGTCGTGGCATCCCGGTCCGGATGGGCGAGCACCGACGTCTCGCTGCACGTGAAGGCCGGCGTCATGGGCGGTCGGCGCCTGAACCAGTGGCGCGACCGCCTCGGCCCCAACGCCACCTACATCAACGTCGGCCACGACCACCCCGACGGCGGCCACTTCAGCATGTCGTTCGGCGGAGCCGTCTTCGGCTCCTACGCCCCCTACGGCGCTTACCTCACGAAGCAGACGAACGCGATCGTCGCCGGAAGCGATGTGGGGCAGGCCGGCGAACGGGGGACCGGCTTCATGCAGCCCTACACGGACATGCGCGATCGCGCGTCGATCCCCGCGGTGTGCAGTCTCGGCGACGACACGATCATCGCGGCCGACGTCACGGGGCTGTACGCCGCGCCGAGCACCTCCGGGATCACGCGGGCGCGTCGGACGATCGCGTTCCTCGACCGGCAGACCGCCGTGATCGTCGACGACGTGACGGCCGGGACCGCGAAGGACATCCACTCGCTCTTCCACAGCAAGGGCACCGTGACCGACGTCACCGGCGGGTCGGACATCGCCCAGACGATCGGCTCGAGCACCGTGACCGCGCGCTACCTGCAGGCCTCGCCCGACAGCGGCGCGACGTACTCGCACGCGGCCGACACACTGGCGGTGCTCGGCACGACGTGGCGGTCGACCGTCCCCTCGACCACCGCGGCCCACTTCGCGGCGGCTCTCGTGCCGCAGCGGTCCGCCGCCGACGCCGCGACGCTCACGTCGGCGACGGCCAGCGGGCAGCTGAGCGCCGACCTCACGCGCCCGGGACGGATCGACACGGTGGCCGTCGCGACGACCACCGACGGCCGCGGCAGCCTCTCGACGCCGGGCGCCCAGGCGGACGCGCGCGCGCTCGTCGTCCGCCGCGCCTCCTCCTCGGCCGACCCGAGCGTCCTGACCGTCGTGGATGCCGCGTCCGCCGTCGTGGCGGGAGTCAGCGTGGCCGTCCAGGGCGGTCGCCGGAACCTCCGCCTCGAGGTCGAGACGAGCGACATCCGCATCTCGCTCGTCGGCGTGCTGCCGGACGACCTGCCGGGGGCCGACCTCGTGGTCGGGCAGCTCACACCCGGGGCGATCGACGTCACCGTCGACGGGACGGTCCGTCACCTCACGGTGGGCGGCGACGGGAAGGTCACGGTCACGCTCACCCCGGCCGACCGGCACGAGGTCCTCGTCCCGCGCCCCTGACGCCACAGACCGGAGCTCCCGCCCGCGCCCGACAGGGGTGCGCGGGCGGGAGTTCCCTCTGAGGGCGACGGATGCCGTGAGCCGAGCAGTCCCCTCAGCGATAAACGCGATCCGCGGCGGGAAACGCGACGTCGCGCCGTTTCCCGCCGTCGATCGCGTTTATCGGTGAAGGAGGTGGGGCGTGGGCGGGCCGCGCGGGACCCGGCCTCAGGCCAGCGTCGGCAGCAGCCCCGGATCGACCGCGCCGGTGAGGGGCTGGCCGGCGCGATAGCGCTGCACCTCATCGAGGATGAACGCCCCCATCTCGCCGATCTCGCTCCCCTGGACGCCCGCGGCGTGCGGTGTGCACACGACGTTCGGGAGGCTCAGCAGGATGTCTCCCGGCGCCAGCGGCTCGGGTTCGGTCACGTCGAGGACGGCGTCCAGGCGTCCGCTGAGACATTCGGCGCGGAGGGCATCGTGGTCGAGAAGGGCTCCGCGCGCGGTGTTGATGAGTGTCGCGCCGTCGGGCAGCAGCGCGAGACGCCGCGCGTCGATCATGCCGCGCGTGCCGGGGAGGCTCGGCGCATGAAGCGTGAGAATGTCGCTGTGGGCGCACAGCTCGTCGAGCTCGAGCTGCCGCGCGCCCATCGCCCGCACGACGGCGGGGTCGACGACGGGGTCGTACACGGCGACGTCCCAGCCGTCGGCGACGAGCCGCTGGATCACCCCGCGACCGATCGCGGACGCCCCCACGACGCCGATCCGCAGGCCGAAACGTCCGCGGCGTCCGCGCACCGGCGGGAACCCCCCGAGCCGGTACTCCTGCGCGAGGGGCAGCGCACGATGGGCGCTCAGCATCACCATGGCGACCGTGTAGTCGATGACCGGGGCGGCACCGACCCGCACGGCCGAGGTCACATCGAGTCCCCGGCGCCACGCGGCATCGCCCACCACGTTCTTCACCGATCCGGCGGCGTGGAAGATCCCGCGGAGCCGGGGCGCGCGGGCGAGGAGGTCGTCGTCCACGTGGATCGCCCCCCAGCTGGTGAGGAGGAGCTCGGCCTCCGGCAGGTGCTCGGCGACCGGGTCGTCGAGGGAGTGCAGTGGCCGGTCGTCGAGCAGGTCGACGGTGCGGTGGAGTGCGTCCCGCAGGCGCGGCGGGAAGACCTCGGGAACGACGTCCTCCCACATCGACAGCAGGACACGAGGACGCCGGGTCATGCGCCGGCCCCCGTCACGATGCTGCCGAGGGAGGCACCCACGAGGGGCTGGACCCGCCCGCTCCAGCGGACGTCGTCGGCCGAGAAACCGAGCGACACGGTGAACTCCCCGGGCTCCGTCGTCCACGCGCCCGCGGCCGGAGACCAGTGCGCGAACGCGCGCGGCGGGATCTCGATCCGCACCGTGCTGCGCACGCCCGCGTCCGCCTCGACCGCGGCGAACGCCGCCAGCCACAGCGGCGGTCGATGCACGGCGGATTCGCCGCGGGACAGGTACACCTGGAGGACGTGCCGTCCACGGCGACGACCGGTGTTGGTGAGGTCCGCAACGAGGAAGAGACGGTCACGGCCCTCCTCCACGCGCACGGCACCGAGCGCCCACGCCGTGTACCCGAGTCCGTGCCCGAACGGGTAAGCGGGTGCCGCGTCCGCGGTCGCCCACGCGCGGTACCCGATGTTCAGGCCCTCCCGATAGCTCAGGATGCCGTCGCGCGGCACCACGTCCGAGACCGGGGCGTCCTCGAGGCGCGCGGGCCACGTGGTGGGGAGGCGTCCGCCGGGTTCTTCGCGGCCGAGCAGGACGTCCGCGAGCGCCGCGCCGAGCTCCTGCCCGCCGAACCACGTCAGCAGCACCGCCGCCGCGTCGTGACGCCAGGGCATCTCGACCGGCGCGCCCGCGGCCACGACGACGACCGTGCGTGGGTGGGCCGCGAGGACGGCGGCGACGAGGGCGTCCTGCTCGGGCGGCAGCGTCAGGTCGGTGCGGTCGTGCCCCTCGGACTCTCCTCCGGCGGGTGTGCCGACGCACACGATCGCGACGTCCGCCTCCCGCGCCGCGGCGACGGCGGCCTCGAGCGCGGACGCGGGATCGACCGCGTACGCGCGGCCGAGGCGGACGTCGAGGATCCGCAGCGGCAGGTCCTCCGGCGCCTCCGCCGAGACGCGGACGCGGATCGCCCGCCCCGCGACGACGTCGATCGCGACGCCGAGCGGGTCGGTGTGCGCGATGTGCGCCCCCTCGACGCGCGCTCCGCCGTCCGCGGCGGCGACGGGGACGCCGTCGATCGAGAGGGTGCCCGCGGCCGGGACGTCGATCCCCAGGCGCAGGAGCCCCGAATGCGGCGGCACGACGTCGAACTCGATCTCCAACCGACGTGCGGCGTCGGGCAGGTCGCCCAGCCAGATCACGCGCGCGGTCTCCCGCCGCTCGTCCGAGAGCACGGCGCCGTCGCCGTCGAACAGCCGCGCGCGCACGGCGCCGACGGTCCCGTCGGGTGCACGCAGCTCGTCGGCCTCGAACGGCTCCACCCGATCGGACGCGGTCCCGTCGACGACGGTGAGATGGATGCCGGGCTCCGCCGCGAGCGCCTCGGCCGGTGTCGACACGCGCACGGGGAACACCTCGGAGCTCCCGCCGCCCTGCACGCGCGGACGCGTCGCGCCCGGCCCGAGAAGGGCCACGCGCAGCGGCGCGTCGGGCGTCCCGGCGAGGGGAAGGATGCCGTCGTTCTGCAGCAGCACGGCGCCCCGCGTCAGCACCGTGCGCGCCGGGCCGCCGGGGTCGACCGACGAGAGCCGCGGCCGGAGTCCACCGCCGAGCGCGCCGGTGCGCTCGGCGAGACGCAGGATGCGCCGGACCTTCTCGTCGAGGATCGCCTCGGGCACGTCGCCCGCCTCGACGGCGGCGCGGAGCGCTGCGCCCCATGCGCCGCGCGGCCCGGGCATCTCGAGGTGCTGCCCCGCCGCCGCGGCGGCGACCGACCGCACCGCGGACCAGTCCGAGACGACCACGCCGTCGAATCCCCACGCGCTGACGAGCGGGTCGTCCAGGAGACGGTTCTCGCTCATCGTGACCCCGTCCACGGCGTTGTACGCGCTCATGATCGCCCCCGCCCCCGCCTCCAGGGCGACGCGGAAGGGTTCGAGGTAGAGCTCGTGGAGCGTGCGCTCATCGGCATCCACGGACACCGTCATGCGCTCGGTCTCGGAGTCGCCGAGCACGTAGTGCTTGGGGCAGGCGACCACCTCGCCGTCCTGCAGACCCCGGACGTACCCGGCGGCGATCTCTCCCGAGAGCACCGGGTCCTCGGAGAACGACTCGAACGTCCGGCCCCCGAGCGGGCTGCGGTGGAGGTTGACGGTGGGTCCGAGGACGACGTCGACGCCGTGGCGCACCGCTTCGTCCGCCACGGCGCGTCCCGCGTCGCGCGCGAGCGCGGGATCCCACGTCGCCGCGAGGGCGCCGGCGGACGGGAACACGACGGACGGCTGCCGCTCGTCCATCGTCGGGCCGCGCAGCCCGACCGGTCCGTCCGAGAGCACGAGGGGCCGGAGGCCGATGCGCGGCACGGCGGCGGTGGACCAGAAGTCGCGGCCCGTGACGAGCGTGATCTTCTCGTCGAGCGTCAGGGCGGCGAGCGCCCCCTCGACGCCGACGACCGGCATCCGCTCGGGCACGGGATGCGCGTCGAGCCATGCGGTGGCGGCGGCGAGCGCGTCCCGGAGGGGCGGGAGCTCGGGATGCCACCGGCGCTCCCACTCGAGGCTGAGATGGCCGTCGTATCCGCGGGCGTCGAGCTGCAGCAGGATCTCGTCGAGCGGGATGCCACCCGCACCGGGCAGCACGGGACGTCCGTCGCCGCGTCCGACGACATCCTTCACCTGCACGTGCCGCAGCCACGGCGCGAGGAGCGCGATCGTCGTCGAGACGGGCTCCCCCGCGACCCACGGGTGCGCGATGTCCCAGATCGCGCCGACGTGCTCGTCGTCGACGGCGTCGAGGACCCGCGCCACGGCGAGGCCGGTCGGGTGCGAGTCGTGGGTCTCGAGCCAGAGGTCCACCCCGGTCTCGCGCGCGACGCCGGCCGCCGCGCGCAGTCGGCGCACCAGGACGGCATCGTCCGCGCCGCCGGGGAACACGCGGATCGCCGGGAAGCCGAGGTCGCGGGCGAGGTCGGCCTCCGCGCGGAGGCGCGCCCGCACATCGGCATCCGTCGCGGCGGGGTCGGCGACGTTCACGTAGGTGGCGAGGCATACGCGATCGACCTCGGCGAGGACGGCACGGGCGTCCGCGCGCTGCGCGGCGGAGAGATGGACGTTCACGGCACGGTCGTCGGCGGAGCCGACCTCGACGCCGGTCCAGCCGGACTCCATCGCCAGGGCGACCACCTCGACGAGGGAGGCCTCGCTCATCCCGAGCGTGGAGAAAGCGCGTCGTCGCATCATCGAGGACTCCTTCGGCTGGCGGCGAGACAGCAACAATGCTGCTCTCGCGTAGCAACATTACAGAAACAAGTTGCTAGCGCAAGCGAACACGGGCCACGAAACGGCAACGAGCCCCGCCGAGACGGCGGGGCTCGTGTCCGAGAGAAAGGGTGTCAGCGGCGCGGCGCCGCCACCGAATCGCGCACGACGACGTGCGTGCCGAGCTCGACGACCGAACCGGCGTGGCCGGGGAGCGGCTTCTCCACGGCGAGGCGCGCGGCCTCCCACCCCAGATCGAACACCGGCAGGTGCACCGTCGTGAGCGGCGGGTGCAGGCGCTGCGCGACGCGGGCGTCGACATAGCCGACGACCGACATGTCCTCGGGCACCGACAGCCCGGCATCCGTCAGCGCCCGTACCACGTCAAGGGCGTGGAAGTCGCTGTTGGCGACGATCGCCGTCACGTCGGGATGCTCGCGCAGCAGCGCGACGGTGTGGGCGTACGCCTGATCGGGCGCGGGGCTCCGGCGCGACCGCCGCGGCGACGGGTCGGTGTAGACGGCCGCCGGGTCCAGCCCGTGGGCCGCGAGCGCGGCGCGCATGCCCGCGATACGGCCCTCGGTCGTGGAGTACTCCTCGACGCCGCCGACCCAGGCGACGCGCGTGTGTCCGCGCGAGAGAAGGTGGCTCGTGATCGCGAACGCCCCGCCGGTGTTGTCGTACCCCGCCGCGAGCGCACGATCCGCGGGGATCGGACCCGGGCGTGCGCACATCACCAGGCGCGCGTCGATCTCCTCGAGCATCGTCGCGTAGTCACCCAGCCGGTCGGCGTAGTCGGCCGACGCGTAGACGCCGCCGACGAAGACCACGGCATCCAATTCGCGTTGGCGGGCGACGAGACGGACGATGTCGCGTTCGCGATCGACGTCCCCCTCGGTCGGGAAGATCATGCTGATGCGCCCGTGCTCGACGGCCGCGGCGTCGATACCGCCCAGCACCCCCGAGACCAGCGACGAGCGCACGTCGGGGACGATGACGCCGATGGTCCGGGTCGCCTCACGACGGCGGGCGCGGGCCTCGGAGTACCCGAGCTCGCGCATCGCGGCGACCACGCGCCCGCGGGTCGCCTCGGCGATCGGGTACGTCCCCGACAGCACGCGGGATGCCGTCGACACCGACACCCCGGCCAGCGCGGCGACCTCGCGGAGATTCGCCCGTCGTGCGCCCGTGTCGTCCGGCGCACTCATCGGATCTCGCGCTCCATACCTCCGAAGATAGCTCAGGGCCGTCTCCGTCAGCCCTTGATGCCGTTGGCCATGCCGACCGAGCGCAGGAACTGCCGCTGGAACAGCAGGAACAGCCCGATCGGGACGACCATCGACAGGAACAGCGCGGCCATCATCACCGAGTACTCCAGCGCGGGCTCGATCCGCGGCAGCGCGACCGAGATCGGCTGAACCCCCGGGTCCTGGAGCACCAGCAGCGGCCACAGGTACTCCTTGTACGCCGCGACGGCGCTCAGCAGCGCCAGCACCGACAGGATCGGACGCGACAGCGGGATGACGAGCGACCAGAGCACCCGTACGGGACCGGCGCCGTCGATGCGCGCCGCCTCGATGAGCTCGCGGGGGATGGAGTCGAAGAAGCGCTTGGCGAGCACGAGCGAGAAGGCGCTCGCCCCGGCCGGCAGCCAGACCGCCCACATCGTGTTGAGGAGGCTGATCCCGAGACCGGGCAGATCCAGCACCGTCAGATAGAGGGGCACGAGGGAGACGATCCCGGGGATGAACAGCGTCGCGAGCACCGCCCAGTAGACGACGTCACCCCACCGCGGCCGGAGGATCGACAGCGTGTAGGCGCCGGTCACGCAGACGAACAGGGTGACGGCCGCGCTCCCGAGCGCCATCAGGAGGGTGTTCAGCAGGTAGCGCCAGATCCCGAGGTCGTTCCAGACCACGGCGTAGTTCGACCAGTCGAAGACCGAGGGGATCAGCGTCAGAGGGTCGGTCACGAGCTCGGTGGTCGTGGAGACCGATGCCTTCGCGAGCCACACCAGCGGAAGCACGGCCGCGACGATCAGGCCGACGAGCACGACCGCCTGGACGATCCGCAACGACCAGCGCACGACGGGGCGCCGGCGGTCGCCCCAGGAGGAGACCGAACGGACGACCTCTTCCGGGTCGTCGTCGCGGCGGAGGCGTCGCCGCGCCGTCGGAGCCGCGGGCGGCTGGGTCAGGGTGTAGGTGTCAGTCATTCTCGTTGAGCCTCCGCGTCGAGAACTGGAAGACGATCGAGACGATCGCCAGGACCGCGGCGAGCATCACGCTGAGCGCGGCCGCCGCGCCGTAGTTCGAGTTCGGCTCGTTGAACACCTGCATGGTTCCGATCAGCTGCAGAAGGATGAGGACGAGGATGACGCCGCGGATCTGCGGCAACGTCACGTGCCACACCCGGCTCCACACGCCCGCCCCGTCGAGCTCGGCCGCTTCGTAGAGGTCGGGCCGGACGCCGCCGAGCGCGGCGAGATAGATGATGACCGACGTGCCGGCACCCGCCCAGGTCGCCGCGAGCACCATGGAGGGGATGACGAGCTGCTCGGAGTCCAGCCACGCGAGGGGTCCGAGCCCCACCGTGCCGAGCAGCGAGTTCAGCAACCCGCTCGGACCGGGCATGTAGAGGACCTTCCACAACAGGATGGCCACGACCGGGGGGATCACGACGGGGAGATAGGCGAGCGCGCTGTAGAGACCCTTCCATCGGCGCAGCTCCGACATCACCACGGCGAGCGCGAGCGGCAACGGGGCGCCCACCAGCAGCCCGATCGCGGTGAAGAGCACCGTGTTGAGGATCGCCCGGGGCAGCACCGGGTCGGTCAGCACGTACTCGAAGTTGTGCAGGCCCACCCAGCTGCTGGTGAGGAAGTTCGTCTTCTGGAACGACAGCACGAGGCCCCGCACGATCGGGCCCCAGGAGAAGTAGGCGAAGACGAGGACCAGCGGTGCGCCGAAGGCGAGGGACCACAGTCCCCCGCTCCGCACCCAGCGCTGCACACGCGGGAGGAGGCCCCCGCGCGCCTCGCGCGCGGGGACCCCGCCCGGTACCGAGAGGCCTCGAGTCACTGCGAGATGATCCGTTCGATGCGGGAAGCGGCATCCTTCACGAGCGGCTCGATCGGCGTCGAAGGATCGGTCAGCACCGCCTGCACGGTCGACGCCAGGTCGGCGTAGACCTCCTGCGCCCGGGTCGCGGGCTCGGGGATCAGCGGGATCTTCGTGAGCGAGTCGGTGTAGCTCGTGAAGTGCGACGCATCGACGTTGGTGTCGTCCGCGATCCACTCGCGGTACTGGGTGTAGGCGTCGGCGCTGAGGGGCGACAGTCCGGGGAGGCCGACGATGCCGCCGTCCGTGATCACGGCCTGGGCGTTCGCGACGGCCGTGTCCTTGCTGGTGAACTTGCCGAAGTAGTAGAAGTCGACCCACTTGGCGGCGGCGAGCAGCTGCTCGGGCGTCGACTTCGGGTTCGTCATCTGCACCGTGCCGCCCAGGGGCGTGCCCGACGGAGTGCTGCTGCCCTGCGGAAGGTGCGAGGCGCCGATGACCGACAGATCCATGTCGTACACGTTGTTGAGCCACTCGTACGACGCCACGGGAGCGACGAACATGCCCGCGCGGCCGGCGGCGAACTCCTGCATGATCGTCTTGAGGTCCATGATCACGGACGATCCCATGGACTTGTCGGTGGAGAACATGTCGCGCAGACCCTGGAGCGCCGCGATCGATGCGGGGTCGTCGATCGTGACCGCGTCACCGGCCGGGTTCTCGATGGACCCGCCGCGCGAGTACACCGACGCGGTGTAGATCCAGCCCGCCTGCCCCTCCTGCGTGATCTGCAGGTAGCCGGGGTTGCCCGTGGCCTTGGTGATGGCCTTGGCCGCGGTGCGGACCTCGTCCCACGTGGTCGGCGGCTTGTCCGGGTCGAGGCCGGCCTTGGTGAAGAGGTCGCGGTTGTACATGAGGGCGACGGTGTCGACGGTCGTCGGGATGCCGTACGTCCTGCCGTCGGCCTGTGCGGGCTTGAGCGTGTCGGGGTTGAGTCGGTCCAGCAGTCCGAGCTGGTTCACGACGTCGGTGAGGTCGGCGACCTGGCCGTTGGCGATCACCTGCTGCGTGTTGGTGAACGGCACTCCCATGACCGTCGGCATGGTGCCGCCGGCGACGAGGGCGGAGAACGACCCGTTGTCCCAGCGCGTCTCGCTGGGTTCGATCGTGATGTTCGGGTTCGCCTTCTCGAACTGGTCGACGGCGTCGAGGAAGCCCTTGCGCGCCGCCTCCGCCTTCGTGCTGGGCAGGTCGCCGACGGTGATGGTGACGCTGGCGCTGGGATCGATGGCCGGCTGCTGCTGCCCGCCGGCGCACCCCGTGGCGGACACGGCGAGCGCGCCCACGACGATCGCGCCGAAACCGACGCGGGTACGGAGATTCATCATTGAAACCTCGAGCTCTCTCTAGTGCTGGATCGGATCTGCGGATCGCGACGCTGCGATG
>ERZ778025.2342-NODE-2342-length-10756-cov-6.057191_pt1 | contig 10756 bp, 8 predicted proteins | sample MGYA00375755_ERZ778025 | MGnify/ENA primary metagenome ERZ778025 (study PRJEB29350, sample SAMN05389825) | bioreactor metagenome | isolation source: Thiocyanate bioreactor | place: South Africa: University of Cape Town | collected 2014-03-17 ... | reverse complement strand
CCTACGCCCAGGCCGTTGGCGGCCATGGCGAGCGGGTGGAGCGCACCGAAGACTTTGCCCCCGCGCTGGCCCGTGCCCGCGCCAGTGGCCTGCCCAGCGTGCTGCACTGCCTGATCGATCCCGAGGCGATCACGCCCACCGGCACACTGCAGGGCATTCGCAGCGCGGCACTCTCCAAGAAGTAGGCACTCGTTTCGTAAGCAGGCGCTCAGGCGTTCAGCCGGTCACGCGGGCGCCACCGGATTGCCGCAGGGTCTGCACCAGCAGATTCTGCAGGCTGTCCACCGCCTTGGAGCCGCGCGATGCGCGGCTGCGGTAGACGGCCACCTCCATGGGCGCCAGCGGCCCCAGGCCGTGCTCGGTGCCGAGCACCTGCAACTGCGGTGGCACGCTGCAGTGGGTGAGGGCGGCCACGGCCAGGCCGCTTTCCACCGCCGCAATTTGCCCCGCCAGGCTGGAGCTGTGATAGACCACCTTGTAGCGGCGCCCCTGCTGCGCCAGCGCGTGGATGGCGCCGCGCCGCGCCAGGCTGGCCGATTCGTACACCGCAATGGGCAGCGGGTCGCGCCTCCACAACTCAAACTGCGCCGACCCCACCCACACCATGGGCTCGTGGAACAGCAGCGTGCCCCGCCGTGCGTGGTCGCGCGATATCAGCGCCAGGTCCAGGTCGCCACTGGCCACGCGCGGGATGAGTGCGGTGGACTGCTCGCAGTCCAGCTCAATCTCCACCGCGCTGTGCCGGGGCGCAAAGCGTTTGAGCACGGGCGTGAGGTAGCGCGCTGCATAGTCATCCGGCACCCCCAGCCGCACCCGGCCTGTGAGGGCGTCGCCGTTCAGGGCATCGTGCGCTTCTGCATGCAGCTCCAGAATGCGGCGGGCGTAGCCCAGCAGGGTTTCACCCTCGGGTGTGAGGTGCTGCTTGCGGGCGTCGCGTTCCAGCAGTCGGTGGCCTACGGCGTCTTCCAGCTTCTTGAGCTGCATGCTGACCGCCGACTGGGACCGGTGCACCTCGGCCGCCGCGCCAGAGAGCGAGCCTGCATCCACCACCGCCACCAGGCATTGGAGCCAGTCGAATTGCAAGTCGCGGTAGCTCATGGATTGCCCCTGTGGTGATGTATTCGAAGATCGAATGGTTGATGCATAAATTATGCGCTTTCGATTGCTGGGGCTGGCAGCCACACTGCGAGCATGCAGCAGTCTTCCTCTACCGTTTCAGGCACATCCGTCCCCGTGGTTCCCGCGTCCGCTTCCCCTGCGGGCAGCGCGCGTGGGCTGTCGTCTGCCCACCGGCTGGATGGCTGGATCGCCTTTGTGCTGGGCAACGCGCTGCTGGGCATCATCGGCGTGTTCGTGCACGAGGCGCAGGCGGCGCCATTGACGGTGACCTGGTTCCGCTGCGCTTTTGGTCTCGTGGGTCTCACGTTGTGGATGGCGTGGCGCCACCGGTCATGGTCGGGACTGTGGCGGGGGCTCTGGGTGGGCTGGGCGGCTTTTCCGTGGGTGTTGCTGCTCAGCGGGCTGATGCTGGCGAGCTGGTGGCTGTTTTTCACGGCGATCCAGCAGGTGCCTACCGGGGTGGCGGTGGTGCTGTTCCATGTGCAGCCCCTGTGGGTGTTGCTGCTGGGGGCCTGGTGGCTCAAAGAAGCCGTACCCCGGCAGCGCGTGGTGTCAGTGCTGGTCGCGATGGTGGGGCTGGTGCTGGCCACGGGCGTGGCCGGGGGGCTGACCTCCTCCGGCGCCGGGCATGCGTCTGGCTACTGGGTGGGCGTAGGCCTCTGCCTGGTCGGTGCGCTGTGCACAGCCACCGTCACCGTGGTTGCCAAGCGCCTGGGGGCGCTGCCGGTAGGCGCGCTGGCGTGGTGGCAATGCGCGCTGGGTGCGGCCGTGCTGTGGGTGGCCCCCGTGGGACAAGGCTGGCCCGCCTGGGGCGCCCCATGGGCATGGCTGGCCGGGCTGGGGCTGATCCACACGGGCCTGGCATACACCTTGATGTACGCAGGCATGGCCCGGCTGGCGACGGCGCGGGTGGCGGTGCTGCAGTTTGCCTACCCGACGGTCGCCATTGTGGTGGAGTGGGTGTACTTTCAGCACACCTTGGGCGCATGGCAGATGGCCGGTGTGGTGCTGATGCTGGGGGCCATAGCGGCAGGGGAGCGTAGCGCGCGGCGTAATCGCTAATGCACCGCCTGCGCAGGGATGGCTCCGCCCCGCACAATATCGGGTGTGACCGCCACCGAGTTCGATTCTTCTGAGACCCAAACCCCTGCGCAGGCTGCCTCTTCGGGCAAGCGGCGCCGCATCGCGCACCTGGACATGGACGCTTTTTTTGCGTCCGTCGAGCTGCTGCGCTACCCGCAGCTCAAGGGCCTGCCCGTGGTGATTGGCGGCGGCAGGCGCAAGGTGGACGAGCTGCTGCAGCGCGGCCCGGACGGCACCGCAGAGCGCGAGCGGCGCTTCATCCCGGTGGAGGACTTTCCGCTGCTCAAGGACTATGTGGGCCGGGGCGTGATCACCACGGCCACCTACCCGGCGCGGCAGTTTGGCGTGGGCTCGGCCATGGGCATGATGAAAGCGGCCAAGCTGTGCCCGCAGGCCATCGTTCTGCCGGTGGATTTTGATGAGGTGCGACGCTTTTCGCGCCTGTTCAAAAGCACCATCACCGAGATCGCGCCGGTGATGCAGGACCGGGGCGTGGACGAGGTCTACATCGACTTCACCGACGTGCCGGGAGGCCAGCGCGAAGGCGGGCGGGTGCTTGCGCGGCTTATCCAGAAAAGTATCTTTGAACGGACCGGGCTGACCTGCTCGATTGGCGTGGCGCCCAACCGGCTGCTGGCCAAGATGGCCAGCGAGTTCAACAAGCCCAACGGCATCTCCATCGTTTACGAGGAAGACCTGCAGAGCAAGATCTGGCCCCTGAACGTGCGCAAGATCAACGGCATCGGCCCCAAGGCCGGCGAGAAGCTGGCGCGCCTAGGCATCGAGACCATCGGGCAGCTGGCCGCGCAGGATGAGCAATGGCTGATGGGCCACTTTGGCAAGTCCACCGGCGCCTGGATGCACCGCGTGGCCTGGGGCCGCGATGACAGCCCGGTGGTGACCGAGAGCGAGCCCGTGAGCATGAGCCGCGAGACCACCTTTGACCGCGACCTGCACGCGGTGCGCGACCGGGCCGAGCTGGGCGCGATCTTTACCGACCTGTGCATGCGCGTGGCCGAGGACCTGCAGCGCAAGGGCTATGTGGCGCGCACCATCGGCATCAAGCTGCGCTACGACGACTTCAAGATCGCGACGCGCGACCACACGGCTAACAGCTACACGGCCGACGGAGCCACCATCCGGCAGCTGGCCGGGCAGTGCCTCAAGCGCGTGCCGCTGGACAAGCGCCTGCGCCTGCTGGGCGTGCGGGCCAGCACGCTGGTGCGGCGCGGCGAGGAGCCCGAGCCCGATCCGCAGACCCGTGCCGCAGCTGCGAGCAGCCGGCGCAGGCCGCAGGCGGGTGTGGACAGGGACACGGGGCAGCTCTTTTGACGCCACAGGAGTAGGGCTGGGGTGTGTGCGCCTCGGGAGGGTTGTGCAGGCCATCCCTCACTCGGCACCTTTTGGGGGCAAATCGGGGGAGTGAGCAGTTAGACTTGATTCGTATCAAGCGGTTACACGAACGTCTAACAAAACACCGCGCTGCCTGCCCCTGCCGCAGGCCTTCCAGGAGCCTCGAATGCGCATCAACCTGCCAGTGACCCAGCAGAATTTTGACTACCCCGGTGATGAGCTGCTGGTGTCCAGCACCAACACCAAGGGCGAGATCACGCACTGCAACCCGGCGTTTGTGCGCGTCAGTGGCTACAGCTACGACGAACTCATCGGCCAGCCGCACAACATCATTCGCCACCCGGACATGCCGCCAGAGGCCTACAAGGACATGTGGCGCACCATTGGCCGGGGCGAGCCCTGGACAGGTCTGGTGAAAAACCGGCGCAAGAACGGCGACCACTACTGGGTGCGTGCCAACGTCACTCCCATCATGGAAGGCGGCAAGCCACGCGCTTACATGTCGGTGCGCACCAAGCCCAGCGCGGCAGAAATTTCTGCCGCCGAAGCCCTGTATGCCCAGATGCGCAGCGAGGCGGCGTCGGGCGCGAGCAGCTTTTACCTGGACTCGGGCAACGTGCGCTATCGCGGGGTGCGTGGCTGGCAGCAGCGCCTGGTGCAGATGGCCTTGCTGCCCCGCATGGCGCTGTTGCTGGCGGTGATGGTGCTGCTGGCCTTGTTGCCCGACGTGATGGGCCTGCAAGGCACCACCGCCTGGGTGGCCCGCCTGGTGCTGCTGTTGCTGGGGGCGGGGTGGACGCTGTGGCGCTTTCAGGCCACCGTGCTGCAGGGCGTGCACGATGCCACCCGCTTCGCGTCCGACATCTCGGCCTGCAACCTTGCCACGTCGGTGGGCACCGACTACCCCCAGCCCCTGGGCGCGCTGATGCAGCGCCTGCAGCAGACCCAGGTCAACCTGCGTGCCGTGGTGGGCGACGTGCGCACCGAGGTGCGCAACTTCATCGAATCGGCCGACGAAATCGCACGCGGCGGCAGGGACCTGTCGGCCCGCACCGAGTCGCAGGCCAGCAGCCTGGAAGAAACCGCCGCGGCCATGGAGCAACTGGCCAGCACGGTGCTGCAGACGTCGGAGACAGCCGCCAAGGTGTCGCACGAGAGCGCACAGAGCAGCGACATCGCCACGCGCGGCGGCCAGGCGGTGCAGGAGGTGGGGGCGGCCATGCAGCAGATGAAGCTGTCGTCCACCAAGATCAGCGAGATCGTGGGCGTGATCGAGGGCATTGCCTTCCAGACCAACCTGCTGGCGCTCAACGCCGCTGTGGAAGCCGCCCGTGCGGGCGAGCAGGGCCGGGGCTTTGCGGTGGTGGCGGGCGAGGTGCGGGCGCTGGCGCAACGCAGCGCCAGCTCAGCCAAGGAGATCAGCGGCCTGATTGGCGTCACGGTGAACCAGATCGCCAGCGGCGCGCAGCAGATGGACCATGCGGGCACCACCATCGAGGGCGTCGTGCACGCCGTGGAGCGCGTGAGCACGCTGGTCCAGCAGATCAGCAGCGCCACCAAGGAGCAGTCGCAGGGCATTGCCCAGGTCAACGAGGCGGTGACGCAGCTCGACACCGTGACGCAGCAGAACGCCGCGCTGGTGGAGGAGTCGGCCGCTGCCGCCCAGGGCCTCAAGGAGAGCGCGGTGTCGCTGGGCCGCTCGGTGGACGTGTTCCGGCTGGGGTGAGCGGCGCTGCAACGAGCCGCCAAGGAACACTCGCACCTTGACGAATTCTTACTCGTAACTTACAGTGATTTTCCCGTTTTCCGGGAGATCACCATGACCCTCGACGAGCTGCAGCGCATCAAGCAGTGGCATGTGGCGCACAAGGCCGACCACCCGCTCGAATACCACCTGTGGGACCTGGTGCTGACGGTCTGGATGCTGGGCTGGGTGGGCTGGTTTCCCATCTGCGCTTTTGGCGAGCCCTGCGCCGCGCCGGTCTGCCTCATCGGCATTTTTGTCCCCAGCCTGTACGTTGCCTGGCGCACCCGCGCGCACCTGCGCCACACCCTGCGGTGCGACTGGATCGATGCGCGCAACTGATCGGTGCGGTTGGTTGACGGGGGGCGGGGGCAGGCCTACTGCCGGGCCGTGCGCACGTTGCGCGGCAGGGCCTGCGGATGGCTGGTGCGCAGGGGGTTGATGTCCAGCCCGCCCCGGCGCGTGTAGCGCGCATACACCGTGAGCTTGATGGGTTTGCAGCGTGTCCACAGGTCCATGAAGATGCGCTCCACGCACTGCTCGTGGAATTCGTTGTGGTTGCGAAAGCTCACCAGGTACTGCAGCAGCCCTTCCTGGTTGATCTGCGGGCCGCTGTAGCGGATCTGCACGCTGCCCCAGTCGGGCTGACCGGTCACCAGGCAGTTGCTCTTGAGCAGGTTGCTGGTGAGGGTCTCGGTCACGGGCGCTTCGTTGAATGTGGCCGTCAGCAGGTCGGGCGCGGGCTGGTAGCGCGTGCATTCCACGTCCAGCCTGTCCAGGCTCAGGCCGTCCAGCTCGTGCACGGGCTCCTGGTCGAACAACTCGGGTGCGATGAGCTTCACGCCCACGGTGGCGGGGTGCTCGGCGCCGCGCCACACCGCCTCGCTGATGTCGGCGCGGATGCGGGCCTGCACCTCGGCCGCATCGGCAAAGCGCGTGTTGTTGAAGCTGTTGAGGTACAGCTTGAACGACTTGCTCTCAACGATGTTGGGCGTCTCGCACGGCACGGTGATGTGCGCCAGCGCCACCTGCGGTTTGCCACGCTGGTTCAGCCACGACAGCTCAAACGCCGTCCACAGGTCGGCCCCGAAGAAGGGCGCCGCGCCGGTGATGCCGATCTCGGCCCGCTTGCCCGCGCGCGGGATGGGGAACAGCAGCGATGCGTCGTACTGGTCTACATAGGCCGAGGCCTTGCCAAGCTGGGATTGTTCTGGCGTGTTCATGGCCTGGTCTTTCGGGTGTATGGGTTCCAAGGGGGATATGTTTTGCTACTTTTTTTGTAGCTTCTGGCGCATATTCGACTAGCGCATACCGGCGTTTTTACTGAAATTCCCGCTCGCGCAGCCATTTGGTGGCGATCCATTTGTCCCCTGCGATCACGGGGGCGCCGCCATGCAGGGTGCGGGTGGACGGGTGCGGGCGCTCGTAGCTGAAGAACACCGCGTTGCCACGCTGCGGCGCGACCTCCAGGTGCACATCGGGGAAGGTGGTGCCGCCGCCCTTTTCGGGCGTGTTGAGGTACATCACCAGCGTGCCCACGCGCTGGCCGCCGCGTTTGATGATGCTGGGCGTGCCGGGCTCGGCGGGGTCGAAGTAGTCGTAGTGGGGTTTGTATTCGGCGCCGGGGCGGTAATGCAGCACCTGCAGGCCTTCGCCGTTTTCGATGGGCCACTGGAGCAGGCGCGCGATGCGCTCTTCGATGCGCTGGATCAACGGGCTTTGGCCGCGCTGGAAGAACATGCCGTCGCTGGTGCGGTCGGCGTTGATCTCTTCGCCGCCGGTCTTGGTGGCCACGGTGAGCGAGCGTGCCATGCGCGGCTCTGCGGCGGCGATCAGGGCATCACACTCCTCGGGCGACAGCAGGTTGCCAAACACCACGATGCGCGGCTGCGCCATGCAGTCCACCTGGGCGGGGGATTCATCCAGCCGGGGCTCGGGCACCGGCACGGCCGAGGGCAAGCCCTGCTGCACGGCCAGGTCGTTCAGGTGCTCCTGCAGCGTGATCTCCAGCGCGTCGGCGGCCACGTCCTCGTCCCAGCCTGCGTCGCGCATGGATTGCAGCACCACAGGCGCGGCGTAGCCCGCCTGCGCCTGCTCAATGATCCAGCGGCGCAGCTCGGGCGTGATGGCCTGCCGCGCTGCGCTGGCGCGCTGGGTGCTGGTGGTCGTGCCGTCCGGGTGCTGGTCAGAACGCAATGTCATGGCGGTCCTTCAACAAGAAAGAGCAGGTGGAGGGGTGTTTATAAGGCCGGCGGGGCCTTGCGCCGGAAGACCAGGCGCTCGGGCGTGGAGGAGGCCGGGGCAAAGGCATAGCCGTCCAGATCAAAGCCTTCGAGCTGGTGGGGCGTGGCAAGGCGGTGGGTGATGGCATAGCGCGCCATCAGGCCGCGTGCGCGCTTGGCAAAGAAGCTGATGATCTTGTAGTTGCCGCCCTTCCAGTCCTCGAACACGCATTCGATCACGCGCGCCTTGAGCACCTTGCGGTCCACGGCCTGGAAGTATTCTTGCGACGCCAGGTTGACCACCACCGGCGTGGTGTCGGCGCGCAGCCGGGTGTTGAGATGCTCGGCAATCTGGCGGCCCCAGAACTGGTAGAGGTTGCTGCCCGCGCCGGTGGCCAGGCGCGTGCCCATCTCCAGGCGATAAGGCTGCATGCGGTCCAGCGGCCGCAGCACGCCGTACAGGCCGCTCAGGATGGCGACATGGCTCTGGGCCCAGTCCAGGTCGTCAGCGCTCAGGCTGCGGGCCTGCAGCCCCTCGTACACGTCGCCATTGAAGGCCAGCACCGCCTGGCGCGAGTTGTGGGCCGTGAAGCGGGGGCGCCAGGCCTGGTAGCGCGCCACGTTCAGGGCCGCGAGCGTGTCGCTCAGTTCCATCAGCGACGCAATCTGCTGCGGCGACTGCGCGCGCAGCACCTCGATCAGGGCCGTGGACTGCGGCACAAACTGCGGCGTGGTGTGGGGCAGGCCTTCGGGAACGGGCGTCTCGTAGTCGAGCGATTTGGCGGGAGACAGCAGGAACAGCATGGGGTGAGGGGTCCGTGAATCTCGGGAGTGGGGCGTGGCCTAGGCGGCGCGGGCAGTGGGCTGCACTGCGGCACCGGCGACCCGAAATGGTACCTGCTGACAGGCTGCCTCCGGCCGCTTGCGGGTATTGGCGCGAAGGGCCGCGCACACTCGGCGGCCCCAAAAAAAGAAGGCGGCCTGAGCCGCCTTCTGGGTGATGGCTACCGCCCTGGGGCAGCAGCCATTGCAGCGCGTCAGGCTGCGGGGGGCTGCTCAAATGGCAGCGCCATGGCCGACAGGTCGCGGCGGGTTTCCACCAGCACCAACGGGCCTTCGTCCAGCACCACCGCTGGGGGGCGCTCGCGGGGCACGCGGATGGGCTTGGGCTCGGCAGCGATGGCGGCCTGCACGGCCGCAATCTTGTCTGCGTCCGAGTTCACCCACTGCAGGCCCGAGGCGGCAGCCACTTGCTGCAGTTCATCGATGGGCAGCGTGAACGCCTGGACGCGCGGCAGGCCCTTGGCAGGCGCTGCTGCGGGTGCTGCAGGGGCCGCTGCGGCAGCTGCCGGAGCGGGTGCCGCGACCGGAGCCGTTGCGGCCACGGGGGCAGCAACGTGTGCGGCAACAGGCGCTGGAACAGCTACAGGTTCGGTAGTCGCTGCGACTGGCGCTGCGGCCACAGGGGCTGTCGCCGGTGCCACAGGCTCTGCGGCGGGCGTGTTGTTGCTGAAGTAGCTGCGGCGTGGCGCTTCGTCCTGTGCCGGGGCGGGCTCGGCCTGGGTGGGGTCGAAGTCCAGCATGGCGGGTGCTGCGGCTTCGGCATTGCCGTTGGCGTCGCGTGGGCCACGCTCGCCACGTTCACGGCGGTCACGGCCGTAGCGGTCGCGGGAGCGGCGCTCGCGGCGTTGCTCTTCGCTGGCGCCATTGCCATTGCCGTTGGCGGGTGCGTCATTGCCACTCAGGTCCAGGTCTGGCAGCGAGGCCAGGGGCGCGGTGTCGGCAAAGTCGCCAGCAGCGGCTGGGGCTGCTGCCTCCTGGGCCTCGACCGCACGGGGAGCGCGTTCACCACGCTCGCCACGGTTGCCACCGCGATCACCGCGTTCGCGGCGCGGGCCGCGTTCGCCACGGGGTTGCTGCGTCGGTTGGCCTTCTGCACCACCGGTGTTACCTGCGTTGAGGCCTTCCACCTGAGCGGTTGCGGCGTTGCTGTTGTCACCGTTCATGCCAGCGTTCAGGTTGCGCGGCTCGCTGTCGCGGCGGCCACGGCCCCCTTCACGGCCTTCGCCGCGTCCGTTGCGGCCACCGTCACGGCCTTCGCCCTCGGGGCGGCGCTCTGCGTCGCGGGGTGCGCGGCCTTCGGCCGAGCGTTCACCACGGCGGCCACGGCTTTCGCCGGTGCTGCCTTCGCGGTTGCCGTCACGTGGGGCGCCTTCGCGCTGACCGTCACGGTTGCCGTCACGATTGCCGTCGCGGCCACCACGGCGGCCACGGCTTTCACCATTGCGGCCTTCGCGGCGGGGTTCGCCACGGCCAGTGGTTTCAGCCGCGGCCGGTGCGGCGGCTGGCGCAGCCGTTGCCACTGGGGCGGGTGCTGCGGGGGCGCTGCCAAAGCCGAACAGGCTCTTGAGCCAGGCGAAGAAGCCTTGCTCCTGCGGCGCGGGGGCAACAGGCGCCGGAGCTGCCACGGGGGCAGGTGCAGGGGCTGCATGGGCTGCGGGGCGCTGGCCGCCACGGGGTGGGCGCGCCGCGCCTTCGGGGCGGGGCTCGGCCACGGGGGCGGGGGCGTCAGGCAGCACGCCCTTGATCACCGGGGTCTGCTTGTTGGTGGGCTCCTGCGAGCGGCGTGTGACAGACGTCGGGTCTTCCACTTCTTCGGCGAGTTTGTAGCTGGCTTCGATGTGGTCCAGGCGCGGGTCGTCGTGCTTGAGGCGCTCCAGGCGGTAGTTGGGGGTTTCCAGCGTCTTGTTGGGAACCATCAGCACGGCCACGCGCTGCTTGAGTTCGATCTTTGCGATCTCGGTGCGCTTTTCGTTGAGCAGGAACGAGGCCACTTCCACCGGCACCTGGCAGTGCACGGCGGCGGTGTTGTCCTTCATCGACTCTTCTTGAATGATGCGCAGGATCTGCAGCGCCGACGATTCGGTGTCGCGGATATGGCCCGAGCCGCCGCAGCGGGGGCAGGGGATGGACGAGCCTTCTGACAGCGCGGGCTTCAGGCGCTGGCGGCTCATTTCCATGAGGCCGAACTTGCTGATGGTGCCGAACTGCACGCGGGCGCGGTCCTGGCGCAGCGCATCGCGCAGGCGGTTCTCGACCTCACGGCGGTTCTTCGACTCTTCCATGTCGATGAAGTCGATCACGATCAAGCCGCCCAGGTCGCGCAGGCGCATCTGGCGGGCCACTTCGTCGGCGGCTTCCAGGTTGGTGCGGGTGGCGGTTTCCTCGATGTCGC
>ERZ778025.2337-NODE-2337-length-10773-cov-4.007744_pt1 | contig 10773 bp, 9 predicted proteins | sample MGYA00375755_ERZ778025 | MGnify/ENA primary metagenome ERZ778025 (study PRJEB29350, sample SAMN05389825) | bioreactor metagenome | isolation source: Thiocyanate bioreactor | place: South Africa: University of Cape Town | collected 2014-03-17 ... | reverse complement strand
CGATGAACGTTCCGGGGCGCGGGCTTTTCCCAGCCGATTTTTTCCGCGACGGCATCGAGCACAGCAAGGTGTTTCGGATAGTCCGCCATCAGCTTGCGTCGGAAGGCGAGCGGATCCTGCCCCGCCGCGTGCGCAAGCTCGTCCATGAAGCATTCGACATAGATCGCGTTTTGATTGACGTTGACGCCGCGCCAGAAGCCCGGCGGCACATGCGGATTGCGCATCGCATGGTCGATATGCAGATTCGGAATACCGTAGCCGAAGGCGGCCTCGCCTGAAGGGTTGAGGCCCTGGAAGACCACCGGGTCCATACCGTTGACCATCGCCTGCTGGCGCACGCTCGCAAGAATCGACTGGCCGGAGAGTCGCATCTGCAGCCCGGCGAGGTTGTTACCGGCATCGAGCGCGCCGACCATCCTGCACTGGGTGATCGGATGATACCTGCCATGCAGCATATCCTCCTCGCGCGACCAGAGCAGCTTGACCGGCGTGCCCGGCATTTCCTTCGCCACCATCACCGCCTGCCGCACATAGTCGGTCATGCCGCGCCGGCCGAAACCGCCGCCGAGCATCACCTTGTGTACCTCGCATTTGTCCGCAGGCAGGCCCGAGACTTCGACAGCAGCCGCGAAGGCCGCCTCGCCGTTCTGCGTGCCGGTCCACACTTCGCATTTCTCCGGCGTGTAGAGCACGGTGGCGTTGAGCGGCTCCATCGCGGCATGGTTCTGGTAAGGGTATGCGTAAGTCGCCTCGACCACCTTCGCGGCATTGGCGATGGCGGCCTTTACGTCGCCCTTCTTGTTGCCGACGAACGCCGGCTGCGCCTGATCGAGCCCTTCGGCCAGCCACTTGCCGATCGACTCGCTCGACACCTTGGCGTTCTCGCCCTCGTCCCAGACGACCGGCAGCGCATCGAGCGCGGTCTTGGCGTGCCACCAGGTGTCGGCCACCACGGCGACGGCGCTGTCGCCGACGCGCACGACCTTCTTGACGCCCTTCATGTTGGCGATCTTCGCTTCATCGAAGCTCTTGAGCTTGCCGCCGAACACCGGGCAATCCCTGATCGCGGCGTTCAGCATGCCCGGCAACTTGATGTCGGCGCCGTAGATCATCTTACCGTTGGTCTTGTCGACCGTGTCGAGACGCTTCACGCCCTTGCCGGCGATGGTCCAGTCCTTCGGGTCCTTCAGCGTGATCTCGGTCGGCGGCGTCAGCCGGCTCGCGGCGTCCGCGACCTTGCCGAAGGTCACGGTGCGGCCGCTCGGCGTATGGGTGATGACGCTGTTCGCCGCACGGCACTCGGCCGCCGGCACCTTCCATTCATTGGCCGCGGCCTGAACCAGCATCATGCGCGCCGCCGCGCCGCCCTTGCGCACATACTCGTGCGAGGTGCGGATGCCGCGGCTGCCGCCGGTGGAGAAATCGCCCCAGACCCGCTTGCGCGCCACGTTCTGGCCCGGCGTCGGATATTCGGTGGTCACCTTCGACCAGTCGCATTGCAGCTCCTCGGCGACGAGCTGAGCCAGGCCGGTCAGTGTGCCCTGCCCCATCTCTGAGCGGGCAATGCGGATCACCACGGTATCGTCGGGGCGGATTACCACCCAGGCATTGACCTCGGGCACGCCGTCAGCGGCCGTTGCGGCACGCGGCCCGAACGGCAGATCGAGACCGAGCGCGAGGCCGCCGCCGAGCGCAGCAGAGCCGACGACGAAGTCGCGGCGAGTGAGAGAGGCCGTGCGGCTCGGGTTATGAGTGGCATGTGTCATGACGCCCTCCTCACGCGTTCGCGGCGGCATGGATCGCTTCGCGCACCTGCTGGAAGGTGCCGCAGCGACAGATATTGGTGATCGCCTCGTCGATGTCCTGATCGGTCGGCTTCGGCTTGTCGGCGAGCAATGCCGTTACCGCCATGATCATGCCGCTCTGGCAATAGCCGCACTGGGGAACGTCATGATCCACCCAGGCCTGCTGAACCTTGGTCAGCCTGTCGCCGGTCGCGAGACCCTCGATGGTGGTGATCTGCTTGCCGACCGCGTCACCGAGCTGAACGCTGCAGGAGCGTGTCGCGACGCCGTCGATCAGAACGGTGCAGGCGCCGCATTGTGCAATGCCGCAGCCATATTTGGTGCCGGTCAGGCCGGCGTTCTCCCGGATCGCCCATAACAAAGGCGTATCGGTCTCGGCGTCGATCTCATAGGTCTTGCCGTTGATCGTGAGGTTTGCCATCGCATTTCCCCGTCATAGTGCCAGGCGCATATCGCCTGTTGCGGGCGCATATCGCCCGTAGGCCGGGACGTTGGTCTCAATGCGGGGCAAATCCAAGTCAAAACTGCGAGCGCGAAACCGCCTACGGTCTGCGACAAACGCGACCTCATTGCAGCGCGGGATCAGTCTGTTCTTGTCGCGGATCGGGAATCACGGCAAGTTGATGACGGTATTCGGGTGGCTTCCTCGCCGACTTGCGCCACCACAAAGGTTTGCCGCGAAACTCATGCGACAGACGGTTCCGACGATCCGGAACATCACCGCGATCCGGCGGACCCGTATCTTTATGTTTCGAGTCGGAATGCAATCGATGCCGCGCGGGGTTCTCCGCGCCGATCTTGCGGTGAGGTCTTTCTGCGAGACCTGAAAGGATCCGGCTTGGTTATCCTCGGCTATCTCTACCGCTTCGCCTCGAACTTCGCGTTCCTTGCGCTGGTCTATCTGTCGCTGAACTATCTGACCAAATACAACGAGCGCACGGTGATCGCCTTTCTGGTGCTGCTCTATTGCACCATGCGGATCATCTCCACGCTGCGGATGTTTTTCTTCTTCCAGAAGATCGAGCGGCTGGAGGCCGAAGTCCGCAGCATCACCATCGCAAGCCCGACCGAAAACCAGATCCGCAGGAAGTCGGTCCGAGAGGTCGCGACCCTGCGTCACCAGGGTGAACTGAAGGCCTATATGGACCTGTTGTTCATGACGCTGGTCGTATTGCTCTGCGTCTCGAAAATCTTCACCGGATAACAGCCGCGGCGATGCCGCGTTTTAGTTGGCGCGCGCCTGCACCGCCGATTCCTTCCGTTTCGGCTCGCCGAGCAGGATCGGACCGAACACCGCTCCAAATCCGAAGAACGCGACCACCCAGGCGAGCGCCGCGATATGCAGCAGATGCTCGCTCCAGGCCGGATGAACCGCGGCGCAGATGCGGGCCAGTGCCGCCACCACCACCGCCGCATAGATCGCCTCGATGGCGCGCGAGGCCTTCAGCGGACGCCCGGTATGACCGAGGCTCGCGCGCGTCATCACCGCGAGCGTCATGACACCGGCGCCGCCGACCATCCAGGCATGGGCGCCACCGCTGGCCGGAACCAGACTAAAGGCGCCGGCCCCGGCCAGCAGGAAGCCGAGCGGCAGGAAGGCGTAGCCGACATGCAGGATCAGCAGCAGGCGGTCGCGCAGGACGCGGTCGCCGGCCCAGCGCCCCATGCGGATCGCATGCAATGCGCCGGCCAGGAGCAGCGCCGCGCCTGTGATGTGACTTGCCGGAATCGCGATCCACAGGACAAGCGCGACGATGGTGAACAGGAGCGTGGTCAGGTCGAACAACGCGAACTGCGCCGGCAGGCGTCCCGGATTCTCGCGCGTCAGCCAGTTGCGGGTGAACGCCGGAATGATGCGACCGGCGATCAGCGCAAGAAGGAAGACGATGACGCCTATGCCGAGCCGGATGCTGTAATCGGCCGCGCCTTCAAAATGCGTTTCAAGGTGGAAGGCGACATTGCCCGCCAGCAGAAAGCCCACCACCACGATCACCTTGAGATTTCGCCAGTTGCCGCTGGCGCAGACCTCGCGCGCGGTCACAGCGATCAGCATGGCCAGGAAACTGCAATCCACGATCATCGCGGCGAGCCAGCCGGTATCGATCGACAGCGTGACGGCAAGGCGGCCGGCGATCCAGAGCAGCACCATCGCCAGCAGCGGACTGTCCTTGATCGGCGCGCGGCCGGTCCAGTTCGGAATCGCGGTGAACAGAAACCCGGCGATGATCGCCGGCAGGTAGCCGTAGAGCATTTCATGAATGTGCCAGTCGCGCGGCGCGAACACGGTGTGCATGCTGAGTTCGCCGTAGAACACCGGCAGCCACACCATGATGACGAGACCGGCATAGATCGCGCCGAGCAGGAAAAACGGCCGGAAGCCGCAGGACAGAAAGGCTGGGTAACGCGGCGCCGTCCCCTGCGAGACGTTATTGTTATTCATGATGCAATCTCCGCGCTCGTGTCGCCCTCATTGCCGAACGCACTGAGACCGCACGCATCCGATACTCTTCGCTGGATCGTCCGGCGCAGACTGCCGCCATGTTGCACCGCGAATCGATCGCCCGGCAGTTTGGGATCGCGACCGACGATCGGTTGCAGGCTGTTCGGTGGTCCAAGGCGGTCGTACAGCCGGACAATCACCGCTTGGCGGCAGGTCTGCCCGATGTTGCGTACGTCGCTCCCGCGATTCGGATCGCTGACGATATCCAGCATGGAATTCTTTCCGTTTACGCCTGCCCCGGATTGATCCCCGTCAATTCCGGCGCGGATATTGCAATAAGAAATACTATGAAGTCATATTAAAGGACACCCCGAAAGCAGGCCGCCAGCGTCGCGCAACACAGCCTCGCGAAACACGCAGGCGTGACGCATTCTCGAAGGCATTCAAGGCACGTATGGCAAAAGGGAATTGGGGCAGGCTGGCATTCACGCCGCCCTACACGCACAGCCTACGTCCACAGGCCGCGCCTCGGGTGATTCGGCCGCGTTCAGAGGCGTGACGAGTCAGGCCGCAGGCCGGATTCCGAAGTCCTTCGGACTGAGCAGCAGATCGGCCAGCGTATAACGGTCGAGCGTCGCCACGAAGGCGCCGAGCGCCTCCTTCAGCGCGCCGCGCAAACGGCAACGCGACGTGATCAGGCAGTTGTTGTCCGCTCCGAAACATTCCACCAGCGCGAAATCCGGCTCGGTGGCGCGGACCACATCGCCCAGGCGAATCTTGTTGGGGCGCTTGGCCAGCTTCAGGCCGCCGGAGCGGCCGCGCACCGCAGTGAGGTATCCCGCTCGGGTGAGCTGGTTGGCGACCTTCATCAAATGAGCGCGGGAAATCCCGTAGAGTTCCGCCGTCTCCTCGATCGTGATCAGACGCTCGTCCTGGGCCGCTGCGTACATCAGAATGCGGAGCGCAAAGTCGGAAAAATTTGTCAAACGCATTGCTGAATCCGATGAATTCAAGTCGATGAGGTTTATCGAGCAGCGAACCGTTCAGGCAGAATGAGTCCCGACAGATCGCCATCATGCCCGCCAGTTCTAAAGATACTCTCAATAGATATCTTTGCAAGCAATGGTCGCATCTGCCATATCACTATTGTCCAATCGAGACAAACACACCACCGCAAACATCCCCAGTCCTGACCGACGGAACCGGCCGCTTTGCGCGCACGCCGCCACCCTGTATCCGAACGACGGAAATTCCATCTTCCGACTTTCCGAACCGGAAATAAGATGTATAACTAATATATCTTATTACGCGACCCGGCAACCCGTCAGGCGTCGCGGACGATGGAGGCCAGCCCATGTCGCACGCATGCTCATCGGCAAGATCGCCGGCACAGCCCAGCCCGACCGCGCCCATCGAGATCGAGGGCGATACGTTCCATGTCGATGCCGCGGTGATCGGCGACCTGCTCAAGGTCGCGCCCGCCGAGGTGCCCGAGCTGATGCGCTCGGCGGCCATCACCAGCATCTGCGAGCGCGGCGTGGACGAGCACGCCGGCCAGTTTCGGCTCAGCTTCTTCTACAAGAGCCGCCGCATCCGGCTCAGCATCGACGAGACCGGGCGCATCCTGCAACGCTCGGCCATCGATTTCGGCGATCGGCCGATGCCGAAGTCGGCGCATGCCCCCTGACGACGCCAATTCAACGAATGGATGGGTCTGATCCGTGCACGGCGTCGCCATAGCCGTCGGATGCCCTTGCACTTTCGGCAGATTTTGCCACGATGGACCGTCATGCGTCTATCAAGCGGGGTGATTAAAACCCCGTGGCAAGATTTTTCGGGAGGATCGTCGATGTTGCGCCAAGTGTCCCAGGCCCTCGCCGCGCTTGTTCTGTTCGCCGCCTTGTCGCCTGCCTCGGCGCAAGCGCCGACAGGAAAGGTCAGCGTGGTGACGTCCTATTCCAAGGACCTCACCGACCCGATCAAGAAGGCTTTCGAGGCCGCGCATCCCGGCGTGACGCTGGACGTGCAGAACCGGAACACCAATGCCGGCGTCAAATATCTGGAAGAAACCAAATCCAACAACCAGGTCGATATCTTCTGGGCCTCCGCGCCCGACGCCTTCGAGGCGCTGAAGGGCAAGTCGCTGCTGCAGACCTACAAGCCGAAGGCGACCGGCATTCCCGACAAGATCGGGCAATTCCCAATCAACGATCCCGAAGGCTTCTATTTCGGCTTCGCCGCCTCGGGCTACGGCATCATGTGGGACGAGCGCTACGTGAAGGCCAACAAGCTGCCCGAGCCGAAGGAATGGCAGGATCTCGCGGGCCCGGCATATTTCGACCATGTCTCGATGGCGGCGCCGTCGCGCTCCGGCACCACGCACCTCACCATCGAAACCATCCTGCAGGGCGAGGGCTGGGATAAAGGCTGGGGTACGCTGAAGGCGGTGTCCGGCAATTTCCGCGAAGTCACCGAGCGCTCGTTCGGCGTGCCGGAAGCGGTCAATTCCGGACAGGTCGGTTATGGCATCGTCATCGACTTCTTCGCCTTCACCTCGCAGGCCTCGGGCTTTCCGGTAAAGTTCGTCTATCCCTCGGTCACCACCATCGTGCCGGCGAATGTCGGCATCGTCGCCAATGCGCCGAACAAGGCGGGCGCCGAAGCCTTCATCGAATTCCTGTTGTCGCCGGCGGGCCAGACCATCCTGTTCGAGCCGGGCGTGCGCCGCCTGCCGGTCAATCCGGCCGCCTACGACAAGGCGCCGAAGGACTATCCCAATCCGTTCAAGGATCCGCGCCTCAACTCGATGATTAAGTTCGACGTCAAGACCTCCGAGGCGCGCACCAACGTGGTCGATGCGCTGTATGACCAGATCGTCACCTTCCAGCTCGGCGACCTCAAGGCCGCGACCAAGTCGATCGAGGCGGTCGAGATCGCGCTGGCCAAGAAGGACAACGCCCAGGCCCGCAAGCTGCTCGATGAGGCCCGCGCGCTGGTCGCGGCGATGCCGGTCTCCGAGCAGCAGGCCTCGTCCTCCGAGATCACCGGCGCGTTCAGCGGCGGCAAGAAGAAGGAAAAGGGCGCGCGGCAGGCCGAACTCGAACAGCAATGGGCGGCCTTCGCCAAGGATCACTACGCCCAGGCCAAGACCAAGGCCGACGAAGCCTTGAAGCTTGCCAAGTAAACGCCGCATGCCGATCGTCGTCGTGCCGAAGACACGCATCGACCGATGAGCATGACCCTCCCCGCGCGGGCGGCACGCACGATGAAATGGGGCGAGGTCAGCCTCGCCGCATGCATCGTCGTGTTCCTGATGCTGTTCCTGATCTGGCCGGTGGCGACGGTGATCTTCGTCGCCTTCACCGAAAAGGGCTCGGGTGCGTTCACGCTGGTGAACTTCCTCGACTTCGCGCAGACCGACCTGTTCGTCCGCTCGTTCTGGAATTCACTTTACGCCTCGGCGATGGCGGTGGTCTGCGCCTCGTTGCTGGCGCTGCCGCTCGCCTACATCACTACGCGCTTTGTCTTCGCCGGCTCCGGCGTGATCCAGATCCTCGGCTTCCTGCCGCTGATCATGCCGCCTTTCGTCGGCGCGGTAGCGATGCAACTGCTGTTCGGCCGCAACGGCACCGTCAACCTGCTGCTCGACGACTGGTTCGGCTTCAAGATCCCGTTCATGGAAGGACTGAACGGCGTCATCTTCGTGCAGTCGATCCACTACTTTCCCTTCATCCTGATCAACCTGTCGGCGGCGCTGCGCAATGTCGATCGCGCGATGGAGGAAGCGGCGCAGAATCTCGGCTCGTCCGGCTTCCCGCTGTTCCGCCGCATCGTGTTTCCGCTGGCGATGCCGGGCTATGTCGCCGGAGCCTCGCTGGTGTTCGTCAAGGTCTTCGACGATCTCGCGACGCCGCTGCTGCTCAACGTCAAGGACATGCTGGCGCCGCAGGCCTATCTGCGCGTCACCTCGATCGGCATTTCCGATCCGATGGGCTACGTCATCTCAGTGGTGCTGATCGTCACCTCGGTGGCGGCGATGTGGCTGTCGTCGCTGGCCACGCGCGGCACCGACTATGCCACCGTGCAGCGCGGCGGCGGAGGCCTCGCCAAGCGCAACCTGCGGCCGTGGGAAGCGGTGGTGTCCTACATCGTGGTCGCGCTGGTGCTGCTGCTGGTGCTGGCGCCGCATATCGGCCTGACGCTGCTGTCGTTCGCGACGATCTGGTCGTTCTCGCCGCTGCCCGACGCCTTCACCACCGCGCATTACGCCCGCGTGTTCGGCGAAAGCTCGGTCTACATCAAGAACACGCTGATCTACGCCTCGATGGCGGGCCTGATCGATATCGTGGTCGGCACCGCGATCGCCTATCTCGTGCTGCGCACCAAGCTTCCCGGCCGCACCTGGCTCGACTGGATGGCCTCGGCGGCGCTCGCCATTCCCGGCGTGGTGCTCGGCATCGGCTATCTGCGCGCCTATTACGGCGTGCAGCTCTGGGACGGCACTTCGGTCGCCTCGCTGTGGATCATGATCGTACTGGCGCTCGCGATCCGCCGTCTGCCCTACGCGCTACGCGCCTGCTACGCCGCGCTCCAGCAGATCTCGGTCTCGCTGGAGGAAGCCGCGGAAAATCTCGGCGCTACCAAGCTGCGCACCGTACGCCGCATCGTCATTCCGCTGATGACCGGCGGCATCGTCGCGGGCTTCGTGACTTCCTTCGCTACCGCCGCGGTCGAACTTTCCGCCACGTTGATGCTGGTGCAGGCCAACGCCGACGCGCCGCTGGCCTACGGCCTTTACGTCTTCATGCAATCACCGGCCGGGCGCGGACCGGGCGCGGCGCTCGGCATTATCGCCGTGCTGATCGTCGCCGCCTGCACCGTGCTTTCGCAATTCCTGATCGAGCGCGACCGCCGGATCAAAACAGGACAACCATGATGGCCGAGGCAGCAACCGCCGACCCCTCCTCCACCGATCTTGCGATCGAGGCGATCGGCCTGCGCATCGAGGGCGTCGACGTCTCCTATGGCGACCTCAAAGTACTCAACAACATCAATCTCGATATCAAGCCGGGCGAGTTTTTTGCTTTGCTCGGTCCCTCCGGCTGCGGCAAGACCACGCTGCTGCGCCTGATCGCCGGCTTCGTGCAGGCGGACAAGGGCCGCGTGATGGTCGGCGGCGAGGAGATTTCACGCCTGCCGCCATGGAAGCGCGACGTTGGCATGGTGTTCCAGTCCTATGCGCTGTGGCCACATATGAGCGTGGCGCGCAATGTCGCCTTCGGGCTTGAGGAGCGCCGCGTGCCGAAGGCCGATGTCGCCCGCCGCGTCGAGGCCGCGCTCGATCTGGTCGGCTTGAAGCATCTTGCCGACCGGCGGCCCTCGCAATTGTCCGGCGGCCAGCAACAGCGCGTCGCGCTGGCCCGCACCATCGCCATCGAACCGAAGATCCTGCTGCTCGACGAGCCGCTGTCCAACCTCGATGCCAAGCTGCGCGTGCAGGTGCGGCGCGAACTGCGCGAATTGCAGCAACGGCTCGGCCTCACCACCATTCTCGTTACCCACGATCAGGAAGAGGCCAACACCATCTGCGACCGCGTCGCGGTGATGAACGCGGGCGACGTGCAGCAGGTCGGAACGCCGGCGGCATTGTATGAAGCGCCGGCCAATCTGTTCGTGGCGAACTTCCTCGGCACCGCCAACATCGTCGCCGGCCGCGCCAGTGGCAGCGGCGAGACCCGCATGTTCGAGACCGAAGACGGCGTGAAAATTCCGATCGCCGTCGATGCGCAGGTCGCGAACGGCGCACGCATGGTGTTCCGACCGCAGGATGTCGCGATCACGGAAGGCGGCACCGGCGTGCCGGGCCGGGTCAGTTTCCGCGAATTCCTCGGCGCCAGCGTACGCTATGGGGTGAGTGTCGGCGCAACGGAAATCGCGGTCGATGCGCCGTTCCGCGCCGGCGACAAGCTCTACGACCTCGACCAGCCGGTCACGCTGACCATCGCGCCGCGCTCGATCCGCTGGCTCCCGGCCTGAATGCAACGCCGCGCCGACATCGCCGGCGCGGCGCAAACTTTCCAAAGTGGAGATGAAGTAAAATTCGTGTCATTGCGAGGAGGCGAAGTCGACGAAGCAATCTAGCGCTCTCTGCGTTTTCTGGATTGCTTCGCTTCGCTCGCAATGACGACAAGCTGAACCTTATTTCACCATGCCTTCGTTTCGCAGCTACACCGCCTGCGACACCACCTTGGTGTTGAGATAGGCTTCGACCGCCTCGCTGCCGCCTTCCGAGCCGTAGCCGGAATCCTTGATTCCGCCGAACGGCACTTCCGCCAGGCCGAGCCCGTGATGGTTCACCGACAGCATGCCGCTTTCGATATCGCGGCCGAGATCGGAGATCGTCTTGGCCGCCTTGGTGTAGGCGTAGGACGCAAGGCCGTACGGCAGGCGATTGGCTTCCTTCACCGCGCTGTCGTAATCGCTGAAGCGATTGATCGCCGCGACCGGGCCGATCAGCGCCGCGAGGAA
>ERZ778025.2329-NODE-2329-length-10789-cov-3.667505_pt1 | contig 10789 bp, 9 predicted proteins | sample MGYA00375755_ERZ778025 | MGnify/ENA primary metagenome ERZ778025 (study PRJEB29350, sample SAMN05389825) | bioreactor metagenome | isolation source: Thiocyanate bioreactor | place: South Africa: University of Cape Town | collected 2014-03-17 ... | reverse complement strand
ATGTTGTCGACGTCAGCACACCCGTAACCCGAGAAGAGATCCGATGAAGATCACCCGCATTCGCGACGCGGTCGCGAAGATCCACTCGCCGATGCGCAATGCCGTCATCTCCTTCGACAAGATGACGATCAGCCTCGTCGCGGTCGAGACGGACGTGATCCGCGAGGGCAAATCTGTCATCGGCTACGGCTTCTGCTCGAATGGCCGCTACGCGCAGTCCGGGATCATCCGCGAGCGTCTGGCGCCGCGCATTCTCGATGCCGATGCGGCCAAGCTGCGCGACGAAGCTGCCGGCACGCTCAATCCACACGCCATCTGGACGGCCATGATGAGCAACGAGAAGCCCGGAGGGCATGGCGATCGCGCCTTCGCCGCGGGCGGCATCGACATGGCCGTGTGGGACGCGACGGCGAAGATCCTCGGCAAGCCGCTGTGGCAGCTCCTCTCCGAGCGCTACAATGGCGGCAAGCACGACGAGCGCGTGCTCGTGTACTCCGGCGGCGGCTACTACTACCCCGGCAAGGAGAAGCAAGGCCTGCAGGACGAGATGCGCCAGTGCCGCGACCTCGGCTACAAGCTCATGAAGATGAAGATCGGCGGCGCGCCGCTCGCCGAGGACATGCAGCGTATCGAATGGGCACTGGAAATTGCGGGTGACGGGCAGAACCTCGCCGTCGATGCCAATGGCCGCTTCGATCTCGACACCGCGCTCGCCTACGCGCGCGCCATGGAGAAATACAATCTCTGCTGGTTCGAGGAGCCGGTCGATCCGCTCGACTATCAGGCGCACGCCGTGCTCTGCGATGCGACGACCATGCCGATCGCGACGGGCGAGAACCTCTTCTCGGTGCAGGATTTCCGCAATCTCGTGCGCCACGGCGGCATGCGCACGCACATCGACTGGCTGCAGCCCGATCCCTCGCTCTGCTACGGCCTGACGGAGACGCTGCGCATTCTCGACATGGCGGAGCGCGCCGGCTGGGCGCGGCGGCGCACGGTCCCGCATGGCGGGCATCAGCTCGGGCTGAACATGGCCGTCGGCCTCCAGCTCGGCGGCACCGAGAGCTATCCCGGCGTCTTCAAACCGTATGGCGGCTTTGCCGACGATATCCCTGTCGTGGATGGCCACACCAAGCCGCACAGCACGCCGGGCATCGGCATGGAGCTCAAACGCGAGATGTTCTCCGAGATGCGCCGCCTGCTGGAATTCACCTGAGATGTAGGAAGCACGACATGGCCCGCTGGGTCGCACTTTTCGAAGATCAGTCGCGCGAGATCGGCGATCCGATCCGCAAGAACCATCACCAGGCCCACTTCGACTATCTCGCTGAGCACAGCGACCGCATTCTGATCGGTGGCGGCCTCCGCCCCAATCCGGATGAGTGGTACTGCGGCGGTCTGTGGGTCATCGAAGTGGAGAAGCGCGAGGAAGCCGTCGCGCTCGTCGAGAATGATCCCTACTTCAAGCTCGGCCTCAGAAAGGGCTACCGCCTCATGATTTGGGGCAAGGCTCCGAACTATGGCCCCGTGACACTGTAAGTGAGCCCATGACGACGACCAGCATTTCCCCTGCGGATCTCGAAACATTGATCGCACGCGCGCTTCAAGCCTCGAATACGAGTGTGGCCAATGCCGCCTCGGTTTCGCGTGCGCTCACACAAGCCGAGATCGACGGCCAGAAGGGCCACGGGCTTTCGCGCGTACCGAGCTACGCTGCGCAGGCGCGCGCCGGCAAGGTGGATGGGCACGCAACGCCCAAGGTCAAACGCACGCGCGCCGCAACGCTCATGATCGATGTGGCGAACGGCTTTGCCTATCCGGCGATGGACCTCGCCATTGCCGAGCTGCCGAAAATCGCTGCGGAGACCGGTATCGCGGCGGCAGGCTTCGTGCGCTCGCATCATTTCGGCGTGGCCGGCCGGCATGTGGAGCGCCTCGCGGAGAAGGGTCTCATCGCGCTGACGGTCTCGAATACGCCGCAGGCCATGGCGGCATGGGGCGGCAAACGTCCCGTATTCGGCACGAACCCGCTGGCCTTCGCAGCACCGCGGCGCGACGCGCCGCCGCTCGTCATCGACATGGCCCTTTCGGAAGTCGCGCGCGGCAAGATCGTCACAGCGGCGCAGAAGGGCGAGCCCATCCCGCTCGGCTGGGCCGTTGATGCGAACGGACAGCCGACGACCGATGCCAAGGCCGCACTCGCCGGCACGCTCGTGCCCGCTGGCGGTGCGAAAGGCGCCGCACTCGCGCTGATGGTGGAAACGCTGGCCGTGGCGCTGACGGGCGCGAACTTCGCCTTCGAGGCAAGCTCCTTCCTCGATGCCGAGGGCCCGCCTCCGGGCGCGGGGCAACTGCTCATCGCGATCGATCCTGCAGGCTTTGCCGGCGCCGATACGTTCGCTGATCGCTTCGCCGTGCTTGCCAGCCTCATCGAGGATGACGAAGGCGCCCGTCTGCCGGGCTCGCGCCGCCTCGCACTCCGCGAGCAGGTGGCCGCCGGCGTTATCAACGTAGACGCGAAGCTGCTCGCTGAAGTCGTAGCGCTTGCGGGCGCGAATTAGGCTTCCCTTCCAGTTCCTCCTACGCCGTACGATTTAAGCGGTTGCAGGGTGCTGCCTGTTCGAACTAGGCTACCCTCAACACAAAAAATTGATACCGCACTTGGGAGGAAGAAGATGAGCCTTAAGTACGCTGCCCCGCTTGCCGCGGGTGCGCTCGCTGCGCTTTTAGGCACGGGCGTCACTGCGCAAACTGTCGATGGCCCAGCGGTCAACTGGAACCTCTCGACCTGGGGCAAGCAGCGCGCCTTTACAGCCGGCATGGAGTCGGTCGCCAAGCAGCTCGCCGACCGCACGGGCGGCAAGTTCCAGATCAAGATGCACTACGGCGAGGCGCTCTCGCGCGACCGCGAGAACCTCGACGGCATCAAGCTCGGCGCCTTCCAGGTGGCGCACTTCTGCAACTTCTATCACCCCGGCAAGAACCCAGCGTGGATGGTCTTCACGCTCCCGTTCCTCGATCTCGGCGACTGGGAGATCGGGACCAAGGTCCGCATCGCGATGATGAAGCATCCGGCCTTCATCAAGGACATGGATCAGTGGAATGCCATGCCCTACAAGTCCGGCCTCCTGCCGCAGTACGAGTTCATGGGGAAGGGCAAGCCGCCTGAGACGCTCGAAGGCTGGAAGGGACAGCGTGTGCGCGCCGGCGGCGGTCTCGGCGATGCCATGAAGATCCTCGGCGCGGTGCTTTCGACCGTTCCCGCGACGGAAACCTACACCGGTATGGAGCGCGGCACGATCGATGCGGTGTCGCTGCCCTACACCTACGCGCACGCCTCCTATCAGCTCCACACGATCTCCAACTGGTTCACCAACAACATGTCGCCCGGCACGTCCGAGTGTGCCGCGGTGATCAACAAGGATGCCTACGCCGCGCTGCCGCCGCAGTACAAGAAGCTGCTCGAGGAAGCGCTGCCGCAGGGCTACAAGGACCAGATCAACGCCTACGTCGAGATCGACAAGAAGAACCTCCCGATGTTCAAGGCCAAGCTGAAGGAGGTCCTTTATTCGGAAGCCGAGCTGAAGCGCTTCCGTGAGGTTGCCGGTAAGCCCGTGTGGGACAAGTGGGTGGTCGACAACAAGGACAAGTTCGACGCACAGAACGTGCTCGATACGCTTCTCGCCGAGATCGAGAAGGCGAAGAAGGAAAAGAAGTAGCTCTCTGATCTCACCGCATGATGGGCCATGGCGGCGCGCCTTTGCGCCGCCACGGCGACCCGATGTGGGGCGCCGTCCATGACCTGCTCGCAAATTCCACTGACCGCAGGAAGCAATTCATGAAGGGCGCAGAAGTCATGGGGACCGCCCCCGGGGAGGGCGGCGCGCTTGGCGCGATCGATCGCGCCGTCCATCTCGTCGAGCGGGGCACCGCACTGATATCGGGGTTCGGCATCTTCCTGATGATGATGCTCGGCGTCGCGCAGATCCTCTCGCGCAAACTGCTCAATCTGCCGATCCTCGGCTACATCGACATCGTCGAGATCATGATGACGTTCCTCGTCTTCCTCGGTCTCGCCTACACCGAGCGTCTCGGCGGCCACATCCGCATGGAGATCCTGGTCAACTATCTCAAGGGCCGCACGCTCTGGCTCTTCGAGCTGACGGGCGTCATCGTCGGCCTTTTCGTGTGCGCTGTGCTGACGAAGTATAGCTGGGATCACGCCATGCGCGCCTACACCTCGGGCGACTCGACGATCGACATCCAGCTCCTCTGGTGGCCCTCCAAGATGGTGGTGCCCGCCGCGCTCGCGCTTCTCTTCATACGACTGCTGGTGAGCCTCTGGGGCTACCTCCGCCTCGTGATCGATCCGACGGCTCAACCGATCGGCGTGCCTGAAATCATCGACGTGGAAGAGCAGGCGCGGCGCGACGTCGAAGCGGCCGGCGTCCATCTCAACGGGAACGAGGAAGGCAAGGTCGATGGTCCTCGATAATTTTACGCTTGGCCTTCTCGGCTGCGTCGCACTCCTCGTGCTCGTCGTGGGCGGCGTGAGGGTCTACCTCGCTGCAGCGCTCGTCGGCCTTCTCGGCTGCATCGCGATCATCGGCTGGGGACCGGGCGCGGGCCTCGTCGGCACGATCCCGCACTCGAAGTCGGTCAACTACACGCTCTCCGTGCTGCCGATGTTCATCCTCATCGGCTATCTCGCCTTCTACGCCGGCATGACGCAGTCGCTCTTCGAGGCGGCGAAGGCCTGGATGGGCTGGATGCCGGGCGGTCTCGCCATTGCGACGATCTTTGCCGTTGCCGCGTTCTCGGCCGTCTCGGGCGCCTCGACGGCCGCCGCTGCGGTCTTCGCGCGCGTCGCCATTCCCGAGATGCTCAAAGCGAACTACGACAAGCGCCTAGCCGCGGGCGTCGTCGCTGCGGGCGGTACGCTCGACGCGCTCATCCCGCCATCGGCGATCATGGTCGTCTACGCGATCATCGTCGAGGCTTCGATCGGCAAGCTCCTCATCGCAGGCTTCATTCCAGGTTTCATCTCGGCCGTCTGCTATGCCGGCATCGTCGTCGTCTGGAGCATCATCAATCCCAAGGTGGGCGCGCCGATACACGGCTACACATGGAGCCAGCGCATCACGTCATTGCCCGGCACGCTGCCGGTCATCGGGGTGATCGTGATCATCTTCTCGGCGATGTTCTTCGGATGGGCCACGCCCACGGAGGCCGGCGCACTTGGCGCCTTCGTCGTGTTCGTGGTCGCACTCATGAACCGCATGAAGGTCTCCCAGCTCAATGAGGCGCTTCTCGAGACGGCCAAGCTGACCGTGATGATCTTCGCGATCATCTGGGGCATTCTCATCTTCGTGCGCTTCCTCGGCTTTGCCGGCCTTCCTGAAGCGTTCTCGAAATGGGTAGTGCCCCTGCCTGTACCTCCGGTCGTCATCATCATCGGCATGCTCTTGGTCTATCTCATCCTCGGCATGTTCATGGACGCGATCGGCATGATGCTGCTGACGCTGCCGGTATTCTATCCGGCCGTGATCGCACTCGGCTACGACCCCATCTGGTTCGGCATCATCGTCGTGAAGATGGCCGGCGTCTGCCTCGTGACACCGCCGATCGGACTCAACTGCTTCGTGGTCGGCGCTGTCCGCCGCGACATCCCGCTCACGACGGTGTTCCAAGGCGCACTGCCCTTCGTGATCGCCGACTTCATCGCGATCGGCATCTTCATCGCCTTCCCGGAGATCGTCACCTTCCTGCCGGACCTCATGCTCAACTAGCTTTCCAACACACTAGGCCCGCGCCGACCGAAACCCAGTCAACCGCGGCGGAGCATTTACTTCGCTCGACATTCGCCGTTCTGATGGCGGCAAGCCGGCCGGCAGAGGGCTCGGCTCGCGCGGCCGTGCCCGGAGGATAGCGACGTTGAGCGACGATATGCACGGCCGCCCGGGAGACGGCGATGCGACGCGCTTCTTCCTGGCGATGATCCTCGTCCTCACGTTCGTCATGAACACGATCGGGCGCGGCGTGACCGAGACGTTCGCCGTGTTCCTCCTGCCGGTGCAGGAGGGCCTCTCGGTCTCGCGCTCCGAGATCACGCTCACCTACTCGATCTACATGCTCGCGAACGGCTGCACCGCGCCCTTCGCCGGCCAGCTCATCGACCGCCTCGGCGCGCGCGCGACGTACGGCCTCGGCATCCTCTCGCTCGGCATGGGCTATTTCCTGGCCGGCTATGCGACGCACATCGTGCACTACTACATCTGTGTCGGCCTGCTCGGCGGCATCGGCGCGGCCTCTCTCGGCATGGTCGCCGCCTCGAGCCTGCTGAGCCGCTGGTTCGTCAACCGCATCGGCTCGGTGATGTCGCTCCCCTATGCGGCCGTCGGCGCAGGCATGATCGCGATCCCGCCGCTCGCCCAGCTCCTCATCGGGTGGTACGGCTGGCGCGTGAGCCACCAGTTGATCGGCGCGGGCGTGCTCGCACTCTTCCCCTTCGTCATCATGCTGCCGCTCGGCCGCATCACGGCCGGCTCGCCCGCCTGGCAGGAGCGGCGCCGCGCCCAGTCGGGAACGTCAAACCGCAATCCCTGGCCGGTCTCGGTTGCCATGCGCACGGGCGCCTTCTGGGGCCTCTTCGCGGCCTACCTGTTCACCTCGCTCGCGGCCTATGCCGTGCTGCCGCAATCCGTCGCGGCGCTCATCGAGAGCGGATTTGCGCCACTGCTCGCCGCCAGCGCCTTCGGCATGATGGGCCTGCTGTCCAGTGTCGGCATTCTCGCCATCGGCTGGATGTCCGACCGCTTCGGCCGCCTCATCACGGTCACGCTGTCCTACGTCATCACGATCGTGGGCGTACTCGCACTGATCGCTACCGTGCACGCGCCCTCGCTGTTCCTGATGTACGCCTTCGTCGTCTGCTTCGGCCTCATGCAGGGCGCCCGCGGGCCGATCCTCGTCGCGCTCGTCTCGGTGCTCTATCCGGGCGGTGGCGTCGGCAGCATCTTCGGCGCGCTCTCGCTCGGCCTTGGCATAGGGGCAGCCCTGGGATCCTGGGCGTCGGGCCTCCTGCACGAGCTGTTCGGCGGCTACACGGCCTCCTTCGGCCTCGCCGTGCTGAGCTCGATGGCTGGAGCGCTGGTTTTCCTTCTGGTGCCGAGCCTGCGCCTCGAGCGGCTGATGTCAGCGCCGAGCCCTGCCCGGTCCCGCGACGGCGGGTGATGCGCCAGCGTGACACCTACCCCGGGGGCTGACTATTGCCCCCTTGTAATCTGGCACTTGGCACACCAGCTCAGGAGGAACGCCGCCCACGGCCAGACCGTGGGCGTCGTGGTGCCCTTCGGGCATTTCCTCCCTGGACTTGGGCCGCGCCTCGACGTGCGGCCCTCTTTTTTTAAAGTTTAACGAAAGATCTTCCCGCTGGCGGCGAAGAAGTCGTCGATAGCCGTGGTGATAGCCCCCGCGACCTTGCGCTGCCACTCCGGCGAGAGCATCTGCTTCTCGTCCTCCGTGTGACTGATATAGCCGAGCTCGATGAGCACAGCCGGCGTCTCCGCCTGCCGGAGGACGAGGAAGTTCGCCGAACGCTGCGGATCGCGGCTGAACTGGATGTTACCGCGCATCCGCTTGGCGGCGAGGTGGCGGAAGTTGAGCGACAGGCCGGCCGTCTCGCGCGCCATCAGATCGAACAGGATGGACTTGACCTCGTCTTGAACGGCGTCGGTTGCGATGTGCGCGCCGGCAAGAATGTCCGCGGCATTCTCCTTGTCGGCAAGCTGGCGGGCCCGCTCGTCGGAAGCGCTCTGCGAAAGCGTGTAGATCGTTGCGCCACGTATTATATGGGCCAGCTCGCGGGCTTCGAGCGAGTCGGCGTGCAGCGAAATGAAGAGTTACGCCTCGTTTTCGCGCGAAATGCGAATACGACGCTCGAGCGGGACGAACGCATCTCCCGTGCGCGTCATCACCACGCGATAGCGGCCGGTCGCGTTGAGGGCGCGCTCAAGCGCTCGCCCGACTGCGAGGACGATGTCCTTCTCGACGCCCGCAGTTCCCTGCGCCCCCGTATCGACGCCGCCATGGCCGGGATCAATGACGATCACGGGCGCACGCCGCGCTTGCGGCGACGGGGGAGGCCCTGGCGGCGGGGGCACCGGGGCCGCATCCCCGAGTTGCAGCCGCGCCGCGCTTTCACGTGCCGCCGCCACCTCGCTTTCGCTGAGATCGGCCGAGCGCGAGGGGACCAGATCCAGCTCCAGGCGATGGCGTCCGCGCGCCCCGTCCCGAATGAGCCGTGTCGCCTCGACCCGGACGAGACCCGCGGTCTCGATCACAACACGCGCCTTGCCCGGTGCGAAGGCGCCGAACCGGAATGCCTGCACGAGGCCGCGCCCATTGCGGCCCGCAGCCGGCGGCATCGTGAATTCGACATTGGAGATATCGATCACGACCCGATCGGGGGTCTTGAGACGAAAGACCTGGTACTCGACGGGACCTGCCAGATCGAGCGCGAGGCGCGTCTGCGTGTGATCACCCGTGAGGGACACGCCATCTGCGACAACTGGTCCCATGGAGGGCGCAGGAGGCTGAACCGCAGGGGAAACTGAACTCACCTCAGCGGCAGGAGGCGGCGGCGGGGGCGGCGACGGCATGGTCTTGACGTGCGTTGATTCCTGGGCGCTGACAGGGCGAGACGCCGCAACGCCGCCCGCCAAAGCGAGTGCGCATGCCACCATCAGCCGCCACGCCAGTGAACGCATCGTCCTTGCTCGTTCGGGACTATTTTCCCCTCTCGTCGGCCGAAGTTAACCATTCTTTGGCCGAATCGACACCACTTGTGTCTCCAGGCACATGCAAAGTGATCGTCTGTGCCAGCATATGACCTCCGCGGCGCTTGCCTCGCTAGGGGCAAGGTCGTAGAGATATTCGAGTGTGTCGTTCTTGCCGCGACGAGTGGCTGCTGGGACCTGTTCGTTTCCCGCCAAGCCGTTGAGCGCGAGCTGCATGGAGCGCCCCGCATTGAACCGCGGAGGAGGCTTCAGGAGGACTGTGGCCCGGTTTCGGGCCGCGTCGCAGAAGCTCACCGCTGAGCGCGGGGCCCCAGGCCGCAGTTTCGATGTCGTTTCAGCTCGTTATGCCGCCATTCATGCCTCGGCGACATGACCCGTCCAGGGGCGAGCCCGACGGCGCGAGCGCGCTGGCGCCTACGACACATGGCTTGCCGGAGTTTTTCGACTTCCGGCTCAAATTGCGGCCCCTCGCAGCCTGAACGGCCTCGGGGCGCCGTTTGTGAGCAGTTTCGAGCTGACGCGCCTCGCAAGAGGCCGAACAACGGAACTATCAAGAACCAAAGGGGTGCAAAGCCCCTTCGAGGATCAATGAGACACCGGAGCTCCACCCAGCCGACCCTATCCGCACCCGGATTCCGGGCGTGGCGGGGCGCTGCGCACGCCGGAGCGGCCACCGCTGAGGTGACCGCATTCCGCGCGTCGGGCGCGAGGGGGTGGATGGCTCCGTCTGCTATCACGCCATCAGCCAACCCGCGCCCCAGGCCCGCGCACTCGCTGAGCCCCCTTCGCACGCGCGACAGGACGACGAGCCCCGGGCGGCGCGCCCAGGATCAAAGACCATGGAAAAGAACAAAATGCTTATCGATGCCACCCACCCGGAGGAGACCCGGGTGGTGGTACTCAGGGGAGGCCGGGTAGAGGAGTTCGACTACGAGTCTGCTTCGCGCAAGCCGTTACGCGGCAACATCTACCTGGCAAAGGTGACACGGGTCGAGCCTTCGCTGCAGGCCGCGTTCGTCGAATACGGCGGCAACCGCCACGGCTTCCTCGCCTTCAGCGAAATCCACCCCGACTACTATCAGATCCCGTTCGCGGACCGTCAGGCGCTCATCGACGAGGAAGTCGAGGAGGAGGCGCGCGCCGAGCGTGAAGCCGATGCCCGGGCCGAGCGGCGCGAGAAGCGCGGCCGCGGCCGCAATCGGCAGAACCGCCGGCCCGCCGACGCAGAAGCCGGCGAGAATGCCGAAGCCCTGGAGCACGAGCACGACCACGTCGAGGACGACGAGCACGCGCACGACGCGCCTTACGCCGCCGAGCCTCATGATCACGACGACGAGGCGGAAGCAGAGGCTGCCGTTTCCGACGACGCCGTAGAAGATCTCGGCGCCGACGCGCCGCCGGCCGCCCAGCTCGCCCACCCGCGCGAGGAGAGCCTGAGCGCCCCGGCGGAGGCCGCGATCGAGACCGTCGAGACGATCGAGGTCGGCCACGCCCAGGCGCACGAATTCACGTCCGAGTCCTCGGCCGACGATGACGCTCCCAAGTCGATCGGCCTCGTCGAGGAGGTCGGCGTCACCGAAGTCGAGAGCAACGGTGCCACGCCCGAATCCATCGAGCAGGTCGGCGCCGAGGACGCCATGGAGGAGGTGCCCGAGCGCCCGCAGCGCCGCCGCGCCCGCCAGTACAAGATCCAGGAGGTGATCAAGCGCCGCCAGGTCATCCTTGTGCAGGTCGTCAAGGAGGAGCGGGGCAACAAGGGCGCCGCACTGACCACCTACCTGTCGCTCGCCGGCCGCTACACCGTCCTCATGCCGAACACCGGCCGTGGCGGCGGCATCTCGCGCAAGATCACCAACGCCCAGGACCGCAAGCGCCTCAAGGCCATCGCCGAGGAACTCGAGGTGCCGGAGGGCATGGGCCTCATCATCCGCACGGCCGGCGCCGCGCGCACCAAGCAGGAGATCCGTCGCGACTTCGAGTATCTGCTGCGC
>ERZ778025.2326-NODE-2326-length-10799-cov-4.301098_pt1 | contig 10799 bp, 10 predicted proteins | sample MGYA00375755_ERZ778025 | MGnify/ENA primary metagenome ERZ778025 (study PRJEB29350, sample SAMN05389825) | bioreactor metagenome | isolation source: Thiocyanate bioreactor | place: South Africa: University of Cape Town | collected 2014-03-17 ... | reverse complement strand
GAGCTTGTCGTAGAGCGTGCGCGCGGTCGCGTTCGTCTCGTGCGTCAGCCAGTAGACGCGCGGGCAGCCCGCCCGTCGCGCTTCCTCGCACACGGCCTCGATCAGTGCGCGACCGACGCCCTTGCCGCGTGCGGCCTCGGCCGTGAAGAGGTCGTTGAGATAACAGAGCGGGGCGATGGCCGTCGTCGTCCGATGGAACAGGTAATGGGTCAGGCCCAACAGGCGCCCGTCCAGCTCAGCCACCAGTGCGTACAGGGGCTCGTAGGCGTCGAAGAAGCGCTGCCAGGTGGCACGGGTGATCTCGGGCGCCAGCGCTGTCGGTCCCACCCGCTCGTAGAAGGCGTTGTAGCCGTCCCACAGCGGAAGCCACTGCTCATAATCCTCCGGACGAACGGCGCGGACAATCAGCTCAGCCATCGGCGGCCTCGTGTTCGCAGAGATGTCTTCGGAGCTGCAGCGATCAGCGAGTGGGGACGGGATGCTCGCCGCGGTAGTCGTAGAAGCCGCGCTGGGTCTTGCGGCCGAGCCAGCCTGCTTCGACGTACTTCACGAGCAGCGGGCAGGGGCGGTACTTCGTGTCGGCGAGGCCCTCATAGAGCACCTGCATGACCGAGAGGCACGTATCGAGGCCGATGAAGTCGGCGAGCTCGAGCGGGCCCATGGGATGGTTCGCGCCGAGCCGCATGGCCTTGTCGATGGCTTCGACGCCGCCGACGCCCTCGTAGAGCGTGTAGATGGCCTCGTTGATCATCGGCAGCAGGATGCGGTTGACGATGAAGGCCGGGAAATCTTCCGAGACCGCGATCGTCTTGCCGAGGCTCTCCGCGAACTGGCGAGCGCGCGAAAATGTCTCGTCTTCGGTGGCGATGCCGCGGATCAGCTCGACGAGCTGCATGACCGGCACCGGGTTCATGAAGTGCATCCCGATAAATCGCTCGGGACGGTCCGTGGAGGCGCCGAGGCGCGTGATCGAGATCGAGGAGGTATTGCTCGCGAGCATGGCCTCCTTCTTGAGATGCGGACAGAGCTCGGCGAAGATCTTGCGCTTGACGCTTTCGTCCTCGGTTGCGGCCTCGACGACGAGATCGGCGTCGCCGAGATCCTTGAAGCTCGGCGCGAAGTTGATGCGCTTGAGCGTCGCCTTCATGTCCCCCTCGGTGACGAGGCCGCGGCTCACCTGCCGCGCGAGATTGCGCTCGATGGTGCCGAGCGCCTTCTCGAAGGCTTCCTTCTTGAGGTCGTTGACGACGACGTTGTAGCCTGCGAGGGCGACGACGTGCGCGATCCCGTTGCCCATCTGGCCGGCACCGATGATGCCGACCTTCTTGACGAAGGTGACGGGCGGCGTGGCGGTAGCCTTTTTCGTTTTCACGGCAGTGTCCATGTCGCCCGTTCCTTCGCGTGTCAGATCAGCGGCCGATTTTCGTGAGCTCGGCTTCGAGCTCGGGGAGCGCCGTAAAGAGGTCCGCCACGAGACCGTAGTCGGCCACCTGGAAGATCGGCGCTTCCGCGTCCTTGTTGATCGCCACGATGATCTTGCTGTCCTTCATACCGGCGAGATGCTGAATGGCACCTGAGATGCCGACCGCGACGTAGAGTTCCGGTGCAACGACCTTGCCAGTCTGGCCGACTTGGAAGTCGTTCGGCACGAAGCCCGCGTCAACCGCGGCGCGCGAAGCGCCCATGGCCGCGCCGAGCTTGTCGGCGACCGGCTCGATGTACTTCTTGAAGTTCTCGCCGGACTGCATGCCGCGCCCGCCGGAGATGACGATGCGCGCCGAGGTGAGCTCGGGGCGGTCGGACTTGGAAAGCTCGGCTTTGTCGAAGGTCGAGATGCCGACGGCTCCCGGCGCCGCGATCTTCTCGATCGATGCCGAGCCGCCTTCGCCGACAGCCTGGAAGGATGCCGTGCGGACGGTGATGACCTTCTTCGCCTCGCTGGACTGCACGGTCTGGATGGCGTTGCCGGCGTAGATCGGACGCTCGAACGTGTCGGCCGATACGACCTTGGTCACATCCGAGAGCTGCATGACGTCGAGGAGAGCCGCGACGCGCGGCAGCACGTTCTTGCCCGAGGCCGTCGCCGGCGCGAGCACGGCGTCGTAGTTGGCCATCAGCGGCACGATCAGCGCCGACATTTCCTCGGCGAGCTGGTTCGCGAACTGCGGCGCATCGGCGACGAGCACCTTCGCAGCGCCGTCGAGCTTTGCCGCGGCTTCGGCAACTGCCCCGCAGTTGCTGCCCGCGACGAGCACGTGCACATCGCCGCCGAGCGCCTTGGCAGCGCTCATGGCCTTCGCGGTCGAGCTTCCGAGCGCGGTGTTGTTATGATCGGCAACAAGAAGAACAGCCATCAGAGTACCCCCGCCTCATCCTTGAGCTTGGCGACCAGCTCGGCCGCGCTCCCGACCTTCACACCGGCCTTGCGGCCCGGCGGCTCGGTCGTCTTCAGCACCTTGAGGCGCGGGGCGACATCGACCCCGAGATCGGCGGGCTTCTTCGTGTCGAGCGGCTTCTTCTTCGCCTTCATGATGTTCGGCAGCGAGGCATAGCGCGGCTCGTTGAGGCGCAGGTCCGTCGTCACGATGGCCGGCATGTTGAGCTTGATGCTCTCGAGACCGCCGTCGACCTCACGTGTGACGTGCAGCGTGCTGCCGTCGATCGCGAGTTTCGAGGCGAACGTGCCCTGCGGCCAGCCGAGGAGGGCGGCGAGCATCTGGCCAGTCTGGTTGCAGTCGTCGTCGATGGCCTGCTTGCCGAGAATGACGAGGCCGGGCTGCTCGGCTGCGACAATGGCCTTCAGCAGCTTGGCGACAGCGAGCGGCTCGACGGGCTCCTCGCCGGTCTCGACCAGAATGCCGCGGTCCGCGCCCATGGCGAGGGCGGTGCGGATGGTCTCCTGGGCCTTGGTCGGCCCGACGGAGACGGCAACGATTTCAGTGACGGCACCCTTTTCCTTGAGGCGGATCGCTTCTTCGACCGCGATCTCGTCGAACGGGTTCATCGACATCTTGACGTTGGCGAGCTCGACGCCCGATCCGTCGGCCTTGACCCTGATCTTCACGTTGTAGTCGACGACCCGCTTAACGGGCACCAGCACTTTCATTGATACAGCGCTCCCCAGACCTCAGGAAAATCGGCTCCGAAACGGCATAACGGAGGCACACCTGCCGGGGCGTGCCGATCCGATTGCGCAGTGGTTCAATGCGGTTTCGCCAATCGGCCGGGAGGCCTGCGAATGTCCGCACAAAAGCCGGGTGATTTCGGCCTCTCGCAGATGCGAAATAAGACTAGGTCGTGTCAATTTACAAGTCAATCGTGCGACAGTTTGTCGTGTAATTAGGCAGATCCTGCCATGCACTGCGCGGGCGGCGCACTGCGTCGTTGCGGGCGCCCTGAACATTGCGCAAAAGGCGGCGTGCCCCCTAGTGTCCCTCTGAGAGCGGGCGGCGCCCGTTCGGCATTTTCACCAAACTTCCAAGGAGCATCGCATGGCTGGCGCGGCGGCGGCAGATGACGGCAGCAGGCAGGAGGCCATGGGCGCACTCGGCGACGTCGTCGTGCTCGACCTGACGCAGATGCTGGCGGGGCCGTTCGTCACGATGATGCTCGCCGACCAGGGAGCCCGCGTCATCAAGATCGAGCCGCCGGGCGGGGATGCGACGCGGCTCTTCGGCCCCTTCATGCCGGGCCAGGTGGGCGTGCCGGAAGGTGGCTATGGCGGCTACTTCGGCTCGACGAATCGGAACAAGGAGTCGATCGTCATCGATCTCAAGTCCGAGGCCGGACGTGAGATCCTGAAGCGCCTCGTCACGAAGGCCGACATCCTGGTCGAGAACTTCCGCGCGGGCGTCATGGAGCGGCTGGGGCTCGGCTATGAGACGCTCGCGGAGATCAACCCGCGCCTCGTCTATGGCACCATCCGCGGCTTCGGCGATCCGCGCTCGGGACGGAGCCCCTACGCCGAATGGCCGGCCTACGACATCGTCGCGCAGGCCATGGGCGGCATAATCGCGATCACCTCGCCGACGCCGGGCGGGCCGCCGACGAAAATAGGCCCTGGGGTGGGTGATCTCATTCCGGCCATGCAGTGCGCCTTCGGCATCCTGGCGGCGCTGCATCGTGCGCGAGCGACGGGGCGCGGTCAGTTCGTCGATGTGGCCATGGTCGATGGCGTGCTCGCGGCCTGCGAGCGGCCGGTCTTCCAGTATTCCTACGAGGGCAAGTCTCCGGGGCCGGAAGGGAACAGCCATCCGCTGCTCTGCCCGTACGGCCTGTTTCCGGCGAAGGACGGCTGGGTCGCGATCGGCTGCCCGCACGATGAATTCTGGCGCCTGCTCGTGAAGACGATCGGCCGGCCGGAGTTGGCCGAGGATGCGCGCTATCGTCTGACACGCGACCGCCTCGACCGGCGCGCGGAAGTCGAAGGCCTTGTGACGGACTGGACCTCGGCGCGCACCAAGGCGGAGATCACCGCAGTGCTCGGTGGCAAGATCCCGTTCGGTCCCGTGCGCAGCTTCGACGAGATTTTCGACGATCCGCACATTGCCGCGCGCAACATGCTTGCCGAGGTGGAGCTGCCGGGCGTGAGCAATCGCACGTTCAAGGTGGCGGGCACGGCCGTGAAGCTCTCCGAGACGCCTGGTGGCGTGCGCACGCGCGCGCCGATGACAGGCGAGCACACAGACAGCGTTCTCGCAGATTTCGGCTTTGGGAAAGCCGAAGTCCAGAAGTTGCGGGACGAGAATGCGGTCCGCTAGTCCTCGATTGCTTTTTCGGAACGCGCAGTGCGCACTCCGCGACCTTAGATGGCGCACCCGGCAAGCGATCCATCCGCAGGTTGCCGCGCTCTACCCTATTCTGCGTCTCAACTGCAACACGATGCAGATGAACTGACATATCTCGCGATGCCTTGCGGTGGAATGCGTTGACCGAGTGGCAATTGGAGGCGCAGCTTCCGGCCAGCAGAGCATGTCTATCCTCGTAATTTGTATCGTAGCAACTAACGCGTTGGGGTGGGAAATGCGTAGGTGTCTCGTTGCTGCCGCCGTTCTGTTCGCGAGTGCAATTCCAGTTTCGGCTGGCGGTTATAAAGACGGCGGCTCGCCGGCCTGGAGCGGTCCATATATCGGCCTTCACGCGGGTGGCGCGTGGAGTTCCGTTGATTGGCAATATACAGGTTCCGGGAACAGGGCCGACCATAATGGGGACGGCGCCTTCGGCGGCGGTCAGATTGGATACAACTTTCGCACCGGCGGCTTTGTGATAGGCCTAGAGGGCGATATCTCAGGCGCCAGCATTTCGGGCGGGACTTCCTGCCCTAACGCGGCCTTCTCCTGCGATTCACACGTCAGCTGGCTGGGATCGGCTCGCCTGCGGGCCGGTATCGCAATGGGCGGTGTGCTCATTTATGGCACCGGCGGCTTCGGCTTCGGCCACCTCGAAATGAGCACCACAGTGCTTGCGACAGGCGCAACTGTTGGTACTTCGCGGAATGAGACCGGATGGACAGTTGGCGGCGGTGCGGAATTCATTGTGGATCAGAACTGGTCCATCAAGGCCGAGTATCTCTACTATGATTTCGGCACCAACACTTACACTGTGGACGCCAACCAGACGGTCAGAGCCGACACCACTATTCACACGGGCAAAATCGGTTTCAACTATCGCTTCTGATACGTTCAGAGCCAAATAGAAGCCCGGCATTCGCCGGGCTTCTTTTGTTTTGAGCTGTCAATTGGATCAGGAACTTTGGCGCGCCCGCGGATGCGCGAGGTCGTAGACCTTCAGCAGACGCTCGCGATCGACCTCGGTGTAGACCTGCGTCGTCGAAAGCGAGGCGTGGCCGAGCAGCTCCTGGATTTGTCGGAGATCGGCGCCCGCCGAGAGCAGATGCGTCGCGAATGAGTGGCGCAGTGCGTGCGGCGTCGCCGTCTCGGGAAGACCGAGCGCGCCGCGCAGGCGCTCCATCTGAAGCTGGATGATGCGCGGCGAGAGCGGTTTGCCCTTGGCGCCACGGAACATCGGCTCGTCCCTCTCGAGGTCGAAGGGACAGAGCTCCAGGTAGCGCGCGACCGCCTGCTGAATGGCCGGCAGGATCGGGACGAGGCGCTCCTTGCCGCCCTTGCCTGTAATGCGGAGCGCGTCGCGGCCGGGCGTCGGCGCATCGGCGAGCGTCAGGCCCAGGGCCTCGGAGATGCGCAGGCCGGCGCCATAGAGCAGCAGTAGCACGGCGAGATCGCGGGCGTGGATCCAGTCGAGATCGGCGGCCATGTCCGCGGCGACAACATCCGCGGCCTTGGAAACCGTGAGCGGACGCGGCAGGCCGCGCGCGACGCGCGGTGTTCCGACCTTGAGAATGGCGTGGTTTTTCAGGTCCTGGCTTGCCTCGAGCCAGCGGAGGAACTGGCGGAAGGAAGACATCGTGCGCGCGAGCGAGCGGTTCTCGACGCCGAGGCGCCGGCGGTGCGCGAGGAAGGCGCGGAAGGTGAGGGGTTCGAGATCACGGATGTCGTCGAGCGTCGGTGCGCGGCCAAGGCGATGGGCGAGCCAGCGGCAGAGCTGACGCCAGTCGCGCTCGTAGGCCTCGATGGTGTTCGGGCTCGCGGCGCGCGCGGAGAGGTGCTCGCGCCAGCGGGTGAGCGCCGCGTCGAGGTCGTCCGCGATTGTGAGCTCGTCGCTCTCCTGCATAGGGGCGCGCTCCAGCCGGTCCGCGACTTGTGCTATCCAGCGCTCGGCTGGTTCGGTTAACAAAAGCTTAAAAGCAAAGAGCCGAGGGAGGAATTCGTGAGGGATCAGGTCGCGTGCGACGTGCTCGTCGCGGGCTCGGGCGCGGGGGCGTTCTCGGCCGCGATCACGGCCCGCCATCATGGGCTCGATGTGCTCATGGTCGAGAAGGCGCCGCTCTTCGGCGGCACGACCTGCTACTCGGCCGGCGTGATCTGGATACCGGGAAGTGCGCAGGCCAAGGCGGCGGGGACCCAGGACAGCCCGGCGGAAGCGCTGCGTTATCTCGAGAGCATTGCCGGCAACCGCCTCGATCGCGCCCGCGCCGAGGCCTTCCTCGCGACCGGGCCGGAAATGCTCGCTTTTCTGGAAGCAAACACGCCCGTGCGTTATGGCCTCGTGCCCGCCTGGGCGGACTACGAGCCGGAGTTGCCCGGCGGCTCGAACGGGGGGCGATCGCTGGCGCCCGATGTGTTCGACGGGCGCCAGCTCGGCAAGCGCTTCGATCAGCTTCGCCCGCCGCTCGCCTCCATGATGCTGCTCGGCGGCATGATGGTCGGGCGCACGGATCTGCCGCACCTCTACAACATGCTGCGCGTGCCAAAATCGGCGTGGCACGCCGTGCGCATGTTCGCCCGCTATGGCCGCGACCGGCTCGGCTGGAAGCGCGGCACGCGGCTCACGAATGGCAATGGTCTGATCGCGGCGCTGGCATTGGCGGCGCAAGAGAAAGGCATTCCGCTCTGGCTCGAGGCACCGCTGATCTCACTGGTGCATGAGGGCGGGCGCATTGCTGGCGCGATCGTCCGCAGGGATGGGCGCGACGTGGAGATCCGCGCGCGGCGTGGCGTGGTGCTGGCGTGCGGTGGATTTGCGGGTGATGCAGCACTCAAGGCGCGTCTCTATGCGCACGTCGCGGACGGCCGCGCGCATCAGTCCCTGCCGCCGGCGACGAACAGCGGCGATGGCATCAGGATCGCGACGGGTGCTGGCGCTGCCTTCCACGAGGATGTGCACCACGCGGCCGCGTGGACGCCGGTCTCGCACCTGCCGCAGCCTGACGGCACGAAGCTGCCCTATCCGCATTTCATTGACCGCGGCAAGCCCGGCTACATCGCTATCGACCGGCGCGGGAAGCGCTTCGTCAACGAAGCCAAGTCCTATCACGTGTTCGTGCCAGCCATGATCGAGGCCTGCCGCGGCGACGCGCAGACCGAATGCTGGAACATTTGCGACCACACGGCCATCCGGCGCTGGGGCCTCGGTGCGGCGCCGCCTCGCCCTGCGCGCCTCACGCCCTATCTGGATAGCGGCTACATCATCAGCGGCGCGACGCCGGAAGAACTGGCCGCGCGGCTCGGCATCGACCCGGCCGGCCTGGCTGCAACCATCCGCTCGTACAACGATGGCGCGCGACGCGGTGAGGACAGCGAATTCGGCCGCGGTACGGACGCCTATCAGCGCTTCAATGGCGCGCCTGGCCACGCTCCGAACCCCTGCGTGGCCCCGCTCGACCGGCCGCCCTACTACGCCGTTCGCCTCGTCCCCGGCGACATCGGCACGTTCGCGGGGCTCAGGACCGATGCCTCTGCGCGCGTGCTCGACAAGGACGGCCAGCCGATCGCCGGGCTCTATGCCGCCGGTAATGACATGGCGAGCGTCATGGGCGGCACGTACCCAGGTGCGGGCATCACCATCGGCCCGGCCCTGACCTTCGGCTACATCGCCGGGCGGCATCTGGCGGGAAAAGATTGATCCCCGGCCCTTAACTTATTGGCAACCGCCACATTTTCGCCAATCGGCGCGCGACCTTGCTGTTCTCGGCCGGACGACGTATGTTGCGGCGCGGAAATCAACACTCTCGCGCGGCCCCTGCTGTATAAGGCCTGCTGCGTCCGCCGCGGAATTGTCCTGCGGCATCCGAACGGTTCACCGATGTCTGTCGCCAACCTCGATCCGGCTCGCCTCGGGCGCCTTCACGGCGTCGCCGACGGCGCGCGCGTCGTCGTGGCGATGTCGGGGGGCGTGGACAGCTCGCTCGCCGCAGCCCTTGCCAAGGCGGCCGGTTACGATGTCGTCGGCATTACGCTGCAGCTCTACGATCATGGTGCGGCCACCGGGCGCAAGGGCGCCTGCTGCGCCGGCCAGGATATTCACGACGCCCGCCGCGTCGCCGAGCACCTCGGCATTGCGCACTACGTGCTCGATTACGAGCGCCGCTTCCGCGATGCGGTCATCGCGCCGTTTGCCGAGAGTTACCTCGCCGGCGAGACGCCGATCCCGTGCGTGTCGTGCAATCAGAACATCAAGTTTTCCGGCCTTCTCGATACGGCACGCGAGATCGGGGCGGCGGCCCTGATCACGGGGCACTACGTCGACTGGCGGTTCGTCGACGGCCAGCCCACGCTCTATAGGCCGGCCGATCTCAGCCGCGACCAGAGCTATTTCCTCTTTGCCACGACGCGCGACGAGCTTGCCTTCCTGCGCTTCCCTCTTGGCGCCCTGCTGAAGTCGGAGGTGCGCGAGCTCGCCCGCGCGTTCGCCTTGCCGGTTGCCGAAAAGGCCGACAGCCAGGACATTTGCTTCGTGCCGCAGGGCCGCTACAGCGATGTCATCGAAAGGCTGAGGCCTGAGGCGGCGACGCCTGGAAACGTCGTTCATGTCGACGGGCGCGTGCTCGGCCGCCACGACGGTATCATGGGGTTCACGGTCGGCCAGCGCCGCGGGCTCGGAGTGACGGGCCGCGAGCCCCTGTACGTCGTTCGGCTCGATGCGAGCCGCGCAGAGGTCGTCGTCGGTCCGCGAGACTGCTTGCGTGTGCGCACGATTATGCTTAAAGACGTCAACTGGCTCGGCGATCAGCCGGTCGATGGCGGGGGCGCCATGCGGGAACGTGTCAGCGTACGCGTGCGTTCATCCCAAGATCCGATGTCTGCGCATCTCTCGCTCGAGGGACGTGCAGCAACGGTTGTTCTGGACGACGGAGAGTTCGGGGTGGCTCCGGGGCAAGCGTGCGTCTTCTATTCTTCCGAAACAGCGGCGCGCGTGCTCGGTGGCGGCTGGATTGCTTCGACATCAGCCGACATCGATAAGGCGGACTTCGGTGCCGCACTGCGGACAGCGGAGACCAGCGCGGGTACACGCACGGCCATTGCGGCCGGGCCCGGCAATTGAAGGGCGGCGGACTCTCGGTTCGCTTTTAGGTGCATTGACGAGGATTGACGTCGATGTTGCGTTCGGAAAATCGGCAAGGAACGTCGGTGATGCAGAATAGTACCGCGGGGCGCACGGCCGCAGCCCAGATGGACGAGGCTTCCATCAAGACCGCTTATCGGCGCTGGGCCCCCGTGTATGACAATACGTTCGGCCGTTTTACGACAGAAGGCCGCCGCCACGCCGTCGAGATCATCAATCAGCGCCACGGCAAGGTGCTCGAGGTCGGCGTAGGCACCGGCCTGTCGCTCCCCGACTATGGGCGCCATCTGGAGCTCGTCGGCATCGACCTTTCGCCCGAGATGCTCGACAAGGCTCGCGAGAAGGTCGCCGAAGAGGGCCTCGGCAACGTCACCGGCCTCTATGAGATGGATGCGAGCGAGCTCACGTTCCAGACGGGTTCGTTCGATACCGTCGTCGCCATGTACGTCATGACCGTCGTGCCGGACCCGGAGAAGGTCATGCGCGAGCTTGCGCGCGTCTGCAAGGTCGGCGGCGAGGTGATCCTGATCAACCACTTCAGCCAGGAAGAGGGCGTGCGCGGCTGGGTCGAGCGCCGTATGGCGCCGTTCGCCGACAAGCTCGGCTGGCGTCCGGTTTTCGACGTCGACCGCGTCATGGTCTGCGACAACCTGAAGCTCGTCGGGCGCCGTGCGCTGCGCCCCTGGGGCCTCTTCACGATGCTGCGCTTCGAGAAGATGCGCGAGGTCGTGCAGGCCGCGGCCGAGTAAGGTTTCCAAGGCAAGAAAAGACGGAGTTTGGCGGCGGCCCGTTTGGGTGCAGGGCCTGCGGCCTCGTTCGCGCCGTAGACGCGATTTCGATCAGCGAAGTTGGCCAGCTTCTATTGACAGTACTGAGGG
>ERZ778025.2321-NODE-2321-length-10828-cov-7.058015_pt1 | contig 10828 bp, 10 predicted proteins | sample MGYA00375755_ERZ778025 | MGnify/ENA primary metagenome ERZ778025 (study PRJEB29350, sample SAMN05389825) | bioreactor metagenome | isolation source: Thiocyanate bioreactor | place: South Africa: University of Cape Town | collected 2014-03-17 ... | reverse complement strand
TCGCCCGGTACGTCCGGCACCGGCACCAACCCCGAGCAGCTGTTTGCCTCTGGCTACGCAGCCTGCTTCATCGGCGCGATGAAGGCTGTGGGCGGCAAGATCGGCATCCCCGTGCCGCAAGACGTGTCCATCGACGCCGAAGTGGACCTGGGCCCCATCCCGAACGCCTACGGCATCGCCGCCCGCCTGGCCATCAGCCTGCCCGGCCTGGACAAGGAAACCGCCCAGAAGCTGGTGGACGCAGCCCACCAGGTCTGCCCCTACTCCAACGCCACGCGCGGCAACATCGACGTGACCATCACGCTGGTGTAAGTGATGGGCCGCCAGCTGCTTCCCCGCATCGCGGTGGCCCTGGTGGCCATCGAGCATGTGTACATCCTCGTGCTCGAAATGTTCTTCTGGAACAAGCCGCAGGGCATGAAGACCTTCAACCTGACCCAGGAGTTCGCCGACGCCACCACCACGCTGGCGGCCAACCAGGGGCTGTACAACGGTTTTCTGGCAGCGGGCCTGTTCTTTGGGCTGTTCACCGGCAACCGGGTGTTCAAGATCTTCTTTCTGGCCTGCGTGATCGTGGCCGGGGTGTTTGGCGCCGCCACCGCATCGCCCAAGATCTTCTTCAGCCAGGCACTGCCCGCGATCATTGCGCTGGGCCTGGTGCTGGCGCTGGACAAACCAACCACCACACAGCGCAGCCTCTGAGCTACCAAAACCATAGCTGCCAGCGCTTGATCCACAAGCGCTCGCAGCTATTTTTGCTTTGAAACCACGCAGGCACCGCCTGCCTGCAAGCTGGCATTCAGCGACGCGCGCGATGATGGGGTTGGAGACAACCCCATGAAAATCGCCCTGCTGTCTGACATCCACGCCAACCGCCAGGCACTGGACGCCTGCCTGACACACGCCCGCGCCCACGGCGCCGAACAATTTGCGCTGCTGGGCGACCTGGTGGGCTACGGCGGCGAGCCCGTGGCCGTGGTGGAGCAGGTGCGTGACCTGGCCCAGCAAGGTGCCCTGTGCGTGCTGGGCAACCACGACGCCATGGCCCTGGCGCCGCCCGCCAACCCTCGCAACCGCAGCGAACTGGGCGCGCAGTGGACACACGACCAGCTCGGCAACAGCCACATTGCCTTTTTGCAGTCGCTGCCGCTCACCGCGCGGCTGGGCAACAGCGCCTTGCTGGTGCACGCCAGTGCCGACATGCCCGCGCAGTGGCGGTATGTGGAGGACTCCAACGCCGCCGAGCGCAGCATGACCGCCGCCCAGGGCATCGACCCCGCCATCCGCTACGTGTTCTGCGGCCATGTGCATGAGCAGGTGCTGTACTTCCTCACGCCCACGGCCAAGCTGATGCGCTTTGCGCCCGAGCCTGGCGTGCCGGTGCCCGTGCCAACCCACCGCCAGTGGCTGGGCATTGTGGGCTCCGTGGGCCAGCCACGCGATGGCGATGCACGCGCCATGTACGCGCTGTTTGACGACACGGCCAAGCAGATCACCTTCTACCGCGTTCCGTATGACCACCTGGCCGCTGCCGCCGCCATTCGCGCGGCGGGCCTGCCCGGCTTCTACGCCGACCGGCTCGAAAAAGGCCAGTGACATGAAGCTGCTGGAGCCTGGCACCGAGATCGACGGCTTCCGCGTGGTGGACTGCATCCACGCGGGTGGCATGGCCCACATCTACGCGGTGGAATACGCGCAGGCCGACCGCAGCCCCGGCTTTGCCATGGCGATGAAGATCCCGCGCATGACGGCGGGCGACGGGGCCGAGAACATCGTGAGCTTCGAGGTCGAGCTGCAGATCCTGCCCGTGCTCAGCGGCCCGCATGTGCCGCGTTTTGTGGCGGCGGGCGACCTGGTGCGGCTGCCTTACCTGGTGATGGAATACATCCCCGGCCAGACGCTGCAACACTGGCTGGATGCGCCCGGACGCTGCGATATCGAAGCAATAGCCCGCCTGGGCGCCGCCACGGCCCACGCGGCGCACAGCCTGCACCAGCAGAACGTGTGCCACCTGGACCTCAAACCCGCCAACGTGCTCATCAAGGACGATGGCACGGCCGTGCTGCTGGATTTTGGCCTCTCGTGCCACGCCCACTACCCCGACCTGCTGGCCGAGGAGATGCGCCAGGCCGTGGGCTCGCCCGCCTGGATCGCGCCCGAGCAGGTGGTGGGCGTGCGCGGCGACCCGCGCAGCGACATCTTTGCCATCGGCGTGATGCTGTACGAGCTGGCCACGGGCGAGCTGCCCTTTGGCGCCCCCACCACCAGCGGCGGCATGCGCCAGCGCCTGTGGATGACGCCCGCGCCGCCGCGCAAGCACCGCGCCGAAATTCCGCCCTGGCTGCAAGAGGTCATCCTGCGCTGCCTGGAGCCCGAGGCCGCAAGCCGCTACCCCTCGGCCGCGCACCTGGCATTTGACCTGTCCCACCCCGAGCAGGTGCTCATCACCGAACGCGGCGAACGCACCGAGCGCACGCCGCTGCGCACCCACCTGCGCCGCTGGTTGCGCGCGGCGGGCATGCACTACACGCCCAGCCCCCTGCCCTCGCAGCAGATCGAGGACACGCCCATCCTGATGGTGGCCGTGCCCCATGCCGACGTGACAGACGCCACGCTGTACTCGCTGCGCCAGGCCGTGGGTCGATCATTGGGAATCCGCCCCGGCGCCCGGCTGGCCTGCGTGACGGTGGTGTCGCCCGGCGCCAGCAGCACCAGCGACAGCGAGCGCAGCGAGACCACGCTGCACCGCCAGCACATGGCCCGCCTGCGCCAGTGGGCCCAGGGGCTGGACCTGACCGGGCATGCCGTGAGCTACCACGTGCTGGAAGCCAGCGACGTGGCCCAGGCGCTGGTGCGCTACGCGGCCAGCAACCACGTGAGCATGATGATCCTGGGCGCGGCCACGCACGGATTGCAGACCCAGCGCTTTTTTGCCACCGTGCCCATGCGCGTGGCGCGCGACGCGCCCTGCACCGTCATCCTGGTCAAACAGGCGCTGCCTTTCGAGCAACTGGCGCAGCCCACGGCGGACTGAGCCCGTTAGCAATCTGGCGCACCGCCGCGCCGCACATGTGTCGCCCAGGCGGCGCGCCCCGCTTGAGCGCGCGTACGCTTTGGTTTAGCGTCGCGACATGAGCACCACCACCCTCCTTGTGCGCCAGGACCAGCTGGCCACCACCCGCCTGACCACCACCGACGACACCCCGCTGGCCGAGGGCCAGGTCCGCGTGCGGGTCGAGTCGTTTGCCCTCACGGCCAACAACATCACCTACGCCGCGCTGGGCGACATGCTGAACTACTGGCAGTTTTTCCCCACCTGCGAGGCGGGCTGGGGCATCGTGCCCGTGTGGGGCTTTGGTACCGTGGTGCAGTCGCTGCACCCGGCCGTGGCCGTGGGCGAGCGGTTGTATGGCTACTGGCCCATGGCCAGCCAGGCCGTGCTGTCGCCAGAGCGTGTCAATCCCACGGGCTTCAGCGACGGCGCCCCGCACCGCGCGGGCCTGCATGCGGTCTACAACCACTACCTGCGCACCAGCACCGACGGGCTGTACCGCGCCGACAACGAGGACGTGCAGGCGCTGCTGCGGCCACTGTTCATCACCTCGTGGCTCATCGACGACTTTCTGGCCGACCAGCAGTTCTTTGGCGCCCAGCGCATGCTGCTGTCCAGCGCGTCGAGCAAAACGGCCTACGGCACCGCCTTCCAGCTCGCGCAGCGGGAGGGCATCGAGGTCATTGGCCTCACCTCGCCCGGCAACGTGGCGTTTTGCGAGAGCCTCGGCTGCTACCACCGCGTGGTCACATACGACGCACTGGACACCCTCGACGGCGCCACACCCAGCGTATACATAGACTTCGCGGGCAGCGTGGGCCTGCGCCAGCGCATCCACGCCCACTTCACCGGCCTGGCCTACAGCTGCTCGGTGGGTGCGAGCCATGTGGGCGATCTGGGCGGCGCCGGCCAGCTGCCCGGCCCGCGCCCGGTGATGTTCTTTGCGCCCGCCCAGGTCAAAAAGCGCCATACCGACTGGGGCGCGCAGGGCCTGAACGACCGCCTGGTCGCGGCCTGGAACCAGTTCAGCACCGCCGTGTCGGCCGGGCCGCAGCCCTGGCTGGTGGTGCAGCGCCATGCGGGGCCCCAGGCCACGCAGGCCCTGTTTGCCACCGTGTTGGCAGGCAGCGGCGACCCGCGAGCGGGGCATATCGCGACAATGCTGCCTGGCTGAAACGCTATGCGCGGCCGGCAAGGGCGCGGCGGCGACAATGGGGCATGACCCCATTGCCCCCCGATACCGCTGCCAACGCCTCGAACGACCAACACCCCTACGCCCGCCTCACCCCCGACCAGGTGCTGGACGCGCTGGCCGGCGTGGGCCTGTACGGCGACGGCCGCCTCATGGCCTTGTCGTCCTACGAAAACCGGGTGTACCAGGCCACGCTGGAAGACGGCCAGCGCGTGGTGGCCAAGTTCTACCGCCCGGGCCGCTGGAGCGAAGCGCAGATCCTCGAAGAACACGCCTTTGCCGCCGAGCTCATGGCCGCCGAGGTGCCCGCCGTGGGCCCGCTGGTGCTGAACGGCGCCACCCTGCACCAGCACGATGGCTTTGCCTTTTCCGTCAGCCCCTGGCGCGGCGGACGCCAGCCCGAGCTGGACGACTTCGAGGTGCTGGAATGGATCGGCCGCTTTCTGGCCCGCATCCACACCGTGGGCGCCGCCCAGCCCTTTGCACACCGGCCCACGCTGGACCTGGCCACCTTTGGCACGGCATCGCGCGACTGGCTGCTGATGAACGAGATCATCCCACTCGACATGCAAGCCGCCTGGAAGACCCAGTGCGACAAAGCTCTCGATTTAATAGCTACCAGCGCATATTCCACTAGCGCTACAGGCACATTTGGCTTGAACGATGCCACCCAGATCCGCCTGCACGGCGACTGCCACCCCGGCAACATCCTCTGGACCCCGCTGGATGAATGGGGCCGCGGCGGCCCGCACTTTGTGGATCTGGACGACGCGCGCATGGGTCCGGCCGTGCAGGATCTGTGGATGCTGCTGTCGGGAGACCGGCGCCAGCGCACCCACCAGCTCGGCGCCCTGATCGACGGCTACGAGCAGTTCCGCAGCTTCGACCGCCGCGAGCTGGCGCTCATCGAGCCGCTGCGCACCTTGCGCCTCATCCACTACAGCGCCTGGCTCGCGCGCCGCTGGCAGGACCCGATCTTCCCCGCGAACTTTCCGTGGTTTGGCAGCAGCGACTACTGGCGCGGGCAGGTGGACATGCTGATCGAGCAAATCGAGGCCATGCAGGAAGAGCCGCTGGTGGCCTGAGCGGGCCTTGCCCAGCCTTGTCCAGTCGGGCCCACGCGGGCATCGGAGCATTGCAAACGATTGTCAAACCGCGCGCACAGCGGGCCGATGTGGGGCAACATCAAAGCGCTCCCTTGTGACGGGAGCGTTTTGTTGATCCAACGGGGTGTCAGCCCCCAAAGCCCATCCCCATCCCCATGCGCATCGCAGTCCTTGACGACGACCTTCTCCTGCTGGAGCAGATCAAGGGCACCCTGGAATGCCACCAGCACGTGTGCCACACCTTCGCCGACGGCACCAGCCTGCTGCAGGCGCTGCGCCAGGAAACCTTCGACCTCCTGCTGGTGGACTGGCACCTGCCCGACATGGAAGGGACGGACGTGGTGCAGACCGTGCGCAACACCCACGGCATGCTGCCGCCCATCCTGTTCATCACCCGCCGCAACGATGAACGCGATGTGGTCGAGGCCCTGTCGCGCGGCGCCGACGACTTCATGAGCAAGCCCCTGCGCATGGGCGAGCTGGTGGCCCGCACCACCGCCCTGCTGCGCCGGGCTTTCCCCCAGTCCATGGGCGCGCGGCTGGACTTTGGTGCGTACCGTTTTGACGCGGAACAACGCACCCTGCAACTCCACGGCGAAGCCATCGGCCTCAAGCACCGCGAATACGAACTCGCGCTGTTCCTATTTCGCAACGCGGGCCGCCTGCTGTCCCGCACCCACCTGCGCGAGGCCGTGTGGGGCGATGCCACCGATACCCCCTCGCGCTCCCTGGACACCCACATGTCGCGGCTGCGCAGCAAGCTGGAGTTGACCGAGGCCAACGGCTACACGATCACGGCGGTGTATGGGGTGGGGTACCGGCTGGATGCGGTGAACACAACGGCCCTGAACCGCGCACCTGTACAGCAACGCGCAGCGGCCACCGAAACACTCTCAGGGTAATGGGCTGCAGCACATACTGCATGCGCAGCACCAGCGGGGAGGGCTCAAGGGGAAGATGCGGCAGGCGGCAGTGACCCGCGCCAGCTGCGAATCAGCACATCATTCACAAATTTGCGGTCCATCCACAGCCACAGCAGGATAGGCACCAGCGTAGGCAGCACCAGAGAGCCCAACTGGTAGCCATACACAATGGCTTCCATTTGCCATTGGGACACTCTAAGCAGACGGATGTCGGCCTGGGCAGCCAACACCATTTGCATCAGGGCGCTCATCGTCAGGCTGAAGGCCTGAAAAGGGAGCAAAGCTGCATAACCTGCAGCCACACGGCCCACGCGCCCCCGGCCACGGGCCGTCAGCACCAGCGCAACGAAGATTGGTAGCCCATAGGCATAACGCGCGGGGCTGACTTCCACAGTGATTTCCCCCCGGCGCCCATCTGCCGTCGGCACAGAGATCGCTGTGTCCACCTCCATATTGCCCGGCGACAAATGCACCTGTCGCACCCACATGGGAGCGGCTTGCTCCAGCGCCATGTGCGAAAGCAAGCCCACAGGGTAGGACGTCCAGGCGGACACCTGCGACCAGATTGCAGTCAGAGCCACGATCCGCCCGAAGGCAGACAGCATGAAGATCGTCAAGGGAGATAGCCGGCGCATGGGCAGCCCGTTGTTTCGCTGGCGGCTCATCGCACCGGTGGCGTCAGGTCCAAAGACGCGCTCACCAGCGGATCGGCAGACTGTGGCAAGGCTGCGGAGCGTGCCGGGGGCGCAGGGGGGTCTTCAGGCGGCGCAGGAGGCCCGGACGCCTCCGGGGACTTGCTGCCTGCGCGCACCCACAGCAACCAGACCACCAGCACGTCCAGCATGATGAGCGCCTGCCACAGGTACTCGTGCGCAAAGTTGAACACTTGGGTATTCCACTGCCCCAGGTAGAAGAGGCTGATCACCCGCACCACGTTCAACCCTTGGACCGCCACAAAACCAGCAGCCAGCCCCACCAGCTTGTGCCGCCAGGTGGACGGAAATGCGATGACCGCAGCAAACAGCACGATGCAGGCCTCAATGCCATTGCAACCAGGCTCGATCGACACGCCAAAGCCGCTGACGGTGTTCCACAACACCTTGCCTGCGGCAGCGGCCGAGGCATCGAACAAAGTGACCAAAGCAGCACAGCCGCGCGCCAGCAGCGCCGTCCAGGGCAGTACCACATGCTGCTGCACCACCCCCAGCATGTTGATGCCGAACAGGGTGAGTTGGAGCACGATAAACGTCAGAAAAAACCGCAGCATGGATACTCTTGAATAGCGAGGCGGCCCCCACCGAATGCATGGGCCCGGGGCGCATTATCCGTAACGCACCGGTGTCCCAGAACACGAAGAGGTGCATTGTGCCGGTGGCATGCCCGCCGATCTTGGCTATGCTGCGACCATTGCCGCCACCGAGAGTGCCCATGAAAGACTGGATTCGCAACGCCCTATCCATCCGCCAGCCTCGCCGGCCCGCCCCGGTGGGCCAGCTGCCTCCGGTGGGGGCACTCATCATGCGGGGGCCGGTCAAGATGCTGGTCACGCACCCGCTGCCCGCCGAACTGTGGGACTGGCTGGTGCTGTCAGGCTGGCGGAACATGCCGGTCAAAGACGACCGGCGCAAGGGCATGCAACTGCCCGAAGGCGCGCTCAAGGCCCTGATCGATGCCGACCCGGCTGAGCGCAACCAGGTCCACGCACGCATCCTGGAGCTGGCAGAGCCCGAGGTGTGAGGGGCAGTCACAGACCTCCGAACGCACCTGCAGGGCAGGAAAGCCGGATAACAGCACACGCCAGCCTCCACTCCCCATAAAGAAACCCCGATGGTGCCAGGCACCACCGGGGTTTCTTATTTTGATAGCAGCCAGCGCTTATGGCACTAGCGCTTGCGGTCGTTTTTACTCAAAAGGTACCCAACTCAGGCCAGCAAGGCATTCACCCGCTTGACGTAGGCTGCCGGGTCTTCCGGCAGGCCGCCTTCGGCCAGCAGGGCCTGGTCGAAAAGGATGTGCGCCAGGTCGTGGAAGTGCACGCTGCCGTCCAGCTTCTTGACCAGCGCGTGTTCGGCATTCACCTCCAGCACGGGCTTGGTGGCGGGGGCCTGCTGGCCGGCCTGCTTGAGCAGGCGAGCCAGCTGCGTGCTCATGCCGTCGTCCTGCACCACTAGGCACGCGGGGGAATCGACGAGGCGCGTGGTCACGCGCACGTCTTCGGCCTTGTCCTTGAGGGCTTCCTTCAGCTTGGCCAGCACGGGCTTGAAGGCTTCGGCAGCCTCTTCGGCGGCCTTCTTCTCGGCCTCGTCCTGCAGCTTGCCCAGGTCCACCGCACCCTTGGCCACGCTTTGCAGCGGGGTACCATCAAACTCGTGCAGGTAGTTCAGCGCCCACTCGTCCACGCGGTCGGTCATCAGGAGCACTTCGATGCCCTTCTTCTTGAAGACTTCGAGCTGGGGGCTGTTCTTGGCGGCGGCGAGCGTCTCGGCGGTGATGTAGTAAATCGCCTCCTGGCCTTCCTTCATGCGGGCCTTGTAGTCGGCAAAGGAGACTGTCACGGCATCACTCTGCGTGGAGGCAAAACGCAGCAGCTTGGCCAGGCGCTCGCGGTTGGCAAAGTCCTCGCCCAGGCCTTCCTTCAGCACAGCGCCAAACTCGGCGTAGAACGCGGTGTACTTGCCTTCCTTGGCCTTGTCTTCCTCGCTCACCACGTCGGTCACGCCGTCGGCGCCCTCAGCCGCTGCGGCTTCGTGCTTGTCGTGTTTGGCCAGGTCTTCCAGCATGCTCAGCACGCGCTTGGTCGAGCCTTCGCGGATGGAGCGCACGTCGCGGCTTTCCTGCAGCAGCTCGCGGCTCACGTTCAGCGGCAGGTCGGCAGAGTCGATCACGCCCTTGACGAAGCGCAGGTAGGTGGGCATCAGCGCCTCGGCGTCGTCCATGATGAAGACGCGCTTCACGTACAGCTTGACGCCCGCCTTCTTGTCGCGGTTCCACAAATCGAACGGCGCCTTGGCAGGGATGTACAGCAGCTGCGTGTACTCGGTGTTGCCCTCCACGCGGTTGTGCGCCCAGGTGAGCGGGGCTTCGTGGTCGTGGCTGATGGTCTTGTAGAACTCGGCGTACTGTTCTTCGGTGATGTCCTTCTTGGGGCGGGTCCACAGGGCGCTGGCCTTGTTGATGGTTTCCCACTCACCGGTCTTGACCATGCCGCCGGGCTGGCGGCCGCCGTTTTCGTCATTGGGGTTGATCAGCTCGCCGTCTTTCCACTCTTCCTTTTCCATGAGGATGGGCAGGCTGATGTGGTCGGAGTATTTGGCGATGACCTGCTTGAGCTTCCAGGCGTTGAGGTATTCGTCGGCGTCGTCGCGCAGGTGCAGGATGATGCTGGTGCCGCGCTGGGCGCGGGTGATGGTTTCGACCTCGAAGTCACCCGTGCCGCCGCTGATCCAGCGCACGCCTTCTTCGGGCTTGAGGCCCGCGCGGCGCGATTCCACGGTGATCTTGTCAGCCACGATGAAGCCCGAGTAGAAGCCCACGCCGAACTGGCCGATGAGCTGCGCGTCCTGCTTCTGGTCGCCCGAGAGCTTGCCCATGAAGTCCTTGGTGCCGCTCTTGGCAATCGTGCCCAGGTGGTCGATGGCCTCCTGCTGGCTCATGCCGATGCCATTGTCGGTGATGGTCAGCGTCTTGGCGGCCTTGTCGAAGGTCACACGCACTTCGAGGTTGGGGGCGTCTTCAAACAGGGCGGCATTGTTCAGGCCTTCAAAACGCAGCTTGTCGCAGGCGTCCGACGCGTTGGAGATCAGCTCGCGCAGGAAGATTTCCTGGTTGGAGTACAGCGAATGGGTGACCAGGTGCAGCAGCTGGGCTACTTCCGCCTGGAAGGACAGGGTTTGCTTGCTCATGGAGGGGTTCTCTCTCTATGGAAATCGGTCTGAACGAATGCGAATGGAATCGGCACAAAAAATCACGCCTGCCGAACCAGCAGGCGTGATGTAGGGGCATGTGCCCGGTTTTCAAGGGGCCCGGCGTGGGCGGCGCACCGCCACCCCGGGAGCGACGGTTTCAACCGTCGGTGGTGATGCGCTCGATCAGCGTCTTGAGCATGGCGTCGGCCTTGTCGTTGGCGACCTGACAGGTGCCTGCCGCCGCATGGCCGCCGCCGCCAAACTCCAGCATCAGGTTGCCCACATGGGTCTTGCTGCTGCGGTCCAGGATGGACTTCCCGGTGGCAAACACCGTGTTCTGCTTTTGCAGCCCCCACATCACATGGATGGAGATGTTGCACTGGGGGAACAGCGCGTAGATCATGAACCGGTTGGTGGCCCAGATGGTCTCCTCGTCGCGCAGGTCCAGCACCACCAGGTTGGCAATGCGGATGGCGCAGCTTTGCAGCTGGGCCTGGGCCTTGGGGGCGTGCTCGCGGTAGAGCTGCACGCGCTCCTGCACATCGGGCAGGGCCAGGATCTCGTCGATGGTGTGGTCGCGGCAGTACTGGATCAGGTCCATCATCAACGCGTAGTTGCTGATGCGGAACTCCCGAAAACGCCCCAGGCCC
>ERZ778025.2296-NODE-2296-length-10953-cov-4.579005_pt1 | contig 10953 bp, 12 predicted proteins | sample MGYA00375755_ERZ778025 | MGnify/ENA primary metagenome ERZ778025 (study PRJEB29350, sample SAMN05389825) | bioreactor metagenome | isolation source: Thiocyanate bioreactor | place: South Africa: University of Cape Town | collected 2014-03-17 ... | reverse complement strand
GGCGCCGAGCGACGCCATTTCCAGCATTGCCTCGAATGCGCCCTTGTCGAGCCGCCGCGCCTTGGGCACCACGCGCGGATCGGTGGTGTAGACGCCGTCGACGTCGGTGTAGATGTCGCAGCGGTCGGCGTGGATCGCGGCGGCGATTGCCACCGCCGACGTGTCCGAGCCGCCGCGGCCCAGTGTGGTGATGCGGCCGGTCGGCTGATGGATGCCCTGGAAGCCAGCGACCACCGCGACTTCCTTGCGCTCCTTGAAACGCTTGATCAGTTCGCCGCCGTCGATGCCGGTGATGCGCGCCGAGCCGTGCGCGTCGTCGGTGAGGATCGGAATCTGCCAGCCCTGCCACGAGCGGGCCTGGATGCCGAGCGACTGCAGCACGATGGAGAGAAGGCCCGCGGTGATGAGTTCGCCGGACGCCACGATGGCATCGTATTCGCGCGCATCGTGCAGCGCGGACGCCTCGTTGACCCAGCCAACGAGTTCGTTGGTTTTGCCCGACATGGCCGACACCACCACGGCCACGTCATGGCCGGCATCGACCTCGCGCTTCACGTGCTGCGCGACATTGCGGATACGTTCGATGTTGGCGACGGACGTGCCGCCGAATTTCATGACTAGGCGGCCCATTTTCCCTTATCGCGGCGAATGGCGCTGTCCCGGTTGGCTGATGTCAGGCTGGAGCCGGTTCCGTGCAAAACGGAAGCATGACCCCGAAAAGGCGGCTATACATACCCATCAGGTCGGGAGCAAGCAACACGCTTGGCGGCCCGAACACAGCCGGAGACGGGAATGGGCCGTTATATCGACGATATTCTGCAGCCGGGGGAGAAGATTCTCTATTCGACCACGATTCACGGGATCGTCTACGCGCCGGGGCTGCTGTGCCTTGCGGGCGCTGTCGCCTGCCTGGTCGCGTCGGGCGGAGGCGTCATTTTTCCGCTGGCGGCGGTTGGCGCCTTGCTGGGGCTGATCGGTCTGTTTCTGGTGTTCAGGGCCTGGTTTCAGCGCTGGATCACGGAGACCGACGTGACCTCGCTGCGCGTGGTTCACAAGGAAGGGTTTATCCAGCGCCAGACCTTTGAAATCAGTTTAGATAAAATCGAAAGTGTCGACGTCACCCAGAGTATCCTCGGCCGGATTTTCGGATGGGGAGATGTGCGGGTGAACGGTGTCGGCGAAGGCTCGAAGACGATAAAGATGATCGGTGCGCCGATCGAATTCCGTAACCACATCACGGCGCGCTAGCTCACGGTAAAATTCGGCATGACCCAGAATTCAGCATCGTCATCCACGGTCGATCCCGGCGAAGTCGCGCGGTTCTCCAAGTTGTCCGAGGAGTGGTGGGACCCCAAGGGCAAGATGGCCCCGCTGCACAAGATCAATCCGCTGCGGCTGGCCTATATCCGTGATGCGGCCTGCCGCAAGTTCGACCGCAGTCCGAAAAGCCTGAACTGCCTGTCGGGCCTGCGTATCCTCGACATCGGCTGCGGCGCTGGCCTGCTCTGCGAGCCGCTGACCCGGCTCGGCGCGCAGGTGATCGGTGTCGATCCGTCGGCGACCAACATTTCGGTCGCCAAGCTTCATGCCGAACGCGGGCATCTTTCCATCGACTATCGCTGCACCACCATCGAGGAGATGGACCCGCGCGAGCGCTTCGACATTGTGCTGGCGATGGAAGTGGTGGAGCATGTCGCCAATGTCGGGATGTTCCTGGATCGCTGCGCCGCGTTGCTGAAACCGTCGAGCATGCTGGTGGCCTCGACCATCAACCGGAACTGGAAGAGCTTCGCGCTCGCCATTGTCGGCGCCGAATACGTGCTGCGCTGGCTGCCGCGCGGTACGCACCAGTGGGACAAGTTCGTTACGCCTGCCGAACTGACCCATCATCTCGAGCGCAACAAGCTCGCCGTCAGCGATCAGGCGGGCGTGGTCTACAATCCGCTTGCCGACAAATGGACCATTTCGTCCGACATGGACGTGAACTACATGCTGGTGGCGGAAGCGGCGGTTTGAGGGTGAGAGTCTGCGATCAAGCATCTTGCTCAGGCGTCATGCCCGGCCTTGGGCCGGGCATCCACGGCTTGCTTGAACCAAGACAGACTTGGATGGCCGGGACAAGCCCGGCCATGACGTCGCGAGGGTCTTGATGACCCAGCTCATCTGGCTCTGGATTCCCTTCACGGTGTTGGCCGCGGCCGGACAGGTCGTGCGCAACGCCATGCAGCGCGGACTGACCGCGCAGCTCGGCACGCTCGGCGCGACCCATATCCGCTTTCTGTTCGGCTTTCCGTTTTCGCTGATTTTTCTCGGCATTATTTTGGCAGTGAACGGCGACCGGCTCGCGTGGCCTGAAAGCGGATTCTGGGCGTGGCTGGTGGTCGGCGGCATGGCGCAGATTCTTGCCACCGCCTTGATGCTGATGGCGATGAACGAGCGCTCGTTCGTCGTGACCACGGCCTATCTGAAAACCGAGGCGATTCAGGCGGCGATCTTCGGCTTCGTCTTTCTGTCGGATCATCTCACCATGATGAAGGTGGCGGCGATCGTGATCGCCACGATCGGCGTGGTCATCACGGCGATCCGGCCCGACGGCATGAAAGGCTTCGGCAATCTCAAACCGACGGTGCTCGGTCTTGTCGCCGCCTCGTTCTTCGCACTGTCGGCGGTGGGCTATCGCGGCGCGATCCTCAACGTTACCGGTGTCAGCTTCGTCACCGCCGCCAGCGTGACGCTGGTCGCGACGCTGCTGATGCAGTCCGTCGTCCTTTCGGGATGGCTGATCGTCCGCTCGCCCGGGACGATGACGGCGATCTTCCGGCTCTGGAAGCCGTCGATGTTCGCCGGCTTCATGGGATCGTTTGCGTCGCTGTTCTGGTTTCTCGCCTTTGCGCTGACGGCGGCGGCCAATGTGCGCACGCTGGCGCTGGTCGAGGTGCTGTTCGCGCAGGGCGTGGCGTATTATTCGATGAAGCAGCCGATTTCGATGAGAGAGCTGTCAGGCATCGCCCTGATCCTGATCGGCGTCGCCATGCTGGTGGCGGGCTGAGCTACTTTTTCACCGCGAGAAGAATCGCGCCCGCAGCGATAAGCGTGATTCCGAGCCAGCCGGTGGCGGACGGCCGCTCGCCGAGAAACACGAAGGCGAACAGCGTCACCAGGACCACGCTGAGCTTGTCGATCGGCGCGACGAGTGTTGCGGGACCGAGCTTGAGCGCGCGGAAGTAACACAGCCACGATGCGCCGGTGGCAAGACCCGACAGAACCAGAAACAGCCATGTCCGCGGCGTGATCGGGCCGGGTGCACGGAACTGGCCGGTGGCGAAAAGAATAACCGCAAAGCTCATCAGCACGATGACGGTGCGGATGAAGGTCGCCAGATCGGGATTGATGTCTTCGACGCCGATCTTGGCGAAGATCGCGGTCAGCGCCGCGAACACGGCAGAGAGCACGGCCCAGACCAGCCACGAGCCGGACCACGATAGCGAGTCAGGGCTCATGATCGATCCGGTCCTCAGTGTTCAGTTGCGGTCGTCCGGGAGCACGGGAAGCGGCGCGACCTCGACGCCTTCGTCGATCAGGGAGCGGGCTTCCTCGGCAGTGGCCTCGCCGTAGATCGCGCGGTGCTCGATATCGCCGTAATGCATCTTGCGGGCTTCTTCCGGAAATTTGTTGCCGACATTGTCCGCGTTCTTCAGCACGTGATCGCGCAATTCCCGCAGCTTGGAGACAAGCTCGCGTTCCTGCGGCGCCATCACCAGCGATGAAGGGGGCGATGCCGCTTCGGACACAGCCGCAGGCTGCGGCGCGGGACTGGATTTGCCCTTGCGCGTGATGCGCGGCGCCATGATCGCCTTGTCGACCTTGGTGGATTCGCAGACCGGGCAGGCGATCAGCCCGCGCTTGCGCTGGCTGTCATACGCACCCGAGCTTTGGAACCAACTGTCGAATTCGTGACCGCGCTCGCAGTGGAGTGCGTAGCGGATCATGCCGATCCCCGCACGAGATGCAGATGCTCGGGCCCGCCCTTCGGATCGATCAGGCCGAAGCGGCGGCCATGCTGCAGCGAAGGAATGCTCTTGCGAACCGATTGGACCTTGGCAGGATCGATCTTTGCCAGCACGACGCCGGTATCGGTGCCATTGCCTTCGGCGATGATCTCACCCCATGGATCGACGATCAGCGAGTGGCCGTAGGTCTCGCGTCCGCTTTCGTGCTTGCCGGCCTGTGCGGCGGCGAAAATGTAGCAGCCGTTCTCGATGGCGCGGGCGCGCAGCAGCGTGTGCCAGTGGGCTTCGCCGGTCTTCACGGTGAAGGCCGAGGGCGCGGTGATGAAGGACGCGCCTGCCTCCGCGAGCGCGCGATAAAGCGCGGGAAAACGCATGTCGTAGCAGATGGTCAGCCCGATCCGGCCCCATGGCAGATCGGAAATGACCGCGGCTTCGCCCGGCTGGTAGCTCGCGGATTCGCGATAGCTCTCCCCGTTGTCGAGCGTGATATCGAACATGTGGATCTTGTCGTAGCGGGCGAGAATGCCGCCGTCCGGCGCGATCAGGAACGAACGGTTTACCGCGCGCTCCGGCGTGGCGCGCACCGCCAGCGATCCGATGTGGAGATAGATCTTTAATTCGCTCGCCAACTCGCGATAGGCCTTCAGCGACAGGTCGTCTTCCTCGGCGGCGAGAATTTCAAACAGCGCCTTGCGGTTCTGCTGGATGATGTTGCTGACTTCCGGCGTCTGCACATAGTCCGCGCCCTTGTCCTTGGCTTCGCGGATCAGCCTGATGCCTTCGGCAAGGCTCGCTTCCGGATGCATCGCGGTGCGCATCTGCACCATGGCCGCGGTGAAGGGCGTGGCGGGGGTTTCTGTCATCACGATACTTTCTGGCCGTCGAGCAGATCGTCGAGCTTGCGGTCGCGGTCGAGCGCATAGAGTTCGTCGCAGCCGCCGACATGAACCTTGTCGATGAAGATTTGCGGGAAGGTCGTTCCGCCGTTGGCGCGCGCCAGCATCTCGGCACGAAAGTTCGGATCGGCCGCAACGTCATATTCGGTGAAGGCGGCGTTCTTGCGCGCCAACAACGATTTGGCAGCGCTGCAATAGCCGCATCCGGGACGCGTGTAGATTTCGACAAGTGCCGCCATGGTTCGCCTTTGTGAAACGGTGAGGACCCAAATTATATGGGGGCCGGAGGGGTGTCCACAACCCGGGCGAAGACCAGCACGTCCACCGATGCAGCCCGGGCCCGCAGCAATGCGCGGGCGCAAGCGTCTACTGTCGCGCCCGAAGTCAGAACGTCGTCGATCAGCACGATCCGGCGGCCCTGCACGGCAGATTTTTTCTCCGGCGGGACCTTGAACGCGCCCTGCACGTTGAGCGCCCGGTCCGCCTTGGACAAACCGACCTGTTGCAGGGTCGGGCGCACCCGTCGCAGCGCGTCGCCGAGTACGGGCAGCCGGGCCGATTTCGCGATAACCGCGGCCAGCGCGCCGGACTGGTTGTAGCGGCGGCTCCAGCCGCGGCGCCAGTGCAGCGGGACCGGCACCAGCGCATCGGCGTCCCGCAGAAGCTCGCTTCCCGCCCGCGCCATCCAGCCGCCCATGATGGGCGCAAGATCGGTGCGGTCCTGATACTTCAACCCGTGCACAAGCGTGCGCGCGATGTCGTCGTAGCGGACGGCGGCGCGGGCGCGCTGATAGGCAGGCGGATCGGCGATGGCCTGCATCGACAGCAGGCCCGGTCCCGGATCGTAGACAAAGGGAATGCCGAGCCGCGGGCAGAACGGCGGCGCGATGAACGCGAGCTGCGACCAGCACGCCGCGCAGACACCGTCGCCTGCGACAGGTTCGTGGCAAGAGACGCAGAGCGTCGGCAGGACGACGTCGAGCGCGGCGCGGGGAAGTGAAGCAAAAGCAGAGCCACAGGCTTTCAGTGTGCCGCGAAACCGTCCGCGCCACCGGCCTGAAGGATATGACGATGCCTGATCCGGGTCGGACATGATCTCCCTCGCGCCTTTAGGCTAGGTCCGTCACCGGCCGGAAACAAGCGGGCTATGGGGAATTGCAGACCATTCCTCAAGGGCGTACCTAGCGGTCATGACGTCGCCGCCGAATAACGCTCCGCCACGCCTGTTCGACCGTGCCCTACTGCGCGAGCGGCAGGCACGCGCGTTGCGGCAGGGCGCAGCATCGTTCCTGCTCGAACGGGTTGCGGAGGATATGGCGGAGCGGCAGCGTGCGGTGCTGCGTGAGTTCTCCGACGCCGCAGATATTGGCACGCCCGACGATCAGGTGCGCGCTGCGCTGGGCGATAGTATCCGGCGATGGCGGACAGTGGATTTGCCGTTCTCCGAGGCCGAGCCTCTGGCGCTCGCGCCGGCCTCGATCGATCTCGTGGTGTCCGCGCTGGCACTGCAATTCGTCAACGACCTGCCGGGCGTGATGGCGCAGGTGCGCCGCGCGCTGAAGCCGGACGGCCTGTTTCTCGCTGCGATCATCGGCGGCGATACGCTGACCGAATTGCGCCAGTCGTTTGCCGCCGCCGAGGCCGAGGTGGAGGGCGGCGTGTCGCCGCGCGTCGCGCCCTTCGCCGATCTCCGCGATCTCGGCAGCCTGTTGCAACGCGCGGGCTTCGCGCTGCCGGTGACGGATGTGGATCGCATCGTCGTGCGTTACGACAACGCGTTCGTGTTGATGCAGGACCTGCGGCGGATGGGCGCGACCAATGTGCTCAATGAGCGACGCCGCGCGCCGTCGCGCCGTGCGACTTTCGTGCGGATGGCGCAGATTTATGCCGAGCGGTTCGCCGATGCCGATGGACGCATCCGCGCGACCTTCGACATCGTGTGGCTGTCAGGCTGGGCGCCGCATGAGAGCCAGCAGAAGCCGCTCAAGCCCGGTTCGGCGAAAATGTCGCTGGCGGATGCGGTGAAGAAGGCGGGTGAGAGGAATTAGGTTTCTTCGTCATTGCGAGGAGCCATTAGCGCGTTTACGCGCGTCTTCGACGCGCTATGGCGACGAAGCAATCCATGTTCTTCTTTTTTGTTGTTCCAAAGAATGGATTGCGTCGCTTCGCTCGCAATGACGGATAGTGGGCTACAGCAGCAAATCCGTCAGATGCGGAATCAGCGGAATGTCCGCGGGCGGCATCGGATAGTCGCGCAGCTTGTTGGCGCGCACCCAGGCGAGGTTCTGCCCTTCGCGCGACGTGACGGTGCCCTGCCACTTGCGGCAGATGTAGAGCGGCATCAACAGATGAAACGTCTCATAGCCGTGGCTGGCGAAGGTCAGCGGCGCGAGGCATGGCTCCTCGACGGTGATGCCGAGTTCTTCCTGCAGTTCGCGGATCAGCGCCGGTTCGGGCCGCTCCCCGGGCTCAAGCTTGCCGCCGGGGAATTCCCATAATCCGGCAAGCTGCTTGCCTTCCGGCCGCTGCGCGATCAGGACGCGGTTGTCCGCGTCGATCAGCGCGCAGGCGACAACGAGGGTGAGCTTGATCACGAGCGGTAATCGCCGTTGATGGCGACGTATTCCTTGGTGAGGTCGCAGGTCAGCACGCGATCGCGGCCCTTGCCGAGACCAAGCCCGACCTTGATCTGGATCTTGTCCTGCTTCATCAGCGTGGACACTTCCTTCTCGTCATAGGATGGATCGCGTGCGCCACGGGTGGCGACGCGGATGCCGTTGAAGGCAATCGACAGTTTGTCGCGGTTGGCTGGCTCGCCCGCCTTGCCGACCGCCATCACCACGCGGCCCCAGTTGGCGTCTTCGCCCGCGATGGCCGTTTTCACCAACGGCGAATTGGCGATCGACATCGCGATCTTGCGGGCGGACGGCTTCGACACCGCGCCTTCCACCACGACCTCGACCAGCTTGCGCGCGCCTTCGCCGTCGCGCGCGACCTGTTCGGACAGATCGGCCAGCACAGCATGGAACGCCTTGGTGAAGGCTTTGAGGCGCGGATCGGAGGCGCGGGTGATTTTCGGCGCGCCGTTGGCAGCCGCCGCGCCGGTGGCGAAAGCCAGCAGCGTGTCGGAGGTCGACGTGTCGCCGTCGATGGTCACCGCGTTGAAGGTGTCATCGACGCCGGTCTTGAGCAGCGATTGCAGCACGGGCGCCGACAGCGGCGCGTCGGTGAAGATGAAGGAGAGCATCGTCGCCATGTCCGGCGCGATCATGCCCGCGCCCTTGGCCATGCCGTTGATGGTGACCTTGGCCTTGCCGATTTTCACCGTGGCGGTGGCGACCTTCGGGAATGTGTCCGTGGTCATGATCGCCTTGGCGGCCTCCATCCAGCCATCCGGCTGGGCAGCCTGTGCGAGATCGTCGAGCACGCCGTTGAACTTGGTCGCGTCGAGCGGCTCACCGATCACGCCGGTGGAGGCGAGGAAGATCTTATTGGCGCTGCTTTCCGTGGCTTTTGCCGCGATGGATGCGGTGAGGGACGTCGCCTGCTTGCCGGTCTTGCCGGTGAAGGCGTTGGCATTGCCGGAATTGACCACCAGCGCGCGCGCCTCGCCACCTTTCAGCTTGGCGCGGCACCAGTCCACCGCTGCGCTCGGGCACTTCGATTTGGTGAAGACGCCGGCCACCGTGGTGCCCTTGTCGAACAGCGCCAGCAGCACGTCGGTGCGGTTCTTGTAGCGGATGCCGGCGGCAGCCGTCGCCAGACGCACGCCTGCGATCGGCGGCATTTCAGGAACGGAAGTGGGAGCGAGGGGCGAGACCGTTGTCGACATCGAGGCCAATCCAGTTTGAGAATGAGCGCATCAAACGCATCGCATGGGTGAATCGCAAGGCAGAAATGATAATGCCCGGCACGAAGCCGGGCATTATCCGATATGTCATCGTTTCAGATGACGAATCCGTGACGCTTACTTCTTCTTCATCATCGCGCCGCCGGGGGCGGCCTTCGCGTCAGGTGCGGGGGTCGCAGGCGCAGCCGGCTGATCCTTCTTGTCCAGACGCTCGACCTTGGCTTCGCCACGCAGCTTGGTGACGTAGTCGGCCTGCGCCTTGCGGACCACGAAGTTCTCGATCTGGCCCTTGACCTGATCGAACGTCGGCGGTTTGCGGTCACGCTTCTCCTCGACCTTAATGACGTGCCAGCCGAACTGGGACTTCACCGGATCGGAAATCTTGCCGGGCTCGAGCGCAAAGGCCACGGCCGAGAATTCCGGCACCATCTGCTCCTTGGTGAAGAAGCCGAGGTCGCCGCCATCGGCCGCGCCAGGGTCCTTGGATTTTTCCTTGGCGAGCTTGGCGAAATCGGCGCCCTTGTCGAGTTCGGCCTTGATCGCCTTGGCTTCCTCCTCGGTCGGCACCAGGATGTGCCGCGCATGGACTTCCTTTTCGCCGGACACCTGCTTGGTGGCTTCCTCGTAGACCTTCTTCATGGCGTCGTCGGTCACGGCGGCCTTCCCCTCGGTGGCCAGCAGGCTGTCCATCAGGAGCCGGTCGCGGGCGAAAGCGAGCCGCTGCTTGAATTCGTTGGAATCGGCCACCTTCTTGGTCTCGGCGGCTTTGGCGACGATCTTCATGTCGATCAGGAACGAGATCAGGTTTTCACGGCGGGTGGCCGGGTCCATCTGCTGCAGGCTCGGCCCCAGCTCCTCCTCGGCGACGGCCAGATCGCTCTGGCGAATCTCCGCGCCGTTCACCTTGGCGAGCACCGGATTGGCATCCTGCGCGCGAACCGGCAGGCCGGAGCCGAGAACGGCCGTGAGACAAATTGCAGCGGCCGACGTGAGCAATCCAAGCCGGGACATGCTGTTCGCAGAGATGGTCATGAAAAATCCTTATGGGGCGGTTCGGGATGCGGGACACTCGCTCAACCCTTGTCCGGAAGCAACGTGAAAAAGCCGCCAAAATCATGAAATCCTTGACAGGTTTCGCGCGTTGACAAGGCTTGGGACGGCCCATATCTCTCCCCGCGGGCTCGATCCGCGCAGCCGTGGGATTTTGCCGCGGCCGAGGGGATGAACCTCACAACTTGCTTCCCGAACTCACCCTTGGGATTCCGATTGGAAATTCGCGCGGGATTTGTCTCAAGCGTTTGTCCCGGCAGGCAATTCCGGGATACCTGATACGGGTCAAAGTCGCGGCAATCGCGGCGGCGACACCTCACTGCAAGACAGGAATTTTTCATGCTCGGCGCGCTCGCCCGCAAGTTTTTCGGTTCCTCCAATGACCGCCGGGTCAAGGGGTATCAGTCCCGCGTCGATGCCATCAACAAGCTCGAGCCGGAAGTCGCCGCGCTTTCCGATGAGGCGCTGAAGGCGCGCACCACCGAGTTCCGCAAGCAGCTCGCGGAAGGCAAGACCCTCGACGATCTTCTGGTGCCTGCCTTCGCCACCGTGCGCGAAGCCGCCAAGCGCACCCTCGGCCAGCGCCACTTCGACGTGCAGCTGATCGGCGGCATGGTGCTGCACGAAGGCGACATCGCCGAAATGAAGACCGGCGAAGGCAAGACGCTGGTCGCAACGTTGGCTGTCTATCTCAACGCGCTCGCCGGCAAGGGCGTGCATGTCGTCACCGTCAACGATTATCTCGCCAAGCGCGACGCCGGATGGATGGGCCAGATCTACGGCTTCCTCGGCATGACCACGGGTGTGATCGTGCACGGCCTCGACGATGCCGAGCGGCAGGCCGCCTATGCCTGCGACATCACTTACGGCACCAACAACGAATACGGTTTCGACTATCTGCGCGACAACATGAAGTACCGCCTCGAGGACATGGTCCAGCGCGGGCACTTCTTCGCCATCGTCGACGAAGTCGACTCGATCCTGATCGACGAAGCGCGCACGCCGTTGATCATTTCCGGTCCGCTCGACGACCGCTCCGAATTCTACAACACCATCGACACCTTCATTCCGAAGCTCGACAAGGGCGCCGACTTCGAGGTCGACGAGAAACAGCGCACGGTGACGCTGACCGAAGCCGGCATGGAGA
>ERZ778025.2295-NODE-2295-length-10968-cov-4.341244_pt1 | contig 10968 bp, 7 predicted proteins | sample MGYA00375755_ERZ778025 | MGnify/ENA primary metagenome ERZ778025 (study PRJEB29350, sample SAMN05389825) | bioreactor metagenome | isolation source: Thiocyanate bioreactor | place: South Africa: University of Cape Town | collected 2014-03-17 ... | reverse complement strand
CTTGAAGCCGGCCCACTTGCCGTCGAGCCAGTCGGCCTTGTTCGGCTTGTAGCCGGTGCCGGCCTCCAGCTCGGCGTCGAGCCGGGCGCGCCAGTCGGCCTTGGCCTTGTTGACCTCGCCCTCGGTGACCACGCCCTCGGCAATCAGCCGCTTGGCGTAGATGTCGAGCGTCGAGGGATGGCCCGCGATCTTGCGGTACATCACCGGCTGGGTGAACGCGGGCTCGTCGCCCTCGTTGTGACCGTGCCGGCGATAGCAGAACATGTCGATGACGACCGGCTTGTGGAATTTCTGCCGGAATTCGATCGCCACCTTGGCGGCGAACACCACCGCTTCCGGATCGTCGCCGTTCACATGGAAGATCGGCGCGTCGATCATCTTCGCCACGTCCGAGGGATAGGGCGAGGAACGCGAGTAACGCGGATAGGTGGTGAAGCCGATCTGGTTGTTGACGATGAAGTGCAGCGAACCGCCGGTGCGGTAGCCCTTCAGGTCCGACAGCGCGAAACATTCCGCCACCACGCCCTGGCCGGCGAAGGCGGCGTCGCCATGCATCAGGAGCGGCAGCACCGAGATGCGGTCATCCGGCGGATCGCCGTTCTGGTCTTCCTTGGCGCGCGCCTTGCCCATCACCACCGGATCGACGATCTCGAGATGCGAGGGGTTGGCGGTCAGCGACAGATGCACCTTGTGGCCGTCGAACTCGCGATCCGACGAGGCGCCGAGATGGTATTTGACGTCGCCCGAGCCCTCGACCTCGTCGGGGTTGGCCGAGCCGCCCTTGAATTCGTGGAACAGCGCGCGGTGCGGCTTGCCCATCACCTGGGTCAGCACGTTGAGGCGGCCGCGATGCGGCATGCCGACCACGATATCGCGCACGCCGAGATTGCCGCCGCGCTTGATGATCTGCTCGAGCGCGGGGATCAGCGATTCGCCGCCGTCGAGGCCGAAGCGCTTGGTGCCGGTGAACTTGACGTCGCAGAATTTCTCGAAGCCTTCCGCTTCGATCAGCTTCATCAGAATGGCGCGGCGACCTTCGCGGGTGAAGCTGATTTCCTTGTCCGGGCCTTCGATGCGTTCCTGAATCCACGACTTCTGCGCCGGATTCGAGATGTGCATGAATTCGACGCCGACGGTCTGGCAGTAGGTGCGCTGGCAGATCGCGACGATGTCGCGCAGCGTGCCGTATTCAAGGCCGAGCACGTGATCGAGGAAAATCTTGCGGTCCCAGTCGGCGTCGGTGAAGCCGTAGGAGCGCGGGTCCAGCTCCTCGTGATCCTTCTGGCCTTCGATGCCGAGCGGATCGAGATTGGCGTGGAAGTGACCGCGCATGCGGTAGGCGCGAATCAGCATCAGGGCGCGAACCGAATCGCGGGTCGCCTGCTGCAGGTCGGCGGGAGTGACGCCGCCACCGGCGGCTTGCGCCTTGGCGGCCAGCTTGCCGCCGACAGCCTTCTCGACCTGAGCCCAGTTGCCGTCGAGGGCCGAGGTCAGTTCATCCGTCGGGGTCGCCGGCCAGTTGGTCCGCTCCCAGGACGGGCCCTGGGCGTTCTTGGCGACGTCCGCCGGCTGGTCCTTCAGGCTCTTGAAGAAATCGGCCCAGTCCGCGTCGACCGATGAAGGGTCTTTCTCGTAGCGCGCGTAGAGTTCGTCGATATAGGCGGCGTTGGCGCCGTCGAGGAAGGATGTGAGGGCGAAATTGGCATTCGCGTCCTGACGAGACATGATTGCGTCCTGATGATTGCTATCGCGCGAGAAAATCGGGCGAAATCGCCCGATTTGTGATCGGCATGAAGGTCTTGCCGTATCCTTTACCCTATTTGGGGCAAAACTTCGCGCTGAAAAGAACCAAGGACTGAACTATCCTTTCAATATTTCGCGAAGCGTGGTGCCGAGCCGTGCGGGCGACGGAGAAACCGTGATTCCGGCCGCTTCCATCGCGGCAATCTTGGATTCGGCATCGCCCTTGCCGCCGGAGACGATCGCACCGGCATGGCCCATGCGGCGGCCCGGAGGAGCCGTGCGGCCCGCGATGAAGCCGGCCATCTTCCTCGGCGCTGCCGCCGATCTCGCCGACCATGATGATGCCTTCGGTCTGCGGGTCGTCCTGGAACAGCTTCAGGCAGTCGATGAAGCTGAGGCCGTTGATCGGGTCGCCGCCGATGCCGATGCAGGTGGACTGGCCCAGGCCTTCGTTGGTGGTCTGGAACACGGCTTCATAGGTCAGCGTGCCGGAGCGCGACACGATGCCGACCTTGCCGGGCTTGAAGATGTTCGCGGGCATGATGCCGATCTTGGATTCGCCGGCGGTGACGACGCCCGGGCAGTTCGGCCCGATCAGACGCGACTTCGAACCGGACAGCGAGCGCTTGACGCGCACCATGTCCGCCACCGGAATGCCTTCGGTGATGCAGATGATGAGGGGCACCTCTGCGTCGATCGCTTCGCAGATCGCATCCGCTGCGCCCGGCGGCGGAACGTAGATCACCGACGCATCGGCGCCGGTCTTCTCGCGCGCTTCGGAGACGGTGTCGAACACCGGCAGGCCGAGATGGGTCGAGCCGCCTTTGCCCGGCGAGGTGCCGCCGACCATCTTGGTGCCGTAAGCCATGGCCGCTTCCGAATGGAAGGTGCCGTTCTTGCCGGTGAAGCCCTGGCAGATGACCTTGGTGTTTTTATCGATCAGGACGGACATCGGCTTACTTTCCCTTCACGGCGTTGACGATCTTCTGCGCGGCATCGTCGAGATCGTCGGCGGGCAGAACGTTGAGACCGCTTTCGCGGATGATTTTCTTGCCTTCCTCGACATTGGTGCCTTCGAGGCGGACAACCAGCGGCACCTTGAGGCCGACGGCCTTCACCGCGGCGACCACGCCGGCGGCGATCACGTCGCACTTCATGATGCCGCCGAAGATGTTGACCAGAATGCCCTTCACGTTCGGATCGGCGGTGATGATCTTGAACGCCGCCGTCACCTTTTCTTCCGACGCGCCGCCGCCGACGTCGAGGAAGTTGGCCGGGCTTTCGCCGTAGAGCTTGATGATGTCCATAGTCGCCATCGCAAGACCCGCGCCGTTGACCATGCAGCCGATGGTGCCGTCGAGGGCGATATAGGCAAGGTCATACTTGGACGCTTCGATTTCCTTGGCGTCTTCTTCGGTGGTGTCGCGCAGCGCGACCACATCCGGATGACGATAAAGCGAATTGGAGTCGAACGACATCTTGGCGTCGAGGCACTTCAGTTCGCCCTGCTTGGAGACGATCAGCGGATTGATCTCCAGCATCTCCATGTCCTTGGCGAGGAACGCGGTGTAGAGCTGCGCCACGAGCTTTTCCGCCTGCTTGGCAAGATCGCCCTTGAGGCCGAGCGCCTGCGCCACCTTGCGGCCGTGGTGGCTCATGATGCCGGTCGCCGGATCGACCGAGAACGTGACGATCTTGTCCGGCGTGTCATGGGCGACCTTCTCGATGTCCATGCCGCCTTCGGTGGACACGACGAATGACACCCACGAGGATTCGCGATCGACCAGCAGCGAGAGGTAGAACTCCTTCTCGATGTCGGAGCCGTCTTCGAGATAAAGCCGGTTGACCTGCTTGCCGGCCGGGCCGGTCTGCACGGTCACCAGCGTGGCGCCGAGCATCTGATTGACGAATTCCTTGACCTCATCGACCGACTTGGCGAGACGCACGCCGCCTTTATCGCCCGCGGACGCTTCCTTGAACTTGCCCTTGCCGCGGCCGCCCGCGTGAATCTGGCTCTTCACCACCCAGAGCGGGCCGCCAAGCTCCTTTGCCGCCGCTTCCGCTTCGGATGCCTTCAGGATCGGCACGCCGCGCGACACCGGCACGCCGAATTCCTTCAGCACCGCCTTGGCCTGATATTCGTGAATGTTCATGGGAATTGCCTCGGGAACGAGAGAGAACGAGGACGACGAACCGCCGCCCTGGGATTTTCAAGAAACGATCCGGCGGACAGCCGCCGGATCGCATGATCGAATGACGCTGTCGCGCCGCTTACTTGCCGAGCAGGTCGGGCGCGATCTTCTTGCAGGCGTCGACCAGACCCTGCACGGCGCCGACCGACTTGTCGAAGCCTTCGCGATCCTTGGCGGACAGCTCGATCTCGACAATACGCTCGACACCCTTCGATCCGATGACAACAGGAACGCCGACATACATATCCTTCACGCCGTATTCGCCGTTCAGGTAGGCCGCGCAGGGCAGAACGCGCTTCTTGTCGCGCAGATAGCTTTCCGCCATCGCGATGGCGGAGGCGGCGGGCGCGTAGAACGCCGAGCCGGTCTTGAGCAGGTTGACGATCTCGGCGCCGCCGTTGCGGGTGCGATCGACGATCTCGTCGATGCGGGCCTGCGAGGTCCAGCCCATCTTCACGAGGTCCGGCAGTGGAATGCCGGCGACGGTCGAGTAGCGGGTCAGCGGCACCATGGTGTCGCCGTGGCCGCCGAGCACGAAGGCGGTGACGTCTTCGACCGACACGTTGAATTCATCGGCGAGGAAATAACGGAAGCGCGCCGAGTCGAGCACGCCGGCCATGCCGACGACCTTCTTGTGCGGTAGGCCGCAGGCCTTCTGCAGCGCCCAGACCATGGCGTCGAGCGGGTTGGTGATGCAGATCACGAATGCATCGGGGGCATACTTCTTGATGCCCGCGCCGACCTGCTCCATGACCTTGAGATTGATGCTGAGAAGATCGTCACGGCTCATGCCCGGCTTGCGCGGCACGCCCGCGGTGACAATCACGACCTTGGCGCCCTCGATCGCTTCATAAGAATTTGCGCCGGTGAAATTGGCGTCGAAACCGTCGACCGGCGAGGACTGCGCGATGTCGAGCGACTTGCCCTGCGGCACGCCTTCGGCGATGTCGAACATCACCACGTCGCCCAGCTCTTTCAGACCGACAAGGTGGGCCAACGTGCCACCGATCTGACCTGAACCAATCAAAGCAATCTTGTCACGCGCCATGGGAAATCTGTCCTTTGATGTCGACGAAGGAGGGGTGGGAAACTCTGCACGGCTGGTTAGACCTTTCGCGGCAGGCGTTCAAGTCGCCGTTCGCTGAATGGGGAGGCAGCGCGCCCCGATGACCGTTTCATTTGTCCATTCACCGGACCGCGGACGAAACATAAAGCGAACTTCAGCGCGTTGAGAACTTTGGAAACCTCCGGGCGTAAGTACGCGGCCTTTTCCTCTGCCTTGTCCCGGGCGCGATGCAGCGCCCGCGCTGCTTCGCTGAACCGGGACCGCAAAGGGCTCTGCACCTGTAACGGCCCCGGCTCTGCGGAGCGGCATTTCATGCCGCGCCGCGTCCGGGGCACAGAACAATCTCCAAACCGCCGTTAAGTCTCGACCAGGCCGGTGGTGGAGCCGCTGGCGGAGGAGTCGCTGCGGCCGTGCGGCAGCGCCAGGTAGGATTCGGACCCCATCTCGATCAGCCGTGACGACGTGCGCTTGAATTCGTTAAGCTCGATGCCTTCGCTCGCGGTGTAGAGCGACAGCGGATCGGTCTGTGCCGACGCCATCAGCTTCACCGAATTGTCGTAGAGCGCGTCGATCAGCGTGATGAAGCGCTTCGCATAATTGCGCTGCTCGTATTTCATCGCCGGAATCCGGTCGATGATCAGCGTGTGATAGTCGTGCGCGAGCCGCAAATAATCCGATGCGCCGAGCGGCTTCTCGCACAGATCGGCGAAATCGAAACGCGCGACGCCGTGCGCCGAATGCGGCACATGCAGCACGCGCCCTTTGATCGTGATGTCGCGCGGATGATCCGCCGCGCCGCCGGTGAGCTTGTCCCACGCCTTGTCGAGCGCAGCGGTGGCGGCGGCATCGGCAGGCACCAGCCACATCTTGACGCCTGCGAGCTTTTCCAGACGGAAATCGGTGCGCGCATCGAGGCGCAGCACGTCCATGTGCTCCTTGAACTGCGCGATGAACGGCAGGAACAGCGCGCGGTTGAGACCGCCCTTGTAGAGATCGTCCGGCGCGACGTTGGAAGTCGCCACCACCACGGTGCCAAGTTCGAACAGGCGGCTGAACAGGCGGCCAAGGATCATCGCATCGGCAATGTCGGTGACGTGGAATTCGTCGAAGCAGAGCAGCCACGCTTCCTCGAAGATCGACGCGGCGGTCAGGCGGATCGGATCGCCGTCGGACATTTCCTCCCGCGCGATCTTCTGCCGGAACGCATGAATGCGCTCGTGAACGTCGGCCATGAATTCATGGAAATGCGCGCGGCGCTTGTGCTCGACCGGACTGTCGTTGAAGAACAGATCCATCAGCATGGTCTTGCCGCGCCCGACCTCGCCGTGGATGTAGAGGCCGCGCAGCGGCGCGGACTCTTTCTTGTCGGAGAACAGACGCTGCAGCAATCCGCCGCCGCGGCCCGGCCGATATCCGGCGAGCCTTCGCTCCAGCGCGGAATAGGCCTCGACGGCCTGCGCCTGCGCCGGATCGGCCTCGATGGTGCCTGCGGCGACCAGAGCCTGATAGTGCCCTCGGAACGAGGTGCGGGAGGGAGCGTTCATGACCCGCTAACGGCCAGAACGAGCCGCAAAATGCAAGAGCGCCAGCGCGGAAAGGTCAGGCGCTCAGCGCATAGGCGTCCTCGACCACATAGGGGCCGCCGCCGACCGAGGCACGCGAGGAGAACAGCACGAAACGGGACGCTGTGAAGGTGCGGGCCGGGAAATAGCCGCGCAGCGACAGATAATCCGCAACATCCTGATTGGAGGCATCGCGCAGCCGCGCCAGCGTGACATGCGGGATGAACTTGCGGCCCTCCGGATCGAAGCCGAAGCGCTGGATCAGCCGCTCCAGTTCGGCCTGAAGTTCCATGAGCGGGCGGCTTGGTACAACGGATGCCACCACAGCGCGCGGTTTCTTGCTGCCGAAGCTGGACAGGCCCCGGAGCGATACCTCGAACGGTTTGCGGTTGATCCGCTCCAGCGTCGAGGCGATCTCGTTGGCCGAGACGCCGTCGATGTCGCCGATGAAGCGCAGGGTGACATGATAATTTTCGGGATCGATCCAGCGCGCTCCCGGCAATCCGCCCCGCAGCATGGACAGGGACTGACCGATATCCGGAGGAATTTCCAATCCGGCGAACAAGCGAGGCATCACGAAACTCCTCGATGCAAGAGGGAATCACGAGGCGGGAATCAGCGAATCACCTGATGTCGTTTTTAACCCAGCCGTATGACAGTGCGAAGCAGTGATCACGCGAACGCGATAAGGCCGCTTCAGCGCTTGCCCAATTGTGGCGCACGATCTTTCAAAAACGCCTCGACCGTGGGCAGAATCCGCTCCACCACCTTGTCCACACCGGCCGCCGTCGGATGCAATCCGTCGGGCTGGGTCAGCTTCGCGTCGGTCGCGACACCGTCGAGAAAGAACGGATAGAGCGGCACATTGTGAGCTTTCGCGAGGTCCGGATAGATCGCGTTGAACTTCGCCGTGTACTCCGCGCCGTAATTCGGCGGCGCGTACATGCCGCACAATAAAACAGCGATGTTCTTCGCCTTCAGTTGCGTGAGAATGGCATCGAGCGCATCGCGCGCGACTTTCGGATCGACACCGCGCAGTGCATCGTTGGCGCCAAGCTCGACGATCACGGCTTCGGTGCCGGGCGAGATCGACCAGTCGAGCCGCGCCAGCCCACCCGAGGTGGTGTCGCCGGAGACGCCCGCATTCTGAATCTCGGTCGTGATGCCCTTGTCGGCGAGAGCCTTCTGCAGACGGACCGGAAACGCCGCCTGCGCCGGAAGGCCGAACCCCGCGGTGAGGGAATCGCCCAGAACGGCTATCCGGATCGGCTTCACATCGGCGACATTCGCGGTCTGAGCCAGGGTTTGAGCCATGGTCGGTCCCGACATCGCCATCATTGTCCCCGTTGCTGCGACGATCAACGCATGCAAGAGCCCCTCGACCCGCGCCATCCAACCCCCATATGACAGCTTCATGGACAGTCTCATCGAACCCTCAACGCGCGCCGGTCTTGAACCGGACACCATTTCCATCGCGAACGTCAATCTCTCGCTGGGCTCAGGCGCCGCGCGCGTGCACATCCTCAAGGATGTGTCGCTGCGCATTGCGCCCGGCGAGGCCGTCGGCCTGATCGGCCCGTCAGGCTCGGGCAAATCCACGCTGCTGATGGTGATGGCGGGGCTGGAGCGTCCTGACAGCGGAGAGGTGGTGGTGAACGGCATCGCCTTCAATGCCCTTGATGAAGACGGTCTCGCCCGTTTTCGTGGCCGCCATGTCGGCATCGTGTTCCAGTCGTTCCACCTGATCCCGACCATGACCGCGCTGGAGAATGTCGCCGTGCCGCTCGAACTCGCGGGCCGCGCCGATGCAACGGAGCGCGCGGCAAAAGAACTCGAAGGCGTCGGCCTCGGCGCGCGATTGCATCACTATCCCTCGCAGCTCTCCGGCGGAGAACAGCAGCGCGTCGCGCTGGCGCGCGCCATGGCGCCCGATCCGGCGATCCTTGTCGCGGACGAGCCGACCGGCAATCTCGATGAAGCCACCGGCAACCAGATCGTCGATCTGCTGTTCGCCAAGCATCGCGAGCGCGGCATGACGCTGGTGCTGGTGACGCACGACAACGCGCTGGCGCAGCGCTGCGACCGCGTGGTGCGTCTGCGCTCCGGACATATCGACGGCCCGGCCACCGGCCGGCACTGGATCGAAACGGCAGCGCGATGACCCTTGCAGCAGAGACTTCGCCGCGCGGCGCGACGCCATCGCTGGCGCTGCGTTACGCCTTGCGCGAATTGCGCAGCGGGTTGCGCGGCTTTTATGTATTCATTGCCTGCATCGCACTCGGCGTGATGGCGATCGCGGGCGTCGGCTCGGTGGCGGGCAGCCTCAACCAGGGGCTCGACCGCCAGGGCCGCACGCTGCTCGGCGGCGATGCGTCCTTCGCATTGATCCAGCGCGAAGCTTCGGCCGACGAGCGCGCGTTTCTCGACTCTCGCGGCAAGATCACATCCGCCGCGCTGATGCGCGCGATGGCGAAATCACCAAGCGGCGAGTTCGCGCTGGTCGACCTCAAAGCCGTCGACAGCAACTATCCCCTGCTCGGCAGAGTGGCGCTGTCCCCGCAAATGCCGATGGCCGACCTTCTCGCGCAACAGAACGGCGCTTACGGCGCGGGGGCGGATGCCGTGCTGCTGGCGCGGCTCGGCCTGAAACTCGGCGACCGCGTCACCGTCGGCGCGACGCCGCTTGAAATCCGCGCCGTGGTGAATGCGGAGCCCGACAAGCTCGCGGGCGGCATCGGCCTCGGACCCCGGCTTCTCGTCAGCGAGGATGCGTTGCGCGCCACCGGCCTGTTGCAACCCGGCACGCTGGTGCGCTGGGTCTATCGCGTGCAGCTTCCAGACGCGGGCGGCGAGGAAAGCGCGACACGCGCCCTGATCGCGCAGTCGGAGACCGCGCTGCCGCACGCAGGCTGGGAGGTCCGCACCCGCGACAATGCTTCGCCGCAGCTTGAGCGCAACATCACGCGCTTCTCGCAGTTTCTGACTCTTGTGGGTCTCGCCGCGCTGCTGGTGGGCGGCGTCGGTGTCGCCAATGCGATCAAGAGCCATCTGGACGAGCGGCGCGACGTGATCGCGACCTTCAAGGCGCTCGGCGCGACAGGGCGCGAGGTGTTCACTATTTACCTCGTGCAGGTGCTTGTGCTGGCGCTGCTCGGATCGCTGATCGGCCTTGCCATCGGCGCTGCGCTGCCGTTTGCCATCGCGGGCCTGTTCGGAAAAATCCTGCCGCTGCCGGTCGAGCCGACATTTCACATCGGCGAACTGGCGCTGTCGCTGGTCTATGGCCTGCTGACCGCGCTGGCGTTCAGCCTGTGGCCGCTCGGCCGTGTCCATGACGTGCCGGTGGCGGCGCTGTTTCGCGACAACATCGCGCAGGCGCTGCGCTGGCCGCGGCGGCGCATTCTCCTGCTGATGGCCGGCGTGATCGCGCTGCTGATCGCGGTGGCCATTGGTCTGGCCTATGACAAGCGCGTCGCCGCCGTGTTCGTCGCCTCCAGCATTGTGGTGTTCGCGCTGCTGCGCGGCATCGCCTCGCTGCTGATGGCGATTGCAAGGCGCTTGCCGCGTCCGCGCTTCACCATGCTGCGGCTGGCGATCGCCAATATCCACCGGCCCGGCGCGCTGACGCCGTCCGTGGTGATGTCGCTCGGCCTCGGCCTCGCGGTGCTGGTGACCATCACCCAGATCGACGGCAACCTGCGGCGGCAATTCATGGCGGCGCTGCCGGAACATGCGCCCTCGTTCTACTTCATCGACATTCCCGCCGCCGACGCCACGCGCTTCGGCGACTTCCTCAAACAGGAAGCACCGGGCGGCACGGTGGAAACCGTGCCGATGCTGCGCGGGCGCATCACTGCCGCGAAAGGCGTCAAGGCGGAAGACCTCAAGCCGTCGCAGGACGCCGCCTGGGTGCTGCAGAGCGACCGCGGCCTGACCTATACCGGCGAGGTGCCGCGCGGCTCGAAAGTCGTCGAAGGCACATGGTGGGGCGAAACCTATGACGGCCCGCCGCTGGTCTCGATGGAAAAGAAAATCGCCGACGGCCTCGGTCTCAGGATCGGCGACGACATCACCGTGAACGTGCTCGGCCGCGACCTCACTGCCAAAATCGCCAACCTGCGCACGGTGGACTGGCAGAGTCTGGGCATCAATTTCGTGCTGGTGTTCACGCCGAAGACCTTCGCGGGCGCGCCGCATACCGGCATCGCCACCCTCACCGAAACCGGCGCCAGCGTGGCGGGCGACGCCAAGCTGATCAAGGACGTCGCGGCGGCGTTCCCGATGGTGACCAGCGTGCGGGTGCGCGAGGCGCTGGATTCGATCGGCACCGTGGTGACCAATCTCGTGCTGGCGATCCGCGGCGCAAGTTCCGTCACGCTGATCTCGGCGCTTCTGGTGCTGGGCG
>ERZ778025.2292-NODE-2292-length-11000-cov-4.278026_pt1 | contig 11000 bp, 12 predicted proteins | sample MGYA00375755_ERZ778025 | MGnify/ENA primary metagenome ERZ778025 (study PRJEB29350, sample SAMN05389825) | bioreactor metagenome | isolation source: Thiocyanate bioreactor | place: South Africa: University of Cape Town | collected 2014-03-17 ... | reverse complement strand
GTGGAGGTCTGCCGCTCAATCGGCTGGCGGGTCTGACGGACATGGGTTTTGCGGCCGGGATCGTGCTGATCCTGGCGGTGCTGTTCCTGCCGCTGCCGCCCCTGCTGATCGATGCGGGCCTCGCCTTCTCGATCGCGGCCGCGGTGCTGATCCTCATGGTGGCGCTGTGGGTGAAGCGGCCGCTCGAGTTCTCGTCCTTCCCGACGATCCTGCTCATCGTGACGATGCTGCGGCTCGCCTTCAACGTGGCGACGACGCGAATCATCCTGACCGAGGGCGCCAACGGCGAGCACTCCGCCGGCTACGTCATTGCCGGCTTCTCGAAGCTCGTCATGGGCGGCGACTTCGTCATCGGCGTGGTCGTCTTCGTCATCCTCCTGACCGTGAACTTCATCGTTATCACCAAGGGCGCCTCGCGCATCGCCGAGGTCGGCGCGCGATTTGCCCTCGATGGTATTCCCGGCAAGCAGATGGCGATCGATGCCGACCTTTCCGCAGGTCTCATCGACGAGCGCGAGGCGCAGCATCGCCGTCGCGAGCTCGACGAGGAAAGCTCGTTCTTCGGTGCAATGGACGGTGCCTCGAAGTTCGTGCGCGGCGACGCGATCGCAGGTCTCATCATCACTGCCGTCAACGTCTTCGGCGGCATCCTGATCGCGGCCTTCCGGCATGGAATGCCGATTGCCGAAGCCGCCGATGTGTTCACGAAGCTCTCGGTCGGCGACGGTCTCGTCACGCAGATCCCGGCGCTCATCATCTCGCTCGCAGCAGGCCTCGTGGTCGCCAAGGGCGGCACGCACGGCTCGGTCGAGAAGACGGTCGTCGGGCAGGTCGGCAACCATCCCAAGGCGCTGCTGATGACCGCGGTAGCCATGGGCCTGCTGGCGCTCGGTCCTGGCCTGCCGCTTCTTCCCTTTGCCATCCTCGGTGGTATCGCAGCCGTCGCCGGCTACGCCATTCCACGACGATGGGCCCAGGAGAAGCTCGCTGAGGACGCCAAGGTCCGCGAGGCGACGCAGGTGGCCGAGGAAGAGGCACGCCACTCGATCAAGGGCGCGCTCAAGGTCAGCGAGATCGAGATCGTTTTCGGCCAGCGCCTTTCGGCGGAGTTCATCCGCAAGCACGAGGAGCTCGCGCAACGCGTGGCCAAGCTCCGGCGCAAATTCGCCAAGCAGTACGGTTTCGTCGTGCCCGAGATCAATCTCTCGGATGACTTCTCGCTGCCGGCGCGCGGCTACCAGATCCGTATTCACGGGGCGACGGTCGGCAGTCACGAGCTGCCGATCGGCGATGTCCTCGTCATCGTCGGTGATGGTCCGAAGCCGACGATTTCGGGCGTCGACACCGTCGAGCCGGCGTTCGGGCTCAAGGCGATCTGGATCCCCGAGGCCTACGCGAAGGAGGTGAAGCGCGAGGGCTTCGCGACCGTCGACATCATGACGGTGCTGCTCACGCACTTGAGCGAGGCGGTCCGCAACAACCTCGCCCAGCTCTTTTCGTATCGCGACATGCAGGCGCTGATCGACGGCTTGCCGCCGGAGTACAAGCGGCTCCTCGACGAGATCCGGCCAGCGCATATCTCTTTCTCCGGTATCCAGGCCGTCCTCAAGATGCTGCTTGCCGAGCGCGTTTCCATTCGCAACGTTCAGCTCATTCTCGAGGCAATTGCAGAGATCGCGCCGCACACGCGGCGCTCGGAGCAGGTTGCGGAGCATGTCCGCCAGCGCATGGCACAGCAGATCTGCGGCGATCTCGCCAAGGATGGCACGCTCGCGGTATTGCGCCTCGGCAGCCGGTGGGATCTCGCTTTCCACGAGAGCCTGAAGCGCGACCAGCGTGGAGAAGTCATCGAGTTCGACATCGATCCGCGATTGATCGAGGACTTCAGCAAGGATGCCTCGCGCGTGATCTCAAGCCACACCGAGAAGGGCGAGCAGTTCGTCCTCGTGACCTCGGTCGAAGCGCGACCCTTCGTGCGGATGGTCATCGAACGGCTCTTCCCGACGCTGCCGGTGCTGTCGCACGCCGAGATCGCGCGGGGAATTCAAGTGAAGGCGCTCGGCAGCATTGCGGGATAATGCTCGAACTGGATGAGTTCGCCACGGGGGTCATCCTCATCCTCTGCCGGATCGGGACGACGCTCATGCTGTCGCCTGGTTTCGGAACGGCACGCGTGCCGGCGCGCGTCCGCCTCTACCTGGCGCTCGCTCTATCACTGGCGGCGGCGCCGAGCGTGCTCGACGGGGGGACGCTGAAACTTGCACAAGGCGGCCTGCTGCTCGGCTTTGTCATGGCGGAGTGCATTGTCGGCGCCGTGATCGGCCTTGTCGTCCGCATCTACATCGCGGCACTCGAATTCATGATGAGCGCGGTCTCGAACTACATCGGCTTGAACGGTCTTTCCGGCGGCGTCGAGCATGACGAGCCGGCGCCGACGCTCGCGACGATGATCACGCTTTCAGCAACGCTGCTGATTCTGCTTCTGGATTTCCACCATGTCCTGATCAAGACCGTGCTCGATTCGTACGGGCGAATTCCGCTCGGCGTGATGGCGGAGCCGGAGTTCGGGCTGCGGCTGCTGGCCCAGACGCTCAATGTTTCCTTCACGATCGGCCTTCAGGTGACCGGGCCGTTCATCGTCTATGCCATCCTCGTGAACGTGCTGTTCGGCATCCTCGGCAAGCTCATTCCGCAGGTGCCGTCGTACTTCGTCTCGATCCCCTTCCTGCTCATGGGTGGCCTGTTCTTCCTCTATCTCATGGTGCCGGAGATGCTGCAGATCTACTTCGATGCCTTCAATACAACTCTGACCAATCTCTGAGGCCCGGGCCATGAAGCGGCGCAGGATTGCTCGTCTCAAGCGGCTGGTTCGCCTCACCGAGCATCTCTACGAGAAGGAAGTGCGCGCCGCCGAGGAGCTGAAGCGCGCGCGCGACGATGCGGCGAAGGCTGCGGCGGTGACGCGGGCGTACCTCGATCACGACAACCTCGTCGGCACGGTCTTCCCTGAGCTCGTCAGCGCTCGTGCGGTGAAGCTCGAACGGCGCGCCGGCGAGCTCGGCGTCGAGGTCGAGCACCAGATCGAGGCCGTGGCGGCGGCACGGGGGCGCGTGAAGGGCCTCACGAACAAGCTCGACCGGGAAGTTGCCGAGGAAGTTCAGGCCCAGGATGCCGTTCAGCTCGAGAATGCCATTGATCAGTTCGTGCGCAGCCGGCTCGCAAGCCTGAAATAAGGTCGCCGGGCCACTATCGGACAGAGGAGAAATGCGGGCCTCTGTCCGATGGACGGGTCCGCCATATGCAGACGGCTGCACGGCATGGGAATAGACCTGCAGGGAATTGCGCGGCTGGACGGCATCGCCGATGTCGGGGCAACGCGCGCCACCACGCCGGCCGGCGCGGCAGACTTCGTCACGACCGTGAAGCGCAGCGGCGAGATCGGATCCTTCGAGACCGTGATCCAGAAAGCCGCCGAGCAGGCCCAGGCCGCCAAGGGACCGGACACGGTGCCGGGTGCGGAAGCCTTCAAGGCCAAGGGCGCCGAAAAGGCGCGCAAATCGTTCGAGGCTTTCGCGTTGCAGGTCTTCATCGGCTCGATGCTGCCGAAGGAGAACAGCAAGATGTTCGGCACGGGATCGGCGGGCAAGCTCTGGCAATCGCTCATGGCCGAGAAGCTGGCCGAGCACATTGCGGCAAGCGGCCGCCTGAGGCTGTTGCCGGACGAGACCAAGACAGCGGCAGCGCCGCAGACGGCTGCCGATAGCAACAAGACAGAACCGAGCGGAGAGACAGGCTGATGCACGCCCGCGAACAGCAGAGAACGATGCGCCCACCGGCGGCCGATCCCGTCGCGCTCGAAAGCGCCCGCCTCATGGAAGCGATCCTGCATCTCGCTGATCTGATCAGCGAGGTCGTGCAGGAGGAAAAGGCGCTGATCGCCCGGCCCGAGGGCGGGGATTTCAGCGCGCTCGTGGCGCGAAAGAGCCATCTCGCACTCGAGCTCGGCAAGCTCATGCAGGTGGCCGAGGGCAAAATCCCGACCGAGCGCGTGCGCCAGCGGCTCGCGACGCTGTCGGCGGAACTTGCCGCCAATGAGCGCCTCCTGCGCCGGCACATGGATGCGGTCTACGAGATCTCCTCGCTGATCGGCGAGGCCATCGAGCAGTCGACTGCCGACGGCACCTACTCGAGCCAGATCGCCCGCCGGGGATCGCAGCCATGATCCGAATGCTGCTCCTCGGCCTCGTCGTCGTGATTGCCACGCTCGGGGGCAGCTACGCGGCCATGCAAATTCCCCAAGGCGCGCAGACAGCCAAGGAAGATCCCAGCGAAAAAACCGAGATCGTGAAGATCGATCCCATCTCGGTGCCTGTCGTCCGCGGCGGCAAGATCCAAGGCTACGTGATCGGCCGCTATGCCTTCTCTGCGCCCGCGAGCGAAGTGAGGAAGGATAAAGACACGCTGATCCTGTTCGTCAGCGAAGCCATCTTCATGTCGGTCTACAATGAGGAGGATCTCGACTTCGCTGCGCTGAAGATCGTCGAGGTCGATAAGCTGATCGAGCGGATCCTCACCAAGGTGAATGCGCGGATCGCGCGCCCCATGATCTCGCAGATCTACGTCGAGAGCTTGAACTTCCTGGCCCACGACGCCGTGCGCTGCCAGCAGACGAAATAGTATCCGGCCCGAAGGAAACCGGAAGATGAGCATTTCACTGAAAGGCCCGCACGCACTGTCCTTCGACGCGCTTCAGCGCGTGCTGCCGAAGGGGCGGACGGGCATATTTGCGCTCGGCTATGTGGATAGCGATGGGCGTTTTCGGGTGCAGAGCGTCGGTCGCGACGACTACGATGTGCGCGCGCGCCTGAGCGAGCTGATCGGCTCAAGCACCATGTTCAAGTTTGCAGTCATGCCGGGGTCGCGCGAGGCCTTCGAGGAGGAGTGCGCGCTCTTTCACCAGCTCAGGCCGCCGTCCACCATCATTCATCCGGTCCGGCCGCGCGGGACGAACTGGCAGTGCCCCCACTGTCTTCAACTCTCTCTTTGAGGAACGACAGCATGTCGCTGAGCCCTCGGTGGTAGCCGAGGTGCCAGTATGCCTGCTCGGGCGAGTGCGGCTCGAGATGGCGCTGATCAGAAAGCGCATATGGCGCCTCCTCCTCGAGCCAGGTGCCGAGTTGGGCAATGCGCTGAAGTATGCGCTCGTATTTCTGTTCGTCCATCATGCGGGCCATAGTGCCGGCCCGCGGCTTAGAAACCGCTAAGTTTGCGGTAATTGTCATTCCATGGTTAGCCGGGAGTTAATCCTGCGCGGCTCAGGTCGCGGTCGTGCGATCCTGGCGCTCGGAGCGCGTCTCGCCGGATTTGAGCGGATCGGCGAGCGCCGAGCGCATCTGCAGATCGAAGAGCAGCGTAACGAGGAGCGAGAGCTGGGCCGAGCGCGCCTCGGGGCTCTCACCGGTCGCGGCCGTCCCATTGCGCTCGGACACTGCAGCCTCGGTCCGGTAGGCCGGCTCGGTCTGGGGAATGTCGAGCTGCGTGGCCATGAAGGTGGCCGTGGGGGCCGGCGAGGCCTGCGGGGGCACTTGGGCGGTGGTGGCTGCTGCCGGAATGACCGGCCCGCCTGAGGACGCGCCGCCGCCGCCGATCCAATCGAGCTCGGCGAGGCGCCGGCGGAGCAGGCCCGGAAGGACCTCGCCGCCTGCCTTCGTGTACTGAAGGAAGCGCTCCTTGACGCCTTCGATGTCCTGATTGCGCACGGCTTCGCCGAGGCCGCTCGATATCCAGCGGCTTCCGGCATTGAAGGTCAGCGAGGTGAGGGCGGCCTTGGTCCCCTCGTCCCAGCCGGCAGCGTGCTTCTCGACGATGTTCCGCGCGGCGGCGATCTCGGCGGCGAACCGCTTCTCGGCCTCCTCCGGCGTAATGGCCTCGCCCGGATAGAGGGCCTTGGTCCCATAGCCGTTGCTGAACTGGGCATAGTCCCACTGGGCTTTGGGGGTGTAGCCCTCGAAGGACTTGATGGCATCGAGATAGCTGTGATGCATGTCGGCGCGTCGGCATCCCTTCTTGCCGGCACGACCCCAAAGGGTGTGCCGCGCGCTGTGACAGTGGGGTGCTTTGCTTGCGCGGGCCTCGCCGCGCTGTTGCTGCTTTGTCACTGCAACCGAGGAGTGAGCCGCGGCTCACCGGATGGGGCCGCGGCGGCGATGCGCCTGGCTATGCCATTGGGGTCGCATTCATGTTTTTGCGGACAGAGTGCATCCAGCGCAGGTGATCCTGCGCTGTGCCGGATGCATCTGTCGCATTGCCGATCGGGGCCTTGCGCTGTTTTGCTCGCAGATGAATAGGCCTCGGGGCCGGACTCGCCAGGTAGAAAGAATGAGCGAATACTCGCCCCACGCATCCGAGTCTTATAGCGCCGCGCGTCCGCTCGGATCGGCCTACGCCGAGGAGAGGCAGGGCGTGCTGACGCTCGGGGCCTTCCTCGTCGTCGGCGCGGCATTCGTGGTTTATCTGCTGTCCGCCCTCTATCTCGATACGCGTGACGGCACTTCCTATTTCGGGGCCGATCCGGACTACTACGAGTTGATGGCACGCCACGCCTACGACCATACGGCTGCGCGTTTCCATCCAGGGACGGTCGTCCTCGGGCTCGGATGGATGAAGCTCTTTTCGCCGCTCGAGGCCTGGATCGCGCCGCACATACTCCTGAAAGCGATGTTCGCGGCCGTGGGCGCGCTCGGCGTTCTAGGGGCCATCGTGGCGTTCACGGTCCTGCTGCCGCGCGGCTACGGTCTGCTCGGCGGGATGATTTATGCGAGCTCGCTCGGCGTCTGGTACTTCGCCGCGATACCGGAATCGAAGATCCTCACGGCCTCTCTGTCCGCGCTGTACATCGCCGTCTACGTGCTCTATCGGGACGACTGGAATGCACGGCGCACAATCGGGCTGAACGTCATCCTGGCGGTCGCCTGTTTCAACGAGATCGTTGCGGGCTTCCTCATCGCCATACCCGCCGTCGACGCGTGGATGCGCGGGATGGTCTGGTCACGGATGCGCTGGATCGCAGTGCAGGTGGCTGTCACCCTGGCCGCGCTGCTCGTGCTCGAGATTTTCGTCAATGGCTGGATTGTTCCGGAAAGCACGAGCCGGGCGGAGCAGTCGCACTTCGCTTTGTTCATCGACTACGTCCTGAGGTTCAACTACGGCCCGGACAAGATTCATGACTTCATCGCGAGCTGGTTTTTCTTCAATCTCGTTGCGCCGACGCCGCACGCCCTGTGGTGGTCTCAGTTCGGTGGCTACTTCGAGCCAAGCGTAGCGGCCTACCGCTGGTCGCCGATCGCGATGGTGACGATGCTCTTCATCGGCCTTCTGATCGTGGCGCCATTCCTGCCCGGCATGCGGGGAGCCTCCTTCGGCGCTGCGAACGGCCTTCTGTTGCCGCTTGCGGCCTACGCGATCGTGCGAGCGATATTCTTCGTCATATTCATTCCGAATGAATCGCTGCTGTTCAGCCCTGCGGTGACGGTTCCGCACTGGCTGTTCGTGCTCGTGCCATTTGCGACGTCGAACTTTCCGGCAAAGCGGGCGGTGCTCGCCGTGCTGTGCGTGCTGCTCTTCGTGACGAACGCCGGCTTCATGGTCGGGCCCGACGGCTGGGCAGCCGTCTGGACCCGCATCGCGGGCTCCTGAGCGACGCGCGCGCTTAGCCGATCTCGAGCACCACGCGGCCGCGGATCTTGCCGGCGAGGATTTCGGGCGCGAGGGTGATCACGTCGCCGATCGGCCGCTTGACCGTCATCTGATCGAGCTTGTCGATGTCGAGGTCGCGCGCGAGCCGCGTCCAGGCATCGAGGCGGCGCGCATGCGGTGCCATGACACTGTCGACGCCGGCGAGCGTGACGCCGCGCAGGATGAACGGCGCAACGGATGACGGCAGATCCATGCCCTGCGCGAGCCCACAGGCGGCGACGCAGCCATCGTACTTCGTCATGGCAATTGCATTGGCGAGCGTGTTCGAGCCGACCGAGTCGACGGCGCCTGCCCATCGCTCCTTGCCGAGCGGCCGCGCCGGACCGGAGAGCTCCGTGCGGTCGACGACCTCGCTCGCGCCGAGGCCCTTCAGATACTCGGCCTCCGAAGCGCGACCCGTCGAGGCGATGACCGTGTAGCCGAGCTTGCCGAGGAGCGCGATCGCCACCGAGCCGACGCCGCCTGCCGCGCCCGTCACGAGAACAGGACCGCGATCGGGCGTGATGCCATTGCGCTCGAGGGCCAGCACGCAAAGCATCGCGGTGTAGCCGGCCGTGCCGATGGCCATGGCCTGCGCCGGCGTGAACGCGGGCGGCAGCGGCACCAGCCAGTCCGCTTTGACGCGCGCGCGCTCCGCATAGCCGCCGAGGTGCGTCTCGCCGACGCCCCAGCCGTTCAAGACGACGCTGTCGCCGGCTTTGAAGGCGGGATTGGCGGAAGCGATCACTTCGCCCGCGAAATCGATGCCGGGGATCATCGGCCAGCGGCGCACGACCGGGGCCCTGCCCGTAATGGCGAGGCCGTCCTTGTAGTTGATCGTGGAGTGCGACACGCGGACCGTCACATCGCCTTCCATGAGGTCGGCATCGGTCAGCTCGGTCCACGCGGCATGGGGACCGGCATCGCCCTTCGTCAACAGCAAGCCTTTGAACGATGACATATCTGCCTCCCTGGCGCGGACCTCTGCTTGCCCCGGCTTTACGCCACGGGCGGGCGCCTGTCGAGCTTGTGTCACGCCGGGGCCTTGCAGGTCGCCGCAGGGCCTGAAATGTGTTTTCTACAGCGGCATTGACGCACTTGTCAGGCTGCGGCGGCTCTGGGATCGTCGTCCCGGATTTCAGGCCGGCCGGATGATGGGCGAGGTGACGCCGTGAGGCGTAGGGCGCGGAATGCTGGCGTGCTGCAGGGGGCATTCGCGGGCCTCGGCTTCGTCGTGCTCGCCGGCTGCGAAGGCACGAGCGTTCTCAAGACGGAAAGCCTGCAATCGTCGGTGAGCTTGCCGACCTCGGTTTCGATCGGGAACTACACCAGCAACCATTCAGAGCCCACGCACGAGATCTACTCGCGCGTCGCTCGCGGGGCCAAGGCCTGCTGGTTCGGCCCAGGCAAGCCGCTCGAAAAATCCTACGTCTTCGAAGGCAAGCTCGAGCCCGAGAGCGAAGGCGGTGCCGCCGAGGTCGCCGTCCACATCCGCACGCCGGATCAGCCGAGCCCGCGCGGCGGCAAGGTCTTCATCGTCTCGATCACCAAGGATGGCGGGGGCACGAGCCTCGCTGCTGAGAACCGTCGCATACCCGAGACGCTGGCGCCCACCATGCGTGCCGACGTCGCGCGCTGGGCCAAGACGGGCTCGGTGGAGTGCGGCGAGCTCGAGGTGACGAATCCGATTTCCACGGCGTCGATCGCTTCGGCTCTGCCCGAGCGCAAGCCGGCGACAAAGAAGGCCAAGGCGAAGGGCAAGAAGTAGCCGCTGCCGGAGCATGAAGCGGGCTAGGAGACTGTGGCTGCCTCAGCAGACGCTTCAGCGCGTGGTCCAAGGCGCATCGTGCGCTGGCGAATACGCTGGCCGGTCGCCTCGCGCTCGGCGGGCGGCAGGATGTCGAGGCTCGGCCAGAGGCCCGTGATGAGCGTGCGCGCATAGCCATTCGCGTGGCCCGAGCGGCGCATGGCGGCGGCGGCCGTGTGATGGTCATAGGCGAGGCGGTGCGTCGAGAGCAGAACGCCGCCGTCGATCGCGCGGATCAGGCCGTACCAGACTTCGGCCGTGCCGTCGTTGGCCGGCATTCCGATGACACCCGGATTGAACCAGACGCGGCGGCCGACGCGCGCGATGTACGGGATGCCCGAGTGGCCCGCGATCGTTATGTCGGCTCCACTCAGCACAACCTCTTCGGCGAGCACGTCGCGCTCCGACTGGAAGACCCAGCGATTGACGATCGCCGTGCCGCCATGGACGACGTGGAAGGAGCGGCCGGCGTAGTCGAAATGCAGGGTTCCAGGAAGGCCGCCCATCCACGCGCGCATGCCGTCGCTCATGCGGGTGTTGGCATAGGGATACCAGCCCTTGGCGAGGGTCGCGCATTCGGTGCCGTCCTCGAAATTGCAGGCGCAGTCCTCGGCCGCGACGGCAAGCTGCTGCTCGCAGTTCCCTTGAATGACGTGGCAGCCCCAATCGGCCACGAGGCGCGCTGTTTCCTCGGGGCTAGCGCAGTATGCGACGATGTCACCCGTGCAGATGACATTGCCGGGCGGAATTCCGAGCACGTCGGCCCGCCGGCGCAGGGCCTCGGTCGCCTCGAGGTTCGAGTACGGCCCCCCGAAGACGAGGAGGGGCTTTGCCGTGTCGAAGGAGATCGCCTCGCGCTTCACTGGGGCCTCCATGGGAGGCGAGCAGGCTGGCGCGTGCCGGAGCGTGCGTCAAGCGTCCGCAGAAAGACATAAAGATTTCTTTATATCCGCCTTGCGGCGCTGCGGCTCTGCCGCTATACAACGCCGGTCCATTCATGCCCGCGAGGCCGCGTCCGCGCCATTGATGTGCGGCCGCCGTGCCGGGTCTGCAGGCCATCCTCAGCCGAGAAAGGCGCCCCATGAGCACCAAGGACTACATCGTCAAGGATATTGCCCTCGCAGATTTCGGCCGCAAGGAGCTCTCCATCGCCGAGAGCGAGATGCCGGGCCTGATGGCGACGCGCGCGGAGTACGGCCCCAAGCAGCCGCTCAAGGGCGCGCGCATTGCCGGCTCGCTGCACATGACCATCCAGACGGGCGTCCTCATCGAGACGCTGAAGGCGCTTGGCGCCGACGTGCGCTGGGTCTCCTGCAACATCTATTCGACGCAGGACCATGCCGCTGCCGCGATCGCTGCCGCTGGCACCCCGGTCTTCGCCGTTAAGGGCGAGACGCTGGTCGAGTACTGGGACTACACCGCCAAGCTGTTCGACTGGCACGGCGGCGGCCATCCGAAC
>ERZ778025.2291-NODE-2291-length-11000-cov-5.235176_pt1 | contig 11000 bp, 11 predicted proteins | sample MGYA00375755_ERZ778025 | MGnify/ENA primary metagenome ERZ778025 (study PRJEB29350, sample SAMN05389825) | bioreactor metagenome | isolation source: Thiocyanate bioreactor | place: South Africa: University of Cape Town | collected 2014-03-17 ... | reverse complement strand
AGGCGGGTCACTTCTCGGTGGAAATCCCGGGTCAGTTCTCAGCGGAAATCAACATGCAATCCGCCGCGCCTTCCATGACGGCAGCGTGCGAGTTGTCGTCAATGTCGGCGTGCTCACGACCGGCGTTGATTGGGACGTGCGCGCGCTGATCCTTGCTCGACCCACGCGCTCGGAAATGCTGTTCGTGCAAATTGTGGGCCGCGCCCTTCGCACCGCGCCGGGCAAAGTAGATGCACTGATCCTCGATCATTCGAGCACCACGCAAACGCTCGGTTTCCCGACCGACATACACCACGAGCTGCTAGACGATGGCAGTCCGCGCAAGCCGGGGACGCAGAAGCAGGAGCGCGTCGAACCCCTGCCCAAGAAGTGCACTGCCTGCACGTACCTAAAGCCCGCCGGTGTTCACGTCTGCCCCTCCTGCGGCTTCGCGCCGGAACGCCAATCCAAGATAGAGGCGCGACAAGGCGAGCTGGTGCAGATGCGCGCCCCGAAGAAGCCAAAGCCGCCGACCCGGCAGGAGATGCAGAAGTTCTATTCCGGCCTCGTCTGGTACGCAGAGGATCGCGGTTACAAGTCCGGCTGGATCGCCAACCAGTATAAGAAGAAGTTCGGCGTGTGGCCTCGCGGCATGCACATGATTTCGAGCCCGCCCGACGCGATATGCCGGGGCTGGGTGACGGCCCAGGCCATTGCTTTCAAGAAATCGCAGGAGAAGCGCTTTGCAGCATGATCGAACGCCGCTGCGCGAGAAGTACGCGCACCAGTGGACGGGGATACTCTCACGCCTCGGTGTCCCAGCAACCGCGCTCCGCAACAAACATGGCCCGTGCCCGGCATGCGGTGGCAAGGATCGATTCCGCTATGACGACAAGGACGGCATGGGCACGTTCATCTGTTCGCAGTGCGGCGCTGGCGACGGCCCCAAGCTCGCAATGCTGGTGAGCGGATACGACTTCAAGGAACTGCTGGATTGGCTCGGCGACGTTGATGCGCCTGCCGTCGCCCGTGTGGTCGCTCCCGCGCCCGTCCCGCATGCCGAGACATCAGAGGCGAAACGGCAGCGCATGAACGCGCTTTGGGGCAAGGCAATGCCGGTGAGGGAAGCCGATCCAGCCGGGCTCTACCTCACTTCGCGCCTGCGGAGGTTCCCTGACCGAACGGGACTGCGCTATCAGCCACGCTGCCCTTACCCGGAGGGCGAGACCTGGCCCGCCATGCTCGCAATCTTTGTGGACGCCGACGGCACACCTTCGGGGCTTCACCGAACCTACCTCACTGCCGAAGGCAGGAAGGCCCCGGTGGTGTCAGCCAAGCTATCTCTTGGCCCGCTGCGCGATGGCGGCGCAGTACGCCTGACCAGCTCATACGGCGACACTCTGGGTATTGCCGAAGGCATCGAAACCGCGCTGGCCGCGTCACTCATGTTCGGGGTGCCGTGCTGGGCCGCGCTCAACGCCAATCGACTGGCCGCATGGGTGCCACCCTCGGGCGTGCGCAAGGTGACGATATTTGCCGACAACGACGACAACTTCACCGGGCAGACCGCCGCCTTCGACTTGGCCGCGAGACTGGAGGGCAACGGGCTCTCAGTGCACATCGAGACGCCGACCGACACGGGCCGCGATTGGGCGGACATGCTGATGAGGCAACGCGCATGACCAACTGTCGGGGGGGGCCGTTGGTTTGCACCCATTCGAGCAAGCGGTGCTCTCGGCCTTCGTATCGCATGGCGTGCCCTTCCTTGTGATTGGCGGCACGGCTGTCCATCTGCACGGCTTCAGAGACCGCCCCCGCAAAGACTTAGACCTGCTCGTTAACTTCGCCGAGGCGCACGAGCCAAAACGCGAAGCAGCCTTAGCCACGGTGAGCGCACAGTTCGGGCCTTGGGCTTTGCTGCCCCTCAACCCCCACGACATGACCTATCGAGGCATACACATCGACCAGCTTTCCCGCATGCATGGCGTCTATGGCCTCAACCCGTTCGATGAAGCAGTCTGGATCGAGTGCGAGGCCGGGACCGTGCCAGTTGTCTCGCTGCGGCTGTTGCTCTCCGGCAAACGCGCCATGTGGCGACCGCAGGACGCTGAAGACCTCCGCCAGATGACAGACTGCCCCATAGAGGACGGGCGCTGTGTGCGATGCGGAGCTGGCCGCTATCCGAATGACGCATGGCGACCCTTGGAACGCGGGATGTTCCAGTGCGAATGATAGGCCGATGGCGTCTTTTTCTGACAACTACGTGCGCGCGCGCGAGGCTGTGAATTTCTTTTACCATTAGCGCGCCCAACCGCGCATCAACCTGCCGCACGCCACACAAACGCAAGTATCGCTAAGTCCTTGGTGTTCCACGTGAAACCGTCCTTCTCACTGTTGTTTGCCGGGTCGAACTGTGCGACGATTCAGCAAGTGATTTGGAACCAGAAGGAGGTTCTACAAAATGGCTCGCAGGAGTTACCCGCGCCGCGCCCAACTCAACGACCGGATCGAGGTGGCAATCACCGCCGACCTCAAGGAATCCGTCTATGCCGTTGCTGCCTCTAAGGGCGTCCCCGCCGCTGCCTTCATCCGTGAAGCGCTGGTGCGGTCGCTGGAAATGGCGGCTTGATCATGGCTACGCCGCTTTCTCGCCTGCCGATGGTGCCGCCTCCCGCGCTCAGCGCCATGCGCATGCCGCAGTCGCCAACTTTCCGCTCTGCACTAACGCCGCTGCCCCAGCAGGACGGTTTCCAGAGCTTGCTCAGCAACGTGGGCGACTGGCTAGGTGATCGGAGCTATCGGCTCCAGGCGCTCGGCGGACAGTTGATGTCGGGCAACTACGATCCGATGGTTATGATGCAGGCGGCTCAGATGGATCGCTCTGGCATCCAGCAGCGCAAGCAAATGAACCAGACCCGGTCCGCATTCGAGCGCGCCGGTCGTAACGACCTGATCGAGTTTCTGGATGCAGGCGGCGACCCGATGGAAGCGTACAGCGTGTTCCTCAAGGACATGCGCGCTGACAGCGACCGCGCGACCGAGATGGAAACCCGTAAGCGCAACTCGTTCTGGATCAAGGACGAGCAGTTGAAGCAGGCATATATCGACGGCGAATTTGAACTGGCAGACGTGCTCGAAATGGAGCGCGGTGGCGGGGGCAAGGCGCAGTTCGGATTGAACCCGCAGTATGGGGTCGATGCGCAAGGCAACCCGGTGCTGATGCAGCTCGGCAGCGATGGGCGGGCCGTGCAGACGCAGATGCCCGATGGCGTGTCCCTGTCTAAAGAGCCGATCCGCTTGGATGCAGGGACGCACTTCGTGCTGCTCGATCCGATCACGCGCCAGACCGTTGGCACGATACCCAAGAACGGCGATGTTCCGCCCGGCTATTTGGGCGGCGGCGAGGGCGGCGGTATCACGCCCATGCCCGGCAGCGAGCAGGACATCGAGCGTCAGAGCAACCAGCTCAAGATGAGTCAGCGCGCTCAGGCCGCAGACCAGCGGGCCGATATTGTGATCAACGCTATCGACAAGGCGACCGAGCAGTCCAATTGGGGCACCACGGGCATTCTAGGCTCGGCTGGTCGTGCAATCGGCATCACGCCCAATATCGACCTTGAGGGCACGATCAACACCATCAAGGCGAATATCGGCTTCAACGAATTGCAGGAGATGCGCGAGGCGTCCCCCACCGGCGGCGCTCTCGGTCAAGTCGCCGTGCAAGAACTGAACATGCTTCAGTCCGTCATTGCCAGCCTCGACCCGCGACAGGGCGAAGCGCAGCTCGATGAGAACCTGAAGACCATCAAGCAACTTCTCGAACGTCAGAAGCTCTTCCGGCAGGCGGCGCTTGAGGAACAACTGTCCGTCGCTGGCGGTGGGGGCATGCCCGCTCCTGTCGCTGGCGGCGGCGCTCCGTCTGCGTCCGATCCTCTTGGGTTGAACTTCTGATGCCCAGCCCGCAGCTCGATCAGTTCCGCGCTCAGAACCCAGCCTATGCGTCCGACAGTGACGCGGCGTTGGCTATCAAGCTGCATCGCAAGTTCTACTCGCATATCCCGATGATGGACTATCTCGGCAAGGTTGGCGTTGATCGCGGCGATGCGCTCTACGAGACACGCCAGCCCGATAGCGAGATGGGCACATACCTGCGCCAAGCGCTTGCTGCTCCCGGCACTGGCGAGACCGCCGAGGCGGCAGCGAAGCGTCAGGGCGGCTCCCTTACCGACAGTCGCCCCGGCACTGGCGAGGGCGTTGCGCGGGCGTTGTTGCAGGGGGCCACGTTCGGCGCTGGCGACGAAATCGTCGCTGGTGGCGCTGCGCTCCTAGATCCCCTCGCACGCGGGTTGATGGGCCGCCCCGACAGCGGCATGGACTTGGGCGAGCGCTTCAATGCGTACCTGGGCCGCGAGCAGGGCAGCATTTCCGACTTCCGCCAAGACAATCCCGTCGCCGCTTACGGGTCCGAAATCGCAGGTGCAATCCCGACCTCTATCCTTGCGAGCGCACCCGCCGCAGCGGCCCGCGTTGGCGGCTTAGGCAAGATGGCAATTGGTGCCGCTGATGCAGCCGTGCAGGGTGCCGTCTATGGCTTTGCCGGAACGGATGGCGGGCTAGAGGAACGCGCTAGCGGCGCGGCCATCGGTGCTCCGCTCGGTGTTGCAGGACATGCAGCGGGGAAGGTTATCGGCTCGACCTATCGCAATATCACGCAGAACGCAGCGACCAAGAAGGCAACGCAGAGCATCATCGACGCAGCACCATCCGCCGCCGCACACAAGCAAGGCTCCAAGGCCGCTTTCAAAGCGTCCGAAGACAGCGGCGCGGTCGTGGGTAAGCCGGTGCTGCAAGACCTCCGCGCACGTACACGCCAGCTCTTTGTTGACGAAGGCCTGATGCTGCCCAGCGGCAAGGTGACGAATGGCTACGGGATGGCGAAGGGCGCGCTCCGCATGATCGAGGAATACGCCAAGGGCGAGATGTCGATGAAGCAGGCGCAAGCGCTGCTGAAGACGGTTCGCGGCGTTGCCCGGTCGCCGGGCGCTCAGGGTGAGTTTGGCCGCAAGCTGGTCAAGCTAGTGCTCGATCAGTTCGACGGCATGCGCCCGCAGGATTTTGTCATCACGCCGAGCACCACTCCCGGCGCACCCTTCAACAGCAACAACGGGCAGCAAGCAATTCAGCAGTGGCGCGCTGGCATGGCGCAATGGGCGAAGTTCAAGCGCACCGACTCCATCGAGAAGATCATCGACAAGGCGCAGTATGCACGCGGCGGGTTTGTCGAAGGGCTGCGCTCGGGCTTCCGCAAGGTGCTGAGCAGCGAGCGTCGGCAGGCTGGTTTCACCCAGGCTGAGTTGGACGTGATACGCAAGTTTGTGAATGGCGGTCCGGTCGATGACTTCCTCGCCTTCGTGCAGCGTTCTAATCCGTTGGCGGCGACGGTTGGCGGTCACATCGCAGGCGGTCTCCCCGGCGCTATCGTGCTCGGTGGCGCAAAACTGGCCGCTGGCAAAGGTGCTGGGCTGATCCGCAATCAGGGTGCGCGCCGCGTGGCTGATGGCGTGCGGGCGACTGCTGCATATGGCGGCAAGCTCCCGCCGGTTCCGCCGATGCCGCTGCCTCGTCCCCCGATCATGCTCCCCGCCGCTGGCCTCGGCACTGCACAGCAGCAGCGCGAGCCAATCGAAATCACTGTCGGGATCGGGAGACGCTAATTGTCTCTGCGACCGAAGAACTGGCTTGGCATTAGGCCCGCGATGGCGACCCCCGCCAACATCGCTGATGGAATGGGGACGAGTGCCCACCAGAAGCCCCCTTGCCATGCCGCGACGGCTGCGCTGCCAACTGCTGCGACCGCAAAGAACGCCAGACTCGCCAGAAGCACGCGGGGATTGTCGAGCGGGCGTGTGAATACCTGCCGGTACTCGTCGGGCTTTGCTTCGATCAGCGGCGCTTCGTGCTCGTTCACCGGATCAGCCGGCGAGCTTGTCGAGAGCGGCCTGCGCAGCGTGTTCGACGCCTTCAACAGCCGAGCCTATGTCTCCGCCGTCATCGTCCGCAGCCGCATCGGCTTCCGTCTCGCACGCCTTGACCGCGCTGCTAAATGCCGCGTCGGCGTCACTGCCATTCACAAGCTCAACCGCGCCATAGCCCACAAGGCAGGAGTAATAGCGGTCGGCGTCCGTGTGCTCAGCCGCAATGGCTGGGGTCACGAGGAACAGGGCGATGGCTGCAAGGATCGTGCGCATCTCCAAAAGGTACGGCCCGGCGCTGGTAGTTTCAAGGGGGCGGCTTCGTGGGCAGCATCCTAAGCTACAAGCACGGTGAGGACTCGGTTTCCGGCGTTGACCCGCGCCTGTGGGACATCGTGCAGAATGCTATCGCTGTCAGCCCTTACAATGCGGTCATTCGCTCGGGCTCCGAAAAGCGGGGCAGCAACGGGGGCAATCATAATCCCGGCTGGGCCGTGGACGTTACCCTGTACGATCCGCAGACCGGCAAGAAGCTGCCCGACTACCAGAACGGCGCTTCCTTTGCCGCCTATGAGCAATACGCGCAGGCGGCGCGAGTTTATCAGCAGGCGAACTATCCAGAGCTGAACAACACCTTCCGTTGGGGTGGCTATTTCGGATCAAAAAAGGGCACCAGCGGGTACGGTGCCGTTGACCTGATGCATCTCGACATCAACCCCAACATGAAGGGGGCAACGAGCCTCGGCAGTTGGTCGAAAGGCGCGGGCAAGACGCTGCTGGCCGCTTACCCTGGCGCTCAGACGAATGGTGGTCTTGGTGGGTCGAACGGCGCTCGCTTGGTCGCGCAGTATCAGAGCGCTTACACCAACAAGGGCAAGTATGCGCCTCCCGGCAACATTGGCGGCGCTCCTACTCCATTGTCGATGACGGCCTCGATGGCGGCTGCGCGCATGGGTGGCACCAGTGACCAGACCCTTCGTGACGCGATGCTGGCTTGGGCGTCGCCAGAACCGATTGAAAGCGGCGCGATGGGTATTTCTGCGCCCCCACGCATGCCGATGGCTCGCCCCTCGTTTTCGAGTGTGTCTAACCCGGCTCCTGCACCGACACTGGCGCGCCTCGCATCCGGCAAGATGGTGGAGCCCGGCGTGTATCGTAACCCGACAACGGGGGGCAGCTACACGGTCAGCGTGGGCGAAGGTGGCAAAGCCGTCATCACGCATCACCGCTCTGGTGGGATCGACCTCGCCCGAGAAATGAATGCCCCGACAGTGTTGGGCGGAATCATCCGCTCGAAGATGCCAGAGGCAGTTCAGGGGGCGGCATCGAGCATCGCCCCGATGGTGGACAACGCCAAGGCGGCAGCATCGCAGGCTGTGCAAAAGGTCGCCTCTGCGCCAGTCGTGCAAAATATCGGCAACACGCTGGGCGGAGCGGTATCGAATATCCGGGGCTTCTTCGGACAAGGCAATGCGGACACGCCGCCAGTCGTTCGCCCGCCTAGCACGGTGACTGCGCCAGTGTTGACCTCTGCTCAGCGTAGCGCGCTGGCATCGACCAGCACGGCAAGTTCAAAAGCGCCTATCGACATCAGCGGCGACGACATCGCAGCAGCGCTCTACCCCCGCCCGTCATCCTCCGCGCCGCGTCTGCCGATGACGCCCACTGCGGCGATGACAGCGGCACGCATGAGCCCCGCACCGTTGCCGACCATGCCCCCGACAATCCCGCGTCCTCGCCCTACGCTTCCGACAGCACTTCCTGCGATCACGTCGCCGCGCGCACCCGCTGGCCTCTCGCTTTCAGGCTTTAGGACCGTCAACCCGCTCTCGCAGATTGCGCCGCGCGTGCAGGCACGGTTTGGGCAGTCGCTATTTGGGAGCTTGTTCAACGCCGTCACTGCCGGGTCGGTCCCGATGGCAGGCAACAACGGCGGCGGCAAAGCCACGGGGGCGCAGCTCGCCGCTATGCAGGCCGCAGCACACACAGCACAAGACCCCGCTCTTGCTGCCGCGCTGGCTGCTGGAAACAAGTCTTACGTGCCGACCAATGGCGACCCGACCGGCGTACTCGGTTATGGCGCGCTCATGCCGACCGTGGCGATGAACGGCAACCCAATTCGTAACCGCTGAAGGGGATCAAGCAATGTTCGATCCGACAGACCCGATGGATGATCAGGAGATAGCGGCGAAGGCTCAAAAGGTCTCCGACATATCGCATTACGAAACCGAGTTGATGGCGTTCAATCTGCGCTGGATTCTCAACGTGGTGCACGGCGTGTCCGACCGCGCAGAGTTCCCGATGATGGATATGGTCGAACGTTGGACCGTCGCCACCATCAAGCGGATGCACGCCGTTATGTGGGTGATGGGCAAGACGCCGCCGACCGTTCGCTATGAAGACGATCCGCTGCGCTTCCTCGAGGAAAATTCCGGCCTGCTAGAGACCGCGCTAGATTTTGCCTATAGCGCGAGCAGTGCCCGGCTTCTGAAAATCCTCGGTGATCATGCCGCCTTGCTTGAGGATGGAACGCCCTTGCCGGTGACTACGCCTCTCGGCCTGCGTGACATCTTCGCCAGTGTCGGCGCTGGGCTCGCAGAGCGCGGTTTCGTGGTGCCCGACATGCCCGATTTGGACGCCGACCGACTGGCCGCGATTGCCGCTTGGCAGGAGTACATCGGCAAGGTTCGCAACGACATCGATACGCTTGCACAGCATGAAGGCGCTGCACAATGACGAGGAAGTCAAAGGCTCCGGTTTCTGAGTACGTCCCCACCGAGGCGGACAAGAAGCTGATGGCGGAATGGGAAAGCCGCGACCGGCCCAGGTACCCGCGCCTGCTAATCAAGCAGGAGTCTGACGGCTCGTTCGCCTCTAGCGTCAAGCACGAGGAACAGGCCATCGGGTCTCTGCAAATGATCCGGGCGATGGGGCTCAACTCGGTCAGCGAATACACGATGGTTGTGGACCAGATTGTCCGCATGACCTACCGCGCCGAAGGCCCCAAGCGGATGGAGCGCGAGGCAAACGAAATCATTGCGCTGATCGTGGCGCAGAAGCCGAAGGGCATCGCAGAGGTGATGCTATGTCTTCAGATGGCGGCGGTTCATGTCGCGGTCGCCCGCGCTGCCGGAATGCTGGTCAATGCTGAATTGCTGCCGTCGCACACTGCGGCAGCGGACACTCTGAACAAGCTCACGCGCACGTTCACCATGCAGCTCGACGCCCTCAAGAAGCACCGCACGAAAGGCCGTGAGCAACGAGTCGTTGTCGAGCACAAGCATTACAATTTCGTCGCTGCTGGGGCTCAGGCGGTCTTCGGAGACGTGCAGGCGGGGGGTGGGGTGCCAGAGATTTCGCCCCCTCAATCCCTTGGACGGCAAAAAGGCGTCCCGGCTCTCACAGTTGTGGAAACGGTCAAAGCGCCCGTGACGGCCGAGATTATCGCGGTGGCGAGCGGTGGAGGCGAAGCAGCATGACCCGGAAAAGCCAGCCCGCACCAGCGGTCGAAATCCCCGCCCCGGCGACAGTAGAGCCGCAGCGCCCGAAGCGTCCGCCCATGATCGGACTGAAGGTAATCGGCGCAGAGAATGGCGTTGTGCAGGTGCAAATCGACGCCAAGGACGCTGATAAGAATGCGGGTCGGGTTGAGGATCAATTCTGCGCCCAATTCGGCACCGACAATTCGCATTTCGCCTCGCTCATGGCGGAGCAGTTGGCGGCTTACTCGGTCGTCAAGGACAAGAACACAGGCGACGAGCAGGTCAACGCCAACGTAGCCAATGCGCATATCTCGATAGTGCGCGGCATTGGTCCCCGCGATGAAGTCGAAGCGATGCTGGCAGTGCAAATGGCTGGCATTCACATGCTGACATTTGCCGCCATCGGGACCGCTTACAAGACGACGCAGCCGATGCAGAAAGATCAGGCGTTGGCGCAGGTCAACAAGCTGTCCCGCACCTTCACAACACAGATGGAGGCGCTGAAGCGCTACCGCTCCGCAGGTGAGCAGAAAGTCACCGTCGAGCATGTGCATGTCCATGAAGGCGGGCAGGCAGTTGTCGGCAACGTGACACACAGCGGGAAGGCCGCATGAGCGATCAAACTCTCAAGCTTGAGACTATGGGCTGTGTGTTCCCGAACGCTCGCCAATGCTCTGCAACATCGAAGCGGACAGGTTGTCAGTGTAGAGCACCCGCAGAGACCGGCAAGAATGTCTGTCGCTTTCACGGTGCCCGCGCTGGTGCGCCTCGCGGATCGAGGAACGGAAACTATCGACACGGGCTAGAGACCAAAGAGGCCCGACTGTCACGCGCCGCCCTGGCTGATCTCATTCGAGCAGCAAGGGGCACAGCGCAATCAATCCTGTCCCCGCCGTAAGCGACGGGGGCTTGGGGACGGCAATCCCCTCACCGCGAGAAGTGCTCTCGCATGTTCCAGACCGGTCCGCATCAGGACCATCCCGCCACCGTGCAGCACGGCGCGGGGATAGGAGTTTGAGACATGCCGCAGGGCAATCCGACCTCGGGCCAGTGGTGGCCCATACATGACTATTCACAGCGCAAGACTTTAGCGAATTGCACTGATCGCACGGGAGGGATGGGCAATGCCTAAGACCTCAGTCAACGATTGGAGCACGGTCGCACACGATAACGCAGACGTTGGCGGCGTGCCTCTCGCCGAGGGCGTCATGCTGGTGAGCCACACCAACGACGCCTTCCGCGAAATCATGGCGCAGATTGCGGCCTATCGTGATTTGCCATCGATCCAGCCGTCACGCCGAAACCTGTTTGTGAACCCGTGCTTCCAGATCAGCGAGCGCAACGGGGACACGGCGGGCACGTCGAACGGCTACAATCCCGCCGACTGCTGGACCATGTTCAAGGTCGGCAGCGGCTTCACCACGCAGGTTCAGCGTGTGGCTCAGCCCTCGCTCAATGGATCTCCGAAACAGATTGAAGTGCAGGTGACGGGCGCAAAGGCATCGCTCGCAACGGGCGACCTCTCGTGCATCAGTACCATCATCGAAGGCTATCGCATTTCGGGCTT
>ERZ778025.2288-NODE-2288-length-11006-cov-5.586887_pt1 | contig 11006 bp, 7 predicted proteins | sample MGYA00375755_ERZ778025 | MGnify/ENA primary metagenome ERZ778025 (study PRJEB29350, sample SAMN05389825) | bioreactor metagenome | isolation source: Thiocyanate bioreactor | place: South Africa: University of Cape Town | collected 2014-03-17 ... | reverse complement strand
CATCCGCGTGCTGGTGCAGGACGAGATCTTCTGGCAGCTTTGCCAGGGCTGCGCCACGCCCGCGTACCTGCAGGCCAAGCTGGAGGCCCTGCAGACCGTGGTACGCCTGGTACGCCGCCATATTCCACAGGCTGCTGTAGGCATCACCGTGACTCCCTACGCCGTGTTCGAGCACCCCCTGGTGCAGGACTACCTTCCCCGGGCCATCGCACTGGTGGATTGGGTAGGCACCGACCCCTACTGGCTGGGCGACCCCCGCGTGATCGACAAACTGCACGAGTGGTCCGCCACATTTCCGGCCATGGCCCAACAGGCCCATCCGGGCGTGGAGACATGGTTCATCGCGCAGGCCTTCAAGTTTCCGGACTGGGACGGCGCCACGTTCGATGCCTTCATCGCGCGCCAGTTGGCTTACGCCGAGGGCTACGACCACATCCTGTTCTTCGGCTGGCAGTTCGCCTCGGAGCTGGGCGCAGAGACGCAAGGCCGGCATTTTCCGCCGCAGACCAAGGCGCTGTACGCCAAGTACCTGAAATAAAAAGGACCGCGCTGGGCTTACTGCCCCAGCCCGCGGCGCAGCTCCTTGAGCAGCAGGGTCACCTGGTTGGACGCATGGCGGTAGCCACCCTGGAACAGGCGCCAGGCCTTGTCCTGCTCTCCCGCCTGGGCCAGCGCCACGACAGCCGCGGCCTGCGTGTGGTAGTAGCGGTGCCGCGCCACCAGCATCTCGAAGGCCGGGTACTGGCCCAGCGACTCCTTGCCTGGCCCTTGCAGCCACTGCCCCAGGGGGCAGGCCGCATGGTCGGCCACCTGCTGCGCGTCCAGGGTCAGCGGCTGGCGGCCTTCGAGCATGTGCTGCAGGCGCTGTTTCCATTTCTCGTGGCTGGCGATGGCGGTCTCGATGTCGAATTCGGTCAGCAGCGTGGCTGCGGATTCCGGGTCGAGGACCAGCTCGCTGGCGTTGTCCTCGTAGGCCCAGGTCGTCTCGGGGCTGGAGGAGTCCTGCTCCCGGAACTTGAAAATACGGCTGAAGAATCCCATACACCCCTCCTGGTGTCGCTCGCTGCGCCGCACCGTGCGTGCCACGCAGTTCTATCGCCTGATTTCGCCATCATCGGGCATTTTGCGTCGTACCGCACGCCTGTACGCAACATCTGCTGCACAAACCCACCGGCCCATGCACAATCAGCGGCTACCATCCCCACCTGTTCCATCCGCCGCCTGCGCCAGACGCCCTCCCATGCCTGCCTTTTCCTTTGAAGCCCTGGACGCACAGGGCCAGACCCGCAAGGGGGTGCTTGAAGCAGACACGGCCAAGGCGGCGCGCAGCCAGTTGCGCGCCCAGGCGCTGGTTCCGCTGGCCGTACAGGCCGTGGGCGAAGGCGCGGGCAGCGGCGCGGCGCGCGCGCGCGGCTGGGGCCGCCCGGTGTTCGGGGCGGCGGGCCTGGCCATCTGGACGCGCCAGCTCGCCGGGCTGGTGGCCTCGGGGCTGCCGCTGGAGCGCGCCCTCACGGCGCTGGCCGACGAGGCCGAAAACGAGCGCCAGCACCACCTCGTGGCCCTGCTGCGCGCGGAAGTGAATGCGGGCTCGACCTTTGCGCGTGCGCTGCAGCAGCACCCGCGCGAGTTTTCCGACATCTACTGCGCCGTGATCGGCGCGGGCGAACACAGCGGCAACCTCGCCCTGGTGCTCGACCGCCTGGCCGACGACCTGGAGGAGCGCCAGGCCCTGCAGGCCAAGCTGATCGGCGCGGCGCTCTACCCGGCCATCGTGACGGTGGTGGCCATACTCATCGTGCTGTTCCTCGTGAGCTACGTGGTGCCGCAGGTCGCGGGCGTGTTCGCGGGCACCAAGCGCCAGTTGCCGCTGCTCACGGTGGCCATGCTGGGCATCAGCGGCTTTGTGCGCGCCTGGGGCCTGTGGCTGGGCGTGGCGCTGGGGCTGGGGCTGCTGGCCGGGCGCTGGGCGCTCACCGTCGACACCCTGCGCACACGCTTCGATGCCTTCTGGCTGCGCCTGCCGCTGCTCGGGCGGCTGGCGCGCGGCTACAACGCGGCGCGCTTTGCCGGCACCCTGGCCTTGCTCGCCGGCGCCGGCGTGCCCATCCTCAAGGCGCTGCAGGCCGCGGCCGAGACGCTGCACAACCGCGCCCTGCGCGCCGACGCCCTTGACGCCCTGGTGAAGGTGCGCGAGGGCGCGCCGCTGGCCACGGCCCTGGCCCAGAAGAAGCGTTTTCCCGGCCTGCTGCCCATGTTCGCCCGCCTGGGCGAGCAAACCGGGCAGTTGCCGCTGATGCTCGACCGCGCCGCCACCCAGTTCAGCGCCGAGGTGCAGCGGCGCGCCCTGCAACTGGCCACGCTGCTGGAGCCGCTGCTCATCGTCACCATGGGCGTGGTGGTGATGCTGATCGTGCTCGCGGTGCTGCAGCCCATCATCGAGCTCAACCAATTCATGAAGTAGGCACGGCCATGGCACAGACGCTGGACGACAAGCTGGTGGTGGCGATTTCCTCGCGCGCCCTGTTCGACTTCGAGGAGGAGAACCGCCTGTTCGACCAGGGCGACGCCCAGGCCTACATGCACCTGCAACTGGCGCGCCTGGATGTGCCCGCCGCCCCCGGCGTGGCGTTCTCGCTGGTGAAGAAGCTCCTGGCCTTCAACGAGCCGGGCCAGCAGCGCGTGGAGGTGGTGGTGCTCTCGCGCAACGACCCGGCCAGCGGCATGCGCGTGTTCCGCTCGGCGCATGCCCACGGCCTGACCAGCGTGCAGCGCGGCGTATTCACCCAGGGGGCCGCGCCGTTTCGCTACCTGCGCCCGCTGGGCGCGCACCTGTTTCTTTCGGCCAATGCCGCCGACGTGGCCCAGGCCCTGAGCATGGGCTACCCAGCCGCGCAAGTGGCCACGCAGTCGGCCCAGGCCAGCGCCACCAACCCGCACGAAGTGCGCATTGCCTTCGACGGCGACGCCGTGCTGTTTTCCGACGAGGCGGAGCGCGTGTTCCAGTCCGGCGGACTCGACGCCTTCCAGGCGCACGAGGTCGAGAAGGCCCACCTGCCGCTGCCGCCCGGCCCCTTCAAACCCTTTCTTTCGGCCCTGCACCGGCTGCAGCAGAGCGGCGGCGCGCCCATGCGCATTCGCACCGCCCTGGTCACGGCGCGCAGCGCCCCCGCCCACGAGCGCGCCATCCACACGCTGATGAGCTGGAACATCGCCGTGGACGAGGCCATGTTCCTGGGCGGCCTGCCCAAGGGTGAGTTCCTGCGCGAGTTCGAGCCGGACTTCTTTTTCGACGACCAGACGGGCCACGTGGCCTCGGCCGCCCAGCATGTGCCTGCCGGGCATGTGCGCAGCGGCGTGGCCCATGCGTCCGTGCCCTGAAAAAAACATCAAAAAAACAAAAAGCGCCCGTAGTACGGGCGCCTCCAGCTATTCTTTCAAGAGCAGAAATGGTTACAGGCCGCCAGTCTTCTTGACCTTGGGGTCGGAATACGTGAGCGGCTCGTTCTGCGCCTGAGGCGCCAGGCGCTCCTGCAGCGTGTTCTTGTTGACCTCCTGCGCCGCCTCGATGGCACTGCCGCTGGCGCGCCAGAGCGCGTGCAGGTGTTCGATCAGCAGCTTGTAGAGCGGCGGCTCCTTGGGCGGCTCCGGGGGTTCCTCGACTTTTTCTGCCGTCTTCACCGCCGTCCAGTCGCGGTTCTGGACATCCGGGTCCGAGGGTTTCTCGGGGGTTTTGACCACCGCGCCCTCGCCCAGCCGGTCCATGGATTCGACCGGATTGGCGTTGTGGATGGGGCGCACCGGCACCGCCCCCGAGGCTCCGGTGGAGTACAGATCTGCGCCCTGGGGACGCCAGATCGGAGATCGGTCGACAGGTGGCAGTTGCATGGCGGTGACCTCACAAAAGTATTCCAGACGGCGCACTATCACCGTCTCGTGCCTTTATTTCGGTAAAAAGAAGGGGAAGTTGAGGTCTTTTTTACCGATTGACACAAAACAGGGTAAACCCTTATGAAACCGCGCCTCGCCAGGCTACAAAAAGCGCTCCAGCAGCTTGCGCGAAGCCTTGTCCAGGGCGCTGGAGTCGGCCACGGCGTAGTGCACGCCCTCGGCGCTGGCGATGAGCAGGGCCGTGCGGCCGCGCAGGCGGCGGATGTCTTCCTCGGCCTTGAGGGTGAAGCGCGTGGCGCCGCGGTCGGTCTCCACCGACCAGGTGCTGGGCATGGAGAAGCTCGATACCGCGCTGATTTTGGTGATAGTGGGCACAAACTCGCGCACCGCCAGCTCGGCACGCACCAGGCTGCGCACGGGCGCGGCGAGGTCGTCCAGGCGGTCGATCCAGCACAGCTCGCGACCGTCGGGGCCGACGAACGACAGGCCCTCCTCGGGCGCAGCCAGCGGAAAGGCGCGCACCGGCGTGACGCCGCTGTGCACGGTGCCGTCCGGGAGCTGCAGCACCAGGAGCCCGTGGGCATCGCGCTGCAGTTGCAGGCCGGCGGCAGAAAAAGCGGGGTGGGACATGGGAAACCTTGCGATGGTCATTGGCCCGCGGGATGGGCGCTGTGCAGCAGGCTGCTGTCGATGACGACGCCCGCGGCCTGCGCGTCCTCCTCGGCGCGGCGCACCTGGGCCTGGTAGAGCCGCCAGTAGGCGCCCTGCTGCTCCATGAGGGCGTCGTGCGGACCAACCTCCACGATCTCGCCGCGGTCCATGACGACCAGGCGGTCGGCCTTGCGCAGCGTGGACAGGCGGTGGGCGATGGCGATGGTGGTGCGCCCCTGCACCAGGTTGTCCAGCGCTTTCTGGATTTCCTTCTCGGTCTCGGTGTCCACGGCCGAGGTGGCTTCGTCGAGGATGAGGATGCGCGGGTCGATGAGCAGCGCGCGCGCGATCGAGATGCGCTGGCGCTCGCCGCCCGACAGGCCCTGGCCGCGCTCGCCCACCAGGCTGTCGTAGCCGTGCGGCAGGCGCAGGATGAACTCGTGCGCGTGCGCGGCGCGCGCAGCGGCGACGATCTCGGCGCGCGTAGCCTGGGGCTTGCCGTAGGCGATGTTCTCGGCAATGGTGCCGAAGAACAGGAAGGGCTCCTGCAGCACCAGGCCGATGTGGCGCCGGAAATCGCTCACGGCAAAGCGGCGCACGTCCACGCCGTCGACCAGGATGGCGCCGTCCGAGACATCGTAGAAGCGGCTGATGAGGTTGACCAGCGTGCTCTTGCCCGAGCCGCTGTGGCCCACCAGGCCGATCATCTCGCCGGGGCGGATGTCCAGATCCAGGCCTTTGATGACCGCACGGCTGCCGTAGCGGAAGCCCACGCCCTGCATGCTGATGGCGCCCTGCACCTTGTCCACCTGGACGGGCTGGGCAGGGTCGGGTACGTTGCTCACGTGGTCCAAGATGTCAAAGATGCGCTTGGCACCAGCGGCGGCCTTTTGCGTGACCGAGACGATGCGGCTCATCGAATCCAGACGCCCATAGAACCGCCCGATGTAGGCAATGAAAGCCGTGAGCACGCCCACCGTGATCTGGTTGCGTGACACTAGCCAGATGCCGAACGCCCAGACCACCAGCAGCCCGATTTCCGTCAGCAGCGACACCGTGGGAGTGAACAGGCTCCAGGTCTTGTTGAGCTTGTCGTTCACTTCCAGGTTGTGCTGGTTCGCGTCGCGGAAACGCTGGGCTTCGCGCTTTTCCTGCGCAAAGGCCTTGACCACGCGGATGCCGGGGATGGTGTCGGCCAGCACATTGGTCACCTCGGACCACACCCGGTCGATCTTTTCAAACCCGGTGCGCAGGCGGTCGCGCACGGTGTGGATCATCCAGCCGATGAACGGCAGCGGCACCAGCGTGACGAGCGCGAGCCACGGGTTTATGGAGAACAGGATCGCCGCCGTCATCATGATCATCAGCACGTCGGTGATGAAGTCGAGCGCGTGCAGCGACAGGAACACGTTGATGCGGTCGGTCTCCGACCCGATGCGCGCCATGAGATCACCCGTGCGCTTGCCGCCAAAGTAGTCCAGCGACAGGCGCAGCAGATGCTCGTACGTAGTGGTGCGCAGGTCGGCGCCAATGCGCTCGGACACCAGCGCCAATATATAAGTGCGCGCCCAGGAGAGGCCCCAGGCCAGCAGGGCCGACAGCAGCAACCCACCAAGGTACATCAGCACCAGCAGGGGGTCAATCTGCTTGCCGTTCTGGAACGGGATCAGGATGTCGTCCATCAGCGGGATGGTGAGGTACGGCGGCACCAGCGTGGCGGCGGTGGATGCAAGCGTCAGGGCAAACCCGGCGGCCAGCTGCTTGCGGTAGGGCCGGGCAAAACGCCACAGGCGCAGCAGCACCCAGGTAGAGGTTTGCGGCGGCTGGGCGCGGGCACAGGCCGGGCATTCTTCAGTGTCGGGCGGCAGGGGGGCATGGCAGGTTGGGCAGGCGGGCTCGTCGTCATCGGCGGAGACGTTGCCGGCACCCAGGGTCAATTGCTGATCGAAACGCTGCACCAAGCGCAGCGCCTGTGGATGGTTCGCCAGGGTAAAACGCCACTGCGCCAGGCGCTCGGCCGGGTTGTGCAACTCCAGCGAGCCCACTCCACCGTGGTCATGCAGCTTGAGCGCCAGGCCCTCACCCAGAGGCCAGCTGCTCCATGTGATGGTGCCTGGGTCGCAAGCCAGCAGCCGTTCGGACGTCACCACCACCCACCCTGCCGCAAAGCGCAGCGTGGCGCTCAGGTCAACCGGCAAAGCTGCCAACACGTTCTCTTTGGAAGCGAGCATGGCCCGCAAATCGGCCCCCACAGGGCCAGAAAAGACACCCGAGGCGTCCACAGAATGGTGATGTTGCATTTTTGGTTGGGTTTTCCGCCACCGGCTGCCTGCGGTGGCCGCTCTCGCGAAAGCAAGAATTCTCACCGATACTGCACGCCACGGTGCGACGGCATCCTCCTGTAACGTCTGTGAACGCCTTTTGGCTGACACTGCGCACAGGCGCTGGACTGGCGCACAATCATCGTCCACAAAATTCCCTTTCGTCCCCCTACCGCACAGCCCTTACCAAGGCCGGAACCACAACCGCTGCAATCCATGGCGAAACTCAACGACATCCAACTGCTTCGCATCAACTACCTGCGGGGCCCCAATATCTGGACCTACCGGCCGGTCCTGGAAGTCTGGCTGGACCTGGGCGAGCTGGAGGACTATCCCTCCAACACCATCCCCGGCTTCAATGACCGCCTCACGGCGTGGCTGCCCGCGCTGATCGAACACCACTGCGGCGTGGGCGAACGCGGGGGCTTCCTGCAACGCCTGCAAGAGGGCACCTGGTGCGGCCACGTTCTGGAGCACATCGTCATCGAGCTGCTCAACCTAGCGGGCATGCCCACCGGCTTTGGCCAGACGCGCAGTACCAGCCAGCGGGGCGTGTACCGCATGGTGTTCCGCGCCCGCGACGAGAGCGTGGCCCGTGTGGCGCTGGCCCAGGGCCATGCGCTGATCATGGCGGCCATCAACGACCAGCCTTTTGATGTGCAGGCCGCCGTGGCCCGCGTGCGCACCGAGGTGGACGACCAGTACCTGGGCCCCAGCACCGCCTGCATCGTCACCGCCGCCACCGACCGGGGCATCCCCCATATCCGCCTGAACGACGGCAACTTGGTGCAGCTGGGTTATGGCGCCCGCCAGCGCCGCATCTGGACTGCCGAAACCGAATACACCAGCGCGATTGCCGAAGGTATCGCCAGCGACAAGGACCTGACCAAGAGCCTGCTCAAGTCCTGCGGCGTGCCCATTCCCGAAGGCCAGGTGGTCAACAGCCCTGAAGAAGCCTGGGAAGCTGCGCAGGACATCGGTCTGCCCGTGGTGGTCAAGCCCTCCGATGGCAACCACGGCCGGGGCGTGACACTGGACCTGCGCAAGAAGGAAGACATCGAAGCGGCCTACCACGTGGCCTACCCCGAAGGCAGTGACGTGATGGTGGAGCGCTTCATCCCTGGCGACGAGCACCGCATCCTGGTGGTCGGCGGCAAGGTGGTTGCCGCCGCACGCGGCGAGGTGGTCAGCATCACCGGTAACGGCCGCAATACGGTCAAGGAACTCATCGACAGCCAGCTCAACTCCGACCCGCGCCGGGGCTATGAGGAAGAGTACCCGCTGGAGATCATCGACCTGGCCACCGACACCAAGGTGCAGCTCGAACTCAAGCGCCAGGACCTGGACGCTGACTCGGTGCCCGCCGCTGGCCGCCAGGTGGTGGTGCAGCGCAACGGCAACGTGGCTGTGGACTGCACGGACGACGTGCACCCCGAGGTGGCCTACATCGCCCAGCTCGCCGCCAAGGTGGTGGGCCTGGACATCGCCGGCATCGACATGGTGGCCCGCGACATCTCCAAGCCCCTGCACACGCAGGGCGGCGCGATTGTGGAAGTGAACGCAGGCCCCGGCCTGCTCATGCACTTGAAGCCTGCGGTGGGCGCGCCCCGCCCCGTGGGCCGCATCCCCCTGGTGGGCGTGGCAGGCACGCGCAACACCGCCACCATCTCGCGCGTGGTGGCCTGGCTGCTGCACCTGAGCGGCCACCACACCGGCCTGGCCTGCCGTGATGGACTCTTTCTGGACCGCCGCCTTGTGGAAGCCACTGACTGCGCCCACTGGGAAGCCGCACACCGCCTGCTGATGAACAAGATGGTCCAGGCCGCCGTGATCGAAAGCGACGCCCGCACCATCCTGCGCGACGGCCTGGCCTATGACCGCTGCCAGGTGGGCGTGGTGACCGACATGGATGGCGTGGAAACGCTGGCCGAGTTTGATGTGCACGAACAGGACCAGATGACCAAGGTGATGCGCACCCAGGTGGACGTGGTGCTGGCCGAAGGCGCTGCGGTGCTCAATGCGGCCATCCCCCAGGTGGCCGACCTGGCCCCTCTGTCGGACGGCGATGTGGTGCTGTATGCGCAGGACGGCACGCTGCCCGTGATTGCCGAGCACCGCGCCAAGGACAACGGCCGCGCGGTCTTCGTGAAGAACGGCCGCGTGGTCCTGGCCACGGGCAGTGCCGAGCATGTGCTGGGCGCCCTGTCCGACCTGACCTTCGGCCGCAACGCAGTGGTGCCCGATACCGACGCCCTGCTGGCCGCCATCGGCGCGGCCTGGGCGCTGGACATTGCCCCCGACCTGATCGGCGCAGGCATCAAGACCTTCGAGCCCGAGCTGGTCCCCACTGCCGCCCTGCGGTCTTGATGGCCCGCCGCGCGTTTGCCTTTGTTTGTTGTTTGACCTCACATCCCACGACCTGAACAGGGCCCCAGTGCCCTGATGGACCACTGAAAGAGACTTCCATGGATGTAACCCGCACCCGGGCCCTGCGCGGCCCCAACCTCTGGAGCCGCCACATGGCCATCGAGGCCGTGGTGACCTGCGCCGAGAACGAGCGCGCCGTGGGCCAGATGGCCGGATTCGAAGCCCGCCTGCGGGCCCTGTTCCCCGCCATTGGCGCGCTGCACCCGGAAACCGGTGGCGGCGACGTGTCGCTGGCCCACGTGCTGCAGACCGCCGCGCTGGCCCTGCAGGCGCAGGCCGGCTGCCCCGTGACCTTTGCGCGCACCACCGCCACCACCGATGCGGGCGTGTACCAGGTGGTCGTCGAATACAGCGAAGAAGCTGTGGGCCGCAAGGCGTTTGAATACGCACAACAGCTCGTCGAGGCCGCACTGGGCAACGGCAGCTTTGACGCGGACGCCGTGATCGCGGACCTGCGCGAGCTGGACGAAGACGAGCGCCTGGGCCCCAGCACCGGCTCCATCGTCGAAGCTGCCGTGGCCCGGGGCATTCCCTACCGCCGCCTCACACGCGGCAGCCTAGTGCAGTTTGGCTGGGGTTCCAAACAGCGCCGCATCCAGGCGGCCGAGGTCGATTCGACCAGCGCTGTGGCTGAATCCATCGGCCAGGACAAGGACCTGACCAAGCGCCTGCTGCATGCGGCCGGCGTGCCCGTGCCCCTGGGCAAGCCCGTGGACAGCGTGGACGAAGCCTGGGAAGTCGCCCTCAAGGTCGGCTTGCCCGTGGTGGTCAAGCCGCAAGACGGCAACCAGGGCAAGGGCGTCACCGTCAACATCACCGACCGCGCCCAGCTCGAAGAGGCCTACAAGAACGCCGCCGACTATGGCACCGTGATGGTCGAGCGCTTTTTGCCCGGCCACGACTTCCGTCTGCTGGTGGTGGGCGACCAGCTGGTGGCCGCCGCACGCCGCGAGCCGCCCCAGGTGCTGGGCGATGGCGAACACACCGTGCGCCAGCTGGTAGACGTGGTCAACCAGGACCCGCGCCGTGGCGAAGGCCACGCCACCTCGCTCACCAAAATCCGCCTCGATGACATCGCCGTGGCCCGCCTGGCCATGCAGGGCCTGACGCCCGACTCGGTGCCCGAAAAAGGCCAACGCGTCATCCTGCGCAACAACGCCAACCTGTCCACCGGCGGCACTGCCACTGACGTGACCGACGACGTGCACCCCGAGGTCGCAGCCCGCGCCGTGGCCGCCGCCCAGATGGTGGGTCTGCACATCTGCGGCGTGGACATGGTGGCCGAGACCGTGCTGCGCCCGCTCGAAGAACAAGGCGGTGGCTTTGTCGAAGTGAACGCCGCCCCCGGCCTGCGCATGCACCTGGCGCCCAGCTACGGCAAGCCCCGCAACGTGGGGGCTGCCATGGTGGACAAGCTGTTTGCCTACGGCGACGACGGCCGCATCCCCACCGTGGCCGTGACCGGCACCAACGGCAAAACCACCACCGCGCGCCTTATTGCGCACCTGTTCACCGCGCAGGGCCTGCGCGTGGGCATGACCAACACCGACGGCGTGTACGTGAACGGCCGCCAGATTGACAGCGGCGATTGCAGCGGCCCCAAGAGCGCCCGCAATGTACTGCTGCATCCCGAGGTGGACGCCGCCGTGTTCGAGACCGCACGGGGCGGCATCCTGCGCGAAGGCCTGGGCTTTGACCGCTGCCAGGTGGCCGTGGTCA
>ERZ778025.2283-NODE-2283-length-11018-cov-4.849038_pt1 | contig 11018 bp, 6 predicted proteins | sample MGYA00375755_ERZ778025 | MGnify/ENA primary metagenome ERZ778025 (study PRJEB29350, sample SAMN05389825) | bioreactor metagenome | isolation source: Thiocyanate bioreactor | place: South Africa: University of Cape Town | collected 2014-03-17 ... | reverse complement strand
TCCGACCGGTCTGGTCTTCACGTTCTGCGCGTTACTTTCCATCGTGGCAGGCACGATTCTCTACAAGAAGCTCGCGCCGCAGGGCGGTATGCTAATCGGCAACGCTGTCCAGAATCTCGCCGGGGGACTGGTGCTGGTGCCGTTTGCGGTGTTGTTTGAAAGCGTATCTGACATCGTGCCGAGCGGCCGGCTTCTCCTCTCGCTCGCATATCTGACCCTGCTCGGCTCCATCGTCGGATATCTGTTGTGGCAATACCTGATCGGCGTCATGGGTGCGACGGCCGCCAGCTCTTATCACTTCCTGATGCCGCCGCTCGGCGTGCTGTTCGGCTGGCTGCTCGTCGGCGAGCATGTGTCGTCGGCTGACATTCTTGGTATCATTCCCGTGGCCCTCGGCATCTATCTCGTGTCGCGGCCCGCGACAGATCGCAGTCTGGCAAGCAACCGTAAGAAAGAGATTTGATTTATCCCATGGCTTGCCAGCAACATTCCTGCCAGACTTGGAACCGAAGCATTGAACAGCCGTTGTCTGGCGCGGCTGGATATGGGCATGGCGCATCACAAGACCGATCATCGAAAATCGCCGGAGCATGGTTCGCCTGCGAAAAAGGCGCCTGATCCCTTTAGTCTGCGCGGTTTTCTGAAGACCCTTGGTCCGGGGTTGATCACCGGAGCGGCCGACGACGATCCGTCCGGCATCGGCACTTACAGCCAAGCGGGCGCGCAGCTCGGTTACGACATCGGCTGGACCATGCTGTTGACGTTCCCGCTGATGGTGGCGATTCAGGAAATCTCGGCGCGGATCGGCCGGGTGACCGGCAAAGGCATCGGCGGCAATGTCTGCGAGCATTATCCGGCGTGGGTACTGAACATCATCGTGGCGTTGCTGTTTATCGCCAACACCATCAACATCGCGGCGGATCTGGCCGCCATGGGCGACGCGCTCAAGCTCTTGATCGGCGGCCCGGGATTTCTCTATGTCCTGGTGCTCGGAGTCGTGTCGGTGGTGGCGCAGATCTTTCTCGACTACGCGCGCTACAGCGCTGTTCTGAAATGGCTGACTCTCAGTCTGTTCTCTTATGTCGCGGCTCTTGCGGTGACGAAGGTATCGTGGAGTGAAGCGATTCACGGCATCGCGGTGCCCAGCGTTCAGTGGAATTCGGCGTTTCTCACCACGCTGGTCGCGATCCTCGGCACCACCATCTCGCCCTATCTGTTCTTCTGGCAGGCGTCTCAGGAAGCCGAGGACCAGCGCGTCGATGACAGGAAGCAGCCGCTGGCGGAAAAGCACTATGGCGCGAAGGAGGAGTTTCGCCGCATCCGCGCCGACACAATGGTCGGCATGGCTTTCTCGAGCCTGATCGCGCTTTCGATCATCATCACCGCGGCGGCGACACTGAACGCGACCGGCACGACTGACATCGAAACCTCGGCGCAGGCGGCGGAAGCGCTGCGGCCAATCGCCGGCGTCTTCGCGGAATTCGTCTTCGCGCTCGGCATTATCGGGACGGGCCTGCTGGCCGTTCCGGTGCTGGCGGGCTCGGCGGCTTATGCGATCGGCGAAGGGCGAAAGTGGACGGTGGGTCTGGCCCGCAAGCCGCGCGAGGCGGCAGCTTTCTATGGCGTGCTGGCGCTGTCGGCGGGCATCGGTATCCTGCTCAACTTCACGCCGATCAGTCCGATTTCGGCCCTGTACTGGAGCGCGGTGATCAATGGTGCTGTTGATGATCATGGTCCGCCGCCATGATGTGATGAAGAGATTCACCATTGATGGCCCGCTGTACTGGCTAGGATGGCTTTCGACAGTCGCAATGGCCGTCTGCGTGATCGCAATGGGAATCGGGTTCTTCGTTTAATCCCGGCGGAAGATCACCGAGGCGAGCCAGCCCGTCATGATGGCCATCAGCGCGGTGGCAAGTCCGTACAGGAAGCCATGGTAGCGCGCGGCATTCGCGACGAACTGCTCGAAGCCGACCTTGACGATGTCGAAAGCGGTGTCGGTCCTGGCGACAAAAGCGCCGTTTGCGAACAGCTTGATGTCGATATCGTAAGTGCCGATCGGCACCTCAGCGGGCAGCGGGATTCCGGTGCGGAACAGTGTTGGTGTCAGGAATGTCACCGCGCTGGTCTGCTCGCGATAGAGCCCATGCTCCGTGCGCAGCCGCACGAAGGCGGAGCGGAACGGATCGCTGGCGACGACATTGGCGATGTCCGGTCCCATGCGCTGTGGCAGCGAGAAGCTGGCCAGTCCGACCTGCTGGCGGCGCTGGGTATCGGGCGATGCAATGTTGTCGATGGGTCGGTTGGCGAAGATGCCAAGATATCCCGGGACCTGAATGAACTCGCGCGAGTCGACATTGACCCAGACGCCGAGCTTGCGCTCCTTGCGCCGCGTGACGACATCACCGCGCGGTCCACTGACGGTGACGACGATGTCATAGCTGGTGCCTTCGGGAAGCGACTTGCCGCCGCGTTCGATCGAGCCGAACAGCACCAGTTCCTCGCCGGAATAGTTCGGCGTCACCGTGATGCGGTGATTGGAAACGGAGACGATCAGGTTTTCGGCGCTTGCCGGTTTCATCGTTGCGAAGGCGATCAGAAGCGCGGCCAGGAAGGCTTTGGCTGTCATCCGCCGCCTCCCAGCTCACGGATGGAATAAAGCTCCTGCGGCTGGATCACGAGTTCGACGGCGAAGCGAATGCCGACCGACAGGATCAGCAGCCCGAGCAGAAGGCGCAGATGCTCGCCGCGGATGCGCTGGCCCGCCCGCGCGCCGAACTGCGCGCCGATCACGCCGCCGATCATCAGCACCAGCGCCAGAACCGCATCGACCAGATGATTGGTGACGGCGTGCAGGAACGTCGCGATCACCATCGTGACCAGCGTCAGGATCATCGCAGTGCCGATCACGGTCGATGTCGGCACGCGCAGGATGTAGATCATGATCGGAATCAGCAGGAAGCTTCCGCCGATGCCCATGATCGCGCCGAGAAAGCCGATCAGCAGGCCGATGGCGATGATCGGGATCACCGAGAGATAGATCTTGGAGCGCTTGAAACGCATTTTCAGCGGCAGGCCGAGAATCCAGCTTTGGGCGCGGGGGCGGCGAGTGATCACCGTTCCGCCCCGCCGCGCGCGGAGCATTGCGCGCAGGCCCTCCATGAACATCAGCGTGCCGACGGCGGTCAACAGAATGACGTAGGACAGCGCGATGATCAGATCGAGTTGGCCGACGGAGCGCAGCAGCGCGAAGACCCATACGCCGAGCGCCGTGCCGAGTACGCCGCCGCATAGAAGGACCATTGCAAGGGCAGGATCGATCGCGCGCTTGCGCCAGTAGGACAGCGCGCCGGAAAACGACGAGGCCGCCATGTGGCTGGACACCGAGGCCACGGCCACCGCCGGGGAGATGCCGATGAAGATCAGGAGCGGCGTCATCAGGAAGCCGCCGCCGACTCCGAACATGCCGGAGACGAATCCGACCGCCGCGCCCATCGCCAGGATGAGGAAGACATTGACCGGAATGTCGGCGATCGGGAGGAACAGTTGCACGCGCGTTCGCTTATGTTGGCGCGAGGCCGTCAAGCCTCTCGCAGCAGTCGGTACGCTGCGGCGCGGATCATGCGCCGTGCTTCTGAATAGCCGAAATCGTTTGCGATCGGGCTAAAAGAATCAGCGCGCCCGCGGAAATTGCCGGACGTGGTTGTCGTGATCAGTTCGTGCGTTAATCTTAACGGGCGGCGCTCTTGGTCGCCGCCGATCTTGCAGCAGGCTTTGCCGCGGGCTTCGCGGCTGCCGCGACATCCCATCCGCCGGCAGGCGCGCCGACATTGACGGCGTCGTCAGGCTGCGGCTCAGCCACAAAAGTCTGGGTCGCGAGCTTGGCGGCCGCGAGCGATTGGGAATCGAGCCGCTTGGCAACATCGTCGCGCTTGCGCGCGGCATCCGCATCGCCCTGCGCGGCCGCAAGGCTGAACCACTTGTAGGATTCGGCCAGGTTCTGATCCACGCCGATGCCGCGGGCATAGAGGATCGCGAGATTGTACTGGCTGTCGGCGACGCCGCGCTCGGCCGCCTTGCGGAACCACTGCGAGGCACTCTTGTAGTTCGGGCCGAGGCCGCCGCCATCCGCATCCAGCACCGCAAGATTGTGCATCGCCTTGGCGCTGCCCTTCTCGGCGGCCTGCAGATAGTAGTTGCGCGCGGCTTCGACATCCTTTTTGACGCCGAGGCCCTTCTCGTAGAACGTGCCGAGGCGGAAGGTCGCGGGCACGATTCCGCCCCGCGCGGCGCGTTCGTACCATGTGACTGCGGTTGCGTAGTCCTGCGGCACGCCTCGGCCCTCGGCATAACGCACGCCGATCTCGAACGCTGCGCCGGGTTCGCCTTTGTTTGCGGCGGCGCGCAGCGTCGTGCTGCCGATCGCGTCGGGCAGTTTGTCTGCGACAGGAATCAATGGCGCTTTGGCCTTTTTCGCAGTTTGCGGCGCCGGTGCGGACGTCCGCTCCCGCGGTGTTGCGATCGAGCCGGTCACGTCGGGCGTCGCGGGCGCGGCGGCCGGCACCGGGGCGGCTTCAAACGGTGCCGCTGCGGAAGGCGCGGGTGCAGCCGGCTGCGCGCTCATTGACTGGCGATCGAGCGGCGTCGGCGATGTAATGGACGGAGTGGCCGGCGGCGCGATCTCCGAACGTGGACCGCTGTCGTTCGTCGATGGCGAGGCGGGCGGCGCCGTCACGGTCGTTTCGGATGGCAGCGACTGCGATGTGCTGTCGCGACCGCTCAGAAGGTTCATGCCCATCTTGACCGTGCCGAGCACGATCACGACCACGCTGGCGCCGACCAGCAGAGCGCGGATCTTCGAGGAAATACCGGATTCGCCATTGGTCGCAGCCTTGGCGGCATTACGCGCGGCATCGTTGAGCGCCGTGACCCGGTTCGCCTTTGCGCCGGTATTGGCAGGCGGCGCGGCGGCCGCTGCCTGCGCGGCGCGTCGTGCCGCCTGGATGAAATTCGTCGAGCTGACGGGCGCTTGCGAATTGCCGGAAATCTCGTTCAGCACGATTTCGGAGGCTGCGATCCGTTCGGATGGCGACGATCCGGGTCGAGCCGATTGCGCGCGCGTGCCGGGCTCCAGCGGATGATCCGGCGGAAGGCTGGGATCGATCGGGTTGCGCGGCATCGGCGGCGGACGGACGGATGCGGGTGCGGCGGATGCCGAGGACGCGTCCGTGTACGGCTGGGCGATGTCGAGCGCGCGGGCGGTCGGCTCCGGCGCGGCCTGCATCGCCTGCGGCCGTTCGATCGGGGCCTGCAGCGCAGCCGGATTCGGCATTTCCGGACGCGGCACCGGTGCGAAGGACGTGGCGGCGCGCTGCGGCTCGGGTGCATGATTCTCGCGCGGACGCAGATCGGGCGCAGGAATATCGCGCGCCTTGTCGCGGCTGGCGGGTGCGTTGCGGGCCTGGCGCAGGTCGCCTTCGATCTGGGTTAGCCGATCGACCACATGACCGAGCGTGTTGTGTACGGCTTCGAGCGAATCCTGCGTGTGACGGCGGGTTTCGGACTGGTTGAAGCGAAGATCGGTCAGTTCGCGCTTGATCGCTTCGACGAATTCGCCATCCATCGGCGGCTGCGCGGCAGAAGCGACCGACGCCACATTGGTCCGCTGCTGCTCGAGATGGCGCAGGATATCGGACAGGCCTTCCTCGACGCGAGCCAGATTGGCGTTGCCACCGCGCGGCTCAGCCATTTCCAGCCGTTCGAGCAGGTGGTGAACGCGCTGCTCGACATGGCTCAGCGACGCGCTGCTGCCGCTGCCGACCTGGAGATTGTCGAGCCGGTCCGAGATGGTGCGGACGGCGTTGTCGAAATAAACGGTGTCGCCCACCGGCGCGCGGTCACGCTGCTCAAGCGCCGTGGTCAGGACCGCGATGCGCTGTTCGAGCGCGGCGAGAATGTCGCCGTTGCCGTTGACGTGCGAGAGTTGGTCGACCTTGTTCGACAGCGCCTGCACATGGCTGGCGAGTTCGTTGAGCGCGTCGTTCGACGCGACGTTTGCAACGATCGCCTTGAGCGCCGTGATCGCATCTTCGAGCTGGCGAACCGTGGCCGGATCGGTGCTCGAGCGCACGATGGAATCGATCTTGCCGCCGAGATTGCGGATCGCGTCGTCGAATCCGGCAAGCTGTTCGGCGGGCTTGAGGTTGCGCAATTCGCTGTAGATATCCGACAGCGCGCGTTCGATGCCGGACAGTGCGGTGCTGTCGATACCGTTCGAGCGAGTCTGATCGATGCGCTGGCCGAGCGAACGGATTTCACCTTCCAGCGATTCGATCGCGCGGCGCGGCAGCGCTTCGGTGATGGCCTGACGGATTTCGGCCAGTTCGCCGCGGAACGCGGCGATCGATTGTTCGATGGCGTCGGGACGGCGCAGCGTTTCGATCTGGCTGGTGAGCTGCGACAACTGGCGCTCGAGACCGGAATAATCGGCCTGCGGCTGCATCGGCGGCGCATGGTTGACGAAGGGCGGAGGCGGCATCCGCGCTGCGGTCGGCGGCGCGGAGCGCCGGGGTGCCGCGTCCAGTTCGCCCTGCCGCGCAACGATTTCCGCGATGGAGAAATCCATCGGCGACATCTGGGGCGACGCGATCTGGGACGGAGCGGCGGCAGCCGGACGGGCGGTGGGCGCAGCCCGGTAAGGCGCGTTCGGCTGCGGAGCGTCGGAAATCTGCGAAAGCCGGGCGTCCAGCCGCGAAATGGCGTCGTTGAGCTGGCGGGCGACGGCGGGATCGTTCTTCTGGGCGCCGGGGCCGCGCGACAGCTGCTCGACCTGACGGGCAATGGAATCCAGCCGTTTGTGAATCTCGGAGACGTCGTGAGCTTCCCGTGCTGCCGGGTCCGGACTGCCGATCGCTGAGTTCAGCCAGTCTCCGAGGGACATGCCGGCACGACGTGCCGATGCTTCAGCCCTTTCACGGACTGATGGCTCGATTCCGTCAACACTCCAGGATACGCGCGATGTCATGCCTAGGTCCGGTCAAGGCGCAGGCTCCTGCCGGCGCTTCAGACCCCTCGCGTCCCCTTGAAGAGACAATCAAATTTCGGCGCGAGACGTCTGTTTCCAGTCCCGACTTTTTCCCGTTACGGTAAATACCGGGTTAATGAAACGCCGGTCGCCTCGTATTATTCATCCGGCTGAGCCGTCAGTCCGAGGACGGCCTGGAAAACAGGCCGCTGAGATCGCCGAGATCCGCTTCCGTGATCGTGCAGTGGGCGGAATTCATCACCGACGACTGGCCGATATAGGCCCAGTAAATGAACTCGGCGCGGGGCATCGAGGCCTTCGCGTCGACGCCGGATTCGCGCAGGAGCTTGGCGATATAGGCGACGCGCCCGGCGTCCACGGTCGCGACGACCTTGGAGGCATCGGCATCCGAGGCTGCCCAGGAGCGGAAGGCGCGATCAAGGCTCCGGTCCTCGTTAAAGGCCAGCCTCATCAGATAGGTCAGCCGCGCGGGCCCGGTGATCGACGAGTCGATCTCGCGGATCACGCCATCGGTTGCGCGCTCCTGCCAGGTCGCCAGCAATTGAGCGCGGAAATCGGCAATGCTTTCAAAGTGCCAGTAGAAGCTGCCGCGCGAGACCTGCAAGCCCTCGGCCAGCATGCCGGTTTTGAGGGCCGCCGCGCCCTGCCGGGCGAGCGTCCGTAATCCGTGAGCAATCCATTGCTCGCGGGTCAGGCGGTCTTTCGAGGAGTCTGTAGCCGCTTCCACCATACACAAGTGTATTGACACAAAAAGAGACTGCGCGCTAGGCTCCGTACAGAGGTGTATGGATGCCGGAACCTGCTTTTGAACGGGGCGAGCCTCGCCGCTGACGGCGCGCGTCGCTCATTTCAATGTCATGGTGAAGTCATCGAAGGCGGTCCATGTGCTGAGCGGCCGGATCGCCGCCACGTCGCGCAATTCAAGTCACGCAATCCAAAGTCCCAAATTCAGAATCCATGTGAACTGAGAGACATTCCATGACGATCTACAAAGCGCCTGTCGAAGACGTCACCTTCCTTCTCAACGATGTCTTTCAGATCGATCGCTACAACAATCTGCCGGGCTTCAGCGACGCGACGGCCGATGTGCGCGCGGCGATTTTCGACGAAGCGGCCAAGTTCGCCGAGAAGGTGCTGCAGCCGCTGAACCATTCCGGCGATCTCGAAGGCTGCACGCGCCATGACGATGGCCGCGTCACCACGCCCGCCGGATTCAAGGAAGCTTTCAGGCAAATGGCAGATGGCGGCTGGCTCAGCTTGGCCGGTCCTGCGGAATTCGGCGGTCAGGGCCTGCCGGTGACGCTGTCGCAGACTGTCAATGAGTTCATGATCTCGGCCAACATGGCGTTTTCGATGTATGGCGGCCTGACCATGGGCGCGATGGCCGCGCTTCTGGTTCACGGTTCTGACGCGCAGAAGAAAACCTTCGTGCCGAACATGATGACCGGCAAATGGGCCGGCACCATGAATCTCACCGAACCGCAGTGTGGCACCGACCTCGGCCTGATGCGCACCAAGGCGGTGAAGCAGGCCGATGGCACCTACAAGATTTTCGGCACCAAGATCTTCATCTCCGGCGGCGAGCAGGATCTCACTGAAAATATCGTGCATCTGGTGCTGGCGCGCATCGAAGGCGCACCCGCCGGCATCAAGGGCGTGTCGCTGTTCGTCGTGCCGAAGATGAAACTCGACGCCAACGGCGCGCTGACCAGTGAGCCGAACGGCGTGTCCTGCGGCTCGATCGAGCACAAGATGGGCATTCACGGCAATTCCACCTGCGTGCTGAACTTCGACAACGCGGTCGGCACGCTGGTGGGCGAAGAGAACAAGGGCATGCAGGCCATGTTCGTGATGATGAACGAGGCGCGTCTCGGCGTCGGCGTTCAGGGTCTCGCGCAGTCCGAAGTCGCCTATCAGAACGCAGCCGCCTATGCGAAGGACCGCCTGCAGGGCCGCGCCCTGACCGGCGCGCAGGCCAAGGACAAGCCCGCCGATCCGATCATCGTGCATCCCGACATCCGCCGCACGCTAATGTCGATCCGCGCTTTCAACGAAGCGGCCCGGGCGCTGGTGGTGTGGACCTCGCTCAAGAGCGATCTTGCGCACCGCTCGGACGATCCGAAGGAGCGTCAGGCCGCCGACGATCACATGGGTCTGTTGACACCGGTGGTCAAAGGCATGCTCACCGATGTCGGCTTCGCCAATGCAGTGGCCGCGCAGCAGGTCTACGGCGGCCATGGCTACATTCAGGAAACCGGCGTCGAGCAGTTCGTGCGCGATGCGCGTATCGCGATGATCTATGAAGGCGCTAACGGCATTCAGGCGCTCGATCTGGTCGGACGCAAGCTGCCGAAGGATGGCGGCCGGGCCATGACCGCGTTCTTCAACGAGGTCTCTTCCTTCGCCAAGGACAACGCGGCCGACGAAAGTCTGAAGCCATTCATTGGGCCGCTCAGTGCCTCGCTGCAGCATCTGCAGCAGGCCACCATGTGGCTGATGCAGAACGCGCTGGCGAAGCCCGACAATGCCGGCGCGGCATCGACGGACTATCTGCATCTCTTTGGCCTTGTTGCGCTCGCCTATATGTGGGCGCGGATGGCCAAGGTCGCGCAGGAAAAGATCGCAAGCGGCGGCGAGCAGCCTTACCTCAAGGCCAAGCTGGTCACCGGCCGGTTCTTCGTGGAGCGGATGCTGCCGGAGACGTCGCTGCGTCTGGCGCGTATCCAGAGCGGCGCGGATTCAATGATGGAACTGCCCGCCGAGGCGTTCTGAGTTTCCCAATTCCCCGCGCCGCACGCGGCGCGAGCCAATATGCACAGACTTCAACAATCAAGATTTGTGAAGGAGGGCGTCATGCCTGAGGCATTTATCTACGATCACGTCCGCACGCCGCGCGGCAAGGGCAAGGCCGACGGTTCGTTGCACGAAGTCACGGCGCTGGCGCTGGCCACCGCGCCGTTGAAGGCGCTCAAGGAGCGCAACAATCTCGCAGAAGGCACCGTCGATGACGTGATCCTTGGCGTGGTCGATCCGGTCGGCGAGGCGGGCGGCGACATCGCGCGCTTCGCGGCGCTCAATGCAGGCCTTGGCGAATCCGTGCCCGGCATCCAGATCAGCCGCTTCTGCGCCTCGGGCCTCGATGCGGTGAACTTCGCGGCTGCGCAGGTCATGTCCGGCCAGCACGAACTCACCATCGGCGGCGGCGCGGAATCCATGAGCCGCGTCGGCATTCTCTCGTCGGGCACGGCATGGCCGGTGGACCCGTCGATGGCGGTCCCGACCTACTTCATGCCGCAGGGCGTGTCGGCCGACCTGATCGCCACCAAGTACGGCTTCTCGCGCGACGATGTCGATGCATACTCTGTGCAGAGCCAGGAGCGCGCGGCGAAAGCCTGGAGCGAGGGCCGCTTCAAGAATTCCGTGATCCCGGTGAAGGACATCAACGGCCTCACCATTCTCGACAAGGACGAGCACATGCGTCCGGGCACGACCATGCAGTCACTGGCGCAGTTGCAGCCGTCGTTCGCCGTGATGGGCGCGATGGGCGGTTTCGATGCGGTGGCCGTGCAGTCGCATCCGGAAATCGAGGCGGTGAACTACGTGCATCATGCCGGCAACTCGTCGGGCATCGTGGACGGCGCGGGCGCGGTTCTGCTCGGCAACGCGGAAGCCGGCAAGAAGCACGACCTGAAACCGCGCGCGAAAATCCGCGCGTTTGCCAATATCGGCTCCGAACCGGCGATGATGCTGACCGGTCCAGTGGATGTCACCAAGAAGGTGCTGGAGCGTTCCGGCATGAAGCTGTCGGATATCGATTTGTTCGAGCTCAATGAAGCCTTCGCATCGGTGGTGCTGCGCTATATTCAGGCCTTCGACATCGACAGCGAAAAGATCAACGTCAACGGCGGCGCCATCGCCATGGGCCATCCGCTCGGTGCGACGGGTGCGATGATTCTTGGCACCGTGCTGGATG
>ERZ778025.2280-NODE-2280-length-11039-cov-4.366806_pt1 | contig 11039 bp, 8 predicted proteins | sample MGYA00375755_ERZ778025 | MGnify/ENA primary metagenome ERZ778025 (study PRJEB29350, sample SAMN05389825) | bioreactor metagenome | isolation source: Thiocyanate bioreactor | place: South Africa: University of Cape Town | collected 2014-03-17 ... | reverse complement strand
AGGCGATGGGCTACGGCGTCGACACCAGCCGCTTCGCCGAGAACAAGCGCGCGGTGGAAGACAAGTACATCGGCGCGCTGGTGAAAACGTCGATGACCCGCTGCATCCAGTGCACGCGCTGCGTCCGCTTCACCACCGAAGTGTGCGGCGTGCCGGAGATGGGCCTTACCGGCCGCGGCGAAGACGTCGAGATCACCACCTATCTCGAAAGTGCGCTGACCTCCGAATTGCAGGGCAACCTCGTCGACATCTGCCCGGTCGGCGCGCTGACCTCGAAGCCTTATGCGTTCGCGGCGCGTCCGTGGGAGCTTGGCAAGACCCAGTCCATCGACGTGATGGATGCGGTGGGCTCGGCGATCCGCGTCGATACGCGCGGCCGCGAGGTGATGCGCATCCTGCCGCGCATCAATGAGAACGTGAACGAGGAATGGATTTCCGACAAGACGCGCCACATCGTCGATGGTCTGCGTACCCAGCGTCTTGACCGTCCGTATGTCCGCGACAACGGCAAGCTGCGCGCGGCCTCGTGGAACGAGGCCTTTGCGAAAATCGCCGCGGCGGTCGCCCGTTCCGACGGCAAGCGTATCGGCGCGATCGCGGGCGATCTCGCTGCGGTCGAGGACATGTTCGCGCTGAAGGATCTGCTCGCGCAGTTCGGCTCCAAGAATTTCGCGACCCAGGACGGCGCCGCGTTCGATCCGAAGGTGGGCCGCGCGTCCTACATCTTCAATCCGACCATCGCCGGCATCGAACAGGCGGACGCGCTGCTGATCGTTGGCTCCAATCCGCGCAAGGAAGCGGCGATCCTCAACGCGCGGATTCGCAAGCGCTGGCGCACCGGCAATCTCAAGATCGGCGTGATCGGCGAGAAGGCCGAACTGACTTACGATTACGATCATCTCGGCGCGGGTACCGATACGCTGAGCGATCTTGCGGCGGGCAAGCATTCGTTCGCGGATGTGCTGAAGAACGCAAAGAACCCGATCGTGCTGGTGGGATCTGGCATTGCCGGACGCCATGACGGCGCGGCCGTGCTGGCGCTGGCGGCGAAGCTCGCGGCGGATTTCGGCGCGCTCAAGGATGGCTGGAACGGCTTCGGCGTTCTGCATAAGGCCGCCTCGCAGGTCGGCGCGCTCGATCTCGGCTTCGCGCCGGGCACAGATGGCCTGGGCGTCGCGCAGATGACCACGTTCGGCACGCTCGACGTGCTGTTCTCGCTGGGCGCGGACGAGATCGCGCCTGCCGACGGCACATTCGTTGTCTACATCGGCACCCACGGCGACAAGGGCGCGCACCGCGCCGACGTGATCCTGCCGGGCGCGGCCTACACCGAGAAGGCCGGCATCTACGTCAACACCGAAGGCCGCGTGCAGATGGCCAACCGCGCCGCATTCCCGCCGGGCGATGCCCGCGAGGACTGGGCGATCATCCGCGCGCTGTCCGAAGCGCTGGGCAAGAAGCTGCCATACGACTCGCTGGCGCAATTGCGTCAGGCGATGTTCAAGGCGGTGCCGCACCTGATGCGGATCGACCAGATCGAGGCAGGCGATGCGGCGGGCGTGAAGGCGCTTGCAGCGCGCGGCGGCGCGGTCGAGAAGGGCGCGTTCAAGAGCCCGGTCGAAGACTTCTACCTGACCAACCCCATCGCGCGGGCGTCCGCCGTGATGGCCGAATGCTCAAAGCTCGCCTCCGGGCAGCTCCTGACGGCAGCGGAGTGAATGTGATCCGATGACCGAATTCTTCGCTAGCGATCTCTGGACGGGTTACCTCTGGCCGATCATCATCATGGTCGCGCAGAGCGTGCTGCTGCTCGTGGTGCTGCTGGTCGCGATCGCCTACATCCTGCTGGCCGACCGCAAGATCTGGGCGGCGGTGCAGATCCGCCGCGGCCCGAACGTGGTGGGTCCATGGGGCCTGCTGCAATCCTTCGCGGACCTTTTGAAGTTCGTTCTCAAGGAACCGACCATCCCGGACGGCGCCAACAAGGCCGTTTTTCTGCTCGCTCCGCTGATTACCTGCGTATTGGCTCTCGCGGCGTGGGCGGTGATCCCAGTCAACCTCAACTGGGTGATCGCCGACATCAATGTCGGCATCCTCTACATCTTCGCGATTTCGTCGCTGTCGATCTACGGCATCATCATGGCCGGCTGGTCGTCGAACTCGAAGTATCCGTTCCTTGCGGCGCTTCGCTCCGCCGCGCAGATGGTGTCCTACGAAGTCTCCATCGGCTTCGTCATCATTACGGTTCTGCTGTGCGTCGGCTCGCTGAACCTGACAGCTGTGGTCGAGGCGCAGCACACGCGCGGTCTTGCCAACCTGATCGGCCTGCCGTGGCTGACATTCCTGAACTGGTACTGGCTGCCGCTGTTGCCGATGTTCGTGGTGTTCTACGTCTCGGCGCTGGCGGAAACCAACCGTCCGCCATTCGATCTGGTCGAAGCCGAATCCGAACTGGTTGCCGGTTTCATGACGGAGTACGGCTCGACGCCGTACCTGCTGTTCATGCTCGGCGAGTATGTCGCGATCTGCACGATGTGCGCGCTCGGCGCGATCCTGTTCATGGGCGGCTGGCTGCCGCCGGTCGATCTGCCGCCCTTCAACTGGGTACCGGGCGTGATCTGGTTCGCGCTCAAGCTGTTTTTCATGTTCTTCATGATCGCGATGGCGAAGGCGATCGTGCCGCGCTACCGCTACGACCAGATCATGCGGCTGGGCTGGAAGGTTTTCCTCCCGCTGTCGCTTGTGATGGTGGTTATCGTTGCGGGCGTTCTGCAGTTCGCCCACCTGGCGCCGAAGTGAGGGCATCATGGGTATAGCAAGCACAGCCAATTCGCTTCTGCTGAAAGAGTTCGTCTCGGCGTTCGTTCTCGCCATGCGTTACTTCTTCAAGCCGAAGCCAACCCTGAACTATCCTTTCGAGAAGGGGCCGATTTCGCCGCGCTTTCGCGGCGAGCATGCGCTGCGCCGCTATCCAAACGGCGAAGAGCGTTGCATCGCCTGCAAGCTCTGCGAGGCGATCTGCCCGGCGCAGGCCATCACCATCGAGGCCGGCCCGCGCCGCAACGACGGCACGCGCCGCACGGTGCGTTACGACATCGACATGGTGAAGTGCATCTATTGCGGCCTGTGTCAGGAAGCCTGCCCGGTGGACGCCATCGTGGAAGGGCCGAATTTCGAATTCGCGACGGAAACGCGCGAGGAGCTTTACTATGACAAGGCGAGACTGCTCGCCAATGGTGACCGCTGGGAGCGCGAGATTGCGAAGAATATCGAACTCGATGCGCCGTACCGGTGAGGTGAGGGTATGATCGGTCCCGCACTCTTCTTTTATCTGTTCGCAGGCGTCTGCGTGGCGTCCGCCATCATGGTGGTGACGGCGCGCAATCCCGTGCACTCGGTCCTGTTCCTGATCCTCGCGTTCGTGAACGCGGCCGGGCTGTTCATGCTGCTCGGTGCCGAATTTCTCGCGATGATTCTGATCGTCGTTTACGTCGGCGCGGTCGCGGTGCTGTTTCTGTTCGTCATCATGATGCTCGACGTCGATTTCGCCGAACTGCGGCAGGGCTTCATCGAATATCTGCCAGTCGGCCTCCTGATCGGCGCGGTATTCCTCGCCGAACTGCTGCTGGTCGCGGGTGGCTGGGTGCTCAACCCGAACATTTCGAAGGCGATCACGTCGCCGATCCCGGGCACGGTGTCCAACACCGAGGCGCTGGGCCTCGTGCTCTATACGAAGTACCTGCCGTACTTCCAGCTCTCGGGCATGGTGCTGCTGGTCGCCATGATCGGCGCCATCGTGCTCACGTTGCGCCACAAGCCGAGCGTCAAGCGCCAGAGCATCCCGGTGCAGAACGCGCGCACCAAGGCGGCGGCGATGGACGTGCGCAAGGTCGCCGCGGGGCAGGGCCTGCAGGATGCGGATTCCGGGGAGTGGGTGAAATGACGATCGGCCTCGGTCACTATCTGGCTGTCGCAGCCATTCTGTTCACCACTGGCATCCTCGGCATCTTCCTCAACCGGAAGAATGTCATCGTCATCCTGATGTCGGTCGAACTCATTCTTCTGGCCGTGAACATCAACCTCGTGGCGTTCTCGTCGTTCCTCGGCGACCTTGTCGGGCAGGTGTTCGCGCTGCTGGTGCTGACGGTCGCCGCCGCGGAGGCCGCGATCGGCCTCGCCGTGCTGGTGGTGTTCTTCCGCAATCGTGGCTCGATTGCGGTCGAAGACATCAATCTGATGAAGGGCTAATGGGGCAATGATTCAGGCCATCGTTTTCCTGCCGCTGATCGGCGCGCTGATCGCGGGTGTGATCACACTGATCGGGGCGCATGCGCGCAACCCGAGCGGCGACGAGATGGATCACGCGCATGGCGCTCATGGCCATGACGATCACGGTCACGACGCGGCGCATGCCAACACGGCTCATGATCATGCGCATGACGACCATGGCCATGACGATCACGGCCCGGTCGAACCGCCGGCTGCCGGTTCGCGCACGGCCGAAGTCATCACCACGGCGCTACTGCTGATCTCTGCCGCGCTGTCATGGATGACGCTGGTCGATGTCGGTTTCATGCATCACGATGCACGCGTCCATCTTCTGACCTGGATCGGCTCGGGCGATCTCGTTGTGAACTGGGCGCTGCGCGTCGACACGCTCACGGCGGTGATGCTCGTTGTCGTGACGTCGGTGTCGTCGCTCGTGCATCTCTATTCGATCGGCTACATGCATGAAGATCCGGCCCGTCCGCGCTTCATGGCCTATCTGTCGCTGTTCACCTTCGCGATGCTGATGCTGGTGACCGCCGACAACCTCGTGCAACTGTTCTTCGGCTGGGAAGGCGTGGGTCTCGCGTCCTACCTGCTGATCGGATTCTGGTTCCAGAAGCCGTCCGCCAACGCTGCCGCCATCAAGGCATTCGTGGTCAACCGCGTCGGCGATTTCGGCTTCGCGCTCGGCATCTTCGCAATCTTCGCGCTGGTGGGGTCGACCGATTTCGACACCATCTTCGCGGCGGCACCCGGCCTGACCGGCAAGACCATCCACTTCTTCCGCTGGGATGTCGATGCACTGACCCTGACCTGCCTGTTCCTGTTCATGGGCGCGATGGGCAAGTCGGCGCAGTTCCTGCTGCACACCTGGTTGCCGGACGCGATGGAAGGTCCGACGCCGGTGTCCGCGTTGATCCACGCGGCGACGATGGTCACCGCCGGCGTGTTCATGGTCGCGCGCCTGTCGCCGTTGTTCGAACTGGCGCCGAACGCGCAGGCGTTCGTGATGCTGATCGGCGCGACCACGGCGATGTTCGCGGCCACCGTCGGCCTCGTGCAGAACGACATCAAGCGCATCATCGCTTACTCGACCTGTTCGCAGCTCGGCTACATGTTCGTGGCGATGGGAGCGGGGGCCTATTCGGTCGGCATGTTCCACCTGTTCACCCACGCCTTCTTCAAGGCGCTGTTGTTCCTCGGCGCAGGCTCCGTGATCCACGCGATGCATCACGAGCAGGACATCCGCAACATGGGCGGCCTGAAGGATCGCATTCCGTTCACCTACATCACGATGATCATCGGCACCTTGGCGCTGACCGGCTTTCCGCTCACGGCGGGTTATTTCTCCAAGGACGCCATCATCGAGTCGGCCTTTGTCGCGCATAATCCGTTCGCGCTTTACGGCTTCCTTTGCACGGTCGTCGCGGCGGGCCTGACCTCGTTCTATTCGTGGCGTCTGATCTTCAAGACGTTCCATGGCGAGCCGCATGACAAGCATCACTACGACGCGGCGCATGAAAGCCCGTTCGTGATGCTGATTCCGCTCGGCGTGCTGGCGGCCGGCTCGATCCTCGCGGGCTTCCCGTTCAAGGAGTTGTTCGCAGGCCACGGCATCGAGGAATTCTTCCGCGAGTCGCTGAAGATGAATCCGAAGATCATCGAGGAGATGCATCACATTCCGGCGACGATCGCGTTCCTGCCGACGGTGATGATGGTGGTGGGCTTCTTCGTCTCGTGGCTGTTCTACATCCGCAAGCCGTACCTGCCGGTCGAACTCGCGAACCAGCAGCCGCTGCTCTACAACTTCTTCCTCAACAAGTGGTACTTCGACGAACTGTACGACATCATCTTCGTGCGTCCGGCGAAGTGGCTCGGCCGCTTCCTCTGGAAGAAGGGCGACGGCTTCCTGATCGACGGCTTCGGGCCTGACGGCGTTTCCGCCCGTGTGCTCGACGTGACGCGCAACGTGGTGAAGCTGCAGACCGGTTATCTCTATCACTATGCCTTTGCGATGCTGATCGGCGCGGCCGGTCTCATCACCTGGTTCATCTTCGGTCTTGGGGGCCACTAATGACAACCTGGCCCGTTCTTTCCGTCACGACGTTCCTGCCGGTTGTCGGCGCGATCCTCATTTATGTGATGGCTCGCGGCGGCGACGAGGCGGCCAGCCGCACCGCGCGCTGGATCGCGCTGTGGACCACCATCGTCACCTTCGCGGTGTCGGTCATTCTTGTGATGCGGTTCGATCCGTCGAATCCCGGCTTTCAGTTCGTCGAGAAGGCGCCCTGGCTCGCCAACACCATCACCTATCACATGGGCGTGGACGGCATCTCGCTGCCGTTCGTGTTCCTGACCACGGCGCTGATGCCGTTCTGCATTCTGGCGAGCTGGAAATCCGTCAAGTCGCGCGTGCGCGAATACATGATGGCGTTCCTGTTCCTCGAAACGCTGATGGTCGGCACGTTCTCCGCGCTCGACCTCGTGCTGTTCTATCTGTTCTTCGAAGGCGGCCTGATCCCGATGTTCCTGATCATCGGCATCTGGGGCGGCCCGCGCCGCGTCTACGCCAGCTTCAAGTTCTTCCTCTACACGTTCCTCGGCTCGGTGCTGATGCTGCTCGCCATCATGGCGCTGTATCTCAACGCTGGCACCACCGACATTCCGACGTTGATGCACACCGCCGTGCCGCGCAGCCTGCAGACATGGGCGTGGCTGGCGTTCTTCGCGTCCTTCGCGGTGAAGATGCCGATGTGGCCGGTGCACACCTGGCTGCCGGATGCGCACGTGGAAGCGCCGACGGCGGGCTCCGTGGTGCTGGCGGCGATTCTCCTGAAGATGGGCGGCTACGGCTTCCTGCGTTTCTCGCTGCCGATGTTCCCGCTGGCGTCGCATGATTTCGCGCCGCTGGTGTTTTCGATGTCGGCCATCGCGATCGTCTATACGTCGCTGGTCGCGCTCATGCAGGAAGATATCAAGAAGCTGATCGCTTACTCGTCCGTCGCGCACATGGGCTTCGTCACCATGGGCATCTTCGCGGGCACCATGCAGGGGGTCGCGGGCGGCGTGTTCCAGATGGTGTCGCACGGCATCGTGTCGGGCGCGCTCTTCCTTTGCGTCGGCGTGATCTACGACCGGCTGCACACCCGCGAGATCGCGGCCTATGGCGGCCTCGTGAACCGGATGCCGCTTTATGCCTTTGTATTCCTCGTGTTCACCATGGCCAATGTCGGCCTGCCGGGCACCTCGGGTTTCGTCGGCGAATTCATGACGCTGCTCGGTACCTTCAAGACCAGCATTCCGACCGCGTTCTTCGCCACCCTCGGCGTGATCCTGTCGGCGTGTTATGCGCTATGGCTCTATCGCAAGGTGGTGTTCGGCGTGCTCGACAAGCCGTCGCTGGCAGGCATCAAGGATCTGACGCTGCGGGAAGGGGTCATCCTCGCGCCGCTGGTGATCCTCACCATTCTGTTCGGTGTGTATCCGAAGCCGATCCTCGATATGTCGGCGGCCTCGGTGCAGCAGCTTGTCACCAACTACAACACAGCCATCACCGCCGTGAAAGCGGCGGCGCTGGTTCACTAAGGGCGGGACTGGGTTCATGAGCTTCGCAGGACATTCGCTGCTCCCGGTGCTGCCGGAACTGGTACTCGCCGCCAGCGCCATGGTGCTTTTGATGGTAGGGGCGTTTCGCGGCCAGCAGACGACCTCGGCGGTCACCTCGCTCGCGGTGATCGCGCTGATCGTCACCGGCGTCCTCGAACTGTGGCTGCCGGGCGGAAAGCTGACCACCTTCGGCGGCAGCTTCATCGTCGATGACTTCGCGCGGTTCCTCAAAATCCTTGCGCTGATCGGCTCGGGCACCGCGCTGATCCTGTCGCGCGGCTATCTCGCGCAGCAGGCGAAGATTTTCGAATACGCCATCCTGATCATGCTTTCGACCGTCGGCATGATGGTGCTGATCTCCGCCGGCGATCTCATCATGCTGTATCTTGGCCTCGAACTGATGAGCCTCGCGCTCTATGTCGTGGCCGCCAGCCATCGCGACGACGCGAAGTCCACCGAAGCAGGCCTGAAGTATTTCGTGCTCGGCGCGCTGTCGTCCGGCATGCTGCTGTATGGCGCATCGCTGGTGTACGGCTTCACCGGCACCGTCAGCTTTGCTGGCATTGCGGCGGAAGCCAAGAGCGGCAATGTCGGCCTGCTGTTCGGCCTTGTGTTCCTGCTGACGGGACTGTGCTTCAAGGTGTCCGCTGTGCCGTTCCACATGTGGACGCCGGACGTTTATGAGGGGGCGCCGACGCCGGTGACCGCGTTCTTCGCGTCCGCGCCGAAGGTTGCCGCGCTTGCAGTGTTCACCCGCGTCGCGCTGACCGCGTTCCCGGGCATCGTGCCGCAGTGGCAGCAGATCGTGGTGTTCGTTTCCATCGCATCGATGGCGCTCGGTTCCTTCGCCGCCATCGGGCAGAAGAACATCAAGCGCCTGATGGCCTATTCGTCCATCGGCCACATGGGCTTCGCGCTGGTCGGTCTTGCGGCGGGGACGCAGCAGGGCGCGCAGGGCGTGCTGGTCTATATTGCGATCTATGTCGCGATGACGCTCGGCACCTTCGCCATCATCCTCGCTATGAAGCGCAACGGGCAGCCGGTCGAGACCATCAGCGATTTCGCGGGCCTGTCGCGGACCAATCCGGTTCTGGCGTTCCTGTTTGCGATGCTGCTGTTCTCGCTGGCGGGTGTTCCGCCGCTGGCCGGATTCTTCGGCAAGTTCTACGTGTTCCTCGCCGCGGTGAATGCCGGTCTGTTCACGCTCGCGGTTCTTGGCGTGCTGACCAGCGTGATTGGCGCGTTCTACTATCTCTCCATCGTCAAGGTGATGTACTTCGACGAGCCGAAGGGCGCGATGGAGCCGGCGAGCGGCGAACTGCGGTTCGTGCTGGCCGTCGCGGGCGTCTTCAATGTCCTGTTCTTCGTCTATCCCGCGCCGCTGGTGAATGCCGCCACGGTTGCAGCGAAGTCGCTCTTTTAATGGCGTTCGCGCTCGGTCCGCGGGCGCGCGCCCAAAGCACCCGTCTGGAAGCGTTCGACAGCATCGGTTCCACCAATGCCGAAGCCCTGATCCGGGCGCGGCAGGGTGAGCGGGGCCCGCTCTGGCTGGTGACGGATCAGCAAACTGCTGGACGGGGCCGCCGCCAGCGCGCATGGATATCTCCGCGCGGCAACCTTGCGGCTACGATCCTCGAAGCCATCGATGTTCAACCTGCCGTCGCGGCGACGCTTGGCTTTGCGGCCGGGCTCGCGCTTGAGGCGGCCTTGCAGGCCGTCAGTCTGGAATCTCGCATGCGCTCGGGCGGCTCCGCCAACACCACGTTTCTCCTGAAATGGCCCAATGACGTTCTCGCCGGGCGCGAGAAGTTGTCCGGCATTTTGCTGGAAGCGGAAACCGTCGGCGATACGCTCGCGGTGGCGGTCGGCATGGGTACCAACGTGGTGTCAGCGCCCGAAGGCACGCCTTATCCCGCGACGTCGCTGGCCACGCTCGGCATCGATGTCGGCGCGGAAGATCTGTTCATGGCGCTGTCGGACGCATGGACTGAGTATCGCGGCATCTGGGACAACGGCCGGGGCTTTTCCGATATTCGCCGTCTGTGGCTGGAGCGCGCCGCCGGGCTTGGCGAAGCGGTGTCCATCCAGTCGGGCAGCGGCAGTGTCGAAGGGATCTTCGAGACCATCGATGACGCAGGGTGTCTGATCGTCGCGGGCCGTGACGGCAAGCGCACGCCGATTGCCGCCGGCGATGTGCATTTCGGCTCGGTCAAATCGTCGGGAGCAATTTGATATGTCGCGTCCTGATGAACTGACATTCGCGCCTCTGGGAGGCGTCGGCGAGATCGGCATGAACCTGTCGATCTATGGCCTCGGCAATCGCCATCAGCGAAGCTGGCTTGCGGTCGACCTTGGCGTCTCGTTCGGCAACGAGGAGCATCTGCCGGGCATCGACGTGATCATGCCGGATATCCGCTTTCTGGTGAAGGAGCGGAAGAACCTGATGGGCCTCGTGCTGACCCACGCCCATGAAGATCACTTCGGCGCGATCATCGACCTGTGGCCGCAACTGCAATGCCCGATCTATGCGACGCAGTTCAGCGCCTCGTTGTTCGAGGCCAAGTGCGCCAGCGAGCGCAACCCGCCGAAGATTCCGGTCACCGTCGTGCCGTCCGGCGGCACGGTGGAGATCGGTCCATTCAGCGTCGAGTTCGTGCCGGTCGCGCATTCGATTCCGGAATCACACGCACTGGCGATCAAGACTTCGGTCGGCACAGTGCTGCACACCGGCGACTGGAAGATCGATCCGACGCCGATCATCGGCAAGCCGACCGACGAGAAGCGGCTGCGCGAAATCGGCGACGAGGGCGTGCTGGCGCTGATCGGAGATTCCACCAACGCAGTGCGCGAAGGCCGTTCGCCGTCCGAACAGGAAGTGGCGAAGGGAATCACCGAACTGGTGATGGCCGCGCGCGGGCGGGTGGCGGTGACGACATTCGCCTCCAATGTCGCGCGGCTGCGCGCGGTCGCGGAAGCGGCGCGCGCGGCGGACCGCGAGGTGGTGGTGATTGGCCGCGCCATGGAGCGCGTGGTGCAGGTCGCGCGCGAAACCGGCTATCTTGATGGCATGCCGCCGTTTCGCGGCGCGGAGTTCTACGGACATTTCCCGCCGGACAAGGTGCTGGCGCTGTGCACCGGCAGCCAGGGCGAGCCGCGCGCGGCGC
>ERZ778025.2279-NODE-2279-length-11040-cov-5.995357_pt1 | contig 11040 bp, 10 predicted proteins | sample MGYA00375755_ERZ778025 | MGnify/ENA primary metagenome ERZ778025 (study PRJEB29350, sample SAMN05389825) | bioreactor metagenome | isolation source: Thiocyanate bioreactor | place: South Africa: University of Cape Town | collected 2014-03-17 ... | reverse complement strand
CTGGCGCTTTTTCGGCGCGGCATCCAGCGGCACCAGACGTGCGATCGCCTTGCCGGCCTTGGCGATGACGATCTCCTCACCACCCGCCACCTGTTCCAGCAAGCGCGAAAGATGGGTCTTGGCTTCATGAATGTTGACAGTGTGCATGGTCACCTCATCGAACTTAGCCTAGTCTAGCACGGCATGCGGCGCCATGCCTCAACGGTCGCCGCCAGCCCGGTTTCCATCGAATAGGGCGGCGTCCAGCCCAGGCGCGTGCGAATGGCCGAGCTGTCGACATGAAGCGAGCCGGTCAGGCGTGCGACGGCTGCCCGCTTGCCCAGCAGCGCTCCGGCCAGTTCGAGCAGGCCCACCGGAACGGCCAGCAGGCGGGCCGGTCGCCCCATCGCTTGTGCTAGTGCGCATATCAGTTCCGGCGTCGACACGGGCTGGCCATCGTCGAGCAGAAAGGTCTGCCCCGCGGCGGCCGGATGCTCAACGCACAGCCGGATCGCATCGACGAAATTACCCAGGTACAGCAGGCTGCGCTTATTGTGGATCGCACCCAGCGGCAACGGCCAGCCCTTCTGTACCATTTTCATCAAACGCAAGAAATTCGCCTTGACCCTTGGCCCATACACTAGCGGTGGCCGCAGGATGACGACCTCCAGCCCGGTTTCTCGCGCGATTTTCCACAATCCCTGTTCGGCCTCCCATTTGGAAATTGCATACGCATCCTCGGGCGCGGGCACATCGGTTTCGTAATAGGCCGCGTCACGTCCCTCGCCATTGACCTTGATGGTGCTGACGAAAACGAAACGTTTTACACCGGCTTGAGATGCCTGGCGGGCAAGGTTGAGCGTGGCCTCGGTATTGGTGGTGCGGTAGCGTGTCAGCGGGTCTGATGCGGAGTCGTGCATCACGTGGACGCGGGCGGCGAGGTGGACAATGGACTGGCAATCCACAAGCGCGGCGCGCCAGTCTGTCAACGGGCCGATATCCCCAACTGCTACTTCGTTGGTCAAGCCTGATTCGTGTCGCACGGCTGGGATAACCTTCTGTCCAGGCGCTGCAAGTTGGTTCCGGAGCCAACGGCCCACAAAGCCGGTGGCACCCGTCACCAATATTGAAACCATTACAAGAAATCCGATCGACGTAACCGCGGGCCCCGTTTTCAGGCTGGCTTAGACCACACGGTGCGATTCACGTAATCGACGTAACTCAGCACAACTCTTAGCACCTGTTTTGATACCGCACCCGACTCGTAATCCTGAACTGGGTGCATTCCTCGCGTAGTCTTGTCATGTTGGGCAATGATGATGCGCACCGCATCAAGCACACGCTCTTTCTTCAGGCCACTCATTATGAGAGTTCCCACATCCATTCCCTCTGGACGCTCATGAGCATTGCGGATGGTAATTGCCGGCAAGTTCAGCAGAGAACTTTCTTCAGTAATAGTGCCACTATCAGACAACACACATAGCGACTCCATCTGCAATTTGATGTAGTCACAGAATCCAAAAGGTTTGACGAATTGGATTCTTGGATCGAGATCACCTAATCCCAGTGCATCCAGACGCTTGCGCGTACGTGGATGTGTGGAAGCGATGGCTGGACAATCGTAGGCTTCCACCAATGCATTGAGCGTCTCTACCAGATCCAGCAAATTCTGGGGGCTATCGACGTTTTCCTCGCGGTGTGCGCTCACAATAAAAAACTTATTCGGTTCTAGACCCATGCGCTGCAACACATCCGACTTTTGAATCTTCGGCATGTAATGATCCAGCACCTCGTTCATATGTGACCCAGTCTTGATAATCGTCTCAGGCCTGATGCCCTCCGAGATAAGATAACGGCGAGCATGCTCTGTTAGAACCAGGTTAATGTCACTCAAATGATCCAGAACCTTGCGGTTCAGTTCTTCTGGCACTCGCTGGTCGAAACAGCGGTTGCCTGCTTCCATATGAAACACAGGAATTTTTCGGCGCTTGGCCGATATAACTGCGAGGCAGGAGTTGGTGTCACCATATAGCATCACTGCATCCGGATTCTCTCGCTCCAGCACAGCATCGGACTTCTCGATGACGCGTGCAATGGTCTGGGCTGCATTCTCGCCGACCGCCTCCAGAAAATGATCAGGCTTACGGATACCGAGGTCATCAAAGAAGACCTGGTTTAATTCGTAATCGTAGTTTTGGCCCGTATGAACAAGTACATGCCGCGTATGCTGGTCAAATTCAGCGATTACTCGCGACATTTTGATCAATTCTGGGCGCGTGCCGACGATCGTCACGACCTTAAACATTTAATTCTTCCTGGATATAGTCCAACTTCAGCAACAATTCCTTGACCTGCTCGACATTCAGGCGGGATGTGTTGTGAGAAGTGTAATCGTCCAGTTCTGAAATCTTTTCCTCGCCCTCACTGAAGTATTTGGCATAGTTGAGGTCTCGGCCATCTACCGGAATACGGTAGTAGTTGCCCATGTCTTTCGCGTGCGCCATCTCTTCGCGCGAAATGAGTGATTCGTATAGCTTCTCGCCGTGTCGAGTACCGATAATCCGAATTTCGTTTTCTTTCCTAAAAATTTCTTTGAGTGCTTGCGCCAAATCAGCCACGGTCGAGGCAGGGGCCTTCTGTACGAAGATGTCGCCCTGATTGCCATGCTCGTATGCATAGAGCACGAGATCCACAGAATCTTCCAAAGACATTAGAAAGCGGGTCATATTCGGATCCGTCACCGTCAACGGCTTCCCTGCTTTGATCTGAGACACGAACAACGGGATGACCGAACCACGCGAGGCCATAACATTGCCGTAGCGCGTCGCGCAGAACACTGTCTCCTCTTCTCGCTGCGTGCGAGCCTTGGCGACCATCTGCTTCTCCGCCATTGCTTTGGAGATGCCCATCGCATTGATCGGATAGACCGCTTTGTCCGTGCTCAGCACCACCACACGCTTGACGCTGTTCGCCGTTGCAGCATTCAACACATTCTCGGTACCGATGATGTTCGTACGTACGGCCTCCATTGGGTAAAACTCGCACGATGGAACCTGCTTCAACGCGGCAGCATGAAATACGTAGTCCACACCCTTCATCGCGTGGTAGACACTTTCATAATCGCGAACATCGCCAATGTAGAACTTCAGCTTGCTGTTCTTCAGCGCGATGCGCATGTCCTCCTGCTTTTTTTCATCGCGACTAAATATACGGATCTCGTGCACGTCGGTCGAAAGAAAACGCTTGAGTACAGTATTCCCGAAAGACCCCGTTCCACCGGTGATCATCAACACCTTACCGTTAAACATATTCAATCCTATTTATACGAGTACATCAGCTTGATCATCTCTTCCCAATCTGGGGCAATATAGCCCGTCGCGTTACGAAAACGCTCCGGGTTGAGAGAACGGTCAATTACTAGCCGATCGTCCACTTCGACCGTGATCTCTTTTCCATAGACCTCCGCGACCAACCGCAACAAGTCGTATTTGGCGATGGGTTTGGCAGCCACTTGGTACACGCCGTGCAGTTCCGAATGCGGGATCACGACATCGCGGATAATTCTTGCGAGGACAACAGTTGGGACGCCTGAAAAAATCGCGCGGGAATAGCCCTTGCATTTCCCTTGCTGAGACAAGAACCAATCGATCAAGCCATGTGCACTCTGCAACTCATGCCCAATAATCGATGTTCGCAATGTGATCGCATGTGGATAATCGACTTCGCCGAGATATTTTGATTTGCCGTAAAGATCCTCGGCGTCAGAAGGATCTGATTCACGGTCCCCGCCTTTATTGCCTGAAAATACGCAGTCCGTGCTCATGTGCACCAGACGAGTACCAGACAGTTCGCATAGCTTCGCAAGCCTATGCGGCAATAATGTATTAATCGGAACTGCCTGCAAGGGGTTGTCCGCCTCGGCTAACTGCTTCACGAGCCCGACGCAATTGATCACGATATTAGGGCGCGCTTGGATGAAAGCCTGCGTCAAGGAGTCCTGCTGCTCGACATCCACCCCGACGAGCAGATTTTGGGCGACATTTTCTTGGAACAAACGCTTTGCACTAATGCTGCGGATAGTCCCATAGACTTGCCAGTCGGTCTTTTCGCTCAGCACTCGGACCACCGCATTACCGAGCATGCCGCTGGCACCCAACACTAATATTCTCATACCCTCTTCTCTTTATATTGCTCATGCGCAGACCGCAACAGATCGATCAAGCGATCGACCAGCGTGTCGTGCAAAAAATGCTGCTTATAGAACAAGCGGCCTCGGACGCCCATCGCCTCTCGCTCTCTTGACGGCGCATAATAAAGACTGAGGACTGCATCTGCCAACGCCTCCCCATCCTCGGCGGGCACCGCGATCCCAGCTCCCGACTCAACAACAAGATTAGCGCCTTCCCCGTTAAGAGAGGCGACAATGGGCCGCCCCGCAGCAAGATAGGCCTGCACTTTACTAGGAATGGTTAGTGCAAAGGTCTCCCGATTTGCCAACGTAACCAGAAGTGCGGACGCAGCTTGCATGATACCCGGCATCATCTCCACCGGGAATCTGCCAGGAAGATGCAGGTTCGTCAGCCCCCGCTTCTTTGTCTCTTGCAGCATCCAGTCCCGGCGGCTGCCATCCCCTAGGATGATGAACTGAATGTTCTTGTGCTCTCTCAACCGTGTGGCGGCATCGATAATTACCTCAACGGCTTGCGCTGTCCCGATGTTACCCGCGAAGAGGACCGTGAACCCCGACTCGATAACAGGAAGGCAGTCAACAATTGCCTTGGTGGGCGGAATGGCAAAGCTGGGATCGACCGAATTCGGTAAATACTCAACTCGCGTGCCTGGCGCCCGGTCTCTGACAGGCTCAATGAAAGCCTCGGACTGAACAAGCACCAGCCCCACGCGGCGGTAGATGTAACGGACGAGTCGCTCGACCAAACCAAGCACGAGCCTATTGCGAACGTACCCGGTGGCCGACAAGCTTTCAGGCCAAAGATCCTGCACCCACAACACAACGGGGCAATCTTTCAACCATCCGAGGAAGATTGCCGGAATAGCCTGGAGGATTGGCGACGGCGCATAAACAAAGATCACGTCATACTGCCGGTCGCGCAATCGCCAAGGCCCGAACAAGAGTCCCGATAGGACGAATGAAAGGTAGTTCAGAGCCAGATGCATGCCCCCGCTCCCTCTCGCAATCAGAGGGATACGATGGACAAGCATACCGGCATGAGTCTCCCGCTGACATCCAGACCCTCGATACCCGTCGAAAAATTTTCCGGCCGGGTAGTTTGGCTTGCCTGTCAGCACTTCGACGTCGATGTCTTTTTCGACGAGCGTTTTGGCGACATCATTGATACGGAAGCTTTCTGGCCAAAAATATTGCGACCAGACAAGCACCTTCATTCGAGTTCTTCCACTAGGAACACTTCACGCGCTGAACGATGGGCTGCTCTATGCACCCAATAAACATCTAATAGCTCTTGATGTTGACACAGGAGAGTTTGGAACGGGAGCAGAGCCGCAAACAAAACTCAGGAGCGACAGCGCAGAAAAATCGAGCGTTTCACATAAAGCAGGCTCTATTTTGGGTGCGAATCGTCTAATGCTCTTGCGCGTGCAACGATCTGCATCCGCTTGCAAAGCACCTTGTGAGGAACCATTAGGTCTCATCGCACCGGACGCAGGCAACATCAGCCGGTCTCGCATCAAGTTTGTCAATGATTCAATCTCAAGAGATTCTTGATTATTCGCCGGGCTCTCGCTGACGTAGATTTACGCGCGACGTCGGCGCACCTAGCTGACCAGCGAGCAAACCTCTTTTTAACGAGATATCCTGTATACGCGAATCGCGACGGAGAACTCGCACTCGCCAAGCTCTCGGCAACGTCAGCCGCGTTTTCAAGTCCGCGCCAGCGCATGTTGGATGCCATACGTAAGTACGCATCGAATATTGGCCCTTTGGAAGCCGCCGAAATTTCTACCGTCGTAAGCTCCCTAATGAAATGGGCCATTAAGCTATTGCACTCACGAAGAGCAATATTCGACATCGTATTGCTCCCTTGTTCAGGGTGCGAACGAGCTTTAACTAAGACTTTCTTAATGTGGACAAAGCGGTATAGCTCAGCAAGCCTAAACCATAGATCGTAATCTTGCGTGGTACGGAGATCTTCATTAAAACCGCCGCAGCTCTCGAAAGCCGACCGTGGGATCAGCAGCGTACAGCCATGCAACATATTTTTATTTTCCGCCGTCAACCAGTAACGGAAGTGCTCAGGCGGAACCCCAGCCATATGAACGGGCACCGCAGCGTCCGGGCGGTCCGTAAAGACGGAATAATCGCTGTAAATTATGAGACCCTTGTACCACCCCGCCTCGCGAAGCGCATCAACTTCTTGCTCAATTTTGTTTGCGTCGTATAAGTCGTCGTGGCTCAGCCAGGACAAATACTCACCAGCCATCTCCCGGATTGCCAGGTTCAATGCCGAGGCCACCCCCCCATTTGGCTTCGAGAAATATCGAATTCTGCTACCGTAGGAAAGCGCCACGCGCTCGGTTTTTCCATCGTCCTGCGAACCATCATTAACCACAACAATTTCGATGTTGCGGTATGTCTGGGCAAGCGCGCTGTCAATCGCTTCGCTAAGAAAATCAGAGCCGTTGTATACGGGTATGACAATGGATACTTTTGGGTTGACAGCGCTCAATTCAGCGCCTCCACTCGAACTCGTGCTCTTGATATGATTTTTCTAATTCCCCAATATGCCGCAGTCATGACAACCAGCGGCCAGCTGCGCACAGCCTTGGCTAATAGCAGATACCCCTGGTTTCTCCACTCAGGAACGCTCATCATCGCGCCTCCGTAATAAACATACAGCTTGGCAATCCCTCTCCTGCGCACCAGCCAGCCAACATCAACATCTTCTCGATTTATTTTCGCCACGTAATACTCAATAGCAGCAAGAATCTTTCCCGGATTCTGCGTGATCAATGAATTTTCATGATGCGTGCGCAATAGGCACGTGTACGTCTGCATCGCACCAATCCGGAACTTCTTGGAGATCCGCCTCCACATGTCCGTATCCTCGAAGCGCTCCATATTTTCATCGAAGCCCCCAACTGCCTCAAACGCCTCGCGCCTAGCCATGACAGTCGGCAACGTGATCGTTACTGGAACGAAAAAGGCAATATCTTCGTATATCCAACCAGAAGCTTTTGCTTCATACACATGTGGCAATGAATTCCCGTTTTCGTCGACACAATATGCCGACGTGTAAATCATCCCATAGTCAGGGTGTTTGTCCATGAAATCCACTTGCATCCCCAACTTCTCCGGCAAATACAAATCATCGGAATCGAGAAATGCTATGTAGCGTCCCTGCGCCAAATTGAGGGCGTGGTTTCGCGCCTGCGAACGACCTTGATTTGATTGATAAATGTATCTGATTTTTTCAGAATAAAATTCCTTGATAACGCCCGCGGTACCATCTGTCGAACCATCGTCAACTACAATAATTTCAAAATCCTGGAATGTTTGGTCAAGTACGCTCTTGATGGCGTCACCGATAAATTTCTCACGGTTATACGTAGGAATAATCACGCTGACAGTGGGCTGCGTGTCGTCCATGTTCTATTTGCCCAAAAGCATTCGGCGGATTTTGCGCTCTATTCGCGTCATAAATAAAGAGTTAACTTCCGCGTGCTTTTCCTCCAGATTGGCTTGCTTCTGCCTCAGATCGAGTTCCATTGTTTTCAATGCATCTCGTAGCTGTTGATCAACATCAAAGGACTTAACTGCATTCTTGGGATACGTTTTGATTGCCCAGAATGCCCCAAATGGCTGTTGAAGCGGATTAGAGGAACTATCGAACAGGTGAAATTCCTTAGCACCAAAGACCTGCCACAAGTCCCCTGAAAAATCTTCAGGCAACCACCCTGATTTGTGCTCCTGCCAATTGGCGCCACTCAACCCCCAAGCATCCTTGCCATCACCGTGATGCTGTGGCATGAAACCCAATGGGGTAAAAACCACAACCTGGTTCCTAGCGATGTCTTCCGTAGCCGCCAGCAGTCTTTGGCCCTCCACCTTTTCTAGATGCTCGATAACATCGACCAAGAAAACCGTATCGATCGATTTAGCCGGAAAATATCTCACCGCGTCCTGCCACCCCATATTTAATACAACATAACTACGATCTCGCGTATCGAGCGTCGCTATTTTCTGCTGCAAGTGATCTACATATTCGCGATATGGCTCACAGCAAATATGTACAAGAGGCTTGATGTAGTTCTGGGGCATGATGCCGCAACCGATATCAAGCACAATCTCAACAGACCCCATGGCTCGCACCGCAGCGTCCATCAGGTTTTCCTTTTCAAACCAGGTCGTATTCATAAACCGCGTAAACCCTTATTGTTTAATGCCTGAGTATCCCATCCAAGGCAAGGGCGTACACAGCCACAATATTCACCGTGATAGTCGCCTCGAATTTCAGATGAATCCTGGATGTGAAATCGCAAGATATCATTTTCTATCTTCGGTTCACTATAGTTTTTACCAAACATATTGATAGAAATGCTGAACCATCCGTCATTAAAATAGTTTTTTGGAATTTGGCAAGTTGTTACATATGTGCCAATCGGCATCGGCTTGCCATACCATTCGCTATCGTTGTTATTAATAGAACTGAAAACACAATTACCCTGACTATCGTAAAGAATCAGAGTTATACCAACCGTGCTCCCAGGCACTTTTACGACGAACCTTATTTGGATATTCAGTTGCGTATTAGTGAAAGTCTCTTGTAATGGCCCGCCAGAAGCATCACACAATGAGACTTTGCTTAGCGCGGAAATTGAGTTTTGTGGCGCATAGCTAGCGTCTGGCCACTCACGCGACATTTCCCCCTGTTCGTCCAGGCCTTCCATGTATTTTTCGATTATTTCGACCGTGTCGCCGAAAGCGGCCACTTTTCCGTTTTCCATAAGTAACGCTTTATTACATAGCGCACGCACGGCGTTTAGGTTATGGCTAACAAATAGAATCGTTCTTTCTTCATGTCGCTCTCTCATCTTTCCCATACACTTTTTCTGGAACTGCGCATCTCCAACCGCCAATACTTCATCCACTATAAAAATTTCCGGATCTAGATGAGCTGCAACTGCAAACGCCAAGCGCACATACATTCCACTCGAGTACCGCTTGACTGGCGTATCAAGAAATTTCTCAACTTCTGCAAAAGTGACAATTTCGTCAAACTTAGCGGCAATATCGGCCTTGCTCATGCCAAGGATTGCCCCATTGAGATAAATATTTTCTCTGCCAGTTAGCTCAGGATGGAAACCCGTGCCTACCTCAAGCAAGCTCGCCACATGCCCTTTGATGGAGACCTTCCCCGACGTGGGTTCCGTGATACGGCTCAGGATCTTCAGCAGAGTGGATTTCCCCGCACCGTTACGGCCAATAATGCCTACGCGATCCCCTTGATGTATCTCAAAACCAACATCCCTGAGCGCCCAGAATTCTTCATGTTCCGGATCATCCCTTTCAGTGCGAGGACGAAACCACTTGCTGACTGCACGCTTGGCGCCATCAGCCAGCACATCACGTAATGCGGTGTAACGCTCCTTGCGCTGGTGGTCGATGATGTATTTCTTCGAGAGATTCTCGGCAACGATAACGGAAGTCATGGTCAGATTACGTCCGCAAAAGTTTTTTCCGTCTTACGGAAAAACAAAACACCTGAGATGAATATGACAACTACCAAGACGAGGGAAACCGAAAAGCCTGGCATATACAGTTGGTTATCATCTCCTAGAATTGCCCAGCGGAACCCGTCGATTACCCCAACCATTGGGTTGAGAGAATACAAAAGCCGCCACTGCTCCGGAACAATGGCACTACTAAAGCCAACGGGTGAAATATATAGTCCGAACTGCACAACGAACGGAACGATCACGCGGAAATCGCGGTATTTGACGTTGAGTGCTGCGACCCAAAGCCCTGCTCCTATGGCTACGGCAAATGCCATACAGACAAAAAGAGGCAAGGTGAGGATATGCCAACTAGGCACGAAACCATACCAGACCATCAAGCCCGCCAAAATCACCCCTGAGATCAAAAAATCGACAAAACTTACAATCACAGAGCTGGTCGGGACAATGATGCGTGGAAAGTATACCTTCGAGATCATGCTTGCGTTGCCAACAAGGCTCTCTCCGGCGCCGACTAATGCATTAGAAAAAAATTGCCAAGGCAATAGCGCAGCAAAGACCAGGATCGGATAAGGCACCCCTTCTGAAGGCAGTTTCGCGAGCTTGCTGAAAATCAGCGTGAATACCAGCATGGTCAGCAGTGGGCGCCCTAGCGCCCACGCTATCCCGATTACTGTTTGCTTGTATCGGACAAGAATGTCTCGCCAAGCCAAAAAGAAAAACAGCTCTCGATAACGCCAAAGCTCGCGCCAATAATGGCGCTCCGTTGCTCCGGCCTCGATGACGGTCGCTTTCTTTAAGATGTCTTGCATAACTGCTGATTTTTCATTTCTTGCTTAAGTGCTTCAATTTCATTTTTCAGCGCTGTCATAATCCACCGCTGCCCGCTTGGAAACTTGGCAATTAGTGCCGTTCATCTGATTCGTTTTATTGTGAATAGACTTGGCCCAGGTTACTCGGGCTGCATCTGCCCGTGTGTAACATGGGCCAATTACCCGCCGAGTTTCCCGGTCCCGCCCGGGCTGCGATAAAGCCAAGCGCCGCTTTATGCCGTCGATCACGCTAAGCTCAAGGGATATGACGGTCTGGACTCCCGCAATTCATTCTGCACAGCCTTGAGGCACGCTTCAACCAGACGCACCTGGAGCAACCGCCGACGCAAACGCATCGATCACCGGCTGGATCACCCCGCGTTTGAGCTTCAATGAAGCCTGGTTCACCACCAGCCGCGAGCTGATGTCGCCGATATGTTCGACCGCGACCAGCCCGTTGGCCTTGAGCGTGCCGCCGGAGGAGACGAGGTCGACGATGACGTCGGACAGGCCGACCAGCGGGGCGAGTTCCATCGAA
>ERZ778025.2278-NODE-2278-length-11049-cov-3.600236_pt1 | contig 11049 bp, 8 predicted proteins | sample MGYA00375755_ERZ778025 | MGnify/ENA primary metagenome ERZ778025 (study PRJEB29350, sample SAMN05389825) | bioreactor metagenome | isolation source: Thiocyanate bioreactor | place: South Africa: University of Cape Town | collected 2014-03-17 ... | reverse complement strand
ACATGGCCGACTTCCCGTTCGCCGCCTTCGGCATCACATCGATCATCCTGTTCGGTGCCTTGTAACAAGTTGCGCTCCTGAACTGAAGTATCGGCCGGGCTTCCATGAAATGACGACATGGCGATGCCACCTGGCATGTTCTGTCGCGGTGCACTGCTGGTCAACAGGTTAGCTCCACGGGGCAAGACGCCATTAAAGAGGTGTCTAGGATGCCCGAAGTCGATGACGCTCCGATCCGATCTGATCTGATCGAGGTGTGCGCGGACGTTTCTTTTGGAGCAAGCATAATGGTCAAGACCGTACAACCCAAAATGGGTGTGATTTTCAAATCCTATGAGCCCCTGACGGCGATCCGTGCGTATGCCGAACAGACAGAGGCTTCAGGTTTTTCGGGAGGCTTTTGGATCGCCGAGGCTTATCACTGGTTCCGGCAGTATGGGCTGGAGGCTCGTGGTTGTTTCACCACGCTCGCTGTTGTTGCTCAGGCGACCAGCAAGATCCCGGTTGGGCTCGGCATCACTTCTCCCTACATGCGTCATCCAACCATCCAGGCATCCGAAGCGGCCGCAATCGATGAGTTGTCGAACGGACGCTTCATCATGGGCATAGGCGTCGGCAAGGTCGGTATTGAGTATCTCGAATATGATATCGAGAAGATGAGTCCGGTCACCGTGCATCATGAATCCATGGATATCATGCGCAAGGTCTTCAGCGGACAGAGCTATGACTATGAGGGCAAGCACTTCAAGTCATCAATGCCTGCGTTCGGTCGCGCCGAAAAAGGGTTGCGCACGAATATTCCGGTCTATGTCGGAGCAACCGGACCGTTTATGCAAAAGCTCGCTGGCAAGGAGAGTGATGGCATGCTGCTCGCCGGTCTGACGTCTCCCTCTTTCGTCAAATATGCGCTGAGCAACATGAAGGATGGCGCCGCATCGGTCGGGCGCACGTTGCCTGATGATTTTGCCGTGGGTGGGGTCATTCTCTGCGCCTGCTCGCGCGACGGCGCCAAGGCGCGTAACGCGACGCGCAGCTACACCGGCACCTACATTGTCAACAAGATCCGTAACATCAAGAACGATGTCATTCTGGCTGGCTCCGGGTTGCCGGACAGTGCCTGGGATCCGTTCCGCAAGGCAATCGCCGAAGGCACTCAGGACAATGTCACGCATCTTGTCACCGACGAGATGATGCGTCGCTTCACCGTCATCTCGGGTACGCCCGAAGAGTGTCTCGAAATCGTTCAGGATCTGGTCGATGCCGGCCTGAACTTGCCGCTGCTCGAGGTCGTCGGCAAAAGCGAGCAGGACAATCTCGATACGATCCGCCTGATGGGCAAGGAAGTTCTGCCGAATCTCAAGCCGGGTCCCGCGGTCACGGCATGATGCATGCGTGGCGGGTTGAATCGAACCCAAGACGCTTGGAAAAACGGAGAATTTCATGAAGTTGGCGAGCTTTAAAATAAAGTTGGATGGCAGATCTACGATTGGCGTGGTGCTTGCCGACGGAAGCTATCTCGACCTCAACGCGATGACAGGCTGCGAACTGCCGAACACGATGATCGCCTTTTTGGAGATGGGCGAGGACGCGATGGAGCGGGCGCGGGCACTGGCGGCAGGGGCCGCTGCCGGACACCCGAATGTATTTCCTGCGATGGACATCGAGTTGCAGGCGCCGGTGCTGCGTCCCGGAAAAATCATGCATACCTCGTGCAATTTTCCAGGTCATCTCTCTGAGTTGACGACATGGCAGGCACCTGAATGGCAAGCACATAACTGGGGTGATTTTCATTTCGAGCATCCAACGGGTTTTTTGGAAGCACCGTCGAGCATTGTCGCAACCGGCGCATCGGTCGCGATACCGCACTTTACCAAGCAGTTGGACTACGAGATCGAGCTCGGCGTCGTGATCGGGAAGAAAGCCTTCCGTGTTTCGCCGCAGGAAGCGCTCGATTACGTCGCTGGACTTACCATCTTCAACGATCTTTCGGCGCGTGACATTCAAGCGCGCGAACATGCAAACAAGGTGATCTTGCTCGGCAAGAGCTTTAATGGATCGTGTCCGCTCGGGCCTTATCTTGTGACACTGGACGAAGTCGGAGATGTCAACGATCTCGACATGCAGTTGACGCTCAACGGCCAACCTCGCCAAACCTCGAATTCCAGTCGTCTTCACTACAAGGTCGCCGACATGGTCTCGTGGTGGTCCAATACGACCCTGGAGCCAGGTGACGTAATCACATCCGGCAGCCCTCCTGGCGTCATCGCGGGCAGCGAAAATCCGATTTATCTGAAAAACGGCGACCGTATCGACTGCAATATCGCAAAACTCGGGACGCTGACGACTTTCATCACTGACTAGTCAGGCAGAGCAATCATGGCAAAGAAGAAATCAAACAACGATCTCGTCAAAAAGGCGACCGATCTGATCGACCGCGAGCGTTTGGTCGGGCTGACCGTTGCGCTGACGGATATTCCGAGTCCGACGGGGTTTGAAGGGGATATGGCACGCGCCTATCACGAAGTGCTGCGTACAGCGGGATTTGACGCCACTTTGCAGCCGATCGGCGACGAGCGTTACAATGCGATCGGTCGGCTGCAGGGCAAGGGCGGCGGAAAATCCCTGATGTTTAACGGCCATCTCGATACATCATTCGGCCCGGAGCAATCACACCGTGGCATCGGCTACCAGTGCAAGGGGACTGTAGTCGACAATGAGTGGATTTACGGTATGGGCGCCTTCAACATGAAGTTCGCCTTGGCCAACTATGTCACCGCAGTCGAGGCAATCCGCAAAGCCGGCATCAAACTGCGCGGTGATATTGTTATCGCAGGCGTTGCCGGTGAGATCGAGAAATCTCCGGTCAACAATTACGAAGGTCGCCAGTACCAAGGTTATGGCGTCGGCACGAAGTACGCGATCACGCATGGTGCGGTCGCAGACTACTGCATTTTGGGCGAACCGACGAACATGATGCTGGTGCCGCGCCACTGCGGTACCGCCTGGATCAAGATCACCGTGCCGGGTCAGTTGATCCATACCGCCTGGTCTGACATCGACAAAAACGCGATCAACAAGGCGCGGGTGGTCTTGAATGCGATCCATGACTGGATTCCCGATTATGTCGGGCGCAACAGCCTGGGTGACTTCCGGCCGCGTGTGAACGTGTCCGCGATCGAAGGCGGATGGCCGTGGCGCGGCGCCCGGACACCCGACAATTGCGTCCTTTACCTGGATGTTCGCACGCTGCCTGACAGTCTGCCACTCGAAGCGTTCAACGAAGTGCGGGATCTGGTAAGGTCAGTCGTCAAGCAGAATCCAAATCTCGAGGGCACCCGGACGGAAATTTTCATTTCGGCGCCTGGTACGTCGATTCCGGACGACCACGAATTGGTCCAAAGCATCATCTCCGCGCACGCGAACCAGCTTGGCCAAGCACCAAAGATGGGCATCGAAACCTGGTACAGCGATGCGGCGCATATGAATCGCTATGGCATTCCAACGGTCAATTACGGTTCGGCGGGCCGTATCCGAACCGGCGGAGGCGGCTTCTCTACGGCGCAGGGCGAGCATGTTCACATTGGCGACATGGTGGATATCGTCAAGGTCTACGTCGAGGCCGCAATTAATCTCTGTGGTGTCGCGGAATAGATGAAAGTCCGTGTGCGCATTGGGGTCGCCTTCAAAGCTGCGTGTCTCAGGGCTAGGTAAGGATTCGCAAGCCATGATCCTGGGAACCAACAGCTTCTTGAAGCCTCGCCCCGATGCGGACGCTGCTGTCGCGCTAGCCAAATGTCGGATGCTGGAGCAGATGCAAAGTCTGGCAGCGTCGCTTAGGGATCGCGGACACGGCGTGGTGATTACCTATTCGCCAAAAGTATTCATCCCGCTGACTCAACTGTGCCGTGACGTTTGTCATTATTGCAGCTTTGCAAAGACGCCGAACAAGGATCGACCGATATATCTTACGCCTGAGCAGGTGCTCGATATCGCGCGCGCCGGCGCACGTGCGGGGTGTCGTGAGGCGCTGTTTACCTTGGGAGACAAACCAGAGCTGCGCTATGAAAGCGCAAGCAAGGCGCTCGCTGCTCTGGGCTACGAATCCACGATCTCCTATCTGGCGGCGATGGCGCAACTGGTGCAGCGGGAAACCGGTCTGCTGCCGCATTTGAATGCGGGGGTCATGACCGCTGGTGACTTGCAGGAGCTTCGCACAGTCTCTGTTTCACAAGGGTTGATGCTCGAAGGTCTTGCTCCAAGTTTGTGCGAGCGCGGAGGGCCGCATTATGGTTCTCCCGATAAGAATCCGGCCGTGCGTCTGGAAATGATCGGTGCCGCCGGCCGACTGAAGATTCCTTTCACGTCGGGCATTCTTATTGGCATCGGCGAAACGCGTCAGGAGCGTATCCGTGCGCTGCTCGCCTTGCGCGATCTCAACGATGAATATGGCCATCTTCAGGAAATCATTATCCAGAACTTTCGCCGCAAACCCGATACGAAAATGGCGGATGCGCCGGAGCCTTCGCTTGAGGAGTTGTGCTGGACGATTGCAGCTGCAAGAATTATTTTCGGTGCTGAGGCCAACATTCAAGCTCCGCCCAATCTGTCGCCACGATCGATTCGGGCATTGATCAAGTCGGGGATCAATGACTTGGGTGGTGTGTCACCTGTGACCCCGGATCACGTCAACCCCGAGGCGCCATGGCCGCATCTTGCGCTGTTGGCCCGGGAAACCGAATTGGCCGGCAAGGTCTTGTCTATCCGGAATTTGTGCGCCACCTGGAGAAATGGGTGTATCCGCGACTGCATACGGCTGTGCGGTCGCTTGTTGACGGCTGCGGGCTGCCTCGTACAGACGCTTGGTCTCCAGGCGCGGACATCGTCCCGCCGAAAATGCCAGAGTTTCCGCCGGCGTCACAGCTTTCCTTCTTTCTTGGAGGTGAGAATTATCGCTTGGCCCAAAAGGCGGCGGAGGGAAGACGACTTTCCGAGTCCGGGGTGACGCGTCTCTTCGACCTGCGTGGTGGAGAATTTCATATCCTTTGCGCCATGGCCGATGAATTGCGTGTTCAGGTGAAGGGAGAGACGGTTACCTACATCCCGAATTGCAACATCAATTATACGAACATATGCGCCTACAGATGTCAGTTTTGCGCTTTTTCGAAAGGCAAAACGAGCGATGATCTGCGCGGCAGGCCGTATAATCTGCGGCTTGCGGAGATTCAGCAGAAAGCCGCGGAGGCGTGGGACCGGGGCGCCAGCGAAGTCTGCCTGCAAGGCGGAATCCACCCGTCATATACCGGCCAGACCTATCTCGATATTTGCAGGGCGATCAAGGCGGTAAGGCCGCAAATGCATATTCATGCCTTCTCGCCACTGGAAATCTGGCAGGGAGCGCAGACGCTCGGAATGCCATTGCACGACTATCTCGCCGAGCTGAAGGAGGCCGGTCTGGGATCGCTGCCGGGAACGGCGGCTGAGATTCTAGATGATGAGGTGCGCAGAACGCTTTGTCCCGACAAGCTCACCGTGGGGCAATGGGTGGACGTGATGCGTACCGCTCACGGCGTCGGCCTGAAGAGCACAGCGACGATTATGTATGGGCATATCGAACGGCCGGAGCATTGGGCGAGACACCTGCTCGTTTTGCGAGATCTGCAGGAAGAGACAGGCGGCTTCACGGAATTCGTGCCTTTGCCGTTTGTGCATATGGAAGCACCGATCTATCGACGGGGTGGCGCTCGCTCTGGCCCAACCTTCCGCGAAGCGGTTCTCATGCATGCGGTGGCGCGCCTTGTTCTGCATCCTTTCATCGAAAATATTCAGGCGTCGTGGGTGAAAATGGGACGCGACGGCATCCGTGCCTGCCTGCAGGCCGGTGTTAACGACCTGGGAGGAACGCTGATGAACGAGAGCATCAGCCGTGCGGCGGGGGCCACGCATGGACAGGAAATGACCCCGAGAGAATTGGAGGCGATGATTCGCGCGGCGGGTCGTCCGCCTGCACAGCGCACCACTCTCTACGAGTTGGCGGAACCGCGAAGCTATGTGCCGGCATCGATATCTTGTGACGCGGTCGATTGCGCGTGAAGGCTACGGTCATCAAGCGGAACGTCAGCTCATCAATGCTGTGTCTTTTTGAAATTGGCGGAAACGACATATTGTCGATCTACGCCGTCGCCATTGGTTGAATTGAGGTAACGACATGGTACGCGGTAATTCCATCCCACCCGAGTTGATCTGGACTGGTGATATCAATCAGCAGGCCAAGGTTCAAAGTGGCTTCGACCGCACAAAAACCGTGCGCTTCTACGACACGACGCTACGCGATGGTGAGCAGGCGGTGGGAGTGGTGTTTTCTGCCGATGCGAAGTATGAAATCGCCTGTCGCCTCGCCGAGCTGGGTGTTGGGCGAATTGAATCCGGTTTTCCGCGCGTCTCCGAGGAGGATACCGAAGCGGTCCGGCGTATTCTCGCCGCGGGCCTGTCGTCGGAAATCTGGGGATTTTCACGCGCGGTCAAAGCTGACATCGACGCGCATATCGAGATCGGAACCACGGCGGTACTGATCGAAATCGCCACCAGTGCGCAGAAAATGAAGGCTTACGGCTTCACGCGCGAGAAAGTAATTACGAGGATGACCGATGCGATCAGGCATGCTCGCGATCATGGAATGAGGGTAAACTTCTTTCCTGTCGATTGCACGCGGTCCGATTTTGATTTCCTGGAGCAGATCTACAAGGCCGCGATCGCGGCAGGAGCGGAAGACGTATCGGTTGTAGATACGATCGGCGCCTGTGCGCCGGAAGCGGTCGAATCCTTGATTCGCAAGGTGGCATCCTGGGTAGGGCCGAACGTGCCGATTCATTGGCACGGTCACAATGACTTCGGTCTTGCGACAGCCGCGGCGATCGCCGCTGTTCGCGGTGGCGCAACGTGGATCCAAGGAACTATCAACGGCATGGGAGAGCGCGCCGGTAATGCCGATATATGCGAAGTCGCTCTGGCGTTGCAGTGCCTTTACAATGTGCCTGTCGAGATGGATCTGACCAAGGCGCGCCAGCTTTCGAAGCTCGTTTGCAGGAAAGGAAACTATCAGGTCGACCGCTGGAAGCCTGTTGTTGGCGAGGACCTGTTTATTCGCGAAAGCGGCGCCGTGGCGGCACAATTCCATATTCCTAATGCAATCGAGCCCTATGCGGCGGAAGTTGTTGGCGCGCAGCGTGGGATTGTTCTTGGCAAGAAGAGCGGTTTGGCGAACATCGAGATCAAGGCGAAGGAGCTGAATTTGCGGTTGTCTCCAGACCGGCTTCCGAGGCTGTTGGCTGCAGTTAAAGAGCACGCCATGCGCACGCACAAACTGATCAGCGACCAAGAATTCATCGAGATGGCGAGTAGGCTGCAATAATGCGTGGTGGCCGTATTCGGTGATTTTGGCAAGGTTGTTTGGATTGTGAGCTTCGCCTCAATAGTCAGTCTTCTTCTTGAAGTCATGCTTGGTAACTGATTGGCGCTATCGCCGCGAGAGCGTCTCTGAAGGCAACTCGCCGAACATCTTCCGATATTGACGAGCGAAGGTGCTGCCGTTGAAAAATCCCCATTGTGCGGCAACACCTCCTACCTGACAGCTTCCTGGTGAGGCCCTATGCAAGGCGTCATGGACGCAGCGCATCCGTAAGCGCTTCAGATAGGTAATTGGTCCAACGCCGAATTGCTCAATAAAACCGTATTGCAGTGTCCGCGCGGAGGCGCCTGACGCATCGATGAGGTCAGCAAGAGTGAGTTCATCGGTGATATGAGCATCGATGTAATCGAGACTGCGTGCAACATAATATCTGCGGTTGCCGGAAATCGTCTTATCGGAAAGCGTTCGCACATCGTGCTCCTGCGACAATAGTAGCGATAGCAGGAGTGTTTCTTCCATCGATCTGGTAGTGATGCCGCGGTTGAAAGCCGAGCTCGGATCCACGCTTTCCCGGCAGATGGTGCTCAGCGCGTTGACAAAGCTGCGCCCGCTTCCTTCGGTTAATTTCATGAGCGATCTAATCCGCATTCCATTCGGCTCGAGTGCCGGGAATGTCGCGCGCGCAAGTGCTCTAAGCTTCTCGGAATAAATTGAGAGTACAAGCGCGATGCAGTCCTCGCTCCAGTAGGTGTTGAGCTGGTCTTGCGGAGAATACGCGAGCGCCGTTCCGGACGTGGCCTCGATGTCGGAGTGTCCAACGAGCTTACCGCGGAGCGGAACCATGATTTGATAGAAGGAGAGAGGAGGCGACGTTACCTGGATTGCAGACTTGTGCTGAACGCCGAACAGGTGGCCGAAATTCAGGACGACGTGGCTGACGCGAATATTGGGGGTAGGGCGAATAGAGCATGGATTGATTCGGCGTGGATCGGCGAGATTGCTCACCATGCTTTCCACCATGCACAAATCGCTGCCGCGCAATTTGGTGGCGGCGCTCATCGGAAAACCGTCAATGCCGGGGACAACAGGGGACATTTGAAGATGTCTCTCAGGCTATGAGTTATGTCAATTATTGCATTTTCTTCGTTGATGAAAATCAAATCAAACAAGTCCACCAGAACGTTGAGCAGTTAAGCCACGCGTACAGTGGTTTCATCACTCAGACGGTTAGCCGCATAAGCATCGGGTGGGCCCGCCTTCTGGTACACAGCTCTAGATGAGGTGATGAGACGCTTCTGCCCGCGCTCATGCTCGCTGATCATGCTCTATGATGCGTGTCTTCGCACGAATATTCTACAGCCTTGCGCAAATGAGACATTGATTGCGCGCCATCGCTAACGATCGCAAGACCTCCTCGCTATAGTTACTGCAAAAGCGTTCGCAAGTACGCAGACCAAAAGTGACGAGAGGAAACCATGAAAAACGGGAACGCGCGAGGCAAGCGCACAACTGATCTATGGATCGGCGGCAGTCGTATCTCTCCGATATCCGAAAAATACTTTATTGATCGCAATCCAGAGGATAATTCCTTTTATGCCCGTGTTGCTGAGGGAAATGCCGACGATATTGATCGTGCGGTGCGAAATGCGCATGCGACCTTCGCCACCTACAGCAAGACCTTGGCCAGCGAGCGTGAGGCATGGCTATGCCGTGCGGCAACCCTTGTCGAGAAGTATCGGGACGACTTCATTGACATCCTGATCAAGGAGGTTGGCTCTCCAGTCGGTAAGGCTGAGTTTGAAGTGCGATACGCAGCCAGTTGCCTGCGTGCCGCAGGGGGCGTGGCCCGTCGTATTTCCGGACAGACCATCCCATCCGACATACCTGGGCGCTTTGCGATGACGGTGCGTGAGCCGCTCGGCGTGATAGCCAGCATCACGCCGTTCAATGTGCCGTTGCTCAAGAACGCCAAGTTGAGTTCGTCGCCACTGGCGACCGGAAACACGGTGGTGATGCTCGCTTCGGAAGAGGCGCCGATGGTCGCCAATCGGCTCGCCGAAATCTATCAGGAGGCCGGCCTCCCGGACGGGGCATTCAATGTGGTGACGGGCTTTGGCGCTGATATCGGTGACGCGCTGACAACCCATTCGCTGGTGAAGGCTGTGATGTTCACCGGATCGAGCCGCGTCGGAAAACACATCGGCGGCCTGTGCGGCTCCTTGATGCGGCGTGTGGTGCTGGAGTTGGGAGGCAAAAGCCCGCTTGTTATCCTTGCCGACGCGGACCTCGATGCCGCTGTTGAAGCAGCGACCTTCGGCCAGTTTTTCTTTCAGGGCCAGGCGTGCATGGCTTCAAGCCGAATTTATGTTGAAAGAAGCATCGAGGTTGAGTTTTGTCGCCGCTTCAAGGACAGAGCGGAGGCGCTGGGCATGGGCGACCTTCGTGATCCCAACACCTGGGTCGGGCCGATCATCTCGGAACGTCAGCGCCAGCGCGTACGTGCTCACATTGAAGACGCTCGCGCCAAGGGCGCCACGGTTTTGACCGGCGGCGAGTGGATTGGAAACCGTTGTCGCCCCACCATCCTGACGGGGGTCAACGAAAATATGATCGTATGTCGGGAGGAGACCTTTGGCCCGGTGGCCTCGGTTTATCCCGTCTCTAACCTCGACGCAACAATCGCACGCTCCAATGACGCCAATTACGGTTTGAGTTCGGCGATTTTCACGCGCGATATCTCGAAGGCGTTCCGCTTCATGCAGGAAGTGCGAGCCGGAATGGTGCATATCAACGCCCCGACGATCAATGACGAGCCGCATGTTCCATTCGGCGGTAGCGGCGAGAGCGGCTTCGGTCGCGAAGGAACGGACATCGACGTCGACACCCTGACAGAATGGAAATGGGTCACCATTCAACTGCCGCAAAACTGAGCGCTGCGGGTCATTCCTTATTGCGAGGTAACGAGTAGCACCATGATCGATCCGTATAATTGCGTCGGGCTGATCCCCACCGTGTGGGGTATTCGCAGGCGCGAAGACATCATGAAGAACGTTGAGCATCTCGGTCACCTGACCAAGGCGGCCGCTTGGTTGGCCAGTCTAGATATTCCGGTGCGTCTGTTGGTCATACCGGAAGGTGGATTGCAGGGTTTCAATGATGAGGTGCTCGACCTCGATCATGTGGATTTCGCCAACACCTGCGCGATCGATATTCCAGGGCCGGAAACCGATGCGTTGGGTAAGATCGCGCGCCAGTATGGCGTCTTCGTCATGGCGCAGGCCAAGGCCAGACATCCAGAGTGGAGGGATCGTTTTTTCAACGTCGGCTTTGTGCTTGATCCTGAGGGTAGCGTCATCCTGCAGCATTACAAGCTGGCGACGCTCTATCCGGTCGAACACAGTATGACGCCGCACGACGTCTTCGACTGGTGGATAGAGAAATACGGCCGCACATTGCAAGCGTTCTGGCCGGTGGTTGATACTAAAATCGGACGGCTCGGGGTGATGATGGCCAACGAGGCCTCCTATCCTGAAAATGGCCGTGGCCTCGCACTAAACGGCTGCGAAGTCGCCTATCGTGCTTCGTTTCCGCACCCAGGCACGGGCAACGATTTCTTCGAGATCTCCTCGCGTGCGCGAGCGCTC